>JADMIO011529840.1_pt1 | contig 28483 bp, 26 predicted proteins | sample 8958161 | NCBI WGS metagenome assembly JADMIO01 (sample SAMN16585339, study PRJNA669376) | soil metagenome | isolation source: Crop rotation soil | place: USA: Cullars Rotation, Alabama | collected 2011 | reverse complement strand
CGCTGGATGTATATCACCACCATTATATAAGATTGACTTCAAGGAATATAAAAATTCCATTTGCCAATGCCTCCGATATTATTAAGCTCGAAGATAAATGGACAGAAGAACAAAGAAAATCTTACCTGAAGGATATTGACACCTGATATTCAAAGAAAGGAGGTATCAGAAAATTTGTAAAAATTTATGCGGTTATTCTTAAACGGCTATAAAATGAATTAAGTTTGTATTAAAATTAATCCGGACATTGAGTATTGTAAAAAAGACTCGGAAGAAAGCAGGTGAATATTTTCTCCGCAAGGAATTTACCGATGTGAAGCGCCAGAAAAAAAGTGTGAACTTTGAAGAGGCTGAAACTATTGCGCTGCTGTTTGATGCAACAGTTCCTGAAGAATTTGAGGTGGTAAAAAAATACATAAAATCACTAAAAGATAATAAAAGAAAAGTAAGGGCCATGGGTTTTTATGATGCCAAAGAGCAACCTGCTTTAATGAGCTCCAAACTTGAATATGATTTTTTTACACGTAAGCAATTAAAGTGGTATTTAAAACCTGATGACCCTATTGTAGAGAATTTTATTTCTGAACCTTTTGATATTCTTATCAACCTATGTTCCAACCATAAAATGCCCCTGCTGTACATTATGGCTTTGTCCAGGGCAACATTAAAGGTTGGCAGATCACATCCTAAGTACGAAGCATATTATGATATAATAATTGAAGTTCCCGCTGAAACAGGAATTAGCTCCTTTATTCAGCTTGCAGAAAAGTATTTGAATATGATTCATCCTAAAAAACAATACAAATAATGAATAAACTAAAAGGCAGTGGCGTTGCAATTGTTACGCCATTTTTAAATGATAACAGCATTGATTTTAAGGGGCTCGAAAACTTAGTGAACAGGCTTATTGAACAAGGTATTAATTACATTGTGGTGCTTGGTACAACGGGTGAAACGGCCACTTTAAATAAAGCCGAAAAACAACAGGTAATAGAATGCATTTCAAAGGTAAATAATGGCCGTGTGCCTCTTGTAATAGGGATTGGAGGGAACAATACAACAGAACTGGTAGAAGAAGTGAAAAAAGCCGATGGTAAGACTTTCAGTGCTATTTTATCGGTTTCACCATATTATAATAAGCCAACTCAGAAAGGGATCTATGAGCATTATAAACTGCTGGCGCAAAATGCTTCCTTACCAATAATTCTATATAATGTACCAGGCAGAACCGGTAGTAATATAACTGCTGAAACAACATTGAAATTAGCCAATGATTTTAAGCAGATCATTGCCATTAAAGAGGCTTCAGGAAACATGGAACAGATCATGAGGATCATTCAGCACCGGCCAAAAGATTTCCTTGTAATAAGTGGTGACGATAATCTTACATTACCTATTATTGCGGCAGGTGGCGATGGTGTGATATCAGTTACCGTAAACGCTTTTACAAAAACTTATTGTGAAATGGTAAACTTTTGTTTGAAAGGAGATTTTGCAGCAGCGCGTCCTTTACATTACCAATTGACTGAAATTACGGATATGTTTTTTGCTGAAGGAAATCCTGCAGGTGTAAAAGCTGCCCTTAAAATGCTCAATGTATGTAATGACCACGTACGACTTCCTTTGTGGGAAATAAGTAAAGAATTGCATGGTAAGATAAATAATTTTGTAACGAAGTTTTAATCAAAAGAATTGTTCTAAAAAGAGAGAATACTGACTTTGGAAATTTTAATACCTTTAGTTTTATCCTAGCAGGAACATGAAATGAAAGGTTTAAATAAATTTCTATTTGGTTTATATTATTTTATTTGGGCTATAACTCTTGGTTTGGGATTTGCCTATCTATCTTCCAATTTTTACACCATCGGGCGTTTGTTTGGTCCTTTGTTTGCAATATTAGCTTTAATAATTTCGGTTCTGACACTATTAATATTGGGTGTATTATATTTTTCAAGGCCTAATAAAAAACCATTGAATTGGAGATACATTAAGTTATCTGTATATCCCTTCTTTGGTATAATTCCTCTTATTCTTCTATACTTAATGCCAAGAAAAATGGAAGACAACTTTTGTAAAATAAGAGTAACGTATGTTACCTACATGTGTGAATGTGCTAAATGGAGAATTACCGATATTAGGCCTGACCATTCAGAAGCATATAGTGAAGATATTTTTTTGGAACCTTTAAGTGATAACATTTCTTTTCCTGATACAATTGGTTATGATGGGGATATTTTAGAGTTGAAAGGTAAGTTTTATACAAAAAAAGGCTTTCCAAAAGATTATGATCCTGGTGAGGAACAACCTGATAAGGCAAGTGTATTTCAATATACTCAATACCGTGTTATCAAAAGCAATTATAGTGATAGTGTGAAAGATAGCCTAATTATTAATAGGGTTAGGTTATAAACTATATACTTTGAAATTATATACCAGTTTTCTATTTAAATACTTTGCTTTCTGGTTATTCGTATTCAACCTCAACCGGATAGTATTTATCCTTTTTTATCTCCATGAATTTAATGAAACTTCTTTAAGCGAATTACTTGCAATCCCATATCATGCAATGGCATTGGATATTTCAATGATATGTTATTTTGCTGCAGTGCCTTTACTGGCAAGTTTTATACAACAATTTATTTTAAATGAATTTGCTCCTGCCGTTATTAAATACTATACACTACTATTACTGATCTTATATGGAACAATTGTTGCCGGTGAATTAAATCTTTATGCTGAATGGCAAACCAAAATTGATTATAAGGCGGTTGCTTTTTTAGTGCATCCTTCTGAAGTATTTGAGACTGCCACCAATACTCAAACGTTAATATTTTTTTGTTATCTGATACTATTTATTGTTTTAAATTATTGGTGTTATATAAAACTTGTAAAAACAAAATTACCCCCCCTTAAAAATAAGATGGGTACTAGAATTCTAATTGCATCTTTTTACCTTGTTGCCTGTACATCATTATTGATCATAGGCCTTCGCGGAGGATTACAACCTATCCCAATTAACCAAAGTTGGTCTTATTTTTCCAATCATAATATTGTGAACCAGGTAAGTGTGAATGATGGCTGGAACCTGCTGGGAAGCATTTATCAAAACTCCAATTACCTTAATAAAAACCCTTATGTTGAAGTGCCAATGAAAGAGGCAAGGGAAAGAGTAAACCAATTATACAATGTTAAAGATACTACAATTCACTTTTTATCAACTAATAACCCAAACATTGTTTTTTTAATTCTTGAAAGCTTTTCAGCCGATGTGATCAAAAGTTGTAACGGTGATTCAGGTATTACACCCGAATTCGAAAAACTTATTGGGCAGGGTTATTTATTCGACAGCATTTATTCCAGTGGTACATTATCGCACCAGGGAATGACTTCTATATTCAGCGGATTTCCTTCTCAAACAGTTACCTCTATTATTAAAGAACAATCCAAATACAGTAAGCTGCCAAGCCTTGTAAAAAAACTTTCAAAAAAAGGTTATAACACTTCATTTTATTTTGGGGGACAATTAACTTATGGAAATATTAAAAGCTACATGTACTTTAATAATTTTAATAAAATTAAAGATATATATGACTATGATGATGCTATCCCAAGAGGCAAATTAGGCGTTCACGACCAATATACTTTAGCAGATCATTTGAAGGAATTAAATCAGAAACCGGAACCATTTTTTTCAGCATTGTTCACGTTAAGTACACATAGTCCTTATGATATTCCTTCCAGATGGAAGATAGATAAAGGAGGTAATGAACGTGATTTTTTAAATGCAGCAAATTATACTGATAGTTGTATAGGTGCTTATATCCTTGAATGCAAAAAACAAAAATGGTACAGTAATACATTATTTGTTCTGGTTGCCGATCATGGAAAACATACACATTATAACCGTTCATTCTTTAGCCCGGAATTAAGACATATTCCTTTATTATTTTTTGGTGAAGTGATTAAACTGGAATTCAGGGGAAAAGAAAATCACCTGGTAGGTTCACAGCATGATCTTGCTGCTACTCTTTTATCGCAATTGAACATTGATCACAAAGAGTTTAAATGGAGCAAGGACCTGATGAATCCGTACAGTAAACAATTTGCATTTTATACAGGGCCAACATGGGCTGCGTGGTGTGGCCCGGATGGTTTTATAAGTTACGATTACAGGTTAAAAGACCTGAATTGGAAAGTAATAAATGATGAGGCCAATACTCAATCTTATGTTCTTAATGCAAAAACCCACCTCGAAGTCCTTTTCCAGGAATACTTAGATTACTGAGCAGTGGTCTTTTATAGGTCTAGCAATACCTCTTCTGCTGACTTACTTGCGAAAAGCAGTTTAACAGGGTTTTCGAGCATCTCTTTTACTTTCACTAAAAAGCCCACTGATTCCCTTCCGTCAATGATCCTGTGATCGTATGATAATGCAACATACATCACGGGCCTTATTACTACCTGCCCATTCACTGCCATTGGGCGATCTACCACGTTATGCATACCTAATATGGCACTCTGGGGGGGATTGATGATTGGTGTACTCATCATACTACCAAAAACACCGCCATTGGTTATGGTAAAAGTACCACCTGTCATATCTTCAATAGTTATTTTATTATCGCGGGCCTTTAAAGCCAGGTTTTTTATTGCTGATTCAATACCTGCCAGGCTAAGATTCTCGGCATTTCTTACGACAGGCACTACAAGGCCTTTTGGTGCGCTCACTGCAATACCAATATCACAGTATTTATGATACACGATCTCATCGCCATCTATCATTGCATTTACAGCAGGAAATAATTGTAAAGCCTCTGTTACAGCTTTTGTAAAGAAACTCATAAAGCCAACATTCACTCCATGTTTTTCTTTAAATGCATCTTTATACTTTGCACGTAAATTCATTATCGCACTCATGTCCACTTCATTAAAAGTGGTGAGCATAGCAGTTTCGTTTTTAACCGCAACCAACCGTTGCGCGAGCTTTTTACGTAAGGCGCTCATTTTTATTCTTTCGGTATCGCGGGTAGTTTCACTGCCATTTTGTGCCGGTTTAAATCCTTTGCTCATAGCAGCCAATACATCACCTTTTGTTATTCTACCATCTTTACCCGTAGTGGTGATTACCTGTACAGGAACTTTATTTTCATCAATCAACTTCTTAGCAGCTGGTGATGGTGTGCCTTTGGCATAAGTTTCCTTTTGCGTTTCAGCTACCTTGGTTTCAACCGGTTTTGGAGCCTCTTCTTTTTTAGCCTGCGAAGCCTTTTCTACGGCAGGTTTAGGTTTTGACCCACCTTCAGCTGGTTTTACATCTGTATTGATCTTGCACACTACTTCGCCCACTTTAATGGTATCTCCTTCCTTTGCCAATATCTGTAACTGGCCCGCTTCCTCCGCATTCACCGTTAATGTTGCCTTATCCGAATCTATTTCGCATAACTCATCATCTTTTTCCACCACATCTCCATCTTTCCTGATCCATCTGGCAATTTGCACCTCTGTAATAGATTCACCGGGGCTTGGAACTTTAATATCTACGATCATAATGAATGTTTTTCTGTTTAAAAAATTAGTGATTGTTATGCTTTGACCTTAACATGAGCAAAGGCACGCTCAACTATTTCCATCTGTTGTTTTGCATGCATTTTTGATGAGCCGGTTGCCGGGCTTGCACTCTCTTTCCTGCTTATTACCTGGAGGTCGACATTTCTTAATGTACGCAACATGTAAGCCCAGGCACCCATATTTTCAGGCTCTTCCTGCACCCAGGTATGTTTTTTTGCTTTGCTGTATTTCTTAATGATCTCGTTCACCTTATTTTTCGGGAAAGGGTAAAGCTGCTCGAGTCTGATAATGGCTGTGCTATCATCCCCAAGTTTTTCATGCTTGTCGAGCAATTCATAATATATTTTACCGGTACAGAAAAGTACATTGGAAACCGTTGCAGGATTCGCATTTACATCATCAAACAATTCAGTAAAACTACCCTTTGTAAAATCATCTATTTTAGAAATACAGCGTGGGTGACGCAACAAACTCTTAGGAGTAAATGCTATTAAAGGTTTTCTGAAAGATGAATGCAACTGTCGCCTTAAGCAATGAAAGAAATTTGCTGGCGTGGTAACGTTCACAACATACATATTGTTTTGTGCACATAAGTGCAGGAACCTTTCCATACGGGCGCTGCTATGCTCTGCGCCCTGCCCTTCATAGCCATGGGGAAGAAAAACACAAATGCCGTTCATTCTTCTCCATTTATCTTCCGCGCTGCTCAAATACTGATCGAAGATCACCTGGGCGCAGTTATTGAAATCGCCAAATTGTGCTTCCCATATGGTAAGGCCATAAGGCGAGGCCATTGAATAACCGTACTCAAATCCTAGCACACCATATTCTGAAAGCAATGAATTATAAATATTAAAATCAGCCTGCATCCTGCCAAGATTTGCCAATGGGATATATTCTTCTTCAGAATCTTCCAGCTTTACCACCGCATGCCTGTGCGAAAATGTTCCGCGCTCCACATCCTGCCCGCTAAATCGTATATGATAATTCTCAGCCAGCAATGTTCCATAGGCAAGTAATTCACCCATGGCCCAATCCAAACGACCTTCACCTTCAAGCATCTTTTTCCTGTCGTTAAAGATGGCCTCCATCTTATTGAAAAAGTTCTTGTTCTCAGGAATAGCTACTATATGTGAGCCAATATCAAGCAACAACTCCCGCTTAACCCCGGTGACAGGAGAATTTTCAAAATCCTGTTCTTCATCCATTCTCACCCCTTTCCAAACACCATCCAAGAATGAAGTGATCTTGGATATTTTTATCTGCTTGGCCTCATCCAAACGGTCCTGTAATAATTGTTTGAAGTCTTTATCAATTGCTTTTGCTGCATTGGCATCAACAACTCCTTCGGCAACTAATTTTTGCACATAGATCTCTCTTGGATTTAAATGCGCTGCAATGGCTTTGTATAAAATTGGTTGTGTAAAACGTGGTTCATCTCCTTCGTTATGGCCATACTTACGATAGCATAACAGGTCAATAAAAACATCTTTATGGAATCTCTGCCTGAATTCCACCGCCAGTCTTATCGCATAAACAAGGCCTTCCACATCATCACCATTCACATGAAATACAGGTGACAATACCACTTTGGCAATATCAGTACAATAGGTACTGGAACGTGCATCAAGATAATTTGTAGTGAACCCTATCTGGTTATTGATCACCAGGTGAATGGTACCACCCGTTTTATAACCATCAAGTTTGGACATTTGAATTACTTCATAAACCACACCCTGCGCTGCAATGGCTGCATCACCATGTATTAAGATCGGGGCAAGTTTATTATAATCGCCCTGGTAAGCTGTGTCAATTTTTGCGCGTGAAATACCTTCCACAACAGGACCAACTGTTTCAAGATGTGAAGGGTTTGGCGTTAAACTTAAGTGAACTTTTTTACCACCGTTGGTATTAATATCTGCGCTATAGCCCTGGTGATATTTTACGTCCCCGTCAAATAAAGAATCTTCATACTCCTTGCCTTCAAATTCACTGAAAATATCTTCGTAGGTTTTATGCAGGATATTGGCCAGCACATTCAAACGGCCACGGTGCGCCATTCCTATTACAAACTCCTGGATACCTATCTCGGCTCCTTTTTCAATAACAGCATCCAATGCAGGGATCAATGATTCTGCGCCTTCCAGCGAAAAACGTTTCTGGCCTACAAATTTTGTATGTAAAAAGTTTTCGAAAACAACCGCTTTACTAATGTTTTCGAGCAGCCTGTTTTTTTCCTGTAAAGTAAGGTCAGGTGTATTCCTGGCACTTTCCATTTTGCTTTGCAACCAATCCAATATTTTTTGATTACGGATGTATTTATATTCTACACCAATCGAATTGCAATATGTCTGTTTAAGAAAAGCAATAATATCACGCAGTTTGGCAGGGCCTAAACCTATATGCGTTCCCGCCTGGAACACAGTATCCATATCACTTTCACCAAGTCCTATCAGGTGAATATCATCCAGGGTTGGCGAATACTTCCTGCGCTCGCGCACCGGGTTTGTTTTGGTAAACAAATGCCCCGTGGAACGGTAAAGATCTATCAGGTTTAATACCTGGAACTCTTTGGTAATGTTTTGTGCAGCACCAGAACTGATCTCCGTATCATAATTCTTCCTGGCAAATTCAAACCCCTCATAAAATTGTTTCCAGCTTGTATCTACTGAATCGGGGTTTTCGAGATATTGTTTGTAAGTATCTTCAATGGCATTGATATGCCCGTTACTTAAATAAGAAAACTTATCCATGCTTAGCTATTTATCAAAAAGGCAAAGTTATAATTTATCGCGATTATTGAAAGGTAAAATGGAATTATTATCTGCTGTTGGGGCTTAATTGGTTTGATCAACTCCTATGAATTATTTAGCTTTTATGGCAACAAATATCACTCCTTTATAAATTTGCCTTCAATATCACCTTCTACCTGACCCACCACTTTGAATAAATAAAACCCACTTCTTAAGTCTTCAATGTTAACAGTTATGTTATTACTGCTCATCAACTCCTCTCCTAATATATTATAAATTTTAATTTGGCTGTCAGGCTGAATACCGGAAAAATTGACAAATTCATTTGCCGGGTTTGGATATGCCATTACTCTGTAATCATTATTATTCTGAGTTTTATCTGCCAACAATATGCTCATAAACTGTATAGGATTACCCTCTTCAATGGCACCTCTTTTATGATAAACAGGGTAATAAGAATTGCCTATACCACCGCTCCAGTTTGGTAATGGATAATAGAAAAAACCTCCCGTTTTTTTTGCGTAAAAATATTTAGGAATACCATCTGTCAAACACTCATTTAGGCATACAGTATCATTAATATAGCCGAACGGACAACCATCATAATAACAAGTTGTTTTAGTGTCAAAACCACTGGTTACATTTTGTACAAAGGCATTTACACACTGCCCTGTTCCTGAATAACAATTAAATGAATCGATTATGTTTTCATTACTCAGCCTGTTAAACTGACTTATAAATTGCTGACTATATATAAATGTATCTTTTTGAGTAGCACTATTGGCCGTGGTTAAAGTTATGATAGAGCCGGTTGACCAGCTTGTATTTTTGTGTTGAATAACTTTATACATTGAGTCAACTACCGTTAAAAACATTCCATTATTCTGCGATGATATAATATTGTGTTGCACATAATAATTTGTCTCAGTAGCACCGGAATTATCAGCGTAAGAATTTGAATAAACAGTATGGTATTCATCTCCTGGTTGAAAATCAAAAATGTCATCTCCTGATAGATTTTGCTTACCAACACTAGGGTTTGTCAACCCCAGTAATGATTTTTCAAGAAAACGGATAATGCCAAACGATTTGCTAATTAGCATCTGCCTGAAACAATAGGCATAATTTGTACAATTGTAAAGCGTGATCGATTTAATAGAATCAGTTAACCCTAAAAAAGTATCATAAAAAATACTGTCCACTCTACCGCTATCTATTCCTGAAGCGTAATTCCCTGCGATCCATTTTGAACCGGCAGATAAACCAGGCTTAATAATTGTTGTATCATTTGCAAGAGAAATAATTTGCCAGTAGCCATTTTGAGCCTTAACCACTTTCTTCCCCAGCCAGCTATTATAAGAATATAAATAGCAACAGGATTACTTATTTGCTTGTAATTGTAATATTCTGTGTCAGCATTATTTACTGCTATTGAATCAATTCTTATACAATTTCCATCTTCAAAAAAATACTGCCTGTTAGGATTGATCAGACTATAGTTTTGCGCGGTGGAAGCCACCGTAAGCATAAGCAAAACTATAAAAACAACCACTGAGAATAGTACACGCATGATCTGAAGTTTATCTAAAGATACAAAAAGATCTAATACTTTAAAAATCGATTTAAACCACTTGCACTCTCCTTAAAATAAAAAATCCTCTTTAAAAACTTAAAGAGGATCTCTGAATGCAATTATTTTATTTCAATCTAAATTGACGACATCTTATTATCAGTCAACTCAACCGGGTCAGGTGTAATGCTCATTACCGGTATTGATGAATGGTTCACCACCTGCTGTGCATAAGGGCCAAGGAAAAAACCTGTCATGTTCTCTTCCTGTTCGGTCATAATCACGATAAGGTCTGACTTATTCTTTTTTGCCTGCTTAAGTGTAATGGAAGCAAGGTTGGCGCCTTCCACCATTTCCATGGTAAATTTAATTTCGTTCTTTTTCAGGTATTTTTCAAACTGCTCTAATTTTTTATCCAGTTTTAAAGCAGCATCATCATCATCAACACTTAAAATTCCAAGGATATGTACTTTTGAATTATATTTTTTAGCCATTACAGCCACATACCTTGCTTTTTCAAGCGAAGCACTTGAGCTGTCAACCGGGCAAAGAATATTATTGAAACCTATTTTTGACGAATGGGTTTGTACGGTTATCACCGGCACTTTAGCCTCTGTAACTACCCTAAAGGCATTACTTCCCATAAAAAATTCTTCAAAACCACTGATACCATGTGTACCCATCACAATTATGTCTGCTTTACCCTCGGCAGTAGCCTCTGCAATACCTTTTGAAATTTTGCCCGATTTTAAAATTGAAGAAACCTTACACCCTGTTTTTATTTTAAGCTCAAGGGCCAGGTTGTTTAGTTTTTGAGTGATGACCTCCTCCGCATTTTTTTTGTCACCTTTAGTAAAACTACCCAAATCAAGTTTAAGTGTTTTTGTTTCCATCACATGCGCAAGTATAAGGTCTGCCTTAAAAAGCTTGGCCATAAATGATGCATGTTCCAACGCCAGTAAAGAGTTTGGAGATAAATCTACAGGAATGAGTATCCTGTTAATTTTAAAAGTCTTCATAAAATGTCGATTAGAATTTTAGCCAAATTCTGAATTATTTTTTGATAATCAAAATATAAACACAAATACTTTGGTTAATGAGGCTTAAATATATTCTTTCTTAATACTATGAGCAGGGAATAAAATTCAAGATAAAATACCTGCATGATCTAAGACGTTATTTTTTACGAGGCTGTTAGGTAATATTCGAAAGAAAATATTTGGGTTAGGCGAAGTTGTAGAAACTCGTTTTCGATTCTTTCTGCCAAAGGCTAATTTATTTCTGATCAATTTTACAAGAGGCAGAACTTTCTTTTTTTGGCGAAAAAAAGAAAGCAAAAAACGCTTCGATTTTCCAATGCAATTGCTTACCAATGCCAACGCACATCCACGCACCGCGGATCAATTCGAACCCATGATGAAAGCCCCTGCTTCGTTCGATTGACCCCTATTGCTGCGGAAAATCACGTTCTAAAAAGCACTCAAGAAAAAAAAAGCATTAGTTCCCTTACTCGAAACAAAATGGAGTCTCCTTAAAAATATTGAATCAAAACCGGAGAAAGGAAATTTTAGCCAGGAAACTCAAATGATGCTGTTTTGGCTCTTTGAATTAATCTCCCAAGGTTTAAGAATTTATCCGCGAACTTGTCCTTATAGTGAAATTGGTACATCGCCAACATATTCCACAGGAAATTTTTTAGAGATACCCATCGCTCTTGCTCTAATATTTCCTTTGCATTTTACAGCCACTTTTTTTGAAAATAAAACTGATAGAAGGGACGAAAAGCCACCTACTGCAAGATCAGAATAGTTTGCATGAATAACAAAACGGTGAACCTCTTCGCTGTTGGCTTTTACGCGTACTTTTTCAGCAAGGTCCACTTTTCCAATGGCTGTTTGATTCACCATCACATCAAGATCTGCTTTGGTTAAGGAGAATGGAACATTATTGGGATTTTTCAATAATATGTTGAGTTCTACCAAAGCCCCACTGTCATCTGTTTTTAAGACCTTAAATGATTCAATTTTTTTAAACTCCACATTCTTAAAAGTACACGAAGAAAAAGCGCCAATACAAAATACTATGGATAGAATTTTAATAAAAAAAATGGCATTTCGCATATTGATCTGTTTTAAACCGGGAGTAAAGTTAATTGTAAATCACAACGGCATTTATTTACCATTGTTACGTTCATGAATCTAAAAAATGCTAATTGACCGGCTCCTTATGAAACCAATTGCATGTCCGCAATCAACTTAACCACAAAATCCAGTTGCTGCTGGGGGTTCAGATCACTATTATCAAGAATGATGGCATCGTGTGCTTTAATAAGCGGGCTTTCCTTTCTTGTACTGTCGTAAAGATCTCTTTCCTGCAGGTTTTTTTTCACTTCGTCCTGGCTGATCATGATTCCTTTGCTATGCAATTCATCAAAACGTCTTTGTACCCTTACTTCAATATCAGCAGTCATAAACAGTTTTAACTCAGCATTGGGAAAAACCGCAGTACCAATATCCCTTCCTTCCATTACCACACCCTTGTTCCTACCCATTTGTTTTTGAAGTGATACCATTTTTTGGCGGACTTCTTTAAAGACACTTACCTTACTTACATTTTGAGAAACCGGCATTTGCCTTATCTCCAACTCAACATTTTCATCATTTAAAAATGCCTCACTAAACCTGACTGAGGGGTTGTAAACAAAAGTCACATTGATGTTGTCCAGCTCCTCCATCACCTTCTTTTCATCAATTGAATCATGGCCGTTCACTATCCCGCAGCGCATCAGGTAAAGTGTTGCACAACGGTACATTGCACCTGTGTCAACATATTTATACCCGAATTTTGCCGCTAAGGCCTTTGCCAATGTACTTTTGCCACATGATGAATAACCATCAATAGCTACGGTGATTTGTTTCACAATGTATAAAAGTTAGCTCTTTATATCATTGCAAATTAAGGGAAGATTTTTTAAATTTTGTAATCAGCCATCATCAATTTAATTTTAATTAGCTGACTTCTTTTTAAATTCATTAAAGTTCATGCTCAATGAAAACATATCTTCTCCACCGGCCAAATGAAAAAAGGAATGACTGTATCCTATAATAAATTTAGATATTTTTATACCTGCCCCAAATGAAAACCCACTTAGCCCTGTCCTGGTATCAACTTTAAGGTCCTGGCGCCTGTTAAAGTTATAACCTATTCTTAAATTAAAATTCTGGGTAAGTAAAAACTCTGTCCCGATTACAAAGTGGCGCATGATATTTTCACCTGTTTTTTTCTTAGGTTCCATTACCTGGTTGGTGAGGGGATCGACCTGCGATTCGCTCACAGTATCAGTATAAGTGAGTTTATATTTTTGAAGATTTGTAGCCACAAGGCTCAGGCGCAAAGGCACATGCTTTAGCTTTTGCACCAGCCCCAATTGAATATCCAACGGCAAGTTTCCTTTATTACCCGCATAATATTTTGTTACCTGGAAACCAAGGTTCCTTACAAGAAAGGAGGCAGAAAAATTCTTATCAGGCTTAATGTAGGTAGCTCCAAAATCGGTTGCAAGGCCAAACGAATTATAACCGGCAATTGAAGAATAAACCGGCTTGAAATTAACACCTACCCTAAAAACAGAATCGAGCTTTAGTCCCCAGCCTAAACTAAGTGCATATTCGCCCCCTGTAAATGTACCTGTTTGAGTAGATGTTTCATCTGTTTGAATGAACTTCCCATAATTGATATATTGCAGTGATGCGCAAAAGGTACCGTACTTTTCCTTATCAAACCCATAAGCAACCATGCCGTAATTAATTCCTGCCACATAATTCAGATAGTTCAATGCCAGCTGGTTATTCATTTTATTGTTTAAAAGGGAGGGATTAAACGTGCCCAGGTTTAGATCAGCATCAACTACAGCCGGATAATAACCCCCCATTGCGGTAATTCTTGCACTGGGGACCAGATTCAAAAAATTATATATGTTATTACCCCCTGACTGGCTGTAAACCTTACCCGTAAAACATACAAGAACCAACAAAAGAGTCCTGATATTTCCTTTTATTTTATTTATCATCATCAAAAAATTTCGCATCGAATGATCCTCACAAATAAACAATTTTTTTACTTAACGTATTTATCTCGATTTTATTTTAAACTGATCACATTTCATTGTAAGCTAAAACCCGATAAATTTAAATTGGTCTGTTTGGTTAATTTTATATCTTTGCCCATTAATAGTAAGCTAACTATATGATCTTAAGTCAAAAAGTGCGCACAGGTTTTTATGTGCAAACTTTGGCCATGTTTACTGCACTTTTGCTTTGGTTAACTCCTGCATACGTTACTGCACAGGGAGGAAAAGCGTTTACTTTAGAAATTAACGGACTTATAAAAGATGACGACAGTGAACACTCTCTCGAGGGTTCCGTTGTAAAATTAATGTCGGGTGGAAAAGCAGTTCAAACTGTAACCACCACAGGAAATGGCAAATTTAAATTTGTACTCGATCCCGGTAAGGAGTACGAAATAGTAGCTTCACATCCCAATTATACCAGTAAAATAGTTGCCGTTAATACCAAAGATATTGACCTGAACAGTAATACTATTGACTATTATAAATTTCCTATTTCAATAGGTATTTTCAAGGAAGTTGAAGGCCTGGATGTTTCAGTGCTTAATAAACCAATAGGGGCCATTTTTTATAATCAAACCATGAAAGATTTTGATTATACCGCAGACAAGTTCCTTCGCCCTGAGCTTGAAAAAATGATGAAAGAACTTGAGAAGAAAAAGAGGGAAGAAGCCGAGAGAAAAAAGCGTGAGGAAGAAGATGCTAAAAATAAGGCCAAGAATGATGCTCAGGCTAAACTAGATGCTGATGCTGCTGCAAAAAAGAAGGCAGCCGAGGATGCAAAAGACAAAGCAAAAAGAGACGCAAAAGCAGCAGAGGATGCTGCTGCAGAAGCAAAAAGAAAAGCTGCTGCTGATGAAGATGCCACTAAAAAGGCTGCAGCTGATGCAAAAAAAGCAGCCGAAGATGCAGCGGCTGAAGCAAAAAGAAAAGCTGCTGCTGATGAGGAAGCTGCCAGGAAAGCCGCTGCTGATGCAAAAAAAGCAGCCGAAGAAGAAGCGGCTAAAAGAGCTAAAGAATCGGCCGCAGAAACTGAAGCCAGGAAAAAAGCTGAGGCTGCTGCAAAAAAAGCAGCAGAAGATGAGGCTAAAAGAAAGGCCAAGGAAGAAGCGGATGCAGCAGCTGCATCCAAAATGAAAGCAGACGAGGAAGCAAAAGCAAAAGCCGCAGCAGAAGCCGAAGAGGACCTTAAGAAAAGAGAAGAAGCTAAAAAGAAAGCCGAGGAAGACGCCAAAGCCCGTGCTGAAGCAAAAGCCATTGAAATGGCAAATAGAAAAGCAGAAGCAGAAGCAAAAAGACTAGCTGCTGAAGAAGCTAAAAAGGTTTACGTAAAGAAAATTGATTACGATACAGAGGAAGGCCCCAATTATATTATTACAAAAACTTCTGTAACACTTACAAATGATGAGATTTTGGTTTACAAAAAAATACTTTTCAATTGGGGCGGTGTTTATTTTAAAAAGGATCTTAGCGATATTACCAAAGACAGTTTTATTACGGATCTAAAGAATTTTGTTGTAAAAACGAATTAGGTCTTTTCCTTAGATAATAAGTCTTGAATTAAAAACCCTCCTTAAAATTAATTAAGGAGGGTTTTGTTTTGTATTCAGATCTGAATGTTTCTATTGATTAAACCACAACCACATAGGGACATAGAAAACATAGGCCTCAAAAAAATTAACAGAAATGGTCATAAGCCATTTTAAGGTTCTCTGCGATCATTTGTGCTGAACGACCTTCTATATGATGACGCTCAATAAAATGAACCAGCTTGCCATCTTTGAACAACGCCACAGCCGGTGAAGATGGCGGGTAAGGCATCATATAGCTGCGCGCCTGGGCCACTGCTTCGGTATCAAAGCCTGCAAAAACTGTTGTTAATTTTTCTGGTTTCTTTCCATTTTCAAGCGACATTTTAACTCCCGGCCTTGCTGCTCCGGCCGCGCATCCGCATACCGAGTTAACAAATACAAGCACGGTGCCTTTACTGTCCTTTAATGTCTGGTCAACAGCATCACTGCTGGTCAGGTCTTCAAAGCCTACTGATGTGAGTTCGGCTTTCATTGGTGTTACTAATTGTTCAGGATACATCTTAAATTCAAAGTTTAAGGTTTATGAATAAAATTTCTTGGTAATGCAAAGCAGGAATTATGCCGCAATTCAAATGGCATATTTATACTGTCATTATTTCTTTTTCTTTTTGCTCAATATGCTTATCTGCTTTTACAGAATAATTATCGGTAATGGTCTGCACCTTGGTTTCAGCGGTTTTTATCATATCCTCCGGCACACCATCCTTGCTTAATTTTTTTAATGCTTCATTGGCATTTTTCCTTATGGTGCGGAGTGATACTTTGCAATTTTCTGATTCTGCCTTTGCCCTTTTTACAAGTTCCTTTCTTCTTTCCTCTGTAAGAGGCGGAACAACTATCCGGATAATAATACCATCGTTTTGAGGGTTAAAACCAAGGTTAGCCGCCTGTATTGCTTTCTCAATAGGCGTGATCATTGATTTTTCCCAAGGCTGAACCACCAATGTTCTCGAATCCGGTGTGCTTATGCTTCCAACGTTACTTAAAGGCACATAGGAACCATAATAGTCCACCTGCACATTTTCGAGCATTTGCGGGTTGGCCTTACCGGCACGAACCTTTGTAAGTTCTGCCTCCAAATGGGTTATTGCCCTGGCCATATCTGCTTCGGCCTGGTCCAGGCAAGATTTTATTTTTTCTGCACTCATTTTAGTGATATTAAGTAAGAATAAATCTATTTAGTCCATCATTACAAGGGTGCCCAGCTTTTCGCCAAGGGCTATCTTATTCAGGTTACCTTTTTTATTCATGTCAAACACAATAATAGGCAAACTGTTTTCTTTGCACAAAGTAAAGGCAGTCATATCCATCACATTCAAGCCTTTTTCATAAACTTCGTTAAATGTAATGGTGTCATATTTCACAGCCGTTTTGTCCTTCTCAGGGTCAGCCGTGTAAATGCCATCTACACGGGTACCTTTTAATATTACATCGGCCTCAATTTCAATAGCCCTTAATGAAGCTGCCGAATCTGTTGTAAAATAAGGATTACCCGTGCCTGCACCAAATATCACTACCCTACCCTTTTCCAGGTGTCTTACCGCCCTTCTGCGGATAAAAGGCTCACAAATGGCCTCCATTTTTATAGCACTTTGCAACCTTGTGGTTATCCCTTTACTTTCCAAGGCACTTTGCAAGGCCATGCTGTTGATCACCGTGGCCAACATGCCCATATAATCGCCCTGTACGCGGTCCATTCCTCCTTCTTCGGCCTGTATACCCCTAAAAATGTTACCTCCACCAATTACAATGGCCACCTGAACTTTTTGATCTACCAGGTCTTTTATTTCATTGGCATACTGATCGAGCCTTTCATTGTCAATTCCAAACTGTTTAGCGCCCATCAGGGCCTCACCACTTAATTTTAATAAAACTCTTTTGTATTGCATTTATTTGCTATTGAGGCAGGTTAAAAATAGTATAAATTGGTATTTCTATCTAATCTGAATTAAAAAGTAAAATAAAGTTCAAAAAAAAAGAGAGAATTAATTCTCTCTTTTTTTATTATCAATTACTGACTAACCTAAGGCTACCCTTTTAAAGCCGGTAGCGGTCAATCCTTTCTCGCTGTCGTTCATATACTGGGCAACAGACTTCTTATTGTCCTTTATAAAGTCCTGGTTAAGCAAAGTGCTTTCCTTATAGAATTTATTTAATTTACCCATGGCTATTTTTTCAAGCATCTCCTCAGGTTTTCCTTCCTGGCGGGCCTGCTCTTTACCAATTTCTATTTCACGCTCTAATATTGAAGCATCCACGCTATCCTTATCCAAAGCCACAGGAGCCATAGCTGCGGCCTGCATAGCCACATCGCGCATTACCTGCTCATCAGCTTTTTTATTAAATCCTACCAAAGTAGCAACACGGTTTCCCGGGTGGTTGTAAGCAACAACGTGCTCAGCTACAACTGTTTCGAATTTACCAAGTTCAATTTTCTCACCAATCTTACCAACATAATCCATAATATGGTCACCAATAGATCTACCATCAATTGGCAAAGCCTTTAAAGCATCCATATCAGCAGGTTTAACGCTGATGGCAAGGTCAATGATCTTATTGGCAAAACCGGTAAAATCAGCATTAATCGCTACGAAATCTGTTTCGCAATTCAATGAGATAACAGCACCAAATTTATTATCACCAGTGATTTTAGCAATAACATAGCCTTCTTTAGCTTCGCGGTCGCCACGATTAGCAGCCACCTTTTGTCCTTTCTTTCTTAATATATCGATGGCTTTTTCAAAATCCCCTTCAGCTTCTGTAAGGGCTTTTTTACAATCCATCATCCCGGCACCGGTTTGGGTGCGTAATTTATTTACATCAGCTGCAGTAATATTCACGGTTGTTGCAGACATTTATTTGTTTGTTATTTACTTGATTAATTAATTAAGCTTTTGCGCCTCTTGGCCTTCTCTTTCTTTCGCCTTTGTTGTCGCCTTCTTCAGTTTCTGCTTTTACAACAGCATCCTGGTCACCTTCTTCTTTACCTGCGTCATCCTTATCCTTATCATTTTTTCTTTCCGATAAGCCTTCCTGGATTGCAGCAGCAACTGATTCCATGATCACAGCAATTGATTTTGCAGCATCATCGTTTGCAGGAATTGCAAAGTCAACCAAATTAGGGTTCGAGTTGGTATCAACAATTGCAAAGGTTGGAATGTTAAGCCTGCGTGCTTCAGCCACAGCAATATGCTCTTTTACAATATCAACTATAAAAAGTGCAGCGGGTAAACGGGTAAGGTCAACAATGCTACCTAATGTAGTTTCCAGTTTTTCCCTTTCACGTGTAATCAACAACCTTTCTTTTTTATTGATATTTTCCCAGGTTCCATCAGTAGCCATACGGTCGATAGTTCCCATTTTTTTGATGGCTTTACGGATAGTGGCAAAGTTAGTTAACATACCACCCGGCCACCTTTCGGTAACATAAGGCATATTAATGTTTTTAACTGAAGTTGAAACCACTTCTTTTGCCTGCTTTTTGGTAGCCACAAACATTATTTTTTTGCCAGATTTGGCAATTTGTTTTAATGCTTCGCAAGCTTCTTCCAATTTGGCAGCAGTCTTGTGAAGGTCAATAATGTGGATCCCGTTCTTTTCCATAAAAATATATGGGGCCATGGCCGGGTTCCATTTGCGGGTTAAGTGTCCGAAGTGAACACCTGCTTCCAAAAGGTCGTTATAATTTGCTTTTGACATGCTTTGAATTTGTATTTTCTTTCTATTGTTTCTTGAACCAAGGGGCTAACAGCAGCAACCCTATATTAACGTTTACTGAACTGGAATCTCTTACGAGCTTTCTTTTGACCCGGTTTTTTCCTCTCAACCATTCTTGGATCGCGGGTAAGTAAGCCAAGTGGCTTTAACGATGCCCTGTTCTCAGCATTCATTTCAACCATTGCCCTGGAGATAGCCAAACGAACAGCTTCTGCCTGCCCGGTAATACCACCACCTTCTACATTTACTTTTACATCATAATTACCGGCAACACCTAAAACGGTAAATGCCTGGTTTACTTTAGCCTGAAGCGGCCCTGTCGGGAAATACTCTTTGTAATCTTTTTTATTTACAACGATGCTGCCATTACCTGCCTGTAAGTATATACGGGCTACGGCAGTTTTTCTTCTTCCAATGGTATTGATAACTTCCATTACTATTTTAAATTATTAAGATTAACCAAAGTTGGATTTTGAGCGGTGTGCGGATGGGTATCGCCTGCATAAATAAACAGGTTTCTTTCCACTGCAGCGCCAAGCTTATTTTTAGGGATCATGCCATGAACAGCTTTTTCTATTACACGCTCAGGATGTTTTGCCAAAACCTCTGTAGGAGTAGCAAAACGTTGTCCTCCCGGGTAACCGGTATAACGCACATATTGCTTTTCGGTTAACTTATTACCTGTTAACTTTACTTTTTCGGCATTAATAATAATTACGTTATCACCGCAATCCACATGCGGGGTAAATTCTGTTTTGTATTTACCGCGCAAAAGCTTTGCAACTTTTGATGATAAACGGCCTAATACCTGGTCCTGTGCATCAATAAGAACCCACTGTTTATTGGCAGTAGCCTTGTTGATTGAAACGGTTTTGTAACTTAAACTATCCACGTTTTTACTTAATTTTATGTTCAATTCCCCAAAAAGAGGGGTGCAAATGTAAAAAATATTTTATTTACACCAAAATTATAAACATTTTATTTGTTGAGGCGCTTCCTTCGTCAGGGTGACAGGGATGAGGTAATTGATTTAATGCTTTATATAGTTGGGCTGGTGAGTTGAAGCGCTACCTTCGTTAGGGAGATAGGGGTGAGGTAATTGGAAATTGACTCAATTGTTAAGGGTTGCGTTATTATGTTGAGATGCTTCCTTCGTCAGCGTGACAGGGATGAATAGGATAATTGTTAAAATATTCTTATTGATACATAAGTTTCCCGGGATTCCTTAAAAACATGACCAAAATAAGGGATTATTGCCTGATATAAGTTTCAACACCCGGTACACACAAAGTATCGGTGGTTTCTGTATAATTGATGGTAATGGTGTTACCTGAAATGGAGCCTGTTCCATAAAACTCCCGCCATGTAGGCGGATTCCCGCATACCAAACTTTGGGTGGGGAACTCAAGGGTATTTCCATCCACAAGGAAATAAAGAGGGCAGTTAATATAATTTCCAAACCTTGTAACACTTACTTTTCCATTTTGGGTAGTGGAAGCTGTGATCACATCAGTATAAGGCGTAGTAACACCTAATAGCAAATTGGTAACATTATAATTACCTGCCACCGGGTTGGCCTCATTTACTACATTTATAGTATGCATAACTGAACCGGCTCCATCATCATTCGTGGCCGTCAATTCAACATCATAACTGCCTATTGTTGTAAAAGTATGATCCGGGTTTTTGGCTGTAGCGTTTGTGCCATCATCAAAATTCCAGGTCCAGGAGTTGGGACTGTTTGTTGAAAGATCAGTAAAGTGTATCGATTCGCCAACATACACCATAGCAGGGAGCCATGAAAAGTCAGCTACCGGGGGAACCGCAACAGGCAATAGGGATACATTTACAAATGCCAATGACTGGTCCATTTTGTGTCCATTTCCAGAAAATGCCTTTAAGGTAATTGTAAATAAGCCATCTGTTTGGTAAGCATGGGTTGGGCTTTGATCCGTTGAAGAAGTGCCATCTCCAAAATCCCATAAATAACTTTCCGCAAATGTGGAATTGTTGGCAAAACTTACGGTTTGCCCGACATCAACCGTTGAATCGGAAATTATAAAGGAAGCTTCCGGCTGTTTTTGACAAGAAACAAAAGCTATACTTAAAATAAAGAGAAACGTTTTTAGAAAGTTTTTTTTCATTCGCTTAAATAGTATTTAAGATTTTTAGTGTGCTAAAATTAATAGCTGTATTTCGTATGACAAAATAAGCTACTGACCAACTACCTTACAATATTAAATAGTTTTCCATTGCCTGAAGCGACTTTCAAAAAATACAGTCCCGGAGATAACCTGTTAACATCAACCTGTGTGTTGGTTTTAATTATTTTTTCTTCCAGAACAACCTGGCCGGATGCATCAATAATTGAATAATTGTTTCCGATCAGATTATTTTCAACCTTAAGATTCAATTCTTCGGCTGAGGGGTTTGGATAAACAACAAGGTTGTTTTCTTTTTGCAGTGTGGTTAATCCTACATTGCTTGCAAGATACAGGTTAGTAATTTCATTTTGAGTTAATGCCCTGTTCCAGATACCAAGATCATCCAACTTTCCTTTAAAAAACCTATCAAAGAAGCGGCTGGTACCCAATAAGGCACTTGCATATCCTGCAACTGAAACTGCGTTGCCCAATGGGGAGGTAAGGAATAATCCACCATTAAAATAATGACGGACTGAATCACTTGCTACTACAATTGTAAGCATATACCAACTATTTTCGGTCACAACCTGGTTGCCCAAGAAACTACCATTGCATGCATTGGTGACCAGTTTTTTGGAGCCTGAGCTTAATTCTGCTCTCATTTGTGTAAACCCATGTGAAAGGCTAGGATCATCACTCACATAAATATGACGTTGAATAGCATCTATTGTTTCAGGGTTTACCCAAATATTAATGGTACGCTGGGCATAATCAAATTTATTGTTCAGGTTAATAAAGTCGGTTGTGCCGTTAAAACGATAGGCACTGTTTGCATTTCCAAATCTATCAGTATCAATTGCGGCACCATTAACAGTACCATCATTATTATTAATACTTTCATCAATAGCATTATTATTAAAAGGATACCATCCCTGCAGCCCAACGGTACTTACGTAGCCGGGAATTGTTTGTGCCTTGCAGAATATATTGGTTGAAAGAACTGTAAGGGCAATAAGTACAAAGGTTTTCATGGTCGATATGTTTAATTGGCCGTGAAGGTAATACTTTAGTTTTATATCCTCAAATGCTGCATTGCGGTTGGTGAATGAGGGAATGGTGATTGGTGGCTGAGGCAATGGTGAATGAAAGAAGTAATGTTGAATCAGGGAAATAAAAACGGTAGGATTAACATTCGCTTTTAACCATTTCCAAAAAAATGCCCTTAATGCAAATTATTATTGCGCAGCAAGGTCATCTGATTCATTGTTTCCGTATTTTTTAATTAGTCCAAGAAAATAAGCGGTTGAATGAATGTTACGTATTTCGAGCTTCCCGTGACGGCTGTTGTTTGAAGCATTAATTGCCTGTTGTGCGGGTTCAGCCTGAATAAGTTGTGCTGCATTATTGATCACGTTCGATCCTTCATTTAATGAAGATTGAGCGGTAGCTAAATAATCATAGGCTGCTATATCCATCATTTCATTGCGATCTGTTATTGTGTAAACATAAGGTACTTCAGGCCTTACTGACTGGGCAAAATTTGTTGCCGGTATTAAAATGAGCAAAAGTGCTGTTATGGAAGTGTATATATTTTTCATTTTGTTAAGTATTAATTGTGGATTAATTTCCACACCACAAAGATGCGGACACCTTTACCCTAAAGCGTTACACGATGATTTAAATATGTTGTATGATTCTTATGTATAATGCGCAATCGTGTAAAGTTGTGTTAAGAAGGAGCAAAATGAATATCTTGGAATCGTTTCAAAGACCTAACTGAAAAATAATTAATGGATGTTATTTACCCGGGTATAATCATCATAATTACCCGCATGTATTTTTATCCTGATATTAAAACGTTCTGCGTTATTAACCTCCATTTTACAAAAAAAAGCATCGTACTGAATGTTGTTATCAAAAGGTTTTAATACATGCAAGCGATTGTTCAAGAGGGGGCTTTTATTTATAGCAAAAGAATGGGGTAACAATTTGAACTGCCTTGAACTATAATGATCGTTAGCAGGTTTGAAAAGCGAAATGTTTTTAACATTCTGTGCGGGCGAGTTAAGCCAGGTAATCAATAAAATTAAGCTTAATATGTAATAGTTGTTTCTATTCATCAAACCTAAAAGTACTAAAAAAAATTGAATTCTTTAATGCAACTATTTGTTTGAACATGTTCATTATAATTGTACGAAGTCACTAAGCCCTGCCATATTGCTGGTTTCAATTTGGCGACTAACATAGAATCAAACCATAAGCCTGAGCTTCTTAATCATGGATCTTTGTAACATAAAACCACCAAAAACAGCCATTGGAATTCCTATGGCAGAACCTTCAAGTATAAAAACAATAATATGTTTTGTGAGCCCTGCAAAGTAAGGCAAAATAGCCGGTTCAACAGGAGTTACTATAATAGTACCAACTATAATACCTACAACAGATGAGAGAATACTGAATAGTAACCAGCGCTTAAGTTTAAGCGCGCGTGCCAGGTATATCCCGTTTAAAACAGCAATGGTCATAAATGAAAAAACAAGATCCATGGGAGCGCCTATGCCGTAATAACCAATCCAGAAAAGTAATACAGGAATAAATACATAAGCCGGCCAGTATTTAATTAAACTTACTTCAAAAAGCTGCATTGTTGCTTTATTTTGAAAATACAAAAGGATGCCTGCCATACCGAGTAATGAAATATTGTGCATGATGAGTTGCGGAACAGATAAGCTGAACTCATGCTCACCGGTAAAAAGATGGCTGATAACGCCATGAAAAAACCAACCTAAAACAAAACCTAATGATTGATTAACAGCCCAGGTTTTAAATACATTTTTATTTTCCATAATTATTTTTTTGCGCAAAACTAAGCCTGAACAAAAAAGTAAAATTGTAAAAAAGCGACATTATAATTAAGAGAAAAAAATAGCTTTTTAATTGGTATTTGATCTTAAATGTTTTGGGAAGATTTTTCGAATTGGGATTTCATTTGCAATATTGTTGGAAGATTTTTTCAGATTGGGATTACTCATCCCTCAAAAAGTCATTTTTAAATTTGTTTCTATTGGGCTTGCAGCCCAAGCCCTGCCTAACTTTTCTCCTTGATGGGAAAAGTCAGCAAAAGAATCAAGGCTTCATTTTCTTCTTTTCTCCTTACAGTCGAAATTATTTTCTCTTGTAAACTTGCGACCATTCGCGTGATTTCCTGCGGAACTTCCCGAATGGCACCCGCAGTTTATTGCACGAAAATAACCAAAGAAAGTGATGCCGGCTTGGCTCTTCGAAATTAGGTTCTATCGTAATTTTTAACCATGGAATAGTTAAAGTACACTTTACCATTAGCTATCTCAAAAACAAAAATGTATTCTCGAGTCACTCTGAGCCTGTCGAAGAGTAATTAATTTTCAGGTTGCCAAGACTTCGACAAACTCAGCCTGACCCGGTAAATTTTTTGAGATAACCTTTAAATATTTGCTCTTAGTTCTGTGCCCTGTGCTCTGCCTGAGAAATATAGTTTTGGATGTAAGCCTGAAAACTCTTTGAAATCGCGGATAAAATGCGACTGATCATAATAGCCGCAATCGTAAGCCACTTCGGTTAATGACTTATGTTGGTTGGCATACTCATTTAATGCTGATTGAAAGCGCGTGATCCTGGAAAATAATTTTGGTGAAAAACCGGATCGGGCAATAAATTTTCTTTCAAATTGCCTGGTTGAGATATTGAATTGCTGTGCCATTAATTTAATATCAGTTTTACCTTTTGCATGGATGATCTGGCTGATGGAAAGTGGCACCACCCGATCATTTATTTTACTTCTTAAAATTCTTTCTTCTATAAATTCTGAAATAATATTTACGCGCATTTCATCACTACAAGCGGTCATCATTTTATCAGCCAGCTCATTGCCATCATTGCCGGGTAATAGGGATAGATCAACAATTTGATTATTTAATTCATTGGCGGGTAAACCAAATAATTCCGGAATTACAAAGGGATATAAATAAACACCAAAAATACCGCAGTTGGCAGATGTAACCTGCTGTTTAAATAAATCTGATTGCCCGTAAACATAACTTAAAGGCAAAGCAATATTTCCATTCAACGTTATTTTATTAGCTGTACCACTGTATTGAAAAATAAGCTCGGGAAGGCCATCGGCCATGGCATGGTATAAAAATGGCTCATTACTTTCCAGTACCCAGAAAGTTTTTACATAATGCTTAAGCGATGGTGCAGGTTTTATTAACCTGAATTTCATAGTTTATATTTAGAAGCCTAAATGTAATTAAATTCATTTTATTTATTGAGTTATATGAATAAATGGCTTTAAAGGTTGCTAAACGTAAACTTATTAACGGGCTTTAGCTTAGCCTACATGAGACTGCATTGGGGACTACTTGGGACTGAATTAAAATGTTTTGAATGATTTGTACGCACAAGTGAGCCAGGCAAATGCTATGGCAAAACACTTGCGCGAGACAAGAGACTTATTTATCTGAATATAATTAATGGGTGCCATTTACCCGGGTATAATCATCATAATTACCCGCATGTATTTTTATCCTGATATTAAAACGTACTGCATTATTAACCTCCATTTTACAGAAAAAAGCATCGTACTGAATGTTGTTATCAAAAGGTTTTAATATATGCAAGCGATTGTTCAAGAGGGGGCTTTTATTTATAGAAAAAGAAGGGGGTAACAATTTGAACTGCCTTGAACTATAATGATCATTAGCAGGTTTGAAAAGCGAAATGCTTTTGATATTCTGGGCTGGCGAGTTAAGCCAGGTAATCAATAAAATTAAGCTAAATATATAATGGTTATCTCTATTCATCAAACCTAAAAGTACTTAAAAAATTTGAATTCTTTAATGCAGCTATTTGTTTGACCATGTTCATTATAACTACGATAAGTCACTAAGCCCTGCCTTATTGCCGGGCTTCAGCCTTAGTGCCTACATTGGGAAGCTCATTTGTCGTAATCATTTAATTTCATTCCTCTCTGAGCTCATTTCTTTAACAAACCTTTCTAATACTTTATTTTCGTTACTAAAATTTTTAGGTACAATATTATTTGCAACTAAATACATTGCAGTATAGTATTCCTGAAAAGATCTATGTGAAAACTTAACACTAAAGTGCTTATACTCCCGTTTTCCAGATGCAACTAATATTGAATTCATAAGAAGCTCTAATATATCATCAAGTTTAATTTTACTTATCGCTTCTTTAAGAATGGATTCATTGATTATTGGACGCATTCTAATTTCAATAATATCTTCCAGCATAAGGCCTGCTATATTAGAAAGGACATCATTTATTTTTTCAAATACCAAGTATGCATCTCCTTTTAATGTTAATGGGCGTTGAATAGTATATGAGTCAAATGATCCTTTTCTATCTCTAGTAAACTTTTTAAAAAGATATTTTTCATATAATTGAGTTAAAGTAATTTTACTAGTACTACCATCAATGAAATCAGATATAAGCATTTCCAAAAAGAGAGGTCGCTTTGGAATATCTCCGAAGTATTCAAGATATTTACCTTTTTTAATAATTTCTTTAAAATCTCGTAATCGCTCATATTCATAGTCCTCAAAATTCCTAGCATTACTATACAATTTACAAAAATTTAAAATATCTTCTTTTTCCCAATCTAGTAATTTAATTGTTTCTTTCTTTTTTCCTCTTTTTGGGGCATTAATCTCAAAATTTCCTTGTCGCTCATACCAAAAAGATTCTCTCATTGCAAATAAGCAAGATTTTAAATTTTTAACGGTACTAAAAAAAACTCCAAGTCCACTATCTGTATATAAAAAAGGGTGTTCATCCAAACCATCAAAAAGTAAAACGTAAGAAGGGTCGCTCATTAAGAGTTGTCTTAAAACTCTACTTTTAAACTTGTTAAATAGATTTCTTTCTAATTCACGATCGTTTATTAGCTCTAAAATTCTCCAAGAAAGATCACCAGCTGTAGTTAGCGTATCATTATAACATTGCGAAATAGGTATATAAATACAAATTAATCCCTTTGTCATAAATGCTTCGCTTAAATGTAATAGTAAGGTAGTTTTTCCAAAACCAAACTCGCTTAGTACAAAGATACTCCTCGCTTTCACTTTAAAATCAATATTTTGGTCTTCAAATTTATCAATAGCCAAACCGTGATTTACAAGATACTTTAAAGGATTTTTATTTAGTTTGTCATTATGTCTAAAGGGTACATCTTGGTAATAAAATATTAAATCAACATAACGAGCATGATCAGACATAAATCGCTCATAAGATTCCTTAACTTCATTTTTTAGCTGAACTGTGAATTGCTTTGTTATAAACTGGATCATACCGTTAATATCAAGGAGTTCGGTATTCTCAGCTATTCCTAATGTTTTTATTTCTCTTAATTGATTTTCAATATTTATTCTATGATTCCCCTTCACAATCCTGTTAACCACAAGAATATAAGATTTAACTTTTAGTCCACTTTTCTTAAAAGAATTAATTGATTTAAGACAGTCCTTTTCATGTCTGTTTTCAAAATCAGATTCGAGCCCTTTGCATTGAAAAGAAATATCAATTTCATTTCTATCGTTGACAAACAATAAAGCATCTATTCCTGATCTATCATATTCAGCTAGAGGCGAAACTTCTTTAATATTTGGGAACAAGCCTCCAATAAAACGAACCCAGAATCTTTGAAATTCATGTCTTGAAACACTCATAAACTCGTTTTTCAATTCGAGACCTTGCGCAGATGAAGCTAGATTCATTTTGAATATATTAAAAAAACGAGTTTTATTACTCCTTGTAGTACTTAAATAAAGGTAAAATTTTCATGATGTAGATATTCTACTATTGAGCCACTTGGAGCTCAGCTTAACTCATAAAAAACAATTTCCTTTGTATCACCATCAATACTAACATTCAAAATGTCTTTAGGAGTTATTCCAAATTTTCCAGCACATTGGGATCCTAAGCTTAGAATTCCACGTGGACAAGTTGTCGCG
>JADMIO010607121.1_pt1 | contig 28484 bp, 33 predicted proteins | sample 8958161 | NCBI WGS metagenome assembly JADMIO01 (sample SAMN16585339, study PRJNA669376) | soil metagenome | isolation source: Crop rotation soil | place: USA: Cullars Rotation, Alabama | collected 2011 | reverse complement strand
CGCGACAACTTGTCCACGTGGAATTCTAAGCTTAGGATCCCAATGTGCTGGAAAGGAAGGCTCACATGCCGCAGGCGGTTCGCGAACGATCGGCGGCACGAGTGCCAACCGTGTCCCACGCCGTCGGGAATGCCCGCCTTCGCCGCGATCCGACGCCACAGGCTCCGCACGCCTTGCCTCGACAGCGGTTCGCCGTCCACGTCGAATACCCACGCATCGCCAATCGCAGCGATACGTACCTGCTCTCGGCGGAGCACCTCCACGGCTTCCGGGTGTAACGGGTTCCAGTGGTCGTATCTGATCTTGTCCGTTTCACCGCGCCAATGAATGCGCGCACCGTCAAGGTCGATGTCGGACCAACGCAGTTGACGAATCGAGGCAGACCGATGCCCCGTGTACCACGCGAGCACTGCAAACAGCTCTGCGCGTGGCGTCATGCTGGCTGCCGCCGCCCGAAACTCCTCGAACTGCTCTTCAGACAGGCGCGGGCGTTGCGGACTTTGTTCCTTCGGTATTTCCAGCCCGCGAAGCGGATTGCGGTCGAGTAGGTAGCCGCCCTCTGGGTGCCCCGATCGTTCCGCCCAATTAAGCACGGCCAGCAACAACTTTAGATCTTGCTCAATGATGCGATCTCGAACGGGCTCGCGTTCCTTTGCATCCCGTTTCACCAGGGGCCAGCTCGCCCGACCGCCGACGCTCGATGTAACTATCCCAATCACGACGATTGAGCGTATCCGGCCGACGATGTGATCCGAATGCGCGAAGAAACAGCGGCAGCGTGCGCCGATTGTGCGACTGCGCACTCTCCGACTTCCGAGGCACAACTTCACTTTCATACATCTCAAATAGCCGCGACAACGTCAGGGTTGTCGGCGGCGCCGATCCGTGGCGCCGAAACGTTGCTGCAACTTCGTCCGCCTTGAGCTTTGCGCGTTCCCGATCTTCATACCCCAGCGGTTGCCGCACTCGCTTGCCCTGCTCATCGCGATAGTCGATCCAGAGACCTCGACCCGCTCGCTCAAACACACGAACGCGATTCCGGCCCTTTTCTCCGGCGATGTAGCTCCAGGCGGGCTTCTTTCTCTTCTTCTGTTTCTGTCGTTCGGTCACGATGCCTCCGTGTTACCGATTGCGACAGAAGCCACGATCCGCCGTCGAGCAGAAAGCTGATCGACGGGGTCGTCCTGATGCAAGCGATATCCTGGACGGATCGGGACGTCGTTACGGCGAATGCGCGGGCGACCCTTTCTGCCGACGTTCTCGATGTGTCCGTGTGCAACAAGGCGTTGCAGATGGTCGACGGAATAGCCGCCGATCAAGTGTGCTTCCGTAAGCGTTACGGCTTCGACGGACTGGGCACGATCTAGAGAATCGATGTCACGTAACACTTCCTCGGCGAGCATTGCGCCATCAATCGACGCGCCAAAACGAGCGAATGCGTCGCGCTGCGCCGCCCATTTTGTACGAAGCTCGGCGATAGTGTTGGGACGTTGAGCCGCTGTGGAGCTCCTTTCATCCGCTGATGATAGTTTGCTCACAGCGGACGGCCTTGTCGTTGGGTCGCGAGACTTCGCCAGCCGTTCAGCAGCTCTTCGATTTCCTCCGTTGTAACAAAGACAAACTCATTTCCAAGGTTCGCTCGTGGCATGCATGATTTCTCATCAGTCTCCTTCGGTAATGGGTGGATCGGCGATTGTCCACGCCGCGTCACTCGCAGTTCATGCGGGCCCGCGGGCAAACGTTCAGAGGTCGTCGATCGCTACCGCCCGACGTCGCGGCTTGGCGACAGAGCGGAGTCTGTTGCCAAGTGCGCACGTCTTTGGCCGCTGGTCTTAGCTCATGCGACCTGCCCGAATCCGTCGGCCATGTCGACGGGGCGAACGCTCAATCCTTTGAATCCGTGTCGACGAGAGCGGGGGTGCTCCCCACGTACAAACCCGTGATTCGCCAGAGCCTGCGCGAGCTGCCGGTCTGTTCCGGCTTGCTCGCCGAGAATACTGGAGTACGTTCGCCACGACGCGAATAGATCGCGGATAGTCGCGAAGGTTTTCTTATCGTCGTCGACGTCACAGCATTCTTTCAGCCAAGCACCGACCAAATCCTGCTCGTTGAGATAGTCAGTCGTCATTGCCGCTACGGCTGCTGGCGGGTTTAGACCCTCTCTTTGCCAGGCCAACGCGCCTTCTATCATCCACGCAAGGATGGCGGGCGACTCGCGGCGGAGCTTTTCGGGCAGATCGGGATCAACTCGCGCGGGTATCTGCATGAACGGAACCATGTGAAGGCGGCGCTGCATGGCTGCGTCGACATCGCGAAGATTCGGCTTGTGGTTTCCCGCGAAGAGCAACTTGAATGACGGCATGTACGTGAAGTTGTCCTGACGCATGAACCGCGCGGTCACGGGCTCACCTCCTGTCAACGACTTCACGCGGGCTTCGTCCCAACTGCGTCCGGCGTTCGTCTCGCTGGCCGTGACTAGCCGTGTGCCCACAAACATGGCGATCTCTGTGGAGTGACGGTCGCCGTTCGATGCAGTGAACGCATCCATTGGCGCAGTACAGGAGTAATCGCCCATGACAGCACTAAGGGTGGTGAGAAACACCGACTTTCCGTTGCCGCCGGGTCCGAAGAGAAAGGTCAACTGCTGCTCCTTTGTTGATCCTGTCAGGCAGTAGCCCGCAAACCGCTGCAGGTATGCCTCTAGAGCCGCATCTCCACCTGTCGTTTCGGCGAGGAATCGCTTCCATACGGAGCATTCGGCGACGAAATCAGGCTCAACTGCCGTCGACTTCGTCATAAGCGCTTCCGCTCGCGATGGACCGAGTTTCCCCGTCTTCAGATCAATGATGCCTGCAGGTGTGTTTAGCAACCATGGATCGCTATCAAGCGAGTCAACCAAGACGACGATTGCGCGGTCGCTCCGAACCAACTGCGAGACAGCCTTAAGCTTGCTAGCAGAGCAAATGGATTTTGCGAGCCTCTGATTGATCGCGATCTCTTTGTCGGTGACGCCTTGCGTCATTAGAACAGCGCCGACGTCGCGAAGAGCGCGCTTGATGATGTCCTCGGCGTGAAGACTCGTATCCTCGCCCCAGCGTGTGCCATCCCACACCAACCAACGACCCGTTTCAGGGACGAACTTGATACTATCGCCGTGTCGATGGATGACGCTCGTGGCAAGTCCCTGATCGCTGAACTGCGGCGCGACCAATTTCGACTCGGTAGGAGAGTCCTCAAGAACCTCGAAGTCATCGACTGCGTCGTTGTACCCGTAGCCGCGCGCCACCTCTGCGATCCAATTCCAGCCGACCGACTTCGCACCGTTCATGCGACGCCAGTCGGCGAGTACGACGTCCGGCTCGTTGTAACCTCCGTCCCACCGCGCGCACCATTCCGCGAAGATCTCAAAGCCGTCGTCGTCGCTATCATCGCCGACAGCGGCTTTGATCGCATAGCCCATCTTCAAGTAGCTCGTGCGATCGGGAAACACCGTGTCGTCGTTCGGGATCAGCGCGACAGCTTGCCGGACGTGATCGACGGACGGTGCGAGCAGGTTGTTCTGCGCCACGTTGCCACGCTCCGTCGAGCGACCATCAGCCTCGCGTGAGCATAACCCGAGATCGAGCGAATTGAGCATATGCTCAAGATCATTCAAGGCCGCGTCGGCCTGTTCTCTCGTAATGAGAGTCAGATCCTTCGCGTCAGGGACATCGCTCAGCCACCGATACGGAAGGTGCGTCGTCGGGTGTAGTCCGCTGACGAGGTACTGCTGGCCGACACCCAAGATCTCGACGAGATGTTGCTCCCCCGTCTTCGTCTTGATCCAGAGACGCATGCGACCGAAGCCCTGCTCGGTCTTGTACATGAGCAACTGCTTCGGTGCGCGTCCAACACGGACTGGCGCCGGGCCAAGCTTTTCCAGCATGAAGTCGGCGATGATCTTCGACAGCGACGGGTCTGTGCAGTCGATATCCACGCCTGGGAAAAAATCGGAACGAAGTCCAAGGCTAGCGTGGTCCGTGATCGTCCACCGCTTCACGTCGTCGATCGTCGTGACGTGCTTGCGCCAATTCCAGCCGCTCCAAGTCCCGTTGGCGCTACGACGACCAGGAATCTTGCCCACCATGTTCGCGGGGATCTTCGAGCCCGGCGAGAGTTGTGCTCCCGGCGGGATGACCGAGATCAGATTCGTGTAGCCTTTCTGGAAAAGTGCTTCGCCAAAGCTCGCGCCGCTCATTGGAAGCCTGACGGCTCCTTCGACAGCGGCTTGAACATCTGGCTTCGCCACTACGATTGTCGCGTTATGCGAAGGTGGTGGTGGAAATTCTTCGTTACTCATAAAACGCTAATTCCTATTCCATCGTGTACCTCGTGGTTATGGCGCCTGCGCGAAGGCTTCGTGCCTGGCGTCGAGATTGAGTTGAAGCCGCGTGGTGGGGGACGTGGAAGGCACGGGCGAAGGTCGCCGCCGGAAACACAAAAACGCCGCCAACTTGGACGCACGTGTTCTGCGTCTAAGTTGCCAGCGTCTCGGTGATACGCCCGCGCCAAGTGCCCCCTTCCTGGTGGAATCACAGGAGTGGGGACGGCCTTCCTACTAACTGGTGACTGGGGACGAGAGCGTGTGACATCAGCTCAATCGGTCTGCTACATGAGTCGTCGGGAACCACACAGCCTATCCCGCTCGATGCGCGAATGCCGCGCGCCCTCAAAATCAACCCCAACAATAAGAATTTTGCTGGAAAGCGGTAGCGCCAAAACGATACACCTCGAACTGCGGTCGCGTGTGTGGTTCCGGCGGGGGCTTATAAACAGCTGACGCAATCGAATGCGAAACATGCGAAAGGTCTAATAGCATTATCGTACTAGAAATATCCGGCTTTGAGAATTGCTGCATCTTACAACACATGCGGGCGGAGGTTTCGGACGTTTCGCAGGTCATAGTGACCGCGCCGAGCCGGTCACGCCAGCCAAACTGTTCATACGCGCGTGCACGCGCGCGAGACACCTGGGCGCGACGGCATATACGCGCTAGCCGTCAGGCCAGTATCACCTCGCCTAGTCAGGGCCAGGGACGCTCTTGCCAATTCCGCGAGCAGGTGTTACGTTTAGCCAGACGACCGTCTAGCTAAACGATACACAAATGGCATCAGGTGCCTTCGTCGCGTACTATCGTGTTTCGACCGCAAGGCAAGGCCAATCTGGACTCGGTCTGGACGCGCAGCGCGACACTGTTTTCACCTATCTGAACGGCGGACGCTGGAATCTCAAGGCCGAGTTCACCGAGGTGGAAAGCGGCGCTCATAACGAGCGCCCCGAGCTGGCGCGTGCACTTAAGGCATGCCGCGTCTACGGCGCAACGCTGATTGTCGCGAAGTTGGACCGTTTATCGCGCGATGCTCGGTTCCTGATGAATCTCAAGGCCACTGGTGTCCGCTTCCTAATTGCGGAGATGCCCGAGGCCAATGAGTTAACGGTCGACCTGTTTTCGATTCTTGCAGAACACGAGCGTCGCGTGATCTCAGGTCGTACGAAGGCGGCACTAGCGGCGGCCAAGCGGCGTGGCGTGAAGTTGGGTGGCAACGCCGAGCGGATTAGCCGGAGTGCTACACTGCGCGGTGCCGGTGCGAGTGCGGCCGTCCGTACCGCGCGGGCCGAGGAGCGCGCGCGCGATCTCGCGTCGATCGTTGCGCAGGTTAGAGCGTCCGGCGCACAATCGCTTCGAGACATCGCGCGCGAGTTAAATCAGCGAGGAATTCCTGCGCCTCGGGGCGGGGAGTGGGCCGCGCCTCAGGTGGCTCGCATCCTTTCGCGAATGGACGCCCCCGCCCCCTGATTTTGCACGTAAGCGAGTGGCGCATGTTGCCTGCAGGAAGATCGTTTTTCACCCCCCCCTTTTCTATTAGCGACCCCGCCAGTGGAGTGCCGCGCTAGTAGCGAGCGTGCGACGACGAAAGTCGTGAAAAAGATGTTGGAACGCTGTTGAGCAGTCTCGCGCGCAAATCACGATGGAGGCTGGCCGCATGGCTTCGACCGACCCATCACAGCTAACGCAGGAGAAATACGGAGAATTTCCACATGGCAGGTTCGCCCTTTAAGCGGCGGGTACTCGCTGCATTGCAAACCCGCGCCGAACGCTACTGCGGTGATGCCGCAAGCATCATCGAGTACGTCTGCGGCCTCATCGCCGCCGGCTATTATATGCGAGAAGTCGCAGAGCTTGTGGCTTCGGATGTCGGGCATCCGGTGAGTCGATCGTTCCTTAGCTGGACGCTTAGCAAAGTCGCGCACGATGCGAAGGCCCGACTGGCAGCAGCTCGCGACGACGCACGCCTGACGACTCAGTCAATGACGGCCCGAGCTGACCCGCACGATGAGTCGGCGCGATCGCCCGACGAGGGTGAGCCCAACATGCTTGCGGCCTAAGTCGAACGGAGCGCCAACGTCGATTGCGCTCCGGCCTACAACGGCCCAGGGTCGTCCATCTCAGAGATTATGTCCTCGACCGCTTTGAAGACCTGATCGTAGATCGTTCCAGTGATCCTGCGAGTACCTGCTTCCATCTCGGCGAGGTCATTCGGGCGCAGGCCAGCTCTGAGAGCAAGCGCCTCGACGCTCAGCCCCGACATCTCTCGCAGAGACTCAATCTCCTCCGGCGTCGCATCATTGGAATTCATTCATGCCATCCTTGAGTGTTCTCTAACGCCGACGATTGTACGTCATGATTGCGATCGTACTGAGCTTTGAGTGCCACGCCGAGTGCCGTGCAATACGAGCTGAGTCGCTCGCGCTCCCACCAGAGAAAACCGGCGAGCACGCGAAGGCTCTCGCATGCCTCTGATATCGCCCGGTCGTCGCCGTTGGCCGCAGTCCGCATGCCGGTTGCGAGCACATTGGCTGAGCGACGAAGCGCGTCGGCGGTCAGCAGCAGGCGGGTGCCCACGCCAAAGACAGGTGCACTGATCGCCCTTTGCCCCTCGACATCGAGCACGTCCGCCGCGCGACGAAGAACGACCGCGAGGTCCACGTCCGACAACGCGGAAGCTGGGAGTGTCGGGAGATTCACAGCAGGCCCGCTTCGGCGAACGATGTATAACGCCCGGCGCCGACGATGATGTGATCGTGGACAGGCAGATCCAGAAGTCGTCCAGCGGCGACAAGCTGTTCGGTAACCACGCGATCGTCGCCTGACGGTGACGGGTCACCACTCGGGTGGTTATGGCTGACGATGATCGCGGCAGCGCCGAGCGCGATGGCGATTCGGAAGACCTCGCGCGGGTGAACCAACGAAGAGTTCTGAATCCCGCGCGTGACCTCCTGCAGCGCAATGATGCGGTGCTGCGCGTTGAGCGCGATGACGAGAAATACCTCGACCTCCTCGCGCGAGAGACGCGGCGAGAGAACGGCCACCGCATCGCGCGGCGTGCGGACGTGCAAATTCTCCGAGAGAGCATCGCGCTCAAACGCCTCGGGGCGCTCGCGCACGATTCGGCACCAGGCGGGAAGGGAATGTCTGCGGCTCCCCATGATCAGCTCTCCCCAACGACTGTGAAGCCGTCTTCCAAGAGCGCCACCACAAACCCTTGGAGGTAGCGATGCCCTACGGCGATCGCATTGCCGAGGAACTGTGCCTCTGCACTAACCACTCGCCGGAGGTGATCACTCGCGGTGGCGGTGCAGGGATGGATGAGATAAACCGACCCACTGCCAGAGACGACGAAGTCCGGCGCAGGCGCCGTCGTCGTTGAAAGATCTGCTGCAATCATCTTGAACCTTTCGATCGAACAGTCCCGTCTCACTCGCGCATGGTTCCGGCGCACCGAGCCGGTCGGCATTGCCACCGTGTTCCTCCCGAGTTGGAGGCGACGGGTGGCGGGCAGGTTCATCGAGCCGATGCTCTCGCTGCCGCTCTTCATGCTGGCCGCCGAAGACGGAGGCGACCGCGCTATTCAACTCTTCGGAATGCCTCAAAGCAAAAGGCCGACGAGCAGGAGTCGTCGGCCAGGAGCCAGACGACTTAGACGGGTTGCGCTCGCTTCTTAAGCGATGAGCGGCCCGTCAAGTCGAGAAATCGCCGCCCGCCTCACGCTACGGATATCCGGTCGTTGCATCAAGCACCAGTTCGATGCAGGCCGTTACATAGTCCCACTCGCTCGCGACACATCACACGCACCGGGCTCGGTCAATTAGAGATCTCAGGAGGGGGCAGAGAGGACGATCCCGGTTTGCAGGCCCGGAGTGACGAACAGTGTCCGTTACTCCGTGCATTTAGAGTCGCGGAAACGAACGACTGTGCCGGACATTAGGAATCCATGGTCAATCTCGATCGCGCCGTCGGTAGACGGACTGGCACCCTCCACCGTTCGCTCGGATTTGAAATTGACCACCGCGTCGCCACCGAGCTGTCGCGCATTGCTACGTACGAGGTCAACAAGGTCATCGGACTTGGTCCAAAAAGTCTTCGGTCGAACCGTGACGATCGCGAGTTCCTCGAATGCACAGTGAGGAAGTTGCGTCTGGAAGAGTTTTACGGGATAGTCGGACGGTCGCGCGGGATATCGAGACGATGCGAGCGTTATCACTCCGACGCGCGGTGCAGTCACAGCCGCACAGCCTGTGAGGAACCAAAGAGAAAAGAAAACAACGCGAGGCATAGAAGATCCTTCGGGTCGGGGTCGGTGCCGCGTGAATCGCATCCAACTCAAAGGGCGCGCCAACCGATTACAAGAAGGCCAGCCACGCCGCCGATAACGAAGAGACGAATCGCGAGGATTAACAGTATTCTGAGAAGTGTCAACGCGGCGGTAGGCGCGTTGTGCGCAGCGGTCAAGACTCGTCGGAAAGCCGAATCGCGGTTCTGTAGGACAGGTTCCGCGATCGGCTGGAAATCCGATTCCAGTGTCAGACCAGCCCAGCGCACTGCAACCCACAATCCCACCGACCCGAGTCCAACGGCGCTAAGTCGGGCGAAACCGATCACCGCGGCTTGCCAACTCGCTACGTCGCCGACCCACGCACTGATTACCGCGATCGTGGCGCTGAATGCGACGACAATAAGCGTGGCTCTCCGCCACCGGGTTGGTCGTCCAGTGCGAGCGGGCTTCGCTCCTCCAGCTAACGGATTCATGCCAATCCGACGAACGAACCCCAGAGGAGGATACGCTAAACGGGGGTATTCGGAGATGGCGTGCAACGTCCGGGAGTCACTTAGCCGGACGAAACATCCTTGCGCTCGGGTCGAAACCCGCGGGCCGTACACCAGCCTCGTTACAAATACATGCTCGCGAAGCTTCGCGAAGCACGACGGCGCGCGGGTCTTACCCAGGTCGAGGCGGCTGCATTGCTTGGGCAAACGCAGGCGTGGATCTCGAAATGCGAGCTTGGAGAACGTCGAATCGACCCGCTCGACCTACAAGATTTCGCAAGGATCTATCGAAGACCGTTTAGCTACTTTCTGCCGCCAGCAGGCCGCAAGTAGGCGCGCATTCTGAATCGAGGAGTGCGCCGTCACGGTCCGGTTCGCAGGTTCGGGAGCTGGCAAGCGGCGCGCATCTAGTGCGAGATCTCGACGGGCCAGGAGCCAGTTCGTCGTGCTCTACGCGCAGAAATCTCTACATTAAAGCACTCTAATGTTCGGAACGCGCGCTCCGGTCGGCGATGCCAGACGAGTAGTACGACGCTTCTCCAGGAACCTGCTTGCTGACATCGGCTGGTCCGGGAGATAGATTCGCGCCGCCGCCGAAAATACGCGGTGGCTCAACCAGCGAAAAGCAGAGCATGACGACACCCATCGCAGATCGCATCAGGCAGGATCTAAATCCTCCGGCAGCTCGTCCGGGGGGCCCGGTTAGCACGCTTGCCGCGTACTACCAACCGCGCGGCGCGCGTCTGCTTGGATTCCTCCTCAAGTTGGGTTACGAGGAGATGACGATTGTGACGAACGACGTGTTCAAGGCGAACTGCGACGGAGTGCCCCGAAATTCATTCGTTATAGTGAAGCTGGCCGCCGATCGCGCTGTCGGTCCTCAGGCGGCCCTAGGCAGCCAAGTTATTCTCGCCCGCGTGACCGAGGCCGTTCCCACACCCATAGATACAGAGATTCAGCAAACAGTCTTTCAAGTTCACAAGCTCGGGGCGAGCGTGGATGCATTTACGAATCGCGATCTCCAGTGGGGCGCACTTAAGGCAACGATTCTCGGCACGTACTACGATTCAGCGAGCGGCGAAATCGGCTTCGGTAACGATGTCGCTAGCTATCTGGCTCCCCACTCATACGAAGTGTATGTGCCGACCGATGAGCACCTGGCGACCCTGATCAACAGTTTCGTTCCGACGCCAACGCCCTTCGAAATCGGTGAACTCAAATACACCGAAGCGCCTCCGGCTCATCGGGCACTCACCGTGCCCATCAACGTCGATCTCGATGACTTCATAGGCCGCCAGTCTGCGAACCGCACGGCGCTGTTCGGCAAGACTCGCATGGGCAAATCGAACACGATCAAAATCATCGCAGACGGTATCCTGCGACATCCGCGCAACGTCGCGCAGCTGATCTTCGATCCATCCGGGGAGTACACGTACATCAACGAACAGGACGGAACGAGCCTGTACGCGCTGCATCCTGACTTGTGTGTCAGGTACAGCCTGCTGCCGCGATTGCCCGACCGGGAGCGTGAGTTGGGCTTCACGTTGCCACTGTCGTTGCGCGTCAATTTCTACGACAGTCCGACAATTGCGGTGCCGCTTATTCAATCGTTGTTCGACACTCAATTCAGCAACCGTCCCAACTACATCCTTCCATTGCTGGACTGGCAACCGAGCGACGCGGTGCATGCGCCCGATAGAAACGCGGATCATCGAGCGTTTTGCCGATTTTGGCGCACGATGGGTTTATGGTACGCCGCTCTGCAACGTGCGGAGTACGATGCGACTCCGCAGCTACAGCATGATCTCGTTCATGTGCCGCTGCGCGCGCCGATCAAGGCACTTCTTGGGCAAATGGCCGACGTCGCCGCGGTCGCGCGAATGGTCCAGCGAAACGGTCCGCAGATCGCGGACGATCAGCCATTCGGCGCGTTGCCACTTATCTACGAGAAGGTCTTCGGCCTCTGGAGGGATCGTGCCAACGCACAGCACTTCCCGGATGCGGATGATGGAACGCCGTACTTTACTCTCGTCGATCAGGTATTCCTGCGTATCCTCGGCGATAGAACGATTAGCGGCGTGATTTACATTCGACCGTTTCGGGCCTATCACGACCGGGAGGGTCGCAACGCGGAGCGGGAGATCATAGGGCATCTCGACGCGGGTCGCACGGTGATGGTGGACTACGCGAATGCTCCCGAAGGCGTGGTCGAAGCCTTAAGTCGGCGGATCGCGGGTGCGGTGCTCGGCCACATGATGAGTCGATTCGCCGACAATGATCTTGGTAATCATTTCGTTGTGATCTACTTCGAGGAAGCGCATCGACTTTTCCGCGCTGACGATCGTGACATCAACGGCGTCTACAATCGACTCGCAAAAGAAGGTGCGAAATTCCACGTTGGAATGGTGTACGCCACGCAATCGATGACGACACTGAGTCCTGATCTCCGAAAGAACACAGAGAATTTCATTATCGCGCACTTGAACGACGATCGAGAGATTCGTGAGTTGACTCAGAGATACGAGTTTCGTGATGTAGGTGAAGACGTGATGCGTGCGCGTACCAAAGGCTACGTTCGAATGATTACCGACAGCCATCGTTTCGTCTTGCCGGTACGAATCAGACGATTCGGCGCGGACGATCAGCGACGGCATGAGAGGGGTTAGTGGCTTACGGTGGCGCAAAGTACCCGACCGAGGCGGCCTCGAAAGTCGCCCACATGAAACTGTTGCAAAATCCCGCCATCACAGCGCTGATCACACAATTCGACGCGACGGACCCGGGAGCGGATCCGTCGACAGGCGAATGCACAGGATCCGTTAATCTCGCGGAGCCACACGGCATCACCCATGTGGTAACTGTGGATGGCGGCGAAGTCATAGTGCCAAACCCAGTTCGGCGTGAGAAGGCAATCGGATTTGTTAACGTCTGCACGACGATGTTCTCGATGGCGACGCTTGATCGACTTCGCGACGAGCCTTGGATGGATCCACGCGACTATGCCACGATTCTGGCAGAATCGCAGACACTCCAGCCCGCGATTTTGCCGCTCGCGGGCGTCGCTCTTCCGAATCAATCGGTGCGACAATCGATCCGCACTCTGATCGATCAGACACTCGAGATGGCGGGGCTGTATCCAGTTCTGAATTTCCTCGTGTCGCGCATGTGGGACGACACCTACCAAATGCCTGGACCAGGGTCGCCATTTATGATGTGTCGCTCCTGCCGGTCTGAGTTTACCCTTCCGCGCAATCAACGAGTCTTTACGTGTCCGGCGTGCCGCCATTCACACACGCTTAGCGACTATCTCGGCATCGCGGAGGATGGTTCGGACGACTGGGGGCGGTCCGACGCGGTGTCGCAACTGCGTGATGTGATGGAAACGCTCAGCCTCTTCGCCGTCGTCAAGGGACTTATAAGTGAGCGAGATATTCTTGCCCGGGTCCTTTTCATCAAGGATGGCCCGTTGCTGCTTCGAGCGAATTTATACAAGCTCGCGGATGCGATCCGAGAACTCCTGACGCACCTGAGAGCGCAAAATGCTTCCATCAACATTGTAGGCATTGAGAAGCATGGCGAAATGGTGGACTTCATTCCTTTCGTACTTCAGCAACTTCCGAATGCAGGTGACTTCTTCTTACCCTCTGTTCCGTACATCGTCCGGGAGATCAAAGGTGGTGAGTTTCCCGCCGATCCACGGCTATATCGCAATCGTGTTTCGTACGGTGCGAAGTTGGTCGCGCGCGTTGGCCCGGACCACGTCCTTGCTCTAAGCATTCCGACCGGCCCGTTCATCCTTGAGCCGACTCCGGGCGATTTGCTCGGTCATCAAAGCATCGTTCGTGCGTTGGCGCGGCTAGTCAGCTATCGGTACGACAATGCGCTGATGCCGATCGTTGCGACCAACGCCGCAGCGTCGTTGTCGTTCAATCCCTCTGGTCGCATCCTCGAACATTTCGTCGACGAGATGCTAGGACGGCGGAGAAGTTAAATGGGCGCACTTAGCGACACTGAGGCATCCGACGGCAACTCGGTATCGAACAGAACGGCGCCCGTATTACCATTTCTCAAATGGCCTGGCGGGAAGCGATGGGCGGCTGGACGCATCGCGGAAATTGTGGATCGCCATTTGACTGGCCGGTACTATGAGCCGTTCCTCGGCGGCGGCGCCGTGTTTTTTTACCTGCGACCGCCTAAAGCAACTCTCGGGGACATCAACGCTGAGCTTATCGGCGTGTATGAGGTTGTGCGCGATCGACATCTCGAAGTCGTATCGTTTCTTCAAATGCTTCCAGTGACCAAGGACGCATATGAGGAAATGCGATCGCTGCGACCGCGTAGCGAAATCGATCGCGCGGTCCGGTTCCTGTACCTGAATAGGACTGCTTTTGGCGGGATGTATCGGGTGAATGAGGCTGGCCAGTTCAACGTCCCGTATGGAGGCGGACAGCGCACGCCGGAGCTTCTTTGGGAAACGACCGTCCTGGAAGACGCCTCGGCGGCTTTGAAACTCGCATCCCTGCGTGCGTGTGACTTCGCGCTGACGATGCAGCACGCGAGGGAAGGGGATGTCGTCTATTGCGACCCGACGTACACCGTGGCGCACGATAACAACGGGTTCGTGAAATACAATCAGCGTAATTTTTCGTGGGCAGATCAACAGCGCCTCGCTCATGCTGCGAGGGCCGCGTGCGGGCGGGGCGCGGTGGTGATAGTTAGTAACGCCTACCACAAGTCAGTGCGCGATTTGTATGATGATGCACAACATCGGACGTTGAAGCGAATGAGCTGTGTTAGCGCCGACCTAGATGGTCGGCGAGAGGTGAGTGAGTCTTTGCTCATCCTTGAACCGTAGAGCCGCAACAGTTGCGCTTGCGAATCGGCGTCGACGGCGCTCAGGGGACGGGAAAGACGAATCTGCTGGCGCGTCTGCGCCGACACTTCGCTGAAAAATTCGAGTACATCCCGGAAGCAGCACGAACGATTGCCCCGGCGTTTGGCGTTTGTACCGATGCAGATTGGCCCACTTTGCTCGGTGACAAACCACGCCTAGAAGCGTTTTTCAACGCTGAACAGGAGTGGGTTATCGCCCACGAGGACTCTGCGGGCTCGTTCATGATTGACTCGTCGCTGTGGGTCGTAGCCGCATACCGAGAGTATTTTGCTTGTCGTCCTGGAATCACAGTCGCAGTTAGCCGAACGTACGACCTCATACTCCACTGCGGTCCATCCGGCCCGCTCGTCAAAGATGGGTTCCGGTTTGCAGAGGGCCAACTGCAAGTTGACGAATGCTATCGACGGCTCGTCAGACATTCGTTTCAAGGAAGCATTGTATTTCTGCCGTCCGGCGAAAGCCGAATCAGTAGAGCTATCGAAAGTATAGAGCGGCTGGGCGCATCACTCCCCGCCCCGGATCCGCAGCATGGCTAGCGAGTTTCTTGAGGTCGCCCAACAGGTGCTTGAGCGCGAGCAGCGCGCGCTCTCCGCAAGAGAAATCGTGAACATCGCTCTGCGAGAGCGTTTTTTCAGCGACAAGATTGCTGGAAAGACGCCGCACCAAACGATGAAAGCGAAGTTGAGCGTGAATATTCGGCGGCTTGGCGATTCGTCGGCTTTTGTGCGAACAGCCCCTGGACGCTTCTTTCTTCGCCGTTTGCTTGACCCAAATGCCCGAGTATATGAGGCCCCTCCCCTGCACCCCCCCAAGGCATCGGAGGAGGTGCTGCTGTTTCCGACATCTTGGCTTGGCGAGAAACGTCGTTTCCAGGGCATCAAGACAAAAGGCGTCACGAAGCTCCTAGATGCGTTGTTTCGATCTGGCGTGCTGACCTATCGCAACCGCCGCGAAGCGGAAGAATTAGATGATCATAAACAAATCATCACGTATATAATGGTCGCCCGCGGATCGCAGGTTCTAGCTTATCGCCGTGGCAACTACAACAGAGTTGAGGATTTCCTAAAGGGGGCAGAATGCGTTGGCTTCGGCGGACACGTTAGCGCCGAGGATGCGACACTCTTTGGACAGTCAACGTACGGCGTCGTGGAGGCCGCTATTCGGGAACTGAAAGAGGAACTCGATCTGCCGAAGCCCGATAGGGCACGTCTCGATCGCGGAGAGGGTTTATCGATCGTCGGCGTTCTTAACGACGATGCAAGTGCGAACGGGCGCCGACACTTCGCGGTCCTCCTACGGTACGAAGTGTCCGATGATCACGCGTGGGACGATCCCGCGCGCAATGAGAAAGCGATTACGCAGCTTCGGTGGCTAGATCCAACTGAGTCGCCGGACCGACTATTTGATTTCGAGTATTGGTCGCAGCTATGTCTATTAGAGTTCTATCGCAGTGCGCAGATTACTCGCCCAACGTACGTAATCGGTCGTAGAGCTCCCCTTCGCCCTCCTCATCTTCTGCTCGTGCTTGGCGAACTTGCCAGCGGTAAGTCGGCGACCACCCGCATTCTGCGAAATGACTTCAGCTATGTGGAGGTCAACAGCGGACGCGTGGTGGCTGACCTTCTCGGTATCGAGCCGCTCAATACAGAGCAGGGAAGAGCGGAGTTCCAGGACAAGGCTTGGACGTTCATTCAGACAACACACGGCCCGTCACGCTTAGCGAAGGCCCTGCTGGACCGCGCCGAACAGGTCCGCGGTGGGCGAGTGTTGATTGAGGGTATCCGCCAGAAAGCCACATTGCTGGCGCTTCTCGATCGTGCCGGGGATCGTCGAGTTGGGACTCTGTTCATTCACACGCCTTTCAACGTGGCCTTCGAGTTCTACCGTCATCGGGCCGGAAAATCTGGATCTATTGGCGACTTCATCTCGGCGAGAGGCAAACCCGTTGAGCAGGAGGTTGGCGGCCTTGTGGAGTTCGCGGACGCCGTGCTGTACAACTGGAGCGGCGAGGCAGCGTACACGCGAATGATTCATCGAATGATGGCTGAATTGGGGGTAACTCCATGAGCAACTCTCGATTCTTTTGGCCGCCAGTATGACACGCTCCGGTGGCTATGATAGCGGGTACGACGCGTGCCCGTGTTTTTGGGGGAAAGAGCCCAGTAGTCTGATCAGGAGGCTTGTCGAGGGCGTGCCGGAGGTCGCCGGTTGGCGCGTTCTAGATGTGGGTTGCGGTGAGGGAAAGAACGCGATGTATCTGGCGCGTCTCGGCGCAACCGTTCACGCAATGGATATTTCCGCATCGGCCATTCGAAACGCACGGCAGGCGTGGGATGATGCTTCGCTGGTGTCATGGGAGGTCGCAGATGCGTGCACCCAGTCCTTTGGTCGCGGAGAATATGATCTGGTTGTCGCGTACGGTTTGTTGCACTGCCTGCCGAGCGAGCAGGTTATCGGCGCGCTGGTTCGTAGCCTCCAGTTAGCAACACGCGCGGGCGGCTACAACGTCGTCTGTACTTTCAACGATCGAGAGCAAGACCTGACCGCGCATCCCGATCTGAATCCCACGTTGCTCGCGCACCGCCAGTACCTCAGCTACTACCGATCATGGGAAATCGTGCATGAGAGCGACCAGGACCTTCATGAAACGCATCCGAATAACCTCTTGCCTCATAGCCACTCGATGACGCGCATGATCGCGCGGCGTCCACAAGGCGGAGGGACGTCACCGCGGTGAGAGCCCCGATTGAACTCCACCGCCTCTACAGGCAAGGCCGCCTTGTTCCATTCGTCGGCGCCGGTGTTTCACGCGCCGTGCAGTGGGTGAGAGACGGCGAAAACCGACAGGGCGTGTTGTGGAGAGAGATGGTCGACAAGGCAGCTGAACTGCTTGGTTTTTCAGACCCAAGGTTGCTGCGGATCCGAGGCACTGACCTTCAGATTCTTGAGTATTTCAAGCTCAAACAGGCCAGTCTTGCTCCGCTAACAAATTGGTTGTACGACAGGATGCAGGCGCCAGATGACGCGCTCTTGTCTTCGACTATTCACCGCGAGCTCGCCTTGCTGGAGCGGTGCGATTTATTTTATACCACAAACTACGACAACCATCTTGAAAGGGCGCTAAAGCTCCATTCAAGACAATGCGACGTGATCGCGATCGAGTCGCACATGGGCGCTAAAAACCCAGGCCGATGCGAAGTCGTGAAGTTCCATGGCGACTTCAATCACCCCGACGAAATGGTGGTCACTGAATCCGACTACCAGCGTCGCCTCGCGTTCGAAACACCGATGGACTACCGATTCCGATCTGATTTGCTCGGGAGAACGGTGCTCTTCCTCGGATATAGTTTCAGCGACCCAAACGTTGCCTATCTATTTCATCTTGTAAACGAGCGGCTCTCTCGCCTTCCAGTGAGTTCAACCGGACGCCGAGCATACATCGTTGTGCCTAACCCGTCGGACTTCGAGACGTCGCTATTCCAAGCACGAAATATCGAAGTGATCCCGGCGGATGAGCGGACAATCGAGGACGATATTGCAGACCTACTTCGCGAACTGAGGTCGTAGCCGATGCCCGCACCCCTTCAAGTCAATTACGTCACTTCTAGCCCGTTCAAAGTGGAGGAGATAAAGATCTTTCACGAGAAGGGCACTTTAGCCGACGGAACCCGGGTCGCGGACATTGCGCGCTTCGAGCCGCGAACGCTCAGCATGAAAGAATTGCTCGAAATAGATATTCGTGTGATGGTGCAGGCTGAGGTTACAAATGCGTATAGCCAGATTCGCGTGCCATGCATCGTTGAGCATGCGGGTTTGATCTTCGACGATTTCAAAAGCGAGTTGTATCCCGGCGGCTTGACCAAGCCGATGTGGGATTCTTTGAAAGGCCGGTTCATTGAAGAGACGCATTCAGCGGGAAGGCGCGCCACGGCATTCGCCGTCGTGGCGTATTGCGATGGAATGAACGTCCATACCTTCGTTGGTGAAACTCCGGGCGTTCTGGCGCCGGAGCCGCGAGGTGGTCGCTCATTCTACTGGGACAGCGTGTTCATTCCCGACGATCCTGCTGGCAACACGGGCGGAAAGACGTATGCTGAAATCGTCGACGACGTCGCGCTCGGGATTGACTACAAGGTGCTGAACCTGTCGCAGTCTACGCGTGCCATGCGGAAGTTTCTCGAACATTTGCGCACAGTTGGTACGTCGGACTTTTGGGCCTAGGCGCGTGGTAAAGTTTGGCAGCGCGCTCTGACACCTGCGGTTGCACGAACTTCCACTGGCGCGGTTCTGAATACTCACGCGCGTTGCGGGTTTTCCATCCAGCGCGACCGCTTTCGTCTATTACCTACGCGGTGCATAAAGACCTCCAATGCCAATGATCTTTGGCATCGGCAAGATGCCAGAGATCGTTGGCATGTTCGTATTGACAACGATCTTTGGCATTCCTATCTTGCCAAAGATCGTTGGCATTGGAGGCGACTATGTTTGTGAGGACTACGCGAGAAATCGGACTACTGGTCCGCGATCGCCGTCGACACGCTGGACTGACCCAAGCCCAGCTCGCTGAAGAAGTTGGAGCGAGTCGGGAGTGGGTACGTTTGTTGGAATCGGGCAGACGAAGGATCGATCTCGGACTCACGTTGAGGGCGCTTAGTGCGGTCGGCATCGCCCTCGACGCGCAGGTGCTCACGCCGAAACGGGCAGCAATGCGCGAACGACGCAGGCTCATTCGCCCGGGTGAATAGACATGCCGTCGAGCACAAACGTTCCGAATCGCTTGACTGTTTTGCTGCAAGGGCGTGTCGCTGGTGAGTTACACCGAGATGCGCGTGGAAACTCACACGAATTCGTATACGACGACCGTTGGCGCGACGATCGCGAAGCGTTTCCCCTGTCGCTGTCGATGCCTCTTGCGGCTCGGAGTTACAAGGGCGATGTCGTGATGTATTACCTCCGCGCCCTCCTGCCAGACAATGAGGCGCGTCTCAACGCAATCGCGTTCGAGTTCAAGGTCGAGCCCGACGACCTATTCGCGCTACTTGCGTTTGCCGGAGAGGACTGCCCCGGCGCCGTTCAGTTTGTGCGTCCCGACCGACTGGACGAGGTGATGGGGCCAGGGCGCCAGCAAATCCGGTGGCTGAGCGATGAGGAATTTGCCAAGACGATTCGGGAGCTTGGTGGCGGAACCGAAGCTGCTGCTCACGTCATCGCTACGGGGCAATTCAGTTTGCCTGGGAACCTGAACAAAGTAGCGCTCACATTCGATCCCCAACTCGGGCGCTGGGGACTTCCCTCTGGAAGAGCCGCATCGACACATATCATCAAGCCACCGATGCGCGGAGTAAAATTCCATAACGAAAACGAGTATCTGTCGCTCGAACTTGCGCGCCTAAGTGGGAACCGCGCCGCGCATGCTTTCCTCCTGCGTGTCGAAGGCCACACCGCGATTGCTGTTCAAAGATTCGATCGCGAGCGGCACGGCGACGACATCGTGCGTCTGCACCAGGAGGACTTGTCGCAGGCTCTCGGCGCAAATCCCAGACTCAAGTATTCGAACGAAGGAGCGCCTGGTATCGCCGATGGCGTTCGAATCCTTCGCGACTATGCGACTGCCGATGATGTCTTTGCTTTCTTGCGCGGCGTCGCGTTCAACTGGATCATTGCAGGGTCCGATGCACACCCTCGCAACTATTCGGTAGTGCTAAGCAGCCGAGGTGGCGTCGCGCTCGCGCCTCTCTACGACGTGGCGAGTGGCTTGCTCCTTCGGACTCGCACTCGCGTCGACGAGCTGCCGTTCGCAATGACCGTAGCCGGTCGTTCGACGATTGGCGCAATAGGCTGGCCTGAATGGGCAGAGCAGGCGCGAATCCTCAAACTGAACCAGGCACAGGTCGTCGAAGAAATCGCCGCGCTAGTTAGCAACGTCGTCGGTTCTGTGGACTTGTTGCGCGAGCCAGCCCACGCGCAGCGAATTGATGAGCGCTTCATTTCACAATACATCAAGCGTCTAGGGAATCGAGCCAAGGCGCTCCAAGAATCCCTACGGCGGCACGCGCTGGTTGCTCGCCATGGCTGATCTGGCTGGGCGAGTCGTGAGCAGATTGCGACTGTCCAACCTCCCGCGGCTCTGTTCACAGTTCTGGAGCCCGGGTGCCCGATCTGGTGCCCGATCTGGTGCCCGTTGGGTGTCCAAAAGTCCGGCATATTGAGGGAGCGAAGATCGGCGGATCGCGCTCCTGCCTCTATGAAAACCGTCAAAATGCCGGACTTTAGAACCCTCTCAAAACACCTGATAAGCGTGAGGTCGGAGGTTCAACTCCTCCCGGGCCCATTTCGAAAATCAATCCTCGCAATCGGTAACCGATTGCGAGGATTTCGTTTTGTGATGTCGGCGCCGTGCGCCCGTTCCGTGTGCCCGTTGGGCCAGAAGCGGTCCCAGCGTCGAGCGCCAGGTAGCGCGCTTCGCTGCGCTGACTCATTCGCTGCGGATACACCGCAGCAACGGTTTGCCCCGACTTCCAACCCCCCAAATCCTTCAAATCGCGCGATCGAGCCAAGGCCGCTCGCGCTGGTGCGTCGAACGCTGACGCCGTGAGAGACACGGATTAGTACTCCCATGACCCATTTCGCCATGGGCACGACACGCCTCCGTCCTCGCTCACTCTGTCACGGTTCACGCAAACGCCGTCCCGTTCCATCTGCCGGCAGTCAAGCACAGTCGTGCAGTGGCAGGAGTTTTTCTTCGAGTCGCACTGGTAGGCGGTATACGGCGGCAGTGTGGGAGGAGTCGCACCGCGATACGGCACGAGGACCGCGACTCCGGCGCGCAACGCTTTCAGCGTTCCACTCGGCGTAACTTGCAGGATGCTCGGGGCATTCGACGCCCACTTCACGTCGCTGGCGGGGTCCACCGCAGCATTCAATTGCCGCAGCCGACTCAAAGGGAATTCCTGTCCCGGACGGAACGCCGTTGTTGACACTTCCACAAGCACGGCGCCGCTCGGCTTCATCGTTGCGGGAGTTGGTTGTGCGGCCAGAGCTCCGATCCCGATCGCGGTTAGCAGGCTCGCAAATGCAAAGGTTGTGGCGGGAAAACCAAACGTGAATCGCATAGTACCTCCAGCGGCGCCACGCGCCGCGTTTGATTAGGGTTCTCGAAATCGACCGTTCGTGCAATGCGGCGCCCGAGACTACTTCGGCCGCCAGTCGCAGATGCCCGACGTTTCGCCCCACACGGCCACCTCGCCTTTGCACACGCCGTCGTACTGCATGCGATAGCAATCCCAAGCACCTTGACAGTGGCATTGATTCGTCTTCGAGTCGCATTGGTATGCCGTGTATGGCGGAATTGTCGGGGGCGTGGTTCCGTGGTAGGGTACCAGCACGACGACCCCAGTCCGCAGTGCCCGCGCAACTCCGTTCTGAGCGACTTCGAGAACGGTTGGATCGCTCGACACCCACTTCCATTCGGAGGCGGCTCTGCCACTCGAAGTCGGAAGAGGCAACCGGCTTAGTTGGATCTGCCGTCCTACTGTCGACACTGCGATCATCACCGCGCCGGGCGGACGCCGTAGCGCCGACGACGGCGTTTGCGCGTTGAGTGGTGCGGCCAGCGTAAACAGTGTCACAACAAGCGCAAATGTCACCCCCAAGTGTCCACCACTACGTCGTTGCATGAGTCCTCCTCCAGCGCGCCGCGCCGTTGTAGAGTGAATCCAGTGCTGTCTTGCACGGCGTCAAGCTGTTGCAGCCGTTCCCGCCGGCACATACGTCAAGCGACGTAGGAGGGAACGCCGGTGACGCGAACCGGCAGGTTCCATTCGGGGCTCGACACGTCGGCAACGTCATCCGATTCCGCTGTCCGCCCTCAGCCTATTGCAGCGCGTTCCGGCGATGGACAAGTTCGGGAGAATGCGGGTGCGCGCGACACGAGTGGCCAACGCGGCAGTGAGAAAGACGCACCCGCAGATGACAATTTCCTAATGGTCGCGGCTTCGCAGCGGATATGTCGCTCAGCATTGAGGTATACAACGCCGATCAACCCTCCGCGCCGGCCGTGTGGTCGCGGCCCTTCGGCGTGGAGGCTACGCGGAATAGTGTGTGGGGATCGCAGGCGGCGCGCGCACTCGGGCTCACGTGGCTGCCAAGGCTAGCCGAGGAGGCTTTCATCGAAGCGCAAGACGAGGACCTCGCGGCACTCGAGCGCGAGGCACGGCTGACGCTGGCGCGGCTCACTGAGTTCGTCTTTGAGGCGGGCGAGCGTGAGTACGTACGAGCGCGCTTGGAATTCCTCATCGAGGCGTGCAGCCTCGCGCGAACTCTCGGTGTCGCGGGCACCGTGTGTGTTGGCTGAGCTTCGCGAATTAGCGTAGACCGGGAGGCGATTCAGACGTCGTTGATCGGCGAGCGGAATCAACGTGAAATCGGGAACCGAGAGTCGCGAGCCGGCGTTGTTTACGTTCGCGGTCAGTTTTGAGTCGCTTACTTCGAGACGGCCCTACTGAGTGCGGTGTTCTGAAGTCAACTCGGTCCGAACGTCTCGACGATCATATTCTCGCGCCGAGTCTCGAAGCGCCAAATCGGAAACGTCCGCCGACGCGGTCGACAAGACCGCACTTAGCGAGAGCTGGAGGGCTTCCGTTAGACGGGGCTTGGGACGAACAATCGAACCCAGTCACCGAGACGGGAACATGAGCCGATTGTACGTCGCTATTGATTCGAAGTACCTCGAATCCTCGCTGCCGCTTCTGCCGCAGCGAGGATTTTATTTGGCGGGTTGCTCGGTGGCAGTGTAACCGAGTCGCCGTACAACGGACCGCGCTTCTATGGCGTCGTGATAAACGTTACAGTCGTAAAGTTGAAGTTGCTGCTGCTATTCGCTCGCGGCGTGAACGTACATGTCGGTGTCGTCATCCCGGCGCATGAACCCGTCCATCCGCCGAATGCGCTCCCCGGTGCCGGCGTCGCCGTGAGTGTGACTTGCGCAAAAAGGAACTGCGCCATGCAGACCGTTCCGCAATTGATCCCCGCAGGGCTCGAGGTCACAGTTCCAGTTCCCGTTCCAGCTTTGTTGACGACCACGGTGGGCTTGATGCTCACCGTGACCGAGAGCGTCGGGGGCGTCCCAATGAGGTTCACGTGCTTTCCGCCGAGCGACGGCTCGAGGGTGAGCGCCATAGTGCCGAAGTTTCCTAAACCCGTCCCAGCGGTCACCGTGAGCGTCGTGGATGTCGTGCCCTCGGGGAGTGACGCTGGACTAAAGGCCGCAGCGACGTCGTTGAATAGACCGCCGACGGCGAGGGCTATCTCTCCTTTGAAGTTCGAGGAGCGTGTGACCGTGATCAGAACGGTACCGCTCTGTCCAGGAGCGAGCAGGAGTGTGTTCGGCGATACGGTGAAGGTGATTCCAGCTTCCGAATCGGGATTCGTCGGATCGTTTCCGCCAGCGGCGCCGCAGCCCGCGACTGCGATGGCGATCATCAGTACCTGAATGGTAAACAGCCGGATACTCCTGGGAGCGCGCATCCGATGCACCTGTGGTTGAGAGCGCCTCAAAGGTACGCTGACCTCCGACGATCAACAATGAACCGATCAACACCGATCGTGCGCGGTTTTCATTTCTCCGGGCCCGTTCTAAAACCTGTTCTGTGTTCAGAGAGTGCTGATCAGCGTGTCGTCGGTGTCAGCCATCGAGCGAGCCAATCGAGCGTCGCCTTCGCCGCCTCCGGCGTGACTTCGTGTGCCGCCTCCCGCTCGAGAATGAACGAGAATCGGTCGACGCGCCGCCGATGCGTAGGCGCGCTCCGCCTCTCTCCGTGAAACCGCGCGTCGATTGCGACGCCGATGAAGCCGAGGTCCGCGAGTCCCCGGAGCAGGGGGCACATGCCTTCTTTCGAGCCGCCGGTTCCGTGGGTCGCTCGATGGTCTGAAGGAACTGCGCTCGGAGCGCGTCAGCCGGCGACTGCGCCGCAACAGGCGCGGCAACGCTAGCCGCAACGCTCGCGGCGACAGCGATCGTGGAGAGACGTCGGATCGTTCGCGATTTCATTGTGCGGGAGAACGTGGCATCAATCGATGCGCACCGTCGGCAGGTTCGTAGATTGGCCCGCATGACCATTGTGCGCTTCGAACGAGAAGGGCTCGTCGCGAGTCCATGGAAGAACGGCGGCGGCGAGACGCGCGAGATAGTACGCGTGCCGGCGGGATCGAGCATGGACGTTCGACTGGCGCGCGAGTATCGCCGAGATTTCGAGTGACGGCCCGTTCTCGACGTTCGCGGGAATCGATCGCGTTCTCGTGTTGTTACAGGGCGACGGAGTTCATCTCCGATCGCGCGATGGCATCGATCAGCGTCTCGACCAGCCGCTGGTGCCGTTCGCATTCCCCGGCGAGCACGAGATCGACGCATCCCTCACCGGCAGCGCGTCGAGTGACTTCAACATCATGACTCGGCGCGCGACAACAGTAGCCGACGTGCAGGTCGTCATCGCTCGGCAAACTCTTCGTGAATCTTCAGCGGGTGTGCTGTTCGCAGCACACGGGCAGTGGGACATTCGTCGCATCGAAGGGGAGCCGCGCTCCATCAACTTCGTCGCTGGTGGTGGACTGTGGTGGGAAGGCGAGCCTATCGCGTGGGAGCTGGTGCCTCACATGACGGCGAGTGCGCTGATCGCCATCCTCGTGCGCTCTCGAACATCGCCGATTCGCCCATAACACTATGTGACAGCTGCTTAATGATTTGTTCATAGTGTCTGTTGCAAAGATCGGAAGCGCCCTAGCTTTTCCGGCCGATGACCACAGCATCACGAAGCACGCCGAGCTTTGCCCAGCTCGCCGTGATACGCGCGCTCGTCCATCAGTCTCCGACGTCATTGACGGGGCTGGTGGAGCGCACGGGTATGAATCGAAGCTGGCTCTCGCAGACCATCCGCGTGCTGGTGAACCAGGGCTACGTGTCGCGCACGCGATCGCAGATCGACGCGCGCCGCGTAGAGCTCAGTGCCACCGCCGAGGGGCAGGCCTTGCTCTCGCGCACGACGCCGGAGCAGTCGCGGTAACTCGCCCGATCCGACCGATGCCTTCGATTCCTTCGATGCCGTCGCCGCTCCCGCCGCCATTGCCGGTCGAGGTGTACCTCCCGCGACTCGCCTTCGACCGGATCACCGATGCGGATACGCAGGCGGCGGCGAAGCGGCTGAACTACGACGGCCTGCTGCATTGGGAAACGTCAATCAACGATCTCCCGCGCGAGGTTGCCCCAGGATCGATCCGACTCCGTTGCACGATCATCGAAGCGTTGGTGTTCCTCGAGTGCTTTCGCGGCCTGTTGGACGCCGCCAGCGCCAGAGAAGAGGACGACCTGATCATGAGCTGCGCGGACGCGTTGACCGCCCTCTTCGATGGCGTCGACTACGCGATGAATCATCACGGCTGACGCAACAGGCTAGTTCCGATAGAAGAAATATTCCGCGGTGTACGGCACTCTCTCGATCTCGCCGACGAAGCTTCCGGCCGCGATCGGTGCGTTCCCGCCGACGGTGTTCAAGCGCTGAATCGCAATGACGCGATGAAAGATGCCCGGCCCGTTTGCCGACTTTGCTCCGAGCAACAGCCACGGGATTGACGCGGCGTCGACCGTGCAGCGCTCCTGCGCGACGCCGACGACCGCGCTGCCGCTATTGCTCTCCCACGTCGGACCCGCATAGTGTGTTCCGATCTTGCCGTGCAAGCCGGCGTCGGCAAACAGCTCGGCATCAGGGGCGACGAACGTCCACGTCGAGCCGCTCCACCGATAGATCTGTGCGCCGGTGGCGTAGGCGTGCAAGGCGAGCGTGCTCCCCTCGGGCGCGCGCAACTTGTAGCAGCTGCCGATGTCCGCGCCGCGACCGTTCTGCTGATCCTGCGAAGCCGTCGATCGTGCGCGACTTGGCGTCACGCTCCGAGGGTCGACCGGGGACACTTCTCCACACGCCGACAGGAACAACACGGTGCCGACCGCTGCGGAGCATCTCGCCGCGCGGTTCGAGAGAATCCAACTGGTATTCATGCTGCCTCGCTGGGTGGGTTGAGTGATTCTCCCAGTAATGCGCAGTGCGGTGCACCGATCGGACATCGCCGACGTCTGTTGACGAGGTAGCGCGCCGCGGCGAACGTTGACAGCGAGCGCTCAATCCCGGACCCATGAAACGCCGCCAGTTTGTTCAATCGCTCGCCGCCGGAGCTACGGCGATCGCCGTTCCCGGCATCGTCGCCAAGCGTCCACGGCTGCTCGAGCCAACTGGGTGGAAGACCGTATGGCTCGATCGACTCTCGTATCGATGCGTCGACTACGAGAAGGCCGCCGCGTTCTATGTCGCGCTCATGGGGTGGAAGGTTCGAAGCGACGACGGCACCCGCGCGGTTCTCGAGATCGGTGACAGTTGTGGCGACGTCGTCTTCACCGGTGGGCTCGCCGCTCCGCCTCCTGCGGCGTTGACCGACGCGAGCCCTGGCGCGACACGAGCCCGCGCGATGTTCGACGGCTTCGCATGGGGCATCGAGCCCTGGAATACCAACGCGGTGAAGGCAGCACTGGAACAGCGAGGCCTGTCACCGGTTGCGGTGCATGACGGCGACTATCAAGCATTCTCATGCAAGGATCCTGACGGATTCTCGCTCACCGTTTCGAACGCATCCCGCGCGGCTCGGCGACGAACACCGGCGGCAGGCGCGCTGAAGGCGCCGGCGCCGTTCACGCCCACTGGCTGGCGGACCATGTTCGTCGACCACCTCTCGTACGAAGTTGCAGACTATCAGCGAAGCACGGCGTTCTACGAGGCGCTTCTTGGATGGCAGGTTCGGCGACAGATCGTGCCGCCCGCGTGGCCCGACTCGCCGAATTCGTCGACCGTGCGGATCGGCGACGTCGCGGGAGCGATCATTCGGAATCGACGCGGAGCAGCGGACCGCAACGCTGGCGTCACCGCGACCATCGGGCACATCTCGTTCGGCATCGCCGATTGGAACCGCGAGCGCGTTCGCGCCGAGTTGATGGAGCGCGACCTTGCATACGATATCAACGGAACGCGTGCGCCTCGTGACGACATGGCCGGTGGTCTCGAGAGCTATCACATTCCCGACGCGATGGGATGGGATCTACAAATCAGCAATCGAACGTCGCCCTAGCGCCGACCGAGGACGAATCAGAATGAGCATCAAGCTGTGGTTCGCGCTTCTCGTTGTTCCGACGTTGCTCGCAGCGCAGCAAAGCGGATACGTCACGGTCTCGGACGGCGCTCGGCTCTACTATCGAACATCGGGCCGCCCGAGCTCGGACACGATCATCGCGATTCACGGCGGTCCCGGGCTCGACCTCGGTACGATCTACAACGACATGGCCCTGATGTTCGGCGATCGCCATTTCGTGATCTACTATGATCAGCGCGGTGGTGGTCGCTCGGATCTGCCGGCCGATACGACGCGGCTGTACGCGCCGCGGCAGATTCAAGACCTCGATGATCTCCGCAAGCACTTCAAGCTCGAGCGCGTGACGTTGGTTGCGCACTCGTACGGGCCCCTGCTCGCTGGGAGCTACGCGCTGGCGCATCCGTCGAATGTGAAGAAGATGATCTTCTTCGGACCGCTGCCGCCGCGGAAAGGGGATTACAACGCTCGATACGGACGCAACTTCAACGCGCGGCTCGACAGCGTTCAGCGTCTCGCGATGCGTGCGGCGAATCGGCAGCAACTCGACTCGACGGTCAGCGACTCAGTCGCCCGTGCGGGATGCCGCGAGTATTGGAGAATTGGAATGCGTCCGCGACTCGGCGAGCCGGATCGCACGTGGCCGCTGATGAAGGCCGACTTCTGCGAGACCGATCTTCGCGGCATTCGCTATGGGTCGCGGTTTGGGACGCGCGTCATCACCGCGTCGTTCGGTGACTGGGATCTCCGGCCTGGATTGGCATCGCTGCGGGTTCCACTCCTCGTCATGCATGGCGAGGAGGAGACGATTCCGATGGATCTCGTCGAAGAGTGGGTCAGCGCGATGCCGAAGGGCGTGGCGACGCTGATGAAGATCCCGAAGGCCGCTCACTTTGTGTACCTGGAGCGGCCGGACATCGTGTGGCTGGCGGTGGAGAAGTTTCTGGCCACACCGTAATCTCTGAACTGCCTCGCCGGGATAGCGATTCGTTCGGCGCTCCGCGCCTCAGGATGACGAACGCACGACGTTCACGAAATAGAGATCCGTCGCGACATCGAACGTCTCAGCGCGTTGACCCGCCGATTCATCCTGCGCGAGCCAAGCCCCGGCGGTCATCCTGCGCGAGCGAAGCGAGCGATAGGATCGCTGTCCCTTCCGTGATCAAACTCGTAACTGCGTGAACTGCGGTTAACTGCCTTGGCATTCTGAGCGATCCTATCGGCGTGCTCCGCTGACGCTCCGCGCGCCGCAGGATGACCCCA
>JADMIO010001211.1_pt1 | contig 28487 bp, 27 predicted proteins | sample 8958161 | NCBI WGS metagenome assembly JADMIO01 (sample SAMN16585339, study PRJNA669376) | soil metagenome | isolation source: Crop rotation soil | place: USA: Cullars Rotation, Alabama | collected 2011 | reverse complement strand
ATCGTCAGCGCACGCGACGGCTCACCCGCCATGTTGGAACAGGTAAGTGAAAAGGCCGCGCGCGTCAGTGCGACGATTGACACTGGAATTGTCGACTTGAATGCGCCTGGCGATTTTGGCGGCCCCTATGACCTCGTGCTTGCCAATTTTGGCGCGATGAATTGCGTCCTCAACTTGGAAGCGTTTGCAGCATCGCTCGCCGCATCCGTGCGCGCGGGCGGCGTTGTGGTGCTGTTGACGATGGGGCGGTTCTGCGCTTGGGAAACGCTTTGGTACGGGATGCATCTCGATCGGCGCGCGTTCCGCCGTTGGAGCGGTCGCACAACCGCAAATGTCGCAGAGCGGACGATTCCCATCCGCTATTGGGGTACGCGCGAGATAGCGACGGCTTTCCAACAGGGCTTCCATCTGGAAGCAGTGCGCGGCATCGGGGTGTTTCTGCCGCCTTCCTATCTGTTCTCGCTCGTCGAGCGGCGCCCGCGCCTGTCCACGGCGTTGGCGAGTCTTGAGCGAAAATATGCGGCCAACAGGAAGCTCGCGTGGCTGGCCGACCATCAGCTGACGATCCTCCGCCGGAACGCTGAGGGCGTCCAACCATGATCCTGCTCTACAATCCGGTCAGTTCGGCCTCCAGGAAGCCAGTGCTGCCCATGTCGCTGCTGGCGATTGGCGCCATGCTGGAGGGCGTTGAGGAATACAAGATCCTCGACGGCAATCTGGTTGGAGACGGCTTGGCGGCCCTGCGCGGCGCTGTTCGGGACAGCCGGGCAGATTTTCTATGCATGACCGTGATGCCGGGCCCTCAGCTCTGCAACGTCGTCCCGATCTGCAAGGCGTTGAAGGCGGAGTTTCCCAGCCTGCTCATTATTTGGGGTGGGTATTTCCCAACCCTGCATGCACAGACCGTGATGAAGGAAGCGTATGTCGACTTCGTGTTTCGCGGTCATTGCGAACTCCAATTCGCGGACTTCATTCGCCGCATTCGCTGCGGAGAAGAGGTCAAAAAACTCGCGGGGCTGGCTTGGCGCGATGCCGACGGCATTGCGCATCTGAATCCAAAGCCGCCGGTGCCGGACATCAACGAGCTGCCGGATTTTCCCTATCACCGCATCGACATGGAGCGCTATGTTCGAGCCTCCTTCCTCGGCAGTCGCACCATCGCCCATCACGCCAGCTACGGCTGCCCGTTCAAGTGCAATTTCTGCGCGGTGGTCAGCAAGGTGAATGGCCGCTATTCGGCGCAAACGGCCGAGCGCACGGCCGCCGTTGTTCACAAGCTGGTCCGTGATTATCGCGCGACGGCGGTTGAGTTCTACGACAGCAATTTCTTCGTACAGGAGAGCCGCATCGCGGAATTCAGCGAGCGCATCACGCCTCTCGATATCGGTTGGTGGGGTTTCGGCCGTGCCGACACGATGCTGAAATTTAGCGATTCAACTTGGGCAGCCATGCGCAAGAGCGGCCTGAAGATGGCGTTCATGGGGGCGGAGTCCGCCGACGATGAAACGCTCCGTCGCATGAACAAGGGGGGTAAGCAGGACCAGAACACAATTCTTGCGGTCGCCGAAAAGATGCGCCGCTTCGGGGTCGTGCCGGAAATGTCCTTCATCATCGGCAATCCGCCGGATCCGGAAGCCGATGCCGAAAACACCATTCGATTCATCCGCCGGCTCAAGCGGGTGAACCCCGACGTCGAGATCGTGTTTTACATTTACAGCCCCGTGCCGGTTGAAGGCGGGATGCTGTCGGAAGCACAAACCGCCGGCTTCCGATACCCGCAGGACATCGAGACCTGGACGCAGGCGCGCTGGGAACAGTTTGCACAGCATCTCTCATCCGATCTGCCGTGGATGAACGACCGTATCCGCAAGAAGATCGGCAACTTCCAGAAGGTGCTGCACGCCGCCTATCCCACCATCACGGACACGCGCCTGAGCCGCCGCGGGCGATTCGCGCTGAGGAGTGTTGCCGCGTGGCGCTATGCGACGCAGTTCTACAATTTTCCGATCGAGCTGCGGCTTATCAACCGGCTGTTTCCCTATCAGCGGCCGGAAATCCAGGGGTTCTGAGTTTGCTCGCGCCCCTGCCGCGCACCGCGCCTCCGCCGCCCCGTGTGTCCGCGCCGGTGCGTTGGATGTGCGAGCCCATCATGGCGATCAAACGCGCCGTGCTCCGCCGCCGCCTGGGCAAGTCGGTTTTTGAACGCGTGCTCGGGCGGCGCTTTGCGATCTGGCCGGGTGTTTTCAATCCCGTGGTGTTCCGGAGCGGACGATACATTGCCGAATTCCTGGCTCAGACGCCGATGCTTAACAATCCAGACAGCGGAGCGACCGTGCTCGACATGGGTACCGGTTGCGGCATTCTTGCCGTCTTTGCAGCATTGCGTGGATTTCAGGTGACCGCCGTGGATGCGGTCCCAGAGGCCGTATCATGTGCACGCGCCAACGCCATCCTCAATCACGTACAGGATCGTGTTGAGGTGCTGGCAGGCGATCTGTTTGCGCCGGTGGCGGGCCGCACATTCGATCTGGTGGTGACGTCGCTGCCGAAGTTTCGCGGAGAACCGCACACGACGTTCGAGCGTTCCTGGCGCAGCCCCGACATCATCGATCGGTTTGCAGCCGAATTGCCCACGGTGATGAAGCCAGACGGAATGGCGCTGGTTGTTCTCACAAGTCATGGCGACCACGAAGGTATGTTGTGCGGGCTAGCGAATGCCGGGTTAATTGTAGAGCGGCTCACGTGGCGTCATTTCGGTGTGGAAACCATGGCGATCTACGCGGCCCGCTTTCCACAAGCTCAGGATGCGTTGGTGCAAAACCGTTCCAGCAGCGCATCGCCATCGAAATCCGGCGAGGCGTGCGTCGCCGCCTGAAGCATATCCTTCAGTGGCAACTTTACATATTTTCGCGCATCACCGCACCTTACCGCCTCGAATCCCGAAGACGGAGCTTGGTCCGTCAAGTCGGCATCGATGAGGACAGGTTCTCCTTCGTTTACCACCAGCAGAATGTCTGCTGGTGTGATGGCGAAGAACGAGTCCAATGCCGATGTGGCGCGCTTTCGTGCCAGCACCAAATTGTTCGCCGCATAGGAATTTGGAAGGCTCCAGAAACGGATCGTTTCCATCGTGAGCGATGCGAGGATCGCGTCGTCGCTCAGAAGCCCGCGCGCGGCACGGAGATGGTCCCAGATCGTGCCACGTGCGGACAATGTGGAGTCCGTGCCAAAAAGCACGCGAGTGTGCAATTGCGCCTGCTCCACGTCCGCCGTTCGGCCAAACAAGAAGTGGTTCGAGGCGGGACACCAAATCAGCGCCGCAAGCTTGGCAAAATCAGCATCGCGCAAGCTGACGCCGTGGACGCCGGCGACGGGCCTTCCAAACAGGTTCCAGCGCAACAGGGCAAGCGCACGTTCTCTGCTCGCGTCGTCTACGCCTTCTGCGAGATGTGCGACGACCGGGCCCCAGCCCAGGAGCATCTTCAGGCGCGCAAAGCTTTCCAGCTCCGGCGAATGCAGCGCACGATGCAGCATCACGGTGATCGGTAGGCCGCCAGGAGTCTTACGCCCGCCGTGATCGGCGACCGCAGTCATGCCCCATAAGAGGTTCTTGAGCACACCGAACTGCACCCGCACGTCGTAGGGAATGCGCTCGATGCGCGCGATCATCTCCTTTTTCGCCTGAACGTCGCGGCTCCATCCGAGGAAATCGCGATAGGGCGGAGCGCCGGTCGGCGGATAGCAATTGAAGGCCAGATGATCGTGCGAATTGATCAGCCCCGGAAACGCGATGGCGTCACCGAGCGTCCCGCCTTCTTTCTCAATGAAACTACGAAGTGCTTCCGGCGGCTGCAGATGGGGCGTAAGCCATTCTATGCTCGCAAAACGTGCTGCCGATAGAAAGGATTGCCCCGACACTATGAGCGCCGGACTCGCAGAACGATAGGCGCGTGGGAGGCAAGCGTTATTCCCAGGCCATCTTTTGCAAACGGTGGTGGCGCGGTGTCAAACATCAAAGCGTGTATTGCACAAACACGCCGACGGTATGGGCAGAGAAGTCTTCCGGCCGCACGCCCAGATAGATGTTGTTGTTGATCACGCTGGTGAGGCCGTTGTAGTGGAAGTCATCGATGTTTTCATACGCGAACTGATAAAACAGGCGATAGGTCAATGCGGGAGAGTATTCCCACAGCGCATTCGCCTGCAGCGCATGCGCATCGAAGGTGATATCCGGAAATGCGTTTCCCGCCTGCTCGGGGGTCAGCAGATCGAAGAATGCACCGGTGCTTGCGTAGGTGTAGTGGATCGCATTGACGCTGTGCACGAAGGTGTAGTTGACGTTGAAGGTCACGTCGCGCCAGCGATGCCGGGCGGTCAGCCCCAACGTATAGTTGTTCGAATCCAGTGTCTCCGACCATGCGTTGGCCAGAGGATATCCTGGGCTGCCGGGATCGCCGCTGTTGCCTTGCCCGGTCGGATTGATGTTGGACGCAGCGCGGTTCTGGTTCTGGTAACTGGCGAAGCCGGTGAACACCGTGTCGACTGACATCTGATAGTTGAATGCGAGGTTCACGTCGTAGGAGGCCGTGGAGCGCAGTCCGTATTGCGCATCGTAGTCGTCCAGCTTGAAATCGGAAGTCAGCTGCAGGTCGGTTTTCGGTGTCACGATGTAGTTGGCCTGGCCGTGAAAGGTATGCTCGTGCCGGTCGGCGACATCGAACTTTCGCAGCGCAGACAGCGCAAAAGGAGGGTCGCCCTGCGATGTCAGCGGGATGTAGCCGGGCAGCGCCGAGGTATAGTATGCGGTGTAGGGATTTGACTGATAGTCGCTGCCAACCCGGTCCGCGAAAGCGTAGGAAAGGCGCACGCTTCCCCATTCGTAGCCCGTCATGTCCAGCTGAATCCGTCCGATATGATCGTCCGAGTCCGGCACCTCGCGAATGCTGTGAGCAACAGCATCGTGCGTGTAGGACACCTCCAGCTTTGAATGCGTGCTGAGGCGGTAATCTGCCTTTGCGGATTCCTTAAGGTCATCGTTGGCAAATGGCATATTGCGAATCTGCACGAGGCTTCCCGGAACCATCGGCTCATAGACCCCGCTCAACGAGGGTATGAACGGCGCAAGTCCGCCGTCGATCGCGATGTAACCGTACTGTCCGGTCAGCGGGTTGAAGGCGAGATAGTTCGTCCTGTTGTCTTCATTGCGGTCGCGTATCTCAAACAGGAAACTCAAGTCTGGAGAGTACGTGTATTGGAATTGCGCAAACGCGTTGAACGCCGCGATCTCTGCCCCCGCGCGTACCTGGCTCAGCGCGGCCGTCGTGTTCCACAGATTCAAATCAATCGTTGTACCGACGCCCTGGATGGTCCCGTCGTTGACCGTCGGCGCCAGCAGGCGTTCGTTCTGCTCCATCAGGCTGTAGGAAAGGCTCGCGCTTACCCGCGCTTCCGGCGAGAGCAGCGCCGTCGCGTCCGCCTTGATGGAGTTGTAATCGTTGTTCGGTGGCAGGCTGAGCCGCCCCTGCGGCGGAATGTAGGCGCCCGGTGACGTGTTCGATGTCAACCCAGGATTCTCCCAGGTCAGCGATGCCGTCTGATTGTGGAAGAAGGAGCCAGTGTAGGTCAGGTTCGCCTGGAAATCCTCGTCCTTGTAGCGCAGCGCGCCTGTGACATCGAAAGTCCGGTAGTGAATGGGCTGGATGATCTGGGTTGCACCATTCTGGAAGGGATAGCCGAAGGTGGCGCTGATCGGTTGGGTGCCATCGCGCCATTCGTTGGAGAGCTGCACGAACATCTGCCAGTCTTCGTATGGCGTATAATTCAAAGAGACGCCGGCCTTTTCGCGCGTAACTTGGAGGCTCGTCGGTGCGACGGCCGCCGCTACCGCACTGACCTGCGCAGGCGTTGAACCAGCCGGGGTCAGGCCGTCTTTCAACGTCAGGTTTCCGCTACCGGCACCGTTCCAGATGGAGCGAACCTCCGTCGAGTAGAGGTGGGGGATGGAATCGAAGAACGCAGTGACGTTGAACGCACCATAGCGGCCAAACTTCAGCTGATAGTATTGGTCGCTGCGCCCGAGATTTTGCGCGAACCCTTCCACGTACCAGGCGGTCTTACGGTTCTCGCCGTAGTAGCCAAGGTTGGTGGCGACAATACCGTCGCTCCAATCGGAGTATTTCTCAAACTCGGCGGAGCGGGTGCGGCCGAAAGAACCAAGCCCTCCCATCTCGACCCAGCCCAAACTCCACCAGTCCGGATCGGACTTGCTCCGCGTGAGAGGCGGGTAAAGGTAGGGAATCGGATACAGCAACCCCGTTGGGGTGCGTGTGATTTCGTCAAGCTGCGACAGGCCGTTTGGATCGCGCGACAGAGTGAGCGGCAGGCCGGTGGGATTGAGCGCACTGCCGGGATCGCCATAGCCGGTCGCGCCGCTATCCGCGCGAACGCTTGCCGTCGACGCCAGCGCAATCAACGCGGTGCATGTGACGGCGGGCAAGCACCGCTGCAAAAACATGTGCGCTTTTCGCTGCCTGGTCATCGTTCGAACCTCGATCCGGACGGATGATTGGAGCCGTGAATGTTCACGTGGCAGGTCTGACAGCTGGTCGCGATCAGCCGCGGGTCGGGCATCGGGCCACCCGGCAAATTGCCTCTTGTCATCAGCTGCGCCGGATGGCCGTTCTGCGAATGGCATTGCTGGCAAAGCAGCGGCCGCGGCGCGGTCAGCAGCGCTTCGAAATTCGAGCCGTGCGGGTTGTGGCAGTTGAGGCAGTTTTCGCGAACCGGTGCGTGCTCAAACAGGAACGGCCCACGCTTCTCGGCGTGACAGGTGAAGCAGAGTTCGTTCGTGCTGTCGGCCTTTAGCAATGGCCGGGTGGTCGAACCGTGCGGATTGTGGCAGTCGGCGCAGCTGATCTTGCCTTCGAGCAGCGGCATGTGGGACCGCTGATTGAACTGGGCGCGCTGCACCTTGTGACATTGAAAACAGGTCTCGCTGATGGATTCGCGTGCTGTCAGGCCGCGGACGGAAAATCTCGTCATTGGGTTGTGGCAGTCGCTGCAACCCACATTGTTCGATTGGTGGATGGAGCCATGCCAGAATATCCGTTGCCCTCCCTGGTGGCAGGACAGGCATTGTGCGTTCTGCCGGGCGACGGGCGTTTTGCTTTTGTGCGAAAAACTGATGATCGTGGAGAAATCGCCCGGATTCTTCACATGCTCCGAGCCGGGCCCGTGGCAAGCTTCGCAGTTCTGCGCTTCGAGGCTGTTGCGCGGATTGAGACCGAACACCTTCGCGTGTAGCGTGTGCGCCCAGTTTCCCGCTTCCTGCTGGTGGCAGGTCTCGCAGGTCTGCCGCCCAACATAGCTGCGGTTGTCGGGATATGAGTCCGCTGCTTCTGTATCGGACGCCGGTTCCGATCGCTGAGCGATACGCACCGGCTCGGCATCAGGCTTTGGAGACGTTCCCGCGTCAAAATCCGGAGTTTGCAAACTGGCGAGTTGAAAACGCGCGGCACCGTTCGTGCCGTGCCGTGCGACGGCGTGTTCGTGGAACGCCTGCATGGTGGCGACGATCCGTTCCATCGTCGCCTTGTCGACCTTGCCGTTGTGGATGCGCTCCATCTCACGGCGCATGTCGTCCGAATGGTTGGCGACGGCCGCACGCGCTATCTGCGCATCATTCTGATGCGTGCATCGATCTAGACAGGGGAGTCCGAACGCAACAAGAGCAGCAAGCCCGCTTGCCGCCGCAACGCCGAGAATCGCGCCGGCCGCCTTGCCGCTATGCCCTCCGAAGACGCGAAACGGGTCCCCCATGCTAGTCCCCTCAGCACGTCGAATTCGGAAAAGCTACGAGTGGCCTTCCTGAACCACGCCGATGCTGTACTGCCGCTACCCGCTACTCTCCCCCAAGGATGCGAGAAAAGCGACAACATCCTCGGCTCTCTTCCCATAGACGGATGAGCCGCGGAGTTATTCCGCAGCGTTCGCGATGACTTATGCTATGAGCAAAAATTTTACTCTGCGGCGGTGACGGACTCGGGTCCGCCACCTCTCCCGCAGTTTGGTCGATGCCGATTCGTGCCTAACGCGTTGCGTGCTGGTCGCCCGAATAGGGGCTGAATTCGCCCAGCGAACAAGCCTCGCCTGTCTTGATCACGCGGATACCGATTTCGGGTCCGCAGATCTGATCCGAACGCGTCACATAGCTGAAGCCGTGGAAGTTCAGCGCGGGGCAGGGACCTTTCAGGTTGTTCTGCCAGACGTGGCCATCCTTCATGTAAAACAGCATTGTCGTCGGATTGACGTAGTGCGTGTGATCGACCTGGTAGGTCCACAGGCACACATGGCCTCCCGCGGTGGTGGTACCGGCGCCGGCCTGGGCGAAGGCGCTCGCGGTGCTGAGCACGAGTGCGGCTGCGGTGGTTGCGATCAATTTCGTTTTCATCATCGTCTCTCCTTTGACTTGCGGCGCGCGCGGCGCCGCGATTTTGAATCTCTCCTGCGCTACGGGTTTGGCGCTGCCTTCGGCGTGATTTGCACCAGCGGTCCCAGCAGACACACGGCGCCGCTGCGGATCACGCGGATGGATTGCAGGTTGCCGCAGATTTCGTCCGGCGGCGTCGCCACATAGGAGAAGCCGTAGATGCTGAGCTGCGGACAGTTGGCAGCCAGTGTGCTCTGATAGACCGCGCCGTTCTTCATGTAGAACAGCAGGGTGCGGTCGTCGGGCGCCTTGGTACGATCGATCAGGATGGTGCGCAGGCACTTGCTGCCCGAATTCTGGGCCACGGCGCCAGTTGCGAGCCACACGAGCGCCAAAGCCGAAGCAAGAAGGACGGTTCTCATGGTCTGGTCCTTTCGCACCCATCATAACCCATTTTCCACCCTGAACGGTGCCTGAACGAAAGACGCATTCCCCCACTGCCGTCTTCCGCCGGGGCTGCCATGCGGAAACTTGACTTGAAACCGCGCGCCCCCGATGGTCCGGCTCTTCACGAACAGGAGAGCTCCCGTGTCCGCGCCCGCTGCCGCGTCCAACGTCCATGTCACCTTGCCGGACGGCAAGGCGCTGACGTTCCCGGCCGGCACCACGCCGGGGGAGATTGCGGCCTCCATTGGCCCGGGCCTGGCCAAGGCTGCCCTGATTGCGGAAGTGGATGGAAAACAATGGGATTTGTTCCGTCCGCTGGAGGGTGACGCGCGGCTGCGCATCATCACGAAGAAGGACCCCGAGGCGCCCGAGCTGATCCGGCATGACATGGCGCATGTCCTCGCCATGGCGGTGCAGGAACTTTACCCCGGTACGCAGGTGACCATCGGCCCGGCCATCGAGGATGGCTTTTACTACGACTTCGCGCGGGACGAGCCATTCACGCCGGAAGACCTGCCGAAGATCGAAGCCAAGATGCACGAAATCGTGAAGGCCGATCTGCCGACACGGCGCGAGGTCTGGCCGCGCGATCATGCCATCGCGCAGTTCGAGCAGATGGGCGAGCATTACAAGGCGCAGCTGGTCCGCGACCTGCCGGCGGACGAGCCGATTTCCGTCTATTGGCACGGCGATTGGAAGGACCTCTGCCGTGGACCGCACTTCGCCTCTACCGGAAAAATTCCGGAAGCGTTTAAGCTGACGAAGATTGCTGGAGCCTATTGGCGCGGCGACGCGAAGAACGCACAGCTGCAGCGCATCTACGGCACCGCCTGGCGCGACCAGAAAGAACTCGACGCCTATCTGCTGAAGCTAGAGGAACAGGAGAAGCGCGACCATCGCAAGCTGGGCCGCGAACTCGAGCTCTTCACCTTCTCGCCGGATGTCGGCGCCGGCCTGCCGCTATGGATGCCGAACGGCATGGTCATCCGGCAGGAGCTGGAATTTCTCGCCCTGCAGGAAGAGCGGCGCGACGGCTACAAGCGGGTGGCGACGCCGCACATCACCAAGGAGTCGCTCTTCTATCGGTCGCGGCACCTGCCTTACTACAATGAGGGCATGTACTCGCCGCTCGATATCGACGGCGAGAACTACTACCTGCGGCCGATGAACTGCCCGTTCCACCATCTGGTGTATGGGGCGACGCGGCATTCCTACCGCGAGTTGCCGATCCGCCTTGCGGAATACGGTCAGGACTACCGCTACGAAGCGTCCGGCGGGTTGTCCGGCCTGATGCGCGTGCGCGGCTTCTGCATGAACGACGCGCACATCTACTGCCGCTACGACCAGGCGAAGGATGAGTTCATCCGCGTCATGCATCTGCACGCGCGCTACTACGATCTGATGAACATCAAAGAGTACTATATGCGGCTGTCGCTGCCGGACATGTCGAAGCTCGACAAGTATGTCGATGCGCCGGAGAAGTGGATCGCCGCGCTGGAAATCATCAAACAGGCAATGCAGGAATCCGGCTACAAGTACATCGAAGGGCAGGGGGAGGCTGCGTTTTACGGCCCAAAGATCGACTTCATGATCCGCTCGGCCATCGGCACCGAATACACCATCTCCACCAACCAGCTGGATTTCCTCGCCACCGATACCTTCGACCTGAAGTACATCGGCGAGGATGGCGCGGAGCATCCGCTCTACGTCATTCACCGCGCGCCGCTCGGCACCCATGAACGCTTCACGGCGTTCCTTATCGAGCACTATGCGGGCGCGTTTCCGGTGTGGCTGGCGCCGGTGCAGGCACGCGTGGTTCCCATCAGCGAGAAGGTGAACGACTACGCGCACAAAGTAGTGGATACGCTGTTCGCGGCACCGGTTGTGAACGGCACCGGTGGTTTGCGTGTGGACATCGACACCTCCGCCGAGCGCATGCAGAAGAAAATCCGCGACGCGCAGCTGAAGAAGATTCCCTACATGCTGGTGGTCGGCGAGCGCGAAGCGGCCGAGGGCAAAGTGGCGGTGCGCCTGCGCTCCGGGAAAGACTTGGGCGCCATGCCGCTCGATGCTTTCATCGCCCGCATCAAACAGGAAGCCGAAACGCGCAAAGACGCGGCGGAGTAGGCTGCGACCTTATCCTCCCCCGCTTGCGGGGGAGGTGCCGAATGCGAGCGAAAGCCGAGCATGAGGCGGAAGGGGAAATTCCCCCTACCGTCTCGCACTTGCTATCACTCGTGCGATCCACCTCCCCCGTAAACGGGGGAAGGATATCAATGCCAAGAAGCCGCGTTCAGTAAATTCCGGCCCGCACGGCGTCGAGCTTCGCCTGCAGATAGGCGCGATGCGAATCCGTCAAGCTGCCGCCGTCGGCCGCCTGAAGCGCCATCGCTTCCTCGCGAACGGCAAGGATTGCCTCATGGCGGCGCGAGGCATGCGACGGCGCGGTTGAAGGCATCGTCAGGCCGGCGGACCCGTTGGCCGCTGCCGGGAGTGCGAGCGCAGGCGCTGACACCAGAAACGGCGCGGCCAGCAATCCGGATATGGTTCGGGTTTTCATAGCGTCCCTCTCGGCTCTGTCAGAGAGCTAGGTCTGCAACCGATAACTTCAAGGGGGCAATATCAGTCACGTTCGCCCTAGGGGCTGCGGATAAAGCCGTGGATTTTGTCGTCGCTTGCGAAGTAGCCCGAGATGGCTCCGCGGTCATCGCGGCTGCTGTCGATACCCTGGGGAATGGTGTAGACGGATCCCGGGGGGTCGAATGTTTTGATCTTGCCGTCGGCGTTCCGCAGATAGCCGTGATAGGCGCGGTTGCTGTCCTCGTAGAATCCCCCGATGCGGCCCTTGCTGTCGATGGGCACAGCATAGGTGCTGATCGATCCCGGCGGGTCGAAAGCCGTGATGGTGCCGTCGGCGGCCCGCGCAAAGCCGTGCAACACATTGTTGCTGTCGGCGTACTCACCCGAGATCGCGCCGCTCCGGTTGATGCAGTTGGGAGTCGTGTTGATCGATCCCGGCGGATCGAACGTCGTAATCGTTCCATCCTTCGCCCGCAGAAAGCCGTGACCGATGTGGCTGCTATCCACCCAGGACCCGGTGATCGTTCCGTCGTCGTTGACGTCGGACGGGATAGTGTAAATCGACCCCTGAGGGTCGAATGATTTCATTGTGCCATCGGCCCGTCGTACGTACCCGTGGTCCACACCTTGGGCATCCTTGTAAATTCCGGTGATGACGCCTTTGTCGTTGATGGCGTAGCCGCGCGTGGCCGATGAATTTGGTCCGTCGAATGGCGTGAGCGCTCCATCGGCCGTGCGGATGAAGCCATGTTCGTGGTCGTTGCCGTCCACATACCATCCCGTAATCGCACCATGCGCGTTGATCGTCTTGATGCCGGCAACCCAGGTCAATACCGAACCCGGACCGTCGAATGAGGTGATGGTGCCGTCCGCGGTTCGAACGAAGCCGTGATAGGCGTTGTTGCTGTCGCCCCAGTATCCGGCGACAGCGCCTTTGCTGATGCTGATGACAACCGTGCCGCCGGTGTCTCCCGGAACGTCGATCACCGTATATTTGTGCGACGGAGGAGCGGCGTGGCCGCCGGCCAATACAGCCGTTGGCGCCGCTGCCATGGCGGCCGCTCCAGCGAGCAACAGCGCGGGCGCGGACAGTGAGAGTTTCGACGGCATGTCTGATCCCCCTCGTGGAAATGGTCTAACGGAACACCATCACGTATTGACGTATCCGTCAATATAGATCGTGTCACATTTTGTTGGCCAAGCTATCCTGCAGGGGTGAACAGTTTTGGCAGGAGGAAGGCTGCGAGTTTGCGGGACGCCGCGCGATCGCGCCCCAACATATCCTTCAACGGCCCGCCGATAACGGAATCGCCAAACGCCATGAGGGTCGTGAACAGCACGGCCGCGGTGACCGCCCGATGTACGTCGCCAACCTCCTGCGCAAATTTGTTTTCGATCGCAGTGACGAGTTCGGTGACGGCCGCGCGCACAGGCTTCAGGTGCCGGAGACTGCCGGAAAACGAAATCCATGCCGCCAGCGCCCCCGCGCCCCCCTTGTCGTAGGCGTCGAACACCATGTCCACCACCGTGCGTGGGGCAGCCGCGTCGGACCGGATATGGGCGACCACATCCATGATGGCAGCCGCCAGCTCCCGAACCATCAAACTCATCAACTCGGACTGCAAGGCGCCGAGGCTTCCGAAGTGATGGACAAGATTGGTGTAGGTGGTGCCGAGATCGTCAGCCACAGCCTTGAGCGTGACGGCACTCGCCCCCCGCTTGATCAGGATCTTGCGCGCGGACGCCAGGGCTTCGCGCCGGGTTTCAACGGCCGGCCGCCGCCGCCGCCGTCCCAGCACGCGCGACCCGGATTTTGCCGGCTTCTTGCTCGGGGTCGATCTCATTGGTGCGGCTATCGATAACCGTGCGCATTTTCCACCGCAATGCGATTTGCTGCACACCGAACTGGCGCAGGCAACGAAGCACCCTCTGGCGCATGCCTGGCCTTGTTGCTGTCCAACCCATTCTCCGAATTGGTCCGTAGGCGGAGCAGATTCACATATTGACATCAGCGGCTTGAAGAAAATTTACGGTTGCTGCGCTCCCCACCGGCGTATCCGTGGTATGATGCGCGCATGATCGGACTGAACGTACGACATGCATCTGCATGGCCGCAGACATGCGCCACTGGCGCATCGCTGCGCGGCCGGCGTGCCTATCTGGTGTGCGGGTTCAAACGGCGATGTTCTGCGCATGCAAAACTTCGATTCCGTGAGTACGAATGGTCCCCGTGCTTTGGCGGCCACAACATCTTGTGCGGCGGAGAATGGAGAAAGGTACCCCCTCGAAATTCCGGAGGTTCGAATGGGAACTTTCGCTCCCACTTCATCTTCCGTCACGCCTGCGGCGCGACACCTTCCCCCACAGGGGGGAGGAGAACGCGATGGAAGCGGGGGGACCCCACCCCCCACTTTTTGCAAAACAATTCTGTTGCCAGGCCATGCCGCTGGCGAGCGCCGCGCCGCATGACCGGCCCGAACCCCTTGCCAAAAGCCGCGCGTTACCTAATCTTAAGCCGGATTCGGGCAGGCTTCTGCTCGCATCGGCACGCGTGTGCAACCGAAGCTCGCGCGCCGTCCTTTTCACGGAGACCTCTGCCCACGCCCATGAACCGAACATGTTTCGCGGAAGGCTGGTGGAGGAGCCCCGCGGAGCACGATGGCGTTTGAGCAAACCGAAGGAGAAGAGCAATACCCCCAAGACGTCCCCCAATGCCCGCCCCGGCTCCGGCCAAGGATGGGCCCCGCGTCAATGAAGACATCCGCTCCCGCACGATTTTCCTGATCGGCGATGACGGGCACAAATTCGGAGAGATCGGCATAGACGAGGCGAGTGCCATCGCGGAGGAGAAGGGCTTCGACCTTGTCGAGGTTTCTCCGGAGGCGAAGCCCCCCGTCGTCAAGCTGATGGATTACGGGAAATACAAGTACGAGCAGCAGAAGAAGCAGAACGAGGCGCGCAAGAAGCAGAAGGTGATCGAGCTCAAAGAGATCAAGATGCGCCCGACCATCGACGACCACGACTACGACACGAAGATGAAGGCGATGCAGCGCTTCTTCGGCGAAGGCGACAAGGTGAAGGTGACCTTGCGGTTCCGCGGCCGCGAGATGGCGCACCAGCATCTCGGGATGGAGCTCTTGCGGCGCATCCAGTCGGATACCGAGACCTATGCCAAGCTGGAGCAGTACCCGAAGATGGAAGGCCGGCAGATGATGATGGTGCTGGCGCCGCGGTAGTCGCCGGCGCCTCTCGCGGCGTTCCATCCGTGTAAAGATGAACTTCGGTTCATGCTGTGCGGCCGGGCGGTTAACCCTGCGACACCTTAGCCAGCGTATCGGCAAATTTCCTTGGCGCGGGGCAGTGCGACAGGCGTATGGTTGCAGCCGGTTCGGGCAATCCGCCGTTCCGCCAACGCCAACCTCGTGTTCGGGGCCTTTCCATGCTGAAGAGTTATCAGCAGCAGAACGGCGGCCTGAAGGGCAGCATCGTTGCTGACGGGACAGAGATTCCCGAAGGCAGCCTGTGGCTCGACTTGCTGAACCCGACCCTGGACGAGCGCCGCGCCGTCGACCGCTACCTCGGCATGGAGCTGCCGACCCGGCCGGAGATGGAGGAGATCGAGGTCTCCAGCCGTCTCTACCAGGAGGACGGCGGCATCTTCATGACGGCGCTGATCCTGTCGCACACGGACTCGGATCACCCGGTGGCGGATGTGGTGACCTTCGTGTTGGCGAAGGAGAAGATGATCACGGTTAGGTACATCGACCCGCAGCCGTTCCGCACCTTCGCGGCGCGCTCCGACCGCGGGATCGTCCCCGGGGGCAAGGCCGAAGCGGTTCTAATGTCGCTGCTGGATGTGCTGATCGACCGGCTGGCCGACGTGCTGGAGCGTCTTGGGGCGGAGGTCGAAGCGGTATCGCGGGACATCTTCGATACCGAGCGCGGCCAGCAGCTAGGCTCGAAGGACTTCCAGGGCGTGCTGCGGACACTTGGCCGCAAGCACGACCTTGCCGGCAAGATGCGCGAAAGCCTGCTGAGCCTCGGCCGCATGCTGACCTTTCTGGCGCAAGCCTTTGAGAGCCGGACGAACAAGGAAACCCGCGGCCACGTGAAAACGCTGACTCGGGACGTGGCCTCGCTGCAGGACCACACCTCGTTCCTCACCACCAAGCTCAGCTATCTGCAGGACGCGACGCTGGGTCTCATCAACAACGAGCAGAACAATATCATCAAGATCATGTCGGTGGCGGCGATGGTGTTCCTGCCGCCAACCTTGTTCGCCTCCATCTGGGGGATGAACTTCCAGTACATGCCGGACCTGCACTGGCGGCTGGGCTATCCGCTGGCAATCATCATCATGGTCGTGTCGGCCGTGGTGCCCTACATCTGGTTCAAGCGGCGCGGCTGGCTGTAACGCATGCGCAATGCCTTCGCCGGAATTGCGCTGAAGCTCGGCGCATCGCTTGCCTTTTCGCTGATGTACGCGATGATCAAGCTGGCCGGCAGTTTTCCGGTCGGCGAGGTGATCTTCTTCCGCTCGGCCTTCGCGCTGCTGCCGGTGTTTGCGTTGTCGGCTTTCACCGTGGGCGTGCGCAATGCGGTCGTGACCCAACGGCCGCTGTTTCACATCCTGCGCTCGATCGCTGGGGTCTGCGGCATGTTCCTGAACTTCGCAGCGCTGGCGCGGCTGCCGCTGGCCGACCTAACCGGCTTCAGTTTTGTGGCGCCGATTTTCGCGGTGGTGCTGGCCGCATTGCTGCTTCATGAGCGTGTTGGAGCGTATCGCTGGGGCGCAGTTGTGATTGGGTTTGTGGGCGTGCTGTTGATGATTGAGCCGCATGGCGGCGTGCTGCACCTCTTGCGTGCCGGCTACACCAACGGCGCCGCCTTGGCGCTCACCGGCTCGCTACTGTCGGCCTTCGTGGTCGTCTTCATCCGCCAGATGAGCTCGACCGAGAACAGCGAGGCCATCGTCTTCTATTTCATGCTCACCTGCTCGGTGGTCAGCGGCGTGACACTGTTCTGGCACTGGGTGACACCATCGTGGCCGGCGTTGGCTTGGCTGGTGTTGTCTGGACTACTCGGCGGCGTCGGCCAATTGTGCATGACCTTCAGCTATCGCTACGCCGAGCCCTCCCTGCTAGCCCCCTTCGACTATGTGGCGATGGTTTGGGCTGTGATCCTGGGCTTCTTCGTACTGGGCGAGGTACCGCAACCGCTGGTGTTGGGTGGTGCAGCTATCGTGGTCGCTGCCGGATTGTTCATCGTCTGGCGCGAGCGGCGGCTGCATCTCGCCAGCGCCGACGCCGCCGAAATGGCCATCCAGGTTACGGAGTAGCGAGCGCCGCAAGCGCAATGCGCTCGATCACCTCTGCGTAGGTTATGCCTGCCTCGTTTGCGGCCGCCGCGAAACCTGAATCTGGCTCTAGGCACGGATTTGGATTGATCTCCAAAATGAAGGGTTCGCCCGTTTCGTTGACGCGAAAGTCGACACGCGCAAATCCCTTCATCCGGAACAGCTGCCATGCGGCCTGCGAAAGCTCGACCAAGCGTCGGTGCAGGACTGGCTCTTCGGTTTCACTTCGGAACGCCCGCTGTGTCAGGTTGTACTCTGGCGATGACTCCGCCCATTTCGCTTCGTACCCCACGATGCGCGGCCGCGTTTCATCCCAGTTGTGGAACACCATCTCGGGGATCGGCAACACGCGTGGTTCGCCATTTTCCTCAAGCACCGAGATGTTGAACTCCCGGCCTTCGACATACGCTTCGGCAAACCAGCGGCCGCCGTATTCTCGTTGGCAGAATTCCGCGCGGTGGCGAACCGCCTCGCGGCTGGTTACGACGGCGCCGGCATCCAGTCCGATGGATGCATCTTCGGTAGCGGATTTGACGATCCAGCGGATGCCATCTCGAACATCGCTGAACGGCGCTTCGTGCCATTCGGCGGTGGGCAGTCGGGCAAGCTGCAACACCTTTTTGGCGAGTGGCTTGTCGCCAGCCAGCGCCATCGGTCCGGCACCGCAACCGGTGAATGGTACATTCAACTTTGCGAGCAGTGTGGCTACTAAGGGGGCCAGTTCGCCTTGGCGGAAGATCGCCTCCACCATGTTGAACACAACATCCACGCGCCATTCGGCAATTGTGTTGCGCAGGGCTTTTGGATCGAACACGAATGGCGCTAGCGTTGCACTATGACCGCGCGACTCCAGCGCGGTCGCGATAGCAGCCGCGGTGGTCAGCGTGTCTTGCTCATCGGGAGGCGCATCCGGTGCGACGTCCGAATGCAGGATAAGAACACGCACGAAGACTACGCCGCGAGACGCAACTTCGCGCCAAGCGCAGGATTGCGCTTGAGGAACGAGTCCATGATGCGGCCGATCAACTCGCGATGAGTCAGGCCTTCACGGGCGGCGATCAAGCACATGTCGGAATGCTCCGGCCGCAGTCCCGCGACGGGATTCACTTCGATAAAGTTTGGATGGCCGTCGGCATCATTGCGAACGTCCACGCGTCCGCCGTCCCGACAGCGTAGAGCGCGCCATGCCGCCAGTGCCACCTTGCCTGCCGCCTTCGCGCTCGCCGGGTCCGCACCCACGATGTCGACTTTGTCCTGCCAATATCCGTCCTTGTTCTCGAAACCGTAGCCGTCGCCCACCCAGTGTTCTTTGGGAAGAATTTCGCTCACGCCGAAAACATTGGCCTCGCCGCCTGTTCCGAGAATGCCAACGGTGAATTCGCGTCCAGGCAAGAACGTCTCCACCAGCACTGGCTGCCTAAAGCGCGTCAGCAGGTCCATCGCTACGCGCTTCAATGCGGCCGCATTTTCAACTTTCGATCTTGCGTTCACTCCTTTGCCGGAACCTTCCGCCACCGGCTTCAGGAACAGCGGGTAGGGCAGCCTCAAATTGCGAATGTCACCTACCTTCTCGATCACCGCGAAAGCCGGTGTCGGAATCCCGCAGTCCCGCACCACCCGCTTGGCCATGGATTTGTCGAGCGACAATGCCAGCGTCAGCGCATCGGAAAAGACATAGGGTATGTCGTAGGCATCGAGCAGCGCCGGCACCTGAGCCTCGCGTGCGAGGCCCCTTAATCCCTCGCTGAAGTTGAACACCGCATCCCACCGCTCGCCCGCTACAAGAGCCTCGACCAAGGCTTTGACATTGCCGATACGGGACACTCGCCAGCCCATCGAGGACAGAGCTTCGCAGATGGCATCAACGGTGATTTCGCTATCGAACTCGGCCGTCTCTTCCTCGCCATAGCCCATCGCGAGGTAGTCGGAGCGGAGGTCATAGGTGACCCCAATGCGCGTGGCGCTCTCCATCACGTGGTTGCGGGCTTATCGTTGCCCAGCGTTCCGGCAGGATCGGGATAGCGGTAGACGCCGCCCTCGAAGTTACTCAGGAGCAGGTCGTCGCCGTCGCGGCCAACAACAGAATCCGGCGCGATGAGTATTTTGCCGCCGCCGCCCGGTGCATCGACCGCGAACATCGGCGTGGCGTAGCCCGTCGTATGGCCGCGCAGTGCGCGTATGATCTCGACACCCTTATCCACGGTTGTACGGAAATGGTGTGAACCACGGATGGGATCGCACTGATACAGGTAATAGGGCTTTACCCGACGTTTCAGCAGCCCGTGCATCAGGCTCTTCATCAGCGCGGCATCATCGTTTACGCCTTTCAGCAACACCGTTTGGCTACCAAGTGGGATTCCGGCGTCGGCCAGACGGGTGAGTGCTTCCGTCGCCTCCACGTTCAGCTCCTTCGGATGCGTGACGTGCAGGCTCAACCACAGCGGATGATGCCGTTTCAGCATTTTCACCAAGTCTTTGGTAATGCGTTGAGGCAGCACGATAGGCATCTTCGTGCCGATGCGGATAAATTCGATGTGCCGGATGGCGCGTAGCCGGGTCAGAAGCCAATCGAGCTTGTCATCGCCGACCGAAAGCGGATCGCCGCCCGAAAGCAACACGTCGCGCACCTCAGTGTGCGCTTCGAGATAGACGAGAGCCTTCTCCCATTGGCGGACAGAAAACTGGTATTCACCGCCCGGATTGCCGACCACGCGCGCTCGCGTGCAGTAGCGGCAATAGGTGGCGCAGGTACCGGTGGTAAGAAATAGCACGCGATCTGGGTAGCGGTGCACCAGCCCCGGCGCGACCGTGTCATGATCCTCTCCGAGCGGGTCGTCGCCTTCCCCCGGCATACGAATGAATTCGTCGCCGGTCATGATATGCGTCCGCCGAAGCGGTTCCGCCGGATCGTTGCGGCTCATCAGGCTCGCGTAGTAGGGCGTGATCCCCACCGGTAGCGGGCCATTGTGACGCTTCACAGCCCCGCGCTCATCAGCAGATAATTCGAAGATGCGGGCGAGATCCTCAAGCGAGCGGATGCGCGCCCGGAATTGCCAGTGCCAATCATTCCACTCGGCCGTGGTCGTCCCGGGATAGAAGCGGCGGTAAAAAGCTTTGGTTTCTGGGTTGACGGGGAAGCGCAGAAGCGGCTTGCGGCGAGGCTGGCCGATAGTCGGAATCTGGTTCCCTTCGTGGGGAAAGAGACTCGACCGAGAGTCCGATTTGGGACTGATCGACCGTAACGGAGGCTTCAACTCGCGCCCCCGCAACATTCGCAGACTCATTGTCCTCTCGTTGCGTTCCAGCCGATCCAACCCGGAAAACCCCAGCGCCTTCCGGACCCGCGGCAACAATTCGCCGCGATATTTGGGCGGTTTGCCCGCTTGTCAAGTGTTCCGTACGCGAATACTGAAATTGCCTCAAATTGGCCCAATATAGCTGGCGAATAAAGGGCGTTGGAATACTGAAATCGCTGCAAATGTTCACCCCACGGGCTTCGCGCTAATGCGCTCGCATTGTTTCCGGAGTTCGTCGTCACGCAAGCAGAAATCGCGAAGCTTCACGCGAAAACTCGCGCAACTTTTCATGCGTGGCAGGTTCGCACGCCGATGAACGGGTCCGCCTTTTCACGCGACAATACGAAAACTCTTTCATGAAAAATCAGTGAAGAGGCTGCGGACCGCGAAATCCGTTCGCCTCATAAAGCACCACCGTGCGCGCGCGACGCCGTCCGAGCGGAATCGAAACCTGATGAATCAGGTGTTTCGAATCGAAGGTGGCGAGGATGCCGGGTGCCTCATCGCCTGCGGCAACCACCAGCACCGAGCGGCTTGCCGTTGTCAGGGGCATCGTCATTTGGAAATGGTCATGGGGTATGATGTTTCGGTCCCAAGCCCGGATTGGGATGCTTCGCGGACGTGCGTAGTAGAGCAATTCGGCGAGGACGCTGCGATTGGCGGCGGCGATTGCGTCGTACCTTCCGTGTCGAGCCTCTGCGACGACCTCTTGTCCCAACTGCCGCCAACCCTGCTGCCGCTTCAACGCATTCCCGAGCCCCACAGAATCCGCGAGCGCGGGATCCAATGCCCCAACCCAAAGGGCGAGCATTGCGAAGGACGCAATCGCCAGTGACAGCCAGAGCGCGCGTGCGTGCCACCATCGCAGAAGTTCTGCCGTGGCGAGCGGGACAGCGGCGACATAGGCCGCTGCCGCCCAGTTGGCGTTTGCCTCCGAGATGAATGATTGCAGGACGATTAGCAGCAGCACAGGCACGCTGAAAGCTGCCAGCACTAATGAGCGCTCGTTCCCGGCTCGCAGCCGCCAGAGGGCCCGTAGGAAGCCCGCCATCATCAAAGGCCCGAAGACGCCGAACTGGCCGGCCATGAAGGCGATGGCGCCGCCGAAATCGTATTTGGCATGGCCCCAATTGGCATTGGCTTCGGTGTGGGCCAGGGTGGGAAAGCCATGTGCCGCGTTCCACGCTATGTTCGGCGACAGGATCAAAAGGCCAAGAACGAGGATGGTCGTGCCTCTCGTAGACAGTGCCAGCCGGTGCGCTTGGGGTACGAACGCGGCTGCGATGATTGCGCTAAGCAAGAAGTAGAGCATCGCGTACTTCGCCAGCAGGCCAAGACCGAGGGCGACGCCACAGAGAATAGGCCAAAGCCAGGATTTATCGTCGAGGGCGCGCAGGAATGCGTACAAGGCCGTTGCCCAGCAGAAGAGTAGCGGCACATCGGTGGAGATCAGGCCGGACGAATACGAAATGCCGGGGAGCGTGATGTAGGCAATGGCGCTCCAGAAACCCACACGCGCGTCGTAGGATAGGCGGCCGATGCCAAAGAGCAGAAATGCCGTTCCAGCGTGTAGTAGCGGGGCGGCGAGGCGAATAGCCCACTCGGCATCGCTCACGCGTGTGGTGACCCAGATGAGCCAGGCGATGAGCGGCGGCTTGGAGAAATATCCCCAATCTGGCGCCTGCGCCCACCACCAGTACTGCGCTTCGTCGGGATAGAGTTGCAGGGGGGTGAGAAACAATACGGCGACGCGAACGATGGTGATGGCCACTACGACCGCCGCCGCAAGCCCGAACAGCGCACGATCATCCGAAGGGAGACGTAAGCTCATCGCGGTGGTGACGCTGGGGTGACCCGATAGATGGTCACGTGCTCATTCTTCCCGCGGGAATAGTCGAACCCGGATACTTGATCGACGTCTCGTTCTTTAGCGCCGGCACCGTGGAGTGCTCCAAGGAAACGTGTGCGTTCACGGTCCCCGACAATGGCAAGACCCCCTTGCTTCGCCGCGAGCGCACCTGCTGACCCGCCCCCTTCCAGGTTGGTCTGAGTGCCCAGCAAGAAAACCAGACTGGGCTCCAAATAACCTGCGAGTATCACCGGAGGGTCAGTTGGAACGCGGTCATCGGAAACATGGGCAGCGATGGTGCGGCTCATCCAGACCGGCTCAAGCGCGGGGGCAAGGCTGGCTGCAAGCAGCGGATAGAGCACAATCGCAGCGGCTACGGCACACGCTGCTGCGGGCCTTGATCGCCGGGAGACTTGCAGAGCCGCGGCTCCGGCCGCGAAGGCCATCGCCACAGCCATTGCAACAACAGGAAGCGGCGAAATCGGGATACCGAACCAATGCAGTGCCACCGCCGACGCCACGGTCGCGCCGAGCGCGGCTGCAGCAAAGAGAGTGACAGAAGCAATCCGCAAGACGCGTTGCGAGCGCGAAGCCGGATCGAATGCTTGCGTGATCCACATGGCCGCAAGCAGCGCTAGTGCGGATAGACTGGCAGGATGTAGTGCGGCAGCTTTGTCGGGACCAATTCGAACATCAACCAATTCGGAACCGTCCAAGCCAGAAGAAACCGGATCGCTGGCAGCGTTCGCTCCACAATTGCCGCACGAATGGCAGGCAACGCGAACAGCGTAGTTGGCCAAAATGTAACCGCCGTCAGTGCCAGGTAGTAACCGGGTGGCGCGCCATGAGTCTCCTGTCCGGAAAGAACCTTTGACGCAAAATCATGTCCGAGCGAACGCTGGTAGAATGCACCGTGAGTCGATAGTGCAATTGCGATTGCCCAAGGAAGCACGATGGCCAATGCGATCAGGACGCCACGGGCCGGCCGTGTATGGCGAAGCCACTTCAGGTCCTGGTCCCACAGGGAAATCGCAAGAACAGTAAGGCCGATTACAGCGGGAGCGACCGGACCCTTCAGCAGAATTCCGAGCCCGAGTGCGGCCCATCCGCCCAATACTAGTAGGAGAGGCGGTTGCTTCGGCATCTTACTGTGAGCAAACAGATATAGACGCAGGAGCACACCCTCCACACACACGATGGTGGCGGCCAACAAGGCATCGGTTGTGGCGATCTGTGCCTCGGCCGAGAGCAATACCGTCGAGCCGAGCAATGCCGCTCCGATGAATGCTGTTTGGCGCGAGCCGAAAGCGAGTCCGCACCAATAGGTCAGCAACACCGCCAGCAAGCCACCGATCAGCGACGGTATGCGATATGTCCAAATCTGGTTGTAGGGCGGCCGACCAAGGAAGCGTGTCGAGGTCGATTGCAGCCAGTAGACGCCAACCGGCTTGTTGTAACGCGGCACGGTGCTGAAGCGGATATCGATATAATTGCCGCTTTCGATCATCTGCTTGGAGGCTTGCGCGAACCTGCTTTCGTCGCGATCAAGCGGCGGCAATGCGAAGAGACCAGGCAGCCACGCGACGAGGCACAGCAAGACCAGTACCAAAATCGGACGTCTGGAGAGCCGCCCAACCAGGTCATTGATGAAGCTTGCAATGGCGCTCATCATCTCCCAAAGAAATTCTGGACCGATTCGGGCCTGTTTACGCGAGGATGTGCCCGTTATAAGCCCCGTTTCGGCCGACGCGCCGCATTGCCCAGCCTAGCGGACAGGACCTGCAAATCCAGTGGTAGCGCTCTCGGTCGTGGTACCGGTGAAAGATGAAGCCGAAAACGTGGTGTCACTCGCACGCGAAATTGCTTTGGCTGTGGCCGACGAGCCTAGGGAAATCATTTTCGTCGACGATGGTTCGGCGGATGGAACGGTTGAAGGGTTGCTGGGCCTCAAATCTGAAATTCCGACACTTCGTGTGCTTCGCCACAGCGGCAATTTTGGACAAAGCCGCGCTGTCCGCACCGGTGTGCTTGCGGCCCACGGCGAGATCGTCGTCACGTTGGATGGCGACGGGCAGAATGATCCGGCAGACATTCCGAAACTGCTGGCCCTGCTCCACTCTGACAATTCAGGAACGCTTGGCATGGTCGCTGGCGTTCGCGTGGATCGACAGGATGCCTCCAATCGCCGGTTTGCATCCAACATTGCAAACCGCTTTCGCCGCTGGATGCTGAAGGACAATGCGGCCGATTCCGGCTGCGGCCTCAAGGCCTTTCGTCGCGATATTTACCTGCGCCTTCCATATTTCGATCATATGCACCGGTTCCTGATCGCACTTGTCTTGCGGGAAGGTTATGCGGTGAAGGAAGTGCCCGTGAATCATCGGCCCCGCGCACATGGCGCCTCGAAGTACAACAACCTGCATCGCGCACTCGTGGGGATTGTAGATACATTCGGCATGCGCTGGTTGCAGAAGCGCTATCGCGGCATCGTGGAATCGACGGAGGTGTAAATGCTTGGCCAGGTGCTGACTTGGTTCTCCACCGTCCCGCATATCTGGAAGCTGATCGGATTTTCCGGACAAGCGCTGTTCGCAGCCCGCTTCATCGTGCAATGGTTTCAGAGTGAGCGTGAGGGTCGCAGCATCATTCCGCTGGCGTTTTGGTATTGCAGCCTTGGCGGCGGAAGCGTCCTCTTGGCCTATGCGCTCTATGTCGGCGATCCAGTGTTCATCATCGGGCAGGCGAGTGGCCTCGTCGTCTATTCCCGGAATCTGTATCTGATTTTTCGGGAGCGGGCAGCCTTGCGCGCCGCTGCAGGACATCCCGCCGGCTGATTGTGCTACAAAGATGAGAGCTACCGAATCGGGGAGGACTTGATGCGCTTCTTTCCGCTGCTGTTGATCTCGGTGATCGCTTATAACGTGATCGCTTTCGGCACCGGCCTCACGCACAATGATGTCTACGGTACGCTCAACTCGGCCGTGACCATCCACATGTTCTCGGGTGACGATTGGCGCTACAGCGTCGGCGATCTTTTGGTGACGTTTACTCTCGTGCTGCTCTTCATCGAGATCGTGAAATCGACGCGGACCAGTAAGAACCAGATCGTCAATCACGGACTGTCGATGCTGACCTTCGTGGTGGCGCTGGTGGAATTCATCACCCTGCACGGCTTTGCCACCAGCACCTTCTTTCTGATCATTGTCATGTGTCTGGTGGATGTGATCGGCGGCTACACGATTTCCATCGTCGCGGCCGAGCACGATCTAGGCATCGGCAGGGCTGGAACGGACTAGACCAATTTTGTCGGCGCCGTTGACTGGCTAGAACTGTACCCAAATGGATGCGTCCACACCCCGCTCCACCAAAGAGTTCTGACCGACCGGCGAGACATAGGCCCCCGTTTCAAAGTAGACGCCCTTCCAGAGCCTCTGCAGCGTGGCAAGCTCGATTTTGTGAGAGCGGTAGTATCCGTATGGGAGCCGCGCGTTCCCGGCGGCAATGATGTTAAAGCTTTGCGCCATGAAGGTGAGCTTATCCGACCAATGGAGGCCAACGGTTAGATCGATGGGCGTTTCATCAGGTCGGGCTCCAGCAATCCAGCGCTGTCCAATTTCGGCATCAAAATAGGCGTCGCGATGAAACAATTTGAAATTCAGCCCATAGAGCAAACGCACCTCAATTTCGCTTCCGGAGTCGTTGTTCGCCGATACGGACATGTCAAAAGCGCCAGCAGTCTTGTAGGAGGCTTGCGTCGAAAGTATTCCGACGCGATCGGTGAGGAGATATCGCAAGCCGGCTTTCACTGCGAAGTCATCAGCGTGAATCGTTGTCCGACCTGGCCCTCCAACGGTTGCAATGGCGTATTCGGGCTCAAAAATAAGGGTTATGTCGTCCCTCAGACCGTGCTCTCCGTAGCTTTGAAATAAAAGCTTGCGATACAGTGTGGGTACAGCGCCGCCATTATCATCGAAGCTTTCGATAGCCGTGCTGTAGGTCACCCCGGAAATGATTTGCGTATCGCCGGCCGGCAATGTCCACGCGCCAGCATTTGCGCGTCCGCTCCACAATAAAAGCAGCGTAGCGGCGAGTTCGAGGCGCAAGGTACGATATGTCTGCTTCCTACGCATCGAACAGGCCGGGGGTGAAGAGCGCGAAAATCCAGCAAGAACTGGCATTCCCGCCGACAAGAATGGCCGTGCGCAAAGCGCGCCCTCGAAATTGGGGCCAGCGGCTTACAATCAAAAGGAGCAACACGCTAAGTGCAGCCGCGCATTCCAGCAGTTGGGTTTGTCCCAAAGCGCCAAGCCCTACAGAGATCGCAACGACAACGAGACACAGCGCTGCCAGGACGCTTGCCGTCGAATCTTCTAAGCCTAGGAAAAATGCCGCCAAAAGAGGTGGACCTATCGTGAGCAGCGTCAAGAGGCACGTGATAAGTGTTTGGACGCCATCGCGCGCCGCATGCGCGATGGCCCAGTGCGGCAATTGAATGTGCTGAACCAGTGACAAGTAAAGCAAAGTGATTACGCCGAAGGCTGGGATAAACAGTACAGAGATGTACAAGCCCGCGACGCGGCCGGGGCCGCTCCCTTTAAGAGAGCCGCGAAGTGCCAATGGCACTACAATGCTGGCGGCGGCGCCCCAAACGGGGTGTATGAATTGTGCACCCGCCAGCGAGCTGCCCAGAAGAACAATCCGGCGTGGATCTTGCCGCTTAGCGAAAGCTGCGGCTGCCGTCGCAGTGGCATAGGCAGCGGTGGCAAACAACGCGGACCGAAGCCCTATAACGGCGGTCAGGTAGGCAGGTTGGGCAAGAGCCAATAGGCAGAGAACTGTGGCGGATATCGGCGAATATTGAGCAGCACGCAAACGCATCACGAAGAGACTGAAGAGAAGAGCAAGCAACGCCGCGAGCGCCAACCATTCTAAAAACAGGTGGCTCAAATTCACGTCGTTGCTCCCGCCGTGCCAAAGCGACTGGTTCCGTGCGGAGTCTTCTCCCAATGCCAAGGATTGCGCACGAGTTGCCAGAGTGCCCGATATGCGGCCGCCGAAATCAGCAGCCAATAAAACGGGACAAGAAGCGCGTACGGCGAAAGGTCAACCCAGCCGCGGCGATACGGGCCCAGCATGGCCAAGTAGGCAAACAGCGCGTTCGCTAGCAGCAGTCCAAAGCCCGATAGCGAGCGGGTGGCGTCCGGAAAACCGATCATCGGGACATCGGTAAAAAACGACAAGACAAAGATGAGCCAAAGCACCGGATTCAAGAGCGCCGATAGAACCGTGCCTCCTACAAAAAGCTGAAATCCGAAGAAACCGCAGGCTCCCGCATTACGCAGCAGTTGTCCTGGATTGCGCATGTGCACGAGCCACGTCTGCATATAGCCCTTGAGCCAGCGGGTGCGCTGCCGCAGCCAGTTGGCGGTTTGATTGGTTGCTTCTTCGTAGGTTGTGGAGTCCAACGTCCGCACGCGCATTCCAAGCCGCGCGAGGCGAATCCCAAGGTCCGCATCTTCGGTCACATTGAATGGATCCCAGGCATGAATGGCATGCAAAGCGTCAACACGAAAATGGTTGGATGTTCCGCCCAAGGGCATGGGGATGCCTAACCGGTCCAGACCAGGAAGCAGGAAGTCAAACCACAATGCATAGTCGAGTGCGAACATGCGCGTAATCGGTATTATGGCGCAGACGCCACTGGCCTTCGGCTAGGCACTGAATAGGTGCCGGTCATGGGCAAGTGGCGGTTAGCGCCGGGATTCCGACTACGCGGATGTTCCAGCAATCCGGCCATTTTGGCCGGGGCAGGAACTTGCGATAGGAGTCCGGCATGGGGCAGGCGTTTCAGGTATTTCTGGCAGCGCTATTCACGAATCTATGGCTGTACGGCACAGGCTTGGGGCCGGTAGCGATGGATGCGCTCGCCCAAGTATTCATTCGGCCATACCGCGAATGGGCAGAACAGCACGGCCCGTTTCGCCGCCGGTTTATCGCCCTTGTTGCCGTATGCGGGTTTCTCTGGGCTTCCTTCGCTGCTTTCAAAGAGCAGTACGAGGCAACACAGCGCGCCGAACATGCGACTGCCGAGAAGGAGGCGGCGCGGCGCACGGCACAAGGTTTGGCCGACGACCGGCTTCAGCAGATCAACCGCGACACAACGCAAATCAGAGACCTACAGGACAAGCTAACAAGGGCGGAGAACAAGCCGCCCAAGACTCTTATTCAGCATGTTCCGGCCGTACAGTCGCCGCAAAAGACTGAGCCACTTAAACGGCTCGCTTCATACCCTTCGCTGCGGCTCATTATTGAGCCGTTCGGTGACGGCAACGCTAGGCCGATCGGGCTATTGGAGTACGAAATTAGTGTTGGCAACCCCACAAACTTTCCAGCACATTGGGATCCTAAGCTTAGAATTCCACGTGGACAAGTTGTCGCGGCCGCTTCTATAGTGTCACCTAAATACTAGTGACTCCAGCGTAACTGGACTGGCCACAGTTAGGCCGCAAATGTAATCACACTGGCTCACCT
>JADMIO011053118.1_pt1 | contig 28488 bp, 22 predicted proteins | sample 8958161 | NCBI WGS metagenome assembly JADMIO01 (sample SAMN16585339, study PRJNA669376) | soil metagenome | isolation source: Crop rotation soil | place: USA: Cullars Rotation, Alabama | collected 2011 | reverse complement strand
CGCGACAACTTGTCCACGTGGAATTCTAAGCTTAGGATCCCAATGTGCTGGAAAGGGTGCTGTATTGCTCGGGCGAAGAGTCCGAGCATCAGATCAAGATGCGCGGCGAGCGGCTGGGTGTCGGGCGCGCGCCGTTGTATTTGCTCGCCGAGACCTGCGTGGAGCGGCTGCTCGAAGAAGTCGCGCGCGTGAAGCCCGGATTGCTGGTCGTCGATTCAATCCAGACGGTGTTCTCGTTGAAAGTTGCGTCGGCGCCAGGCAGCGTCAGCCAGGTGCGGCAGGCGGCGACGGACATCCTGTTTGCGGCCAAGGCAAAAAATCTGCCGACGATTCTGGTCGGACACGTGACGAAAGACGGAAGTCTGGCCGGCCCGAAAGTCCTCGAGCATGTCGTCGACACGGTGCTGTACTTCGAAGGCGGGCAGCATCACTCGCATCGTGTCGTTCGCGCCGTAAAGAATCGATTCGGCGCGGCCAACGAACTCGGCGTGTTCGAGATGACCGGCGGCGGACTGAAGCCCGTGCCGAATCCGTCGAAGCTGTTCCTCGCCGAGCGGCCGCTGAACGTGCCGGGCTCATCGGTGTTGTGCACCGTGGAAGGATCGCGGCCGATCCTCGTCGAAGTGCAGGCACTCGTCGGCACCGCAGTGTTCGGCAACGCGAGACGGACTGCCAGCGGGCTCGATCACAATCGCTTGTCGCTGCTCCTGGCCGTGCTCGACAAGCGAGCGGGCCTCAACCTGGTGGCCGACGATGTCTACGTGAATGTCGCAGGTGGGATGTCGGTCAGCGAACCCGCGGCGGACCTGGCGGTGCTCTGCGCCGTTGCCTCGAGCCATCGGGCGCGGCCGATTCCGCCGGACGTCGTGGTCTTCGGCGAAGTCGGACTCGCCGGGGAGGTGCGCGCGACGACCCAAGCCCCGTTGCGTCTCCGCGAAGCCGCGCAGCTGGGTTTCACGCGGTGCTTATTGCCGGAAGGGAATGTCACTCCGGCCGATACTCCCAAGGGTCTCGAGGTCATTCCCGTCCGAAATGTCAGCGAGGCCCTCGAAGCCCTCCTTTAACTGTGCGGTTCTGCGAACGCCGGTTGGCTAATTCACCAAGTCCCAAACTAGAATGGCCGCATGCACGGGTACGTGCTCGTTCGTTGCGCCTTCGTCGCCGCGGTCATCTATGCCGCCACGCTGATCCAGCCGATCGACGGACACATCGCGTTCAACGTCGCGCTGGGGTTTTCCGTTGCGGTGCTGATCGTCCTCGTTGAAGCCCGGCTGCGTGATGCGGCCGTCACCAAGCTGCTCGGCGGCTTGATCGGCGGCGGCATCGGTCTGTGGATCGCGAATGCGATCATCGGCGGACTGTCCTGGGCCGACACGACGAACACCAAGGTCAAGTTCCTGCACATGCTCATCCTGGTGGTGCTGCCGTATCTCGGCATCGTCCTGGGCGCGCGGAAAGGCGAGTGGCTGGAGCCGTCCAAGTTCGTGTCGCTCTTCCGCGACGCGCGGCCGCAGCGCCGCTACCGCATCCTCGACACGAGCGTGATCATCGACGGGCGGGTGGCCGACATCGTCGAGACCGGATTCCTCGACGGCACGCTCGTGATTCCCCAGTTCGTGCTGAAGGAACTGCAGTTCGTGGCGGACTCCTCCGATGCGTTGAAGCGCAATCGCGGACGTCGAGGGCTCGACATCCTGCATCGCATCCAGAAGATTGCCGGCGTGGAAGTGATCATCTCCGACGCCGACTTCCCGAACGTCAAGGAAGTCGACATGAAGCTGATCGAGCTGGCGCGCTCACTGCTCGGCCGCATCGTGACGAACGACTTCAACCTGAACAAGGTCGCGCAGCTGCGCGGCGTCGAAGTGCTGAACATCAACGAGCTCGCCAATTCATTGAAGCCGGTCGTGCTGCCGGGTGAGCAGATGAGTGTGTTCATTACGAAGGAAGGCAAGGAGTACAACCAGGGCGTCGCGTACCTCGATGACGGCACGATGGTCGTCGTGGACAACGCGCGCAGCAAAATCGGCCGCAACCTGGACATCGTCGTGACGAGCGTGCTCCAGACGACGGCTGGACGGATGATCTTCGGCCGATTCGCCGAGTCGGGCGCCGCCACGAGCCAAAGCACGGCCGAAGAAACCGGCCGGCGGCCGAGGCCCGCCGCACAAGCCTGACTTGCCGCCATTTCACTGGTGGCGCACCGTCTTCTTTCTGATCCCGATCATCGGGATCTACACGATCCTGCTCGGGATCATTTCGATGATCGCGAGCGTGTTCGGCAGCGCGTTCTTTGCCCACCGATGCGCGCAGTGGTGGGGCAAGCTGATCGTCCTGACCAGCGGCGTGCGGATCGAGCGGAGCGGCGTCGCGTTGCCGCCGCCCACGGAAGGCTGCATCGTCGTCGCGAATCACGCGAGCATCTACGACATCCCGGTGCTGTTCACCGCCATCCCGCGGCAGCTGCGTCTGATGGCGAAGGCAGCGCTTGGTTTCGTGCCGTTCATCGGCTGGCACCTGAAGCTGAGCGGGCATTTGCTCGTGAACCGGAAGAATCCTGGCGCGGCGATTTTCAAGAAGATGCAGCGGATGGCCCGAAGCGGCGCGTCGCTGCTGGTGTTTCCGGAAGGCGGGCGCTCGTCCGACGGGGCCGTGAAGAAGTTCAAGGGCGGCGTTTTCCTGCTCGCCATCGAAACGGGGCTGCCGATCCTGCCTGTGACGATCGTGGGCAATCGCGCGGTGATGCCGAAAGGCCGGTTGATGGTATGTCCCGCCGACGTTCGCGTGGTCGTGCATCCACTGGTCGCGACGTCGGGGCTGACGCGCGAAGATGCGCGAGCGCTCGCCGCGAAAGTGCAAGGCATCGTGTCGGAAGGAATGGCTCCGACTACAATGCCTCGTGCCTGAGTTCGACCTGACGATTGCTTCGGACGTCGCCGCCATCGTTCGACCCGCGTGGGCCACCATTGAATCTGTTGTCGTCGTCGAGCGCGATCCGCGCATGGACGAGCCGTTGCGCGCTGCCGCGGATGCGCTGCGTTCCCTGGCGAAGGGACAAGACGCGTCAGCGGATCCGACGACCGCGGCGGTTCGCACTATGTATAAGAAGGTTGGTCTCGATCCGACCAAGACGCGTCCGTCTTCGGAAGCACTGCTGCGTCGCGTCGTGAAGGGCGATCAACTTCCGCGAATCAACAGTCTTGTCGATGCGATCAACTGGACCTCCGCCGAATCACGGCTGCCGTTCGGCCTCTACGACCTCGATCGGATTCAGGGTGCGGCCGTGTTGCGTCTGGGACAGGAAGGCGAGGAGTACGCGGGCATTCGCAAAGACGTCGTTCATGTCGGGGGCCGCCTCGTGCTCGCCGACGATCACGGCCCTTTTGGAAACCCCACGTCGGATTCCGCGCGCACGATGACGACGCCGGCGACGAAACGGGCGCTGGTGGTGATCTTCTGCCCCGTGCCCGTGTCGGCCGCGGCTGGTGAACGGGCGCTCGCGATGACGCTGGAGCGAGTCGCGAAGTACTGTCATTGAGACCCGGGCACACTGAAGAGAGATGGCCGATCACTTGGTTGGGGTAATCATCGTCGCAGGGGGCCGCGGGACGCGCATGGGCGCCGAGGTGCCGAAGCAGTTGCTGGATCTCGGTGGCCGATCGATCCTGCAGCGGAGCGTCGCCGCATTTGACGATCATCCGCGCGTGAGTGAGCTCGTGGTCGTGCTCCCGGGTGACCTGGTGGCATCGGGGCCGGCACTCGTCGGACCGACGCAGCACCCAGTCCAGTTCGCCACCGGCGGGGCACGCCGGCAGGACTCCGTGCGACATGGGTTTGCGCGGCTGTCGCCGGAAGCCTCGATTGTGCTCATCCACGACGCCGCGCGCCCGTTCGCCGATCGCGCGTTGATCGATCGCGTGATTGCCGGCGCGAACGACACCGGCGCGGCTATCCCCGGCATGCCGTGTCGCGATACTGTCAAACGGATCGATCTCGCGACGACGGCGATTCGAGAGACGATTCCACGCGAGGAGATTCGCCTGGCGCAGACTCCGCAGGGATTCCGGCGCGATGTCCTCGCGGCGGCGGTCGCGTTGGGCGCGGGCGCGGCGGACGCGACGGACGAAGCGATGCTGGCCGAGCGCGCAGGACATGCCGTGCGGGTGGTCCAAGGCGACGAGCGCAATATCAAGATCACGACGTCCGACGATCTCGCGGCTGCGCGCGCGGCGTTCGTGACCGTGCCGCGCGTCGGAACGGGCTACGATCTGCACCGGCTGGTCGAGGGACGGCCGTTGGTATTCGCCGGCGTGGTCGTGCCGAGCGACCGCGGGCCACACGGTCACTCCGACGGCGATGTGCTGTCGCACTCGGTGATTGACGCGATGTTCGGCGCCGTGGCGGCCGGCGACATCGGACGCCATTACGCTGACAACGACCCGCGCTGGAAGAACGCGCCTGGTCTGGACCTGCTGGCGCGCGCGCGTGAGGTCGTCGAACGCGACGGCTGGGTGGTCGCGAGCGTCGACGCGACGATTGTGCTCGAGCGGCCGAAGCTGGCGCCGCACATGGACGGCATTCGGGCTGCGCTGGCGGCGTCGTTGAATCTGGAGATTGGCAACGTGAGCGTGAAGGCGAAGACCAATGAGGGCGTGGATGCCGTCGGACGCGGCGAAGCCATCGCGGCGCACGCAGTCGCCGTTCTCGTCCGGCGGGGAGTCCGTTAGTCACATGCGCGTTCGTTTTGCTCCGAGCCCGACAGGACATCTGCACGTCGGGAATGCCCGCACCGCGCTCTTCAACTGGCTGCTCGCACGCCGTCAGGGCGGCACGTTCATTTTGCGGATCGAAGACACCGACACAGAGCGATCGACGGCGGCGTCAGAGCGATCGATCCTCGACGACCTTCGCTGGCTCGGGCTCGATTGGGATGAAGGCCCGGACAAGGGCGGCAGTTTCGGGCCCTACCGCCAGTCGGATCGATTCGACCTCTATCGATCGACGACGAACGATTTGCTGTCGCGCGACCTGGCGTATTACTGCTTCTGTTCGACCGAGCAACTGGAAGCCGATCGCAAAGCGGCGCTCGCGGCGGGGGCAGCTCCGAAGTACGTGGGCCGGTGCCGGGGCATTGCCGCCGGTGAGGCGCGGCGTCGTGTCGCCGCGGGTGAAGCGGCCGCCGTGAGATTCCGCGTGGCCGCCGGACCGGACGTCACGTTTCAGGATGTCGTGCGCGGCGAGGTCACGTTCACCCGCGAGGTGATCGGCGATCCGGTGATCGTGCGATCCGACGGCCGGCCGAACTACAACTTTGCCGTGGTGATCGACGACGTGCAGATGCAGGTCACGCACGTCGTGCGCGGTGAAGATCACATCTCGAATACGCCGCGGCAGATTCTGATCTATGAAGCGCTCGGGGCCACGCCGCCCACGTTCGCGCATTTGTCGCTGGTGTTGGGACCGGATCATGCTCCGCTGTCGAAGCGTCACGGCGCGACGAGCGTGGCCGAGTTTCGTGAGCGCGGATTCTTGCCCGAGGCGCTCGTGAACTATCTGGCGTTGCTCGGCTGGTCGCCCGGTGACGGCGAAGAGCTGTTGCCGATCGCCGAGATGGCGCGGCGATTCGATCTCGCAAAAGTGGGCCACAGTGCCGCCGTGTTCGACACGACGAAGCTGGCATGGATGAACCGGCATTACATGAAGGAGTGCGACGCGGAGCGGCTGTCGCAGTTGGCGCTCCCGGCGTTTCGTCGCGCTGGATACGTGAGTGAGCCTTCCGAGGCCGGCCGAGCCTGGCTGTCGTCGATCCTGCCGTTGTCGGTCGGATCTGTCGATCGCGTGGAGGAGATTCCAGAGCGCGTCGCGTTCATTTTCGATTGGCGTGCCGAGCGTGCGGCCGAGCTCGTCAGGCAGGAACCTGATGGCCCGAAGGCGGTGGCTGCATTTGCCGAGGCAGCCGCCCAGTCCGGTGCCCTGGACAAGGACGGGTTTCGCGCGGCGGCCACCCGCGCGCGGGAGCAAACGGCTTTGAAAGGACGTGCGTTGTTTCATCCGATTCGTGTCGCGATCACGGCGGCGGACTCCGGTCCAGAACTCGATCTCGCGATTCCGGCGATCGATCGCGGCGCGGCATTGCCGGCCGATGCCGGCGTCGCGGAGATTCTCTCGACACGGGCGCGGGCACGCGAAGTGGCCTCGCTCCTCGGTGCGGCCGCTGGAAACCAGCCGGCATCCAATAGCTGACATGTCACTCATCTACGGCATTCATGCGGTGACCGAAGCGCTCAAGGCGCGGCGTGTGTCGCGGCTCGTGCACATCCGCGGCGCCGGACCCCGCGTGGACGCTCTCATCGGCCGCGCCCAGGAACTGCGCATTCCGATTGATACCGTGGACGTGCGTGCGCTCGACAAGACCGCGCGCGGCGGCGTGCATCAGGGGGTGGCCGCCGAAATCCAGCCGCTCGCGACCTACACGCTCGAGGAAGTCGTGCGAGGTAACGAGGGGCCGCCATTGCTCGTGGTGCTCGACGGCATCGAAGATCCGCAAAACGTCGGGGCAATTCTTCGGTCCGCCGACGGCGCCGGTGTCCACGGCGTCGTCCGTCAGGCTCGTCATGCTGCGCCGCTCGCCGGCGCGACGGCCCGCGCTTCGGCGGGCGCGGTTAATCACGTGCGGATCGCGACGGTCGTCAACATCTCGCGTGCGCTCGAAGAGCTCAAGGAGTTCGGAGTCTGGACCGTCGGCTTGGATGCGTCAGCGACCGAGCCGTACGACTCTGTCGACTACCGCGTCCCGACCGCGTTCGTGCTCGGAGCTGAGGGCACGGGACTCAGGCGGCTCGTCCGGGAGACCTGCGATCGGCTGGTCTCGATCCCGATGCTGGGGCAGGTCGGGAGCCTGAACGTGTCGGTTTCCGCGGGAATTGCGCTGTTCGAGGCCGCGAGGCAGCGGCGCCGGGGAGAAAAGCCATAAACACGGCACGGTCCATGCGGGGGCCGCGACCGGCCCCATCAACAGGCGCATCACAAAGGTTTGTTGTTGTATTGCCCCTTGGCATAGCCCGTGCTACCATTCCCGTTTTGTCTGGGCTGGCGTAGCTCAGTCGGTAGAGCAGCTGATTTGTAATCAGCAGGTCGGGGGTTCAAATCCCTTCGCCAGCTCCAATGTTCAGGGCCTTGCCTCGCACGCACGTCGCACGGAACCTCAGTCGTTCCACGGTGATGGCGAACTCGGTGAAGGCTCCTTCGTGTGATACGCGGGAGCAGGTGAGAGGGCGTCGCATCGCGACGGAGCGTCGAACACGAGATACGGCGAGGTAGCGAAGCGGTCAAACGCAGCAGACTGTAAATCTGTCGCCCTAGCGGCTTCGAAGGTTCGAATCCTTCCCTCGCCACCAACCTTCGCCGAACGCGCGCTGCGCGCGCGGCTTCGGTTGGCAGGCCAGCAGAGGAAGGATCAGCGGAGAGCGCAAAAGGCGACGACGAAGGTGGCGGGCTCGCCCGCCGAAGCGAGCGAACGGAATGAGCGGTTCGCGAAGGCGGGAGTAACTCAGTGGTAGAGTCACAGCCTTCCAAGCTGTTGGTCGCGGGTTCGATCCCCGTCTCCCGCTCCATTTTGAATGGCGGGGACCCCTGCACCCCGCCAGGCTCGCTCGGCGGCGGGGACCCCGAACGCCCCACCGCCTCGCTGCGCACGGAGCGTCACTGAGTGAGCGTCGTTGTGAGAATCACGGGCGCGTGAGCGAGCAGGAGTGTCGGGAGTGGAGCTGAGCGAACAAGCGTGAGCGTGTCGGGGGGTCTGGCGGGGCAAAGCTCCGCAGATAAAAATTGCCGCCGATGTAGCTCAGTTGGCAGAGCGCGTCCTTGGTAAGGACGAGGTCTCCGGTTCGATCCCGGACATCGGCTCCAGTAACCACAGATAGTACGAAGTAACAGACAGGTTCGAAACCAAAACGGAGACTTACAGCGATGGCGAAGGAGAAGTTCGATCGTTCGAAGCCGCACGTGAACGTGGGCACCATTGGTCACATCGACCATGGCAAGACAACGTTGACGGCCGCGTTGACGAAGGTCGCGGCCGACAAGGGCTGGGCGAAGTTCGTCCCGTATGACGAAGTCGCCAAGGCGTCCGAATCGCAGGGCCGCCGCGACGAGACCAAGATTCTCACCATCGCGACGAGCCACGTCGAGTACGCGACGCCGAAGCGGCATTACGCGCACGTCGACTGCCCGGGCCACGCTGACTACATCAAGAACATGATCACGGGCGCCGCCCAGATGGACGGCGCGATCCTGGTCGTGAGCGCGGTCGACGGCCCGATGCCGCAGACGCGTGAGCACGTGCTCCTCGCCAAGCAGGTCAACGTGCCGTACGTCGTCGTCGCGCTGAACAAGTGCGATGCGGTCGATGACCCCGAGCTGCTCGACCTGGTCGAGCTCGAGGTGCGCGATCTCCTCAAGAGCTACGGTTTCCCGGGCGACGATCTCCCGGTCGTCCGTGTCTCGGCGCTCAAGGCGCTCCAGGGCGATGCCGGCGGCGTGGACACCATCCTGAAGTTGATGGATGCGATTGACACGTACATCCCGATGCCGCAGCGCGAAGTGGACAAGCCGTTCCTGATGCCGATCGAAGACGTGTTCTCGATCTCCGGCCGTGGCACCGTCGTCACCGGCCGTGTCGAGCGCGGCAAGGTCAAGGTCGGCGAGGAAATCGAGATCGTCGGCTACAAGCCGACCGAGAAGAAGGTCGTCACCGGCGTCGAGATGTTCCGCAAGCTGCTCGATGAGGGCGTGGCGGGCGACAACATCGGCGTGCTGCTCCGCGGCGTGGAAAAAGAAGACGTCGAGCGCGGGCAGGTGCTGGCCAAGGGCGGCTCGATCACGCCGCACACGAAGTTCAAGGCCGAGGTGTACATCCTCTCGAAGGAAGAGGGTGGCCGCCACACGCCGTTCTTCAACGGCTATCGTCCGCAGTTCTACATCCGGACGACGGACGTGACCGGCTCGCTCCATCTTCCGGAAGGCGTGGAGATGGTGATGCCGGGCGACAACACGACGATCTCCGCCGAGCTGATGGTGCCCGTCGCGATTGAAAAGGGCAGCCGGTTCGCGATTCGTGAAGGTGGCCGCACCGTCGGCGCCGGCACGATCAGCGAGATCATTCAGTAGCACCGGAATCGGGGATTCGGGATTCGGGGATTCGATGAATCCCTGAATCCTCGAGTCCGTGAATTCCTGAATTCAAGGAAGCTGTCATGCGCGAAATCATCACGCTGGCGTGCACCGAGTGCAAACGCCGGAATTACAGCACGACGAAAAACCGGCGGAAAAGCGCCGAGCGGCTGGAGTTCAGCAAGTTTTGTCGCTTCTGCCGGAAGCACACGCCGCACAAGGAAAGCAAATAGGCCAGTAGTTCAATTGGTAGAGCACCGGTCTCCAAAACCGGGAGTTGGGGGTTCGAGTCCCTCCTGGCCTGCCAACAACTGACGGAGTGAAGGGGTCTCGACGTCCATGATCGACAACAAGGAAACAACGCTCGATCAGGCAGGCAACTGGTTCGGGCGCGCCCGCCGGTTCCTCGCTGAAGTGCGCGTGGAGTTGAGCCGCGTGACGTGGCCGACCCGCCGCGAAGTGTGGGCGACGACCGTCGTGGTCATCCTGACGTCGATGCTCTTTGGTGTGTATCTCTGGGTCGTCGACCTCGGCCTGAATCAGGTCATGGCCCGGATTTTCAAGTGGACCGGAATGTAGTGCGATGATGGCCGTCACCGACGACAAGACGAAGCACTGGTACATCATCCACACGTACTCGGGCTTCGAAAACAAAGTGCGCGAGTCGCTCGAGCAGCGCGTGCAGGCGTACGGGCTGCAGGACGAGATCGGCGAAGTGCTGATTCCGACCGAGGACATCGTCGAGAAGCGCGGTGGCCGCGAGGTGAAGAGCTCGCGCCGGTTCTTCCCCGGCTACATCCTCGTCGAGATGCACATGTCCGACAACGCGTGGCATGTGGTGAAGAACACGCCGAAGGTCACCGGGTTCGTCGGCGCCGGCCCGAAGCCGTCGCCGCTCTCGCGTGAGGAAGTCGACCAGATCTTGAATCAGGTCACCCTCGCCGCGGAGAAACCGAAGCCGAAGTACACCTTCGAACGGGGCGACCAGGTGCGGATCAACGAGGGTCCGTTCGCCAGCTTCAACGGCACCGTGGACGACGTGAACACGGATCGCAACACGTTGAAGGTGATGGTGACGATCTTCGGGCGCGCGACGCCGGTGGAACTGGACTTTTTGCAGGTCGAAAAACTCTGACCTGTCATCGCGAACCCCGCGCCGTGTGGCGCGACCGCGAGCGAGTAAAACAAGATGGCCAAAAAGGTACAAGCACAAGTGAAGCTCCAGATCGCGGCGGGCAAGGCGACGCCCGCGCCGCCGGTGGGGACCGCGCTCGGTCCGCACGGGTTGAACATCATGGACTTCTGCAAGAACTTCAACGCGAAGACGGCGAAGGACGACGGCCTGATCATTCCGGTGATCGTCACGATCTATTCGGATCGGTCCTACTCGTTCATCTTGAAGACGCCGCCGGCAGCCGTGTTGCTCAAGCGTGCGGCCAACATCGCGAAGGGATCCGGCGAGCCCAACAAGAACAAGGTGGGCACGGTCACGGCCAAGCAGGTCGAGGCCATCGCGAAGCAGAAGCTGCCGGACCTCAACTGCGACACGATCGAGTCCGCGATGAAGTCGGTGCGCGGCACGGCACGGTCGATGGGCCTGGATGTGATTGATTGACCAGACGCGACGTTCGCGACGACGCGAAGCGCGAACAACGGACACCGCGAGCGGGGTGGGGCCCCGCGAGCAACTGAGTAATGGTGGCAGGCCTCGCGGCCGTTACGACCACCGGAGGATACGAAATGCGATCGCGCGGGAAGAAGTACACAGCGGCCCGGCAGCAAGTGCCGAACCGGCTTCACAAGATTGAAGAGGCCGTTCCGCTCCTTCAAAAGGTCAAGTACTCGAAGTTCGACGAGACGGTGCAGTTGGCCGTCCGGCTGGGCGTCGATCCGAAGCATTCGGATCAGATGGTGCGCGGCACGGTCGTGCTGCCTCACGGGCTGGGCAAGTCGAAGCGCGTGCTCGTGATCGCCAATGCCGACAAGCAGCGCGAGGCGAAGGAAGCCGGCGCTGATGAGGTCGGTGGCGAAGAGCTCGTGGAGAAGATTAACGGCGGCTGGATGGACTTCGACGCCGTCGTCGCGACGCCCGACATGATGCGCGCCGTCGGCCGCCTCGGCAAGGTGCTCGGCCCGCGCGGCCTGATGCCGAACCCGAAGACCGGCACGGTGACGCTCGACATCACGAAGGCCGTCCAGGAAATCAAGGCCGGCAAGGTCGAGTTCCGCGTGGACAAGGCCGGCATCGTGCACGCGCCGCTCGGCAAGATTTCGTTCGCCGCGGATCGGCTGATTGCCAACGCGCATGCGCTGATGGAGAGCATCGTCCGCGCCAAGCCGGCGGCCGCCAAGGGCAAGTATCTGAAAAGCGTGACGATGTCGTCGACGATGAGCCCCGGGGTGGACATCGACACGTCGCACGTGGATGAGCTCATCAAACACTGACTTCGAAGTTCGAACTTCGAAGATCGAAGTTCGCGGAGCGCGACAGCGCGGAGCGTGAAATGGCTGTTAGTAGAGCGGAAAAAGCAACGGAACTGAGCGAGCTGGAATCGGCGTTCAAGTCGGCCGATACCGCGGTGCTCGTCGACTACAAGGGCGTGACGGTACCGCAGGTCACGGAATTGCGGCGCCAGGTGCGCGCCGCCGGCGGCTCGTATCGCGTCGTGAAGAACTCCCTCGCGAAGCGCGCGGCCAAGGGCACGTCGATCGCGTCGCTGGAAAAGCTGTTCGCCGGGACGACGGCCGTCGTCTACACCGGGAAGGATCCCGTTGCGATGGCCAAGGCCATCACGACGTTTGCGAAGACGACCCCGGCGCTCACGATCAAGGGCGCCGTCGTGCAGGGCCAGGCGGTGGCGGCGAGGGCCGTCGACGATCTGGCAAACCTGCCGAGCAAGCCCGAGCTCTACGCGAAGCTGCTCTACGTGCTCAACGCACCGGCGCAGCAGTTCGTGACCGTGCTCGCGGCCGTGCCGCGGAGCCTGATGAACGTGCTGGTGGCGGCGGAGAAGAAGAAGGGCGAGAGCGCCTAGCCGGGTACGACCGTCTTGAATCTTTGAGTCTTGATTTCTTGAATTCCGAGTTTGTTTGAGGAGCAGAAGACAATGGCGAACGTGACGCAGGAACAGGTGGTTGAGTACATCAAGGGCATCTCCGTGCTCGAGCTGTCGCAGCTCGTGAAGACGCTCGAATCCGAGCTCGGCGTGTCAGCCGCAGCGGCGATCCCGATGGGGATGCCGATGGCAGGTGGCGCGGGTGGCGGCGCAGCGGCCCCGGCCGAGGAGAAGACGGAGTTCACCGTCACGTTGACCGATGTCGGCGGCAACAAGATCAATGTGATCAAGGTCGTCCGCGAGGTCACCAGCCTGGGCCTCAAGGAAGCCAAGGATCTCGTCGAGTCCGCGCCGAAGCCGATCAAGGAAGGCGTCAACAAGGACGAGGCCGCGACGATCAAGAAGAAGTTCGAAGAGGCCGGCGCGAAGGTCGAGATCAAATAGTGGCCGGGCCGCGGCCTTGTCCGCGGCCCCGCCTGAGTACGTAGCGGCGGGCCCCCAGGGCCCGCCGTTCCGAATTGTTTCCGGACCGTCTTCGGTCCGCGCGGCATTTCATTTCGCACGCAGCGCCGTGTCCCTGACGCGGCGCTGAACCATTGGCACGGCATCGAGAGGTTTTTCTAAATGTACAGCCTGCCCAAGAACGTCTACCGCGAGCGCATTGATTTCTCCAAGATCAAGACCCCGATCCCGATTCCCAACCTGATTGAGATTCAGAAGAAGTCCTACGAGCGGTTCCTGCAGATGAACCGCTTGTCGTGGGAGCGCGAAGACGTCGGCTTGCAGTCGGTCTTCAAGAGCGTGTTCCCGATCAGCGACTTCCGCGAGAACTCGTCGCTCGAGTTCATCGAGTACTCCATCGGCAACTGGGAGTGCAAGTGCGGGCGTCTGACCGGCCTCGAGCACCTGCGCAAGAAGTGCGAAGGCTGCGGCACGGTGCTCGTCGCGGATCCGTACGGCGAAGGCGCCGTGATCTGTCCGTCGTGCGGGCGCGCCAACGAGGCGCGCGGCGACGTCTGTGACCTGTGCGGCACGACCGTCACGATGAAGCTGAAGTACGACGTCGAGGAATGCCAGGAACGCGGCATGACCTTCGCCGTGCCGCTGAAGGTGACGATTCGTCTCGTCGTCTGGAACAAGGACCCGGAAACGGGCGTGAAGACGATTCGCGACATCAAGGAGCAGGAGGTCTACTTCGGTGACATCCCGCTCATGGGTGATCACGGGACCTTCATCATCAACGGCACCGAGCGCGTCATCGTCAGCCAGCTGCACCGCTCGCCGGGTGCGTTCTTTCACACGGAAGACAAGGCCCTGTACGTCGCGCAGATCATTCCGTACCGCGGGTCGTGGGTGGAGTTCGAGTACGACGCGAAGAACTTGCTCTACGTCCGCATCGATCGCAAGCGCAAGTTCCTGGCCACGGTCTTTCTGCGTGCGCTCGGATTGCGCGGCGCCGATGAGATTCTGCGCACGTTCTACACGGTCGAGGAACTGCAGCTCAAGGGCGGCAAGATCCTCTGGAAGGTCGGCGACAGCCTCGTGGGCCGACGCTCGGCGGTCGAGTTCCCGATTCCGGGCTCGGATCTGACTCTGCACGCCAACAAGAAGATCCGCAAGGATCAGGTCGACGCGCTGAAGAAGTCCGGTGTCGAAGGCGTCGAGCTCATCGAACCGGAGCGCGAAGGCGCGTTCTCGGTCGGCGACGTCGTCGATCCGAACACGGGCGAAGTGATCCTCGAAGCGAACGAGGAGCTCTCCGAGCGCGTGCTCGCGATGGCGCAGGAGCAGAACGTCGCGAAGATCGAGATCTTCTTCCCCGAGAAGGACGAGATCGGTCCGGTCCTCTCGCAGACGCTGAAGAAGGATCCGATTCAGAAGCACGAAGAAGCGCTCATCGAGATCTACCGCCGCCTGCGGCCGGGCGATCCGCCAACGCTCGACAGCTCGCGCAATCTCTTCGAGAACATGTTCTTCAACTCGCAGAAGTACGACTTCTCGCGAGTGGGCCGGCTGAAGCTGAACACGAAGCTCAAGACGCAGACACCGCTCGACGAGAAGGTGCTGCACCCGGCGGACTTCTACGAAGTCATCAAGTACTTGTTGAAGCTCCGGAAGAACCCGGCGTACATCGACGACATCGACCACCTCGGCAACCGCCGCGTGCGATCGGTCGGCGAGCTCCTCGAGAACCAGTTCCGCATCGGCCTGGTCCGCATGGAGCGCGCGATCAAGGAAAAGATGTCCGTGTACCAGGAAATGGCCACGGCCATGCCGCACGACCTGATCAACGCGAAGCCGGTCATGGCCGCGATTCGCGAGTTCTTCGGGTCGTCGCAGCTCAGCCAGTTCATGGACCAGACGAACCCGTTGTCGGAAGTCACGCACAAGCGGCGATTGTCGGCGCTCGGACCGGGTGGTCTGTCACGCGAGCGCGCGGGCTTCGAGGTCCGCGACGTGCATCCGACGCACTACGGACGCATCTGTCCGATTGAGACGCCGGAAGGTCCGAACATCGGCCTCATCTCGTCACTGTCGTCCTACGCGCGGATCAACGACTTCGGCTTCATCGAGTCGCCGTACCGCAAGGTCAAGGACGGCCGCGTGATGGACTACGTCATCGTCACCAACGCCGGCGGCAACCCCAAGTACAAGGTGGGTGACGTCGTCGAAGCCGATGATCTCGTCGGCGCGAGCGGACAGTCGAAGAAGAAGGGCGTCGAGTTCGAGCCGCACTGCTTCTATCTGTCGGCGTGGGAAGAAGACCAGTACATCATCGCGCAGGCCAACGTCGAGATGGACGAGGACGGCCGGCTCGTGGGCGAGCGTGTGAACGCGCGTCAGGCGGGCGAGTTCATCCTCTCGCCGCGCGACAAGGTCGAGTACATCGACGTGTCGCCGAAGCAGCTCGTGTCCGTCGCCGCCTCGCTCATCCCGTTCCTCGAGAACGACGACGCGAACCGCGCGCTGATGGGATCGAACATGCAGCGGCAGGCGGTGCCGTTGCTCCAGGCGCGGGCGCCGTTCGTCGGCACCGGCATGGAGTACATCACCGCGCGTGACTCGGGCGCCGTCGTCGTGGCGCGCCGCACGGGCGTCGTCGACTACGTGGACAGCAAGCGCATCGTCGTGCGCGTCGAGGGCAGTGAGACCGAAGGCCTCTCGCGCGAGATGGGCGCCGACATCTACTCGATGACGAAGTTCAAGCGATCCAACCAGAACACGTGCATCAGCCAGCGCCCGATCGTCCGCGTGGGCCAGCGCGTGGCCAAAGGACAGGTGCTCGCCGACGGGCCCTGCACCGAGCTGGGCGAATTGGCGCTTGGACGCAACGTGCTCGTGGCGTTCATGCCCTGGCGCGGCTACAACTTCGAGGACGCGATCCTGGTCTCCGAACGCATGGTGAAGGACGACTACTACACGTCGATCCACATCGAAGAGTTCGAGATCGAAGCGCGCGATACGAAGCTGGGCCCGGAGGAAATCACCCGGGACATCCCGAACGTGTCGGAGAGCTACCTGCGCGATCTCGACGAGAGCGGCATCATCCGCATCGGCGCGAACGTGAAGCCGGGCGACATCCTCGTGGGCAAGGTCACGCCGAAGGGCGAGACGCAGCTCACGCCGGAAGAGAAGTTGCTGCGCGCCATCTTCGGCGAAAAGGCCGGAGACGTGAAGGACGCGTCGTTGACGTGCCCGCCTGGAATCGAGGGCATCGTCGTCGGCGTGCGGATCTTCTCGCGCAAGGGCATCGAGAAGGACGACCGCGCCAAGCAGATCGAGCAGGAAGAGCTCGACCTGATGGAAAAGAACCTGCAGGACGAAATTCGAATCCTCCACGAGGAGACGAAGAAGCGGCTCGTGCAGCTGTTGCACGGTCGCACGCTCCGCACGGACCTGTTCGACGCGGACGGCCGCGAGCGGATTCTGCGCAAGGGCACGCCGCTTACGCCCGAGGCGATGGCGGATGTCCCGTTCGCGGCGCTCGTGCGCGCGCGGATCGAGACCGACGATCTCGGCTTCGAAGACGAGTTGCGCCAGATGGAAGACCGGACGGCGCAGCGCGTGGACGTGATCCAGCGCGAGTTCGAGGAGAAGAAGGAGAAGATCCGCCGCGGAGACGAACTCCCGCCGGGCGTGATCAAGCTCGTCAAGTGCTACGTGGCGATGAAGCGCAAGCTGTCGGTCGGCGACAAGATGGCCGGACGGCACGGCAACAAGGGCGTCATCGCGCGCATCCTCCCCGAAGAGGACATGCCGTATCTGCCCGACGGCACGCCGGTTGAGATCGTGCTCAACCCGCTCGGCGTTCCGTCGCGTATGAACGTCGGCCAGATTCTCGAGACGCACCTTGGATGGGCCGCGCACGCGCTCGGCCTCTACTTCGCGACGCCCGTCTTCGACGGCGCCACGGAGCTCGAGATCAAGAAGTGGCTCGAGGAAGCCGGGATGCCGCGCGGCGGCAAGACGCGGCTCTTCGACGGCATGACGGGGGATCAGTTCGAACAGGACGTGACGGTCGGCTACATCTACATGCTGAAGCTGTCGCATCTCGTCGACGACAAGATCCACGCGCGCTCGATCGGGCCGTACTCGCTCATCACGCAGCAGCCGCTGGGTGGCAAGGCGCAGTTCGGCGGACAGCGGTTCGGAGAAATGGAAGTCTGGGCGCTCGAAGCGTATGGCGCGGCGCACATTCTCCAGGAGCTCCTGACCGCGAAGTCGGACGACGTCACGGGCCGCGCGAAGATTTACGAAGCGATCGTCAAGGGCGACGCGTCGTTCGAGCCCGGCCTGCCGGAATCGTTCAACGTGCTCATCCGCGAGTTGCAGGCGCTGTGCCTCGACGTCGAGCTGATGAAGACCAAGGCGAGGCCGGCGACCGAGCCACCGGCGGAAGCCGCGGCCGAGCCGGCCCCGACGCCACCGACACCGGTCGGCGCATGATGGCCTGACGCCGGGCGGACCTTGGGGTCTGCCCGGCGATAGTCAAAGTTCGAGCTTCGAGTTGGAAGTTCGAAGGGAGGAACGCGCTGGCGCGGGCATCTTTTGAGCAAGAGACTTTTGAGCAAGAGAGATGACGAGCGTCAGAAACGTTCCACGGTCTGAACTTCGAACTTCGTACTTCGAACTTCAGACCCCGGTTGATCTAACGAGGATCACTAAATAATGAGACCCAACCTCCACGACAAGGGACAGCTGACGTCGGATTTCGATGCGATTCGGATCAGCCTCGCGTCGCCGGAACGCATCCTGCAGTGGTCGCACGGCGAAGTGACGAAGCCGGAGACGATCAACTACCGGACGTTCAAGCCGGAGCGCGACGGACTGTTCTGCGCGAAGATCTTCGGCCCGGTCACCGACTGGGAGTGCTTGTGCGGCAAGTACAAGCGCATGAAGCACCGCGGCGTCATCTGCGACAAGTGCGGCGTCGAAGTGACGCAGGCCAAAGTGCGCCGCGAGCGCCTCGGCCACATCGCGCTGGCCACGCCGGTCAGCCACGTGTGGTTCTTCAAAGGGCTGCCGAGCCGCATCGGGCACCTGCTGGACATCACGCTGCGCGATCTCGAGCGGATTCTCTACTTCGAGGCGTACGTCGTCATCGACGCCGGTGAGACGGACCTCAAGGAAAAGCAGCTGCTCACGGAAGATCAGTACCGCCAGGAGCGCGAGCGCCTCGGGTTCAAGTTCAAGGCGCAGATGGGCGCGGAAGCCATCAAAGAAATGCTCCGCCGCGTGAACGTCGATCGCATGGCGGAAGAGCTGCGCGAGAAGATGCGCAACGAGACGTCGGCGCAGAAGAAGCTCAAGCACGCCAAGCGCCTGAAAGTTGTCGACGCGTTCCGCCGGTCCACGAACAAGCCGGAGTGGATGATCCTGGACGTCATCCCGGTGATTCCGCCGGAACTGCGTCCGCTGGTGCCGCTCGACGGCGGCCGCTTCGCGACCTCGGACCTGAACGATCTCTATCGCCGCGTCATCAACCGCAACAACCGGTTGAAGAAGCTGATGGAGCTCAAGGCGCCGGACGTCATCATCCGCAACGAAAAGCGCATGCTCCAGGAAGCGGTGGACGCGCTGTTCGACAACGGCCGTCGCGGCCGTGTGCTGCGCGGCGCGAACAACCGTCCGCTGAAGTCGCTGAGCGACACGCTCAAGGGCAAGCAGGGCCGGTTCCGTCAGAATCTGCTCGGCAAGCGCGTCGATTACTCGGGCCGTTCCGTCATCGTCGTCGGCCCGGAGCTCAAGCTGCATCAGTGCGGCTTGCCGAAGAAGATGGCGCTCGAGCTGTTCAAGCCGTTCATTTACAACAAGCTCGAAGAGCGCGGCCTCGTGTCGACCATCAAGCAAGCGAAGGAAATGGTCGAGCAGCAGCGGTCGGAAGTGTGGGACATCCTCGAGGAGGTCATCCGCGAGCATCCGGTCCTGCTCAACCGCGCGCCGACGCTCCATCGTCTCGGCATCCAGGCGTTCGAGCCGGTGCTGGTAGAAGGCAAGGCGATTCGCATCCATCCGCTTGTCTGCACGGCGTTCAACGCCGACTTCGACGGCGACCAGATGGCCGTGCACATCCCGCTCTCGCCCGAGGCGCAGATCGAAGCCTCGGTGCTGATGATGTCGTCGAACAACATCCTGTCGCCGGCGTCCGGACAGCCCATCGCGATTCCCTCACAGGACATCGTGCTCGGCTGCTACTACCTGACGAAGTCGAAGTCGGGCGCGAAGGGTGAAGGTCGCGCGTTCACGTCGATTGACGACGTGCTGCTCGCGATGGATGCCGGCGAAGTGGAAACGCTCTCGCCGATCCGGCTGCGCTACACGGGACGGCTCGTGGACCTGACGATTTCGCGTGACTCGCAGGACATCATGGAAGCCACCGAACAGCAGGTGGACAACAAGATCATCAACACCACGGTTGGCCGGGTCATCTTCAACAATGCGCTGCCGAAGGTGATGCCGTTCATCAACGGGCTCCTGAAGAAGAAGGGCCTGCAGAACTCGGTGCGGTATTGCTACCTGAAGCACGGCCTCGAGGCGACCGTCGAGATGCTCGACAGCCTCAAGCACCTGGGCTTCACGTACGCGACGCGGTCGGGTCTCTCGATCGGCATCGACGACCTCATCATCCCGGCGAAGAAGCAGGAGATCGTCCAGAGCGCGCGCGCGGAAGTGATCAAGGTCGAAGGGCAGTATCAGGACGGCGCGATCACGAACGGCGAGCGCTACAACAAGGTCATCGCCATCTGGTCCGAGGTCACCGAAAAAATCGCCGACGAAATGTTCGGCGAAATGGAGGCGCTGGACAAGTCCGGCCGGAGCTTCAATCCGGTCTACATCATGGCGGACTCCGGCGCGCGAGGATCCAAGCAGCAGATCCGTCAGCTCGCCGGCATGCGCGGCCTGATGGCGAAGCCGTCAGGTGAAATCATCGAGACGCCGATCACGTCGAACTTCCGTGAAGGGCTGACCGTGTTGCAGTACTTCATCTCGACGCACGGCGCCCGCAAGGGTCTCGCGGACACGGCGCTCAAGACCGCCGACTCCGGTTACCTCACGCGGCGTCTCGTCGACGTCGCGCAGGACGTCATCATTCACGAGATCGACTGCGGCACGCTCGACGGAATCGAGGCGCGGCCGATCGTCGACTCCGGCGGTGAGATCGTCGAACGCCTGGCGGACCGCATCATCGGTCGCGTCGCGCTCGAGCCGATTACCGACCCGGCGTCCGGCGAGGCCATCGTCGAAGCCGCAGGCGAGATCGACGAAGAGTTGGCGGACAAGATCGAGGATGCCGGCATCGAGCGCGTCAAGATCCGCTCGGTGCTCACCTGTGCCTCGCGCCGCGGTGTGTGCGCGAAGTGCTATGGACGCGACCTCGCGACCGGCCGTCTGGTCGATCGCGGCCTCGCGGTCGGCGTCATCGCCGCGCAGTCCATCGGCGAACCCGGCACCCAGCTGACGATGCGCACGTTCCACATCGGCGGCACGGCGTCGCGCGTCAGCGAGCAGTCGACGCTCGAGACGCGCCACAAGGGCACGGTCCGCTTCGAAGGCCTGATGGCAGTCGAAGGACGCGAGCAGAAGGACAGCGCGCACGCCGGTGGCAAGGCGCTGATCGTCATGAACCGAAGCGGCTCGATCAACATCGTGGACGACAAGGGCGTCGTCCGCGAGCGGTACTCGGTCGTCTACGGCGCGCACCTGAAGGTGCGCGACGGGCAGCACGTCGAAAAGGGCCAGGTGCTCGTCGAGTGGGATCCGTACACGTTCTCGATCCTCACGGAAGCGGGCGGCTCGGTGCGCTTCAAGGACATCATCGACAAGGTGACGGTCCACGAGGAAGTCGACGAAATCACGGGCCTCTCGCGCCTGATCATCGTCGACTCGCCGGATGAGAAGAAGCAGCCGGCGATCGAAATCGTCAATGCCAGCGGCACGGTGCTGCACAAGTACCACATGCCGTCGAACGCGCACTTGATGGTGAACAACAACGACGTGGTCGTCGGTGGCGACGTGCTCGCGAAGATTCCGCGTGAAACGACGAAGACGAAGGACATCACGGGCGGTCTGCCGCGCGTGGTCGAGCTCTTCGAAGCGCGGAAGCCGCGTGAGACAGCCGTCATTTCGGAAATCGACGGCACGGTGCGTCACGGCGGCATCGTCAAGGGCCTTCGCAAGATCCTCGTCGTCCCCGACGAGGGGGCCGAAGCGCGCGAGTACTCACTGCCGCGCGGTGTGCACGTGAACGTTCAGGAAGGCGACCGCGTTCGCGCGGGCGAGCCGCTCATGGACGGTCCGCGCAATCCGCACGACATCCTGGCGGTCCTCGGTGAGAAGGAGCTGCACGCGTATCTCGTCAACGAGATTCAGGAGGTGTACCGCCTCCAGGGCGTCGGCATCAACGACAAGCACATCGAGGTCATCGTCCGGCAGATGATGCGGTGGGTGAAGGTCGAGGAAGTGGGCGACACCGAATTCCTCATCGAGGAGCAGGTGGACAAGTTCCGCTTCCAGGAAGAGAACGAACGCGTGCTCGCGAACGGCGGGATGCCGGCAAAGGGCCGGCCGCTGCTGCTCGGCATCACGAAGGCGTCGCTCTCGACCGACTCCTTCATCTCGGCGGCGTCGTTCCAGGAAACCACGCGCGTGTTGACGGAAGCCTCGATCAGCGGCAAGGTCGACTACCTGCGCGGCCTCAAGGAAAACGTCACGATGGGCCGCCTGATTCCGGCAGGCACGGGCTTCGAGTGGTACAAGCACATCGCGATTCCGGCGGACGAACCGCCGCCACCGCCGCCGCCGTCGCCGGAAGATCTCGAAGCCCAGCGCGAGATGGACGACTACGCGGACATGGACTTCAACATCAAGGACGACATGGAATAGTCCGCGGTAGAAGCCAGAACCGAAAAGCCAGAACGGGCGCGCTCCGAAAGGGGCGCGCCCGTTTTTTGTCAATCAGGTGTTTGGAGGTCCGCCCCGGACTTTCCGCGCGCCCCGTTCACTTTGACGTGCTCGCGATCTCTCGCGACACTGACGGCAATCACGACGTGAAAATCGGAACACGCTGACGCACAAGTGGCAGCGAAAGTCCCGGCGATGCGCGCGCGTCACGAGATGTCGAGGCTGCGAGTCATTTTGACGCGTGGCCACGAAGTTTTTTCGCGGCTGCGCGCCGGTTTTTGGAACCGGTACCGTGATCTCAGCGGCGAAAAACGCGCGGACAATCGTACATGCGCAATGTGCTCGCTGCGCTCGTTGCATGGACGATGGTCTTGGTGCTCCCTGCGATGCGCGATCGCGATGCGATACACGCGCAGCAGCCTCAGGGCGCGCCGCCAATCTTCAGAGGTGGCGCCAACGTCGTCCGCCTCGATGTCTCGGTGCTTGACGCCGCCCGCAAGCCCATCCACGGTCTGAAAGCCGACGACTTCACGATTCTCGAGAACGGCAAGCCGCAACCCGTCGTTGCGATGTCGGAAGAGAGCGTGCCGGACGGCCCTGCACGTCTGCCGGTCTGGTCCCGCGCGTTTACGCCCGACGTCGCGTCGAACGACGTGCTGGAGCAGCGCCTGTTCGCGATCGTGCTCGATGGCATCGGCTCGACGGACGGATCGCTGCGCACGGGGCAGTCGCGGCCGATGAACAACCCGCCGATGGCGCGCGCCATGCGCGAGATCGTCGAGCAGATCTTTACGCGCCTGCGTCCCGGCGACGCCGTGGCCGTGGCCGGCGGGGGCTGCTTCCAGCCGTTCACATCGGATCCCGACGCGCTCGAACGCGTGCTCGATTCGTTGCGGCCGGCAGCCCCGCCATGCCCGGCGCGGTTCACGCACGCCGATCCGGGCGCGCCCCATGCGCTGGTCCGTGACGTCGCGAAGTACCTTGCCGCTGCCCCCCAACCGCGCAAGATCGTCGTGTACATCGGCCCCGGCGTGAACGTCGACGAAGGCTGGGCCGCGAACGGCGCCGACGACGTCAGCGACGCGGTGAAAAGCGCGCGCGGCTCCAACGTCCATATCTACACGATCAGCCTCAGCGACTTCTTTGTTGGAGAGGAGTCGCCGCGGGTGAAGATGGGCCGGCTCGCCTCGCTTCGCGATCTCGCACGCGGTACCGGCGGCGTCGCGATGATGGACCTGGGCAAATACCCCGATGGTCTCGATCAGCTGTTCGCCGAGAACAACTCGTACTACATCCTCGGTTATCGTGCGAACCAGGGCGTGCCGGGATCCGGCCGCGACATCTCCGTCAGGCTCGTGAACCGCGACGACGTGCTGGTGCGCGCCAGAAACACGCTCGGACGCGTGCCGCTCCCGCCGCCCGACGGGTCGGCGCCGGCGGCGCGGTTCTCAAAGGACCTGGCATTTGATCTCGAAGGCATGCTTCCGAATCTCGATGTGACGTTTCAGACGGAGGTGATTCCGTTTACCCGCGCGACGGCCGGGAAGACCGGCGTGGCAGTGGTGACCGACATCGCGGAGCCTGTGCTGCCGGGTGCCGTCCGTGTCGCGCAGCGGATGAGCGTGCGGACGATCGTGTACGACGAACGGGGCAGTGTCAGCGCACAGACGACGCAGCAGGCGATCATCGACGTGGCGCCGGCGTTCGACGATCGCGTGCACTATCGCGTGCTTTCGCGCTTCGACCTCATTCCCGGTGTCTACAAGGTGCGGGTGGTCGCGCAGAATCCGGTGACCGGCAAACTCGCCAACATGGAGACTGAAATCACCGCGCCCGACTTTGTCGAACAGCCGATCTCGTTGTCGGGCGTGGCAATTACGGCGCCTTCTGAGCCGGCGCCGCCGGTGCCGACCTTCGGCACCGTGGCGCCGGTGCTCGCGGATCCACCGCTCGTGTCGCGGTCGTTCCCGGCCACGGCACAGATCCACGCGGCGATGCGCGTGTATCAGGGGGGCACGGCCGGGCTTGAACCCGTCAGCGTGAAAGCCACGCTGGTCGACGCGACGGGCGCCACGCTGGTCGATCGATGCGACACGGTCGCGGCCGAGAAATTCGACGCGGAACGCGGCGCCGACTATCAACTCGGGTTACCGTTCGATGCGCTCGAGCTCAAGCCCGGGGAGTATCTGCTCACGTTCCAGGCGACGCTGGGCAATCGCCACACGCCGAAACGCGACGTGCGTCTGATCGTGCGATGAGCGGCGGAAGCCGCTGATAGACTGCCGCGGAGCGCGTCCTGGCGCTCGTGTCATGAGCCGCCGGCGCCAAAATCGATCGTCCGCAAGGACCGCCCCGTCACCGTCGACCAGCACACGATGGCCTGCATTCGCCGTCGGTGGGTTGCTCATCCTGCTCACGGTCTTCACGTTCAGTGACGTCCGCCGTTTCGAGTTCCTCGGATTCGACGATCCCGACTACGTCTCCGACAATCCGTATGTCGCCTCCGGTCTCACGGCTGACGGCCTTGCATGGTCGTTGACGACGACGCACGCGGGAAACTGGCATCCGGTGACGTGGTGGTCGCACATGCTCGACGCGAGCCTGTATGGTCCTGACGCGGGCGGTCATCACCTCACCAGTGTGATCCTTGCGGCTCTGAATGCCGTCCTGCTCTTCGCGTTGTTGAACACCATGACACGCAGCATCTGGCGGAGCGCGTTCGTCGCCGCGCTGTTTGCCGTGCATCCGATGCACGTGGAATCCGTGGCCTGGATCTCGGAGCGGAAGGACGTCTTGAGCACGACGTTCGGGCTGCTGGCAATGCTCGGCTATGTGGCGCACGTGCGGGCGCCGTCGCGCGGGAAGCAGATCGCCATCATCGTCATGTTTGCGCTGAGCCTCATGGCGAAGCCGATGCTCGTCACGTTGCCGATCCTGCTGCTGCTGTTCGACCTGTGGCCGCTCGCGCGTCTGACGCCGCCGTTGTCGTTCCGCACGCTTTGGCCTTTCGTCCGCGAAAAAGCACCATTGCTGATCATGTCGGCGATCGCTGCGGCCATCACGATCGTGGCGCAGCGAGGCAGCGTCCGCACGCTTCAGGAAATCCCCCTGCCGCTTCGGTTGTCCAGCGTCATCACGTCGTACGTGACGTACATCGGCAAGATGTTCTGGCCGGTGCGCCTGGACGCGTTTTACCGCTACCCGTCCGCCATCTCGTGGCCGGCGCTGCTCGGTGGCGCAGCCGTGCTGGTGGGCGTGTCCGCGCTGGCGGTCAGGCAATTCCGCGCGCGGCCCTACATTGCGGCCGGCTGGTTCTGGTTTCTGATCTCGATGGTGCCGGTCATCGGCATCGTGCAGGTTGGACGGCAGGCCATGGCAGATCGCTACACGTACCTGCCGTTCGTCGGGCTGTTCATCATCGTGGCGTGGATCGCCTACGAAGGGATCCTCCGCCGGCCTTCGAGCCGCTGGGTGTTCGCGGCGGCGGCGATCACGAGCGTCCTCGCGTGCACCGTGCTGGCCCGGTCCCAGGTGCGTACGTGGGAAAGCGACCTCACGTTGTGGGAACACGCGCTCTCCGTCGATCCCGCGAATGCGATGGCGCATCACAGCCTGGGCACGGCGTACGCGGCGGCGGGCAGATTCGACGAGGCCATTGCGCACGACCGTGAGGCGCTGAGGCTCGATCCGCAGATGACGGAGGCGTGGACGAATCTCGGCGCGACGCTGGGCCGGCAAGGCAAGGAAGACGAGGCGATGGAGGCGTATCGGCAGGCAATCCGTGTCGGGCCGAACGATCCCGTTCCCCACATCAATCTCGGGCGCACGCTCGCACGCGTCGGCCGCGTCGATGAGGCCGTTGCAGAATTCCGATCGGCGTTGGCGATTGCGCCGGAGGATGCCGAGGCACGATCGAGCCTGGGCGTCGCCCTCGTCAATCAGGGGCGGGTGGACGATGGGATTCGGGAATTCGAGGCCGCGCTGCAGACGAATCCTCGCGATCCGCTGACGCACCTGCAGCTCGGCTCGGCGATGGAAGTGAAGGGCAATGCGGCGGCGGCGCTGGATCACTACCTGGCGGCGATTCGGATCGCTCCGGATCTGGCGGCGGCGCACGCGAGTCTCGGGTCGCTGTACTCACGGACCGGACAGAACGACCCGGCGATTCAGGAGTATCAGATCGCGCTCGATCTCCAGCCGTCGGATCCGCGGCTGCACTATGAAGTGGCCGTAGTATATGTGGCCATCGGCAACAAGGACGCGGCACGACAGCATCTCGACGCGGCGCTGACCATCGCGCCGGAGTTCTCGGACGCGCGCCGCCTGCTGGATCAGTTGAAGAAGTGAGGTCTGACGATGACGCGTGTGACGGGGCTTGGCGGAGTGTTCTTCAAGGCGCGCGACAAGGCGCGCATGATCGAGTGGTACCGCGATCGGCTCGGGCTGGATGTCCAGAGCTGGGGCGGTGCGATGTTTCAGTGGCGTGAAGACCAGGCGCCCCATCGTCGTGGCAGCACGTCGTGGGCGGTGTTCGACGCGAAGAGCAAGTACTTCGATCCGAGTCAGTCGCCGTTCATGATCAATTACCGCGTCGAGAATCTCGACGCGGTACTCGCGGCGCTGAAAGCGGAAGGCGTCGACGTCGATCCCAACGTCCAGGAATCCGAGTTCGGCAAATTCGGCTGGATCATGGATCCCGAAGGTAATCGGATCGAGCTCTGGCAGCCGCCGGCGGAGCAGGAGTAGTTCGCAGACACGTCGGCGATGCGACGCAACACTCCGATCTTCGTCAACGCGCTCGATCAGGCGTATGAGCGCCAGTCCTGGCATGGGACAAACTTGCGTGGCGCCATTCGCGGGTTGTCGCCGGCGCAGGCGGCCAGGCGTCCGGGACCGGGACGTCACAACATCTGGGAGCTGGTCGTTCACTGCGCCTACTGGAAGTACGCCGTCTGGCGGCGACTGACCGGCAGCGCGCGCGGATCGTTCCGGCTCACCGGGTCCAACTTCTTCGCCCGGCCGGCGGGGAAGGGCGACCTCGCCGCATGGCGTGCGGATGTGAAGCTGCTCGACGACATGCACCGCCAGCTTCGGGATGTGGTGGTGCGAATGACTCCAGCTCAGCTGGCGCGGAAGAATCAGCGAAGCCGCTTTACAAACGCCGACCTCATCTCTGGCGTGACCGCCCATGACCTTTATCACGCCGGGCAGATTCAATTGATCAAGGTCATGACGCGCCGGAGGCCGGACCCGTAGGCCGGACCTCAGGTCCGGCATGTCGGCGGATCTGACGGCCGCCCTGCGTACGGGTCGGGTTCAATCCATGACACGATTGGTGCTCCGGCGGCGTATCTGACGCCAGCCCGGGCCCCGGCCGCCGGAAATCTCGAAATCCTCAAATTCTCAAAACTCCACTCGATATAGGATCCTCCGCACTATGAACGATCGGAATGTCTCGACGGCGCCCCATCGGCAGTATTTGCCCGCATTGCTGCTCCTGTTCGTCGGCAGCGGCTGCGCGGCCCTGATTTACGAAGTCGTCTGGTTTCAGCTGCTTCAGCTCGTGATCGGATCGTCGGCGGTCTCGCTCGGCGTGCTCCTGGGCACGTTCATGGGCGGCATGTGCCTGGGCAGCTACGTGTTGCCCCGATACATCGACGCCCGGCAGCATCCGCTGCGCGTCTACGCATTCCTCGAGCTGGGGATTGGCGCGATGGGCCTGATTCTGCTGTTCGGCATGCCGCTCGTGAACAGCATCTACACGGCGATTGGCGGCAACATCATCCTGCGCGCGATCGTCGCCGGCATCTGCCTGCTGCCGCCGACCCTGATGATGGGCGCCACGTTGCCCGCGATGGCGCGCTGGGTGGAGACGTCGCCGAAGGGTGTCTCGTGGCTGGGCTATTTCTACGGCGGCAACATCGGCGGCGCGGTCATCGGCAGCCTGCTCGCAGGCTTTTATCTGCTGCGCGTGTTCGACATCTCGACCACGACGTTTGTCGCGGTCGCGCTGAACATTCTCGTGGCCGTCATCGGGCTCGCGATTGCCAAGGTGACGTCGTACGAACCGGCGCCCGAGTCCAAAGTCAAAGTCGAGCCGGCGGCCGGCGCGCGCGCGGTGTACGTCACGATTGCGCTGTCGGGTCTCACGGCGCTTTCAGCCGAAGTGATCTGGACGCGCCTGTTGTCGCTGGTCTTCGGCGCGACGGTGTACACGTTCTCGCTGATCCTCGGCGTGTTTCTCATCGGTCTCGGCATCGGCAGCACGGTGGGATCGACGATTGCGCGCACCACCGAGCGGCCACGTGTCGCACTCGGCTGGTGTCAGATGCTGATTTGCGGTGCGTTGTTCTGGGCGGGTTACATGCTCTGCAACTCGCTGCCGTACTGGCCGATCAACCCGTCGATCTCGAGCCCGCTGGCCAACGCCGCGTTCTACAACTTCCAGCTCGATTTCGTGCGGGCACTCTGGGTCGTGCTCCCGGGAGCGATTCTGTGGGGCGCGAGCTTTCCGTTGGCGCTCGCGTCGGTCGCGAAGCCGGGACAGGATCCGGCGCGTCTGGTCGGCGGCGTCTACGCCGCAAACACGGTGGGCGCAATCCTCGGCTCGCTGGTCGCCAGTCTGCTGCTCGTCGTCTACATGGGCAGTCAGCACGCGCAGCAGGTCTTGATCGTGATCTCTGCCGTGTCGGCGTTGTTGATGCTCGCGCCGGCGGCTGCCGGCGATTCGAACAAGGGCAGTCTGCAGTGGGCCTCGACGATTGTCTTGATCGTCGCGACCGGCGGTGCGGGTCTTCTGGCGCGCTTTCCAGCACAGTGGGATCCGAAGCTTGGAATTCACGTGACTTGAAGTCGCGGC
>JADMIO010987949.1_pt1 | contig 28490 bp, 18 predicted proteins | sample 8958161 | NCBI WGS metagenome assembly JADMIO01 (sample SAMN16585339, study PRJNA669376) | soil metagenome | isolation source: Crop rotation soil | place: USA: Cullars Rotation, Alabama | collected 2011 | reverse complement strand
CCGAGGCCCTCGGCGAGATCGATCCCGCGATCGCCAGCTACCTGGCGGTGCTGGAGCAGGACGCGCACTCGCGCGACGCGCTGGACGCCCTGGAGCAGCTCTACTTCCGCAGCGAACGCTGGCAGGAGCTGTACGGCATCTACGAGAAGCTGGTCGACGTCGCCAAGGACGAGAGCCGGATGGCCGACTGCTACGCGCGCATGGCGAAGATCTCCGCCGACGCGCTCGACGACCGCGCCAAGGCGATCGAGCTGTGGGGCCGCGTCGTCGACATCCGCGGCGAAGACGCCATCGCGCTCTCCGGCCTCGCCGATCTGCACGAGATGGCGGAGGAGTGGACCCCGCTGACCGAGGTCCTGAACAAGCAGGTCCTGGCGACGCCCGATCCCGACAAGCGCATCCCGATCTACAAGCGCCTGGGCCGCATCTGGGGCGAGAAGCTGCAGCGCGAGCGGAACTCGCTGGAGAGCTGGCAGAAGGTCCTGGAGATCGATCCGCAGGACGTCGACGCCCTGCGCGCCATCGCCGCCAACTACAGGAGCGCGGGCGCCTGGGAAGAGCTGTCGCAGTCGCTGCGCCGCCTGATCCAGGTCGGCCAGCTGGGCGGCAGCGGCATCGAGCGTGACGAGCTCAAGGAGCTGTTCTCGCAGCTCGGCGAGCTCGAAGGCGACACGCTGATGCGGACGCAGGACGCGATCGACGCCTGGCGCGAGGTGCTGGAGCTCGACGAGGCCGACTTCCGCGCGCTGGCCGCCCTGGAGCGCCTGTTCATGCAGGAGGCGCGCTGGGAAGATTCGGTCGAGATCCTCGAGCGGCGCGCGAAGGCGCTCGCCAGCCCGAACGACCGCGTCGACGTCCTGATGCAAGCGGCGTCGCTGTGGGCCGACAAGATCGGTGACGGCGGTTCGGCCGCCGAGGTGTACGAGCGCGTGCTGCAGATCGATCCGGGCCACCAGCTGGCGTCGGTCGAGCTGGAGCAGCTGTATCGCCAGCGCAAGAGCTGGGTGAAGCTGGTCGACCTGCTGCTGGCGCGGACCGAGTTCTCGCCCGACGCGGCGACGCGCATCCAGCTGCTGGTCGCCGTCTCGGAGACGTACGAGCAGCAGCTGAACGATCGCGACAGCGCGTTCGTCACGCTGCAGGCGGCGTTCCGCGAGGACTACTCCAACGACCACGTCGCCAAGGAGCTGGAACGGCTGGCGACGGCGGCCGACAAGTGGAACGAGCTGATCGGCGAGTACACGCAGGTCGTCCAGGGGATCAGCGATCCGAAGCAGGCCGCTGACCTGTGGGTGAAGATCGCGCGCTGGTACGACTCGGCGCTGCGCCATGTCGACTACGCGATCGCGTCGGCGCAGCAGGCGCTGCAGCTGGACGCGGCGCACATCGGCGCGCTGCAGGCGCTGGAAGACTTCTTCCGCAAGCAGAAGCGCTGGAGCGACCTGGTGGGCGCGCTCGCCCGCCACGCCGAGTGCGAGCAAGAGGCGCACACGCGCGTCGAGATCCTGCTGGCCCTGGCGGACACCCACGAGACGCAGCTGGGCGACGCCACCCAGGCGATGGCCGCCTACCAGCGCGCGCTGGACGCCGACGAGCACTGCATCGACGCGATCAACGCGCTGGAACGGCTTTACCGCCGCACGCAGGCCTGGGACCGCCTGGTCGACGTGCTCGCCAAGAAGGCGCAGGTCGTCAACGACACCGATCAGGCGATTCGCCTCAAGCTGCAGGTCGGCGAGCTGTGGGAGGACCGGCTGGGCGACAACGACCGCGCCGTCGACGCCTACAAGGAAGTTCTGTCGGTCGACCCGCGCAACCTGCCCGCCCTCACCGCGCTCGACGCCCTTTACGAGAAGGCCGGGCGCATGGAGGAGTACCTCGAGAACCTCGAGCACCGGCTCGAGGTGTCACCGCCCGAGGAAGACCGCGTCGCCACGTACCAGAAGATGGCGACGATCTGGGAAGAGAACTTCGCCAAGCCCGATCGGGCCACCGAGGTGCTGGAGAAGATCCTCCTCATCGACGATCGCAACGCGAAGGCGTACCGCGACCTGGAGCGCCTCTATCGCCAGGAGCGCAAGTGGGAGTCGCTGGTCGAGACCTACCGCAAGCACCTCGCGGTGACGACCGACACGACCGAGCGGATCGATCTGTTCACCAAGACCGGCCAGGTCTACGAGCAGGAGCTGCGCGACCTGGATCGCGCGATCGATTCGTACACCGACGTGCTCTCCGTCGAGGACGACCACGCCGACGCGCTGGCCGGCCTGGCCCGCCTCTACGAGGAGACGGAGCAGTGGGAGCGCGCCGTCGAGATGATGCGGAAGTTGATCCGCGTCAGCACCGATCCGCGCCAGCGGGTCGACCTGAACTACCGCCTCGGCAAGGTGTTCGACGAGCACATGAACGAGGCGGAGCCCGCCGAGGAGTACCTCGTCGAGGCGCTGTCGCTCGATCCGGCCCACGTGCCGTCGATGCTGTCGTTGCTCGCGATCTACAAGCGTCGCGGCGACTGGTTGAAGGCGGCGCAGCTGATGGTCCGCGCCGAGGCGGCGACGTCGAACCCGCTGGAGAAGACGCGCCTGCTCTACGAGGCGGGCAAGATCTTCCAGGACAAAATGGGCGACGACGCGCAGGCCGTCGACCTGTTCGCGCGCGTGCTGCAGCTGGATCCCGAGCACGTCGAGGCGGGCGAGCCGCTGTCTCAGCTGTATTTCAAGCGTGAGGAGTGGGCGCCCTTGGTGCCGATCCTCGAGATGCTCGCGCGCAAGGCCGATCGCAAGACCAACCGCGAGCTGACGCTGCTGTATCACCGCCTCGCCAAGGCGGCCGACAGCCTGGGCGACAACGAGAAGGCGCTCAAGTACTACAAGCAGTCATACGACCTCGACTCGACCTACCTGCCGACGCTGGTGGATCGGGCCGGGTTGCTCTATCGCCTGGAGCACTGGGACGACGCGTTCCGCATCTACCAGACGATCCTGGTTCACCACCGGGACACCCAGAAGGACGATCAGATCGTCGACATCTTCTTCCGCCTGGGCCGCATCAAGCTGAAGCTCGGCGAGCGCACCAAGGCCGTCAACATGTTCGAGAAGGCGCTGGAGATCCAGCCCGGCCACCGCGGGACGCTGCAGGCGCTGATCGATCTCTACACGGACGCCGGCGACTTCGAGGCGGTGATCAAGCAGAAGCGGTCGCTCGTCACGTCGGCGGCGACGCCCGTCGACGAGAAGTACACGCTGAGCCGCGAGATCGCGGGGATCTACAAGGAGAAGCTCAACAATCCCCAGAAGGCGATCGCCGCCCAGCTGGAGGCGCTGAACCTCAAGCCGGGCGATCGCGAGCTGCTGCACGACTTGCTGGAGCTGTTCAGCGAGACGAAGCAGTGGAAGAAGGCGATGGAGATCCTGCTGAAGCTGGCCGAGCTGGACAGCGGCGCCGGCAAGGCGCGCTTCCTGATCGCGGCCGGCAACATCGCGAACTACGAGCTGCACTCCACGGACGAAGCGGTGGACCTGTACAACCAGGGCCTCGACGAGGATCCGGACGACCTGAAGGCCTTCGAGCGGATCGACAAGATCATGACCTCGAAGAAGGACTGGAAGAACCAGGAGCGCAACTACCGCAAGATGATCAAGCGGCTCGGCACCGAGCCGGCGCCCGACAAGAAGCAGACGGTCGTCGCGCTCTGGCACGCGCTGGGCGAGATCTACCGGTCGCGCCTCAAGGACTACAAGTCCGCGATCGCCGCCTTCGAGGTGTGCGTCCAGATGGATCCCGACGCGACGGCGCGCCACCAGATCCTCGCCGAGCTGTACCAGCTGTCGGGCCCCGAGACCTACGAGCAGGCGATCAAGGCGTACCGCCAGCTGATCAAGGCGACCACCGACTTCGGTCAGATGGCCGCCTACCTCAAGACGCTGCGCAAGCTGCTCATGGAGCTGCGCCAGTACGACAAGGCGTGGTGCGTGGCGGCCGCGGCGTCGTTCCTGCGCAAGGGCGACGCCGAGGAGACGCAGTTCTACGAGCAGTACAAGCCCAAGGTCTTCACGCGGGCCCGCGCGCGGCTGACCGAGGACCTGTGGAAGCTCGTCTATCACGCCGACGAGGACCGCTACATCTCGGCGGTGTTCGCGGCGGTCAGCCACTCGGTCGCGGCGGCCCGCGCCAAGGAGCACAAGGACTGGGGCCTCAAGCGCAAGGACAAGCGCGACGTGGCGAACGACCAGCTGCTGTTCAGCAAGGTGTTCAACTACGTCAACCAGGTGCTGGGCGTCCCGACGCCCGAGCTGTACCTGCGTCCCGAATCGCCGGGCGAGATGGATCTGGCGAACGCCCGCGAGAAGGCGCACCTGGTGCCGTCGCTGGTCGTGTTCTCGGGCCTGCTGCAGGGCCGTCCCGAGAAGGAGCTGGCCTACGTCATCGCCAAGCGCCTGACGTTCATGCGGCCCGATCACTTCGTGCGCTGGCCGCACGTCGTGCCGACGGTCGCGGAGCTGAAGATCGTCTTCCTGGCGGCGCTGAAGTTGGTCCAGCCGAAGTTCGAGGTGAAGGCGGATGTCGCGCAGGGCGTGGCGCAGTACCTCCACCACCTGCAGCGCTCCGTGGCGCCGCAGCAGATCGAGCAGCTGGCCGCGGTCGTCCAGCGCTTCGTCGCCAACAAGGGCGAGGCGGACATCCACAAGTGGGCGAACGCGGTCGACATGACGGCGACGCGCATGGGCTTCCTGATCTGCAACGACCTGGAGATCGCGACGCGGATCGTCCAGACCGAGCCGGTCTCCATCGGCGTCGCCGATCCGAAGGACAAGATCCGCGACCTGGTTCTCTGGTCGGTGTCGGACGAGTACTTCGCTCTGCGCGAGCACCTGGGATTGCAGATCGGTCAGGGATAGCCGAAAACGGCCGCGCTGATTAGGATGGCGCCGTGATCACGCTGCCGCCGATCTTCTTCTACGCGATAGGGACGTTGCTGGTCGTTTTCGGCGGGCTGCGCGTCGCCATGCTGGGGCGGCGCCGGGGCGACCGCGAGCTGACCGACGACACACCCGAGCGCGCCAAGGCGCGCCGCCGGCACAGGATCTGGGGCGTCATCTGGGTGGCGATGGGCGTCTTCCTGATCGCGTCGACCGCCGGCATTCTCGGATTGCGGCACTGAGCCGCCGGGCGGTCGTTCCTTGTTTTCGATCGACCAGCTCCACCAGATTCGAGACGCCGAGATCGAGGTGATCCTGGCGCGGTTTCCGGCGGGCGGGCGGATCCTGGAGATCGGCGCCGGGACCGGCCGGCAGGCCCTCGCGATTCGAAACCACGGGTTCGACGTTCAGGCGATCGAGATTCCCGATTCGAACTATCGCGAACACCAGCACTTCCCGATCACGGCGTACGACGGCCGGAAGATCCCGTTCCCCGACGCCAGCTTCGACGTCGTCTTTTCTTCGAACGTCCTCGAGCACGTCCGCGATCTCCCCGCGCTGGAGGCCGAGATCAAGCGCGTCCTGCGCCCCGGGGGCTTCTGCGTCCACGTCATGCCGACGCACGTCTGGCGGCTGTGGTGCACGCTGGCGGCGTTTCCCGCCAGTCTGCAGAAGGTCGCGGCGCTGGCGCGCGCGCCCCGTCCGTCCGGGCGCTTTTTCGCGACGGTGCGCTGGGCCCTGGGGACCTTCGTCCGCTCGATCGGGACCTTGCTCCACCCGTTCGTGCAGGGGCGGCACGGCGAGCGCGGCGTCTGGCTGAGCGAGTTCTGGCTGTTCCGGCCGGCCGTCTGGCGGCGGCACTTCTTGCGCAGCGGCTTCGAGATCGTCCGGGACGAGCCGATGGGCCTGCACTACTCGGGGCACTTCGTCGCGGAGCGCTGGTCCGTGGCGAAGCGGACGCAGGTCGCGAAGCGCATCGGCAGCGCGTGCCACCTCTTCGAGGTGCGTCCGCTAGATCGTCGTTGACGGGGGATCTTCCCCGTCGGAGGCCAGCGCCCGTGCCGCGCTGTCGCCGACACCGTTGGTGGGGCGGTGCTCTTCCTGGAACGGGCGGGCGTGGCGCCAGAACAGAAACGCCGGCAAGGCCACGATCGCGGCCGACAGGCAGACCACCTCTCCGATGATCGCCATCATGCCGAAGCCGTTGAGCGCCTGGTTGCTCGCCGCCAGCAGCGAGCCGTAGCCGACGATCGTCGTCCATGAGCAGAGCGCGACAGCCGCGCCCGTCGAGATCACGGCCCGCGACACGTCGCGCTCCTCGCGGTAGCGGGTCACCAGGTTCACCGCGTATTCGGCGCCTATGCCGAACGTGATCGGCAGCGCGATGAAGTTCAGGAAGGTGACGTGGACCTTCGCCAGGCCCGCGCCGCCCATCATCAGCAGCACGCCGAGGGCCAGCGTCGCCAGCGCCATCAGCGCGGCGGCGGCCGGACGGATCGTGAACGCGATGATGATCAGCACGGCGATCAATGACGCGATGGTGGCGATCGGACCGTCATGAAGGATCGAACGGATCATCGCGCCGAACACGACCGCGAACCCCGACGTCTCGATCACCTTGCCGTTGTCGAGCTTGATCGTCTGCAGGACCGACGCGATCTTCAGCAGATCGCGGCCGTTCCACACCGACACGTTTCGGTCGTGCGGGTAGACCAGCACCACCTTGCCGACCGACCCGTCGACCTCCGTGAACGGCCGCCGCGCCAGCGGGGGCACGTCCATCGGCGTCAGCTCGCGCAGATCGGGCGATGGGTCGATCTTCGCGAGGTCCGCCTTCTCCTTCTCGTTCAGGATCGACAGCGCCGGATCGTGCGTCAGCTTGCGGATCTGCGCGAGGATCTCGAGCTTGCGCCGCTGCACCTCGGGCGGCCCGGGCAAGAGGTCGAAGATCGTGGTGATCTGCCCGATCGTGTCGATGCCCGGCAGGTCCCGATCCTGGCGGCGGATCGCGGCCTTCAGCGGCTCGACCTCCTCGACCGAGTCCGCCAGCAAGATCGTCGGGGACGGCCACCGGCCGAAGAGGTCGTTGAGGTTCTTGTTGAACTGCTGCTCGTCCTGCGTCGTCGCCAGCTTCGCGTTCAGCTTCCGGAAGTCGTACTCGAACGGGTCCTTGAGGAAGTGCTTCAGGCCCACCACGCTGACGATCGCCATCGCCGCGAACGCCGCGGTGACAGCGCCCCCGTGGCGCCGCAGGAAGCGCGCCAGCGGGCCGAACTCGAGCGGCGCATGCGGCCGCACGGCGACCTCGGCCCGCATCCGGTGCGTTCCGTCGGCATCGCGCCGGAGGATGCGCCGCACCGCCAGCGCCAGGACCGGCAGACTCCAGACGACGATCGCGGTCACGAGGACCGCGGCCGCCGTCAGCTTCGGGTAGGCGGCGCCCAGGTGCTGGACCTGCCACGCCGCCAGCGCGCTGTGCTTGTCCGAAGCGGCCCACATGGCGAGGCCGGCAGCCGTCGCGGCCGGGGCCACCGCCAGCGGCCACACGAGCGGATGCAGCCGCCAGAGGGCGCCTCGCCAGCCCGTCGACACGTGCGGCCGGTCGAGCCACGTCAGCATCGCGGGAAGGACCGTATACGTGGCGATCCAGCAGAAGATGGCGCCGGTCGCGCCCATGACGCCGAACTGATAGAAGCCGCGGAAGCTGGTCACCATCAGCGACGCATACGCCGCCGCCGCCGCGATCGACGCGACCAGCGTGCCCCGCCAGGTGCCGCCCAGCGCCGACCGCAGCGCCTCGTCATAGTCGTCGCCGCGCGCCCGGTGCTCCTCGTAGCGCGACATCAACACGATCGCGTAGTTGATGCCGTTGCCGATGATGATGGACCCGAGGAACGCGGTCGACGAGTTCAGGTAACCGAACGCGCGCTCGGCGACGGCGAAGGCCATGATCGATCCCATCACCGCGGGGATGCCGGTCAGCGGGATGGCTCGCCAGCGGCGGAAGTAGAGGCCGATCGAGGCCGCCACCACGACCAGGCAGAAGAGCGTCACCGAGACGATGTCTCGCTCGATCGCGTGCCGGCTCGCGATGCCGGTGACGATCGGTCCCGCAGGCTCGACCTTCATCTCGGGGTGGTAGCGCGTGGGCGGATCCGCCCGGATGAGGTCGTTGGCCGCGTTCAGCAGCGCCTCGCCGGCGTTCTCGACGAAGAGCCCGCCCGGCGGCAGCGCCGCGATCCAGACGTATTCGCCGCCTGGGCCCTTGCTGGTGAAGACGCCGCCCGGGAAGCGATCGTCGAGGCCGTGCTTCCCCGACATCCGCTTCTGCATCGAATCGATCGGTTCGTCCTCGCCCAGCGACACGTAGAGCGGGTTCTTGCGCTTGCTGATCTCGCTGCGCAGCCGGTCGCGGATCGATTCGAGGTCATCCTCCGAGACGTACAGCCACTTGTTCGCCTCGAAGAAGGACCGCACGTCGCGGACGTGATAGGTCGCGAGATCGACGACGTTGGGCGGCAACTGGCGCAGCTTCTGCGTCAGCGATTCGGCGTACCGCAGGTTCGCATCGTGGTCGGGCGACCGGATGCCGATGAGCAGCAGCGAGAGATCGCCCAGGCGCTTCTGCGTCCGGGCCAGGGCGACCACGCCCGGATCGTGGCTGGGGAGCAGCTCGGTGAAGGCGGTCTTCAGCCCGAGGTGGGAGGCGAGCCCAGCCGCGAGCAGACCGATGAAAAGGGCGCCGGTGAGGACCGCGCCGGGACGGCGCGCGAGCCAGCCATGGTACCGGCTGATCCGGCTGTGGCTCGGGGGAACCATGGGCCCCTAAACGTATCAGGGATTGTGCTGTCCCGGGGCCGCGATCGTGCCCTCACCGTCGAATGTCGGGTCGAATGTCAGATATTGAACACGCCCCCAGCGCCCGCCGTCACCGACGGCGGAGGCGGCCCAGAAGCTTCCGCGCCGTCTCGCGCTCTTCGGGCGCGAGGCCCAGCGCGACCAGCGCCCCGAGGTAGCTGAAGGCACCGGCCCCGACGACGGCTGTGACACGCGCGGCGCCCGGGCCCATGGTGGCGTGCAGCGCCTGCTCGACCGCAAAGGCGACCAGGGCCGCGGCCACCGGCTTGAGCAGGCTCATCGTGAAGGGGTGAACGCGCTCGAGGATCCACGCCTCGATCATCGACGCGACCTGAAACGCGAGCATGCTGATCCCCACGGCGATCGCGGCGCCCGAGATGCCCATGCGCGGGACCAGCACCCACCCGAGCGCGATGTTCAGCGCGGCCGCGCAGATATTGTTGATCAGGACGAGCCGCGAGCGCCCGCCCATCGCGACCACATACGGCGTCAGGCCCAGGCACCCGATCACGAGGTTGTGGAACGCGAGGATGACGAGCGTTCCCGCGCCGGTCACGAAGGTGGCGCCATAGAGGCCGAGGATCTCCGCGCGGAGCACGATGATCGTCACCGCGACCGGCACGCAGGCGGTGACCACCCAGCGGGTCACCAGCGCCAGGTTGTAGCGGACCCGCGCGCGGTCCTTCATCTGCAGCGCCTCCGCGACCACCGGCGCGATGATGTAGTCGAACAGGTAGCGGGGGTTGGCGATGAGGCGCGTGATGAACTCGGCGGCGGTGTAGACCGCCAGCGCGTCCAGCCCGGCGAAGCTGGCGACCAGCAACGTGTCCGCCCGTTGCATCACGGCGCTCATCAGATCGGACGCGCCCAGCGGCAGCGCGAAGCGGACGAAGCCGCGGTGGCCCTCGGCGGCCAGCGCGCTGCGCAGCTGCGCCGCGCCGAACACCCGCGCGACGGCCGCCACCGCCAGCACCGTGACGACGAAAGCCGACGACACGTGTGCAACGGACAGGCTGCGCAGCGACGGCCCGACCCGCGAGGCGATCGCGACCGCCGACAGCAACAGGAACGGCTCGGCGAGGCCCCGGACGTAGAGGCTCATCCGCGCCACCTTCGCGCCCAGCGTCGCGTTGATGAGCACCAGCGTCGTCGCCGCCAGCAACACGGCGGGCGCCATGATCGGCAGCGTCGTCGCCAGGCTGGGTTCGTGCCACGCGCGCGCGATCGGCTTCGCCAGCAAGGCCAGTCCGATCGCGAGGACCGCCGACACCCCGACCGTCAATCGAATGCCGGTGCCCAGCGCGCTTCGTTCGAGGTCGGCCTCGCCGGCGGCGCGATGCGCGGCGATGAACCGATGCATGCCGCCCATCGACCCGGCCTGGCCGGCCCGGGTCAGCACGTCGAGGATCGCGACGCTCGCCTGGTAGGCGCCGAACACGGCCATCCCGAACAGCCGCGCCACGAGGATGTGCGTGACCGGCATCAGGCCCTGGCCGACCGCCGACAGCAGCTGGAGCACGCCGCTGCGCGCGACGTGGCGCGCGTCGCTGGCGCGGTCGGTGGGTGGCGCCCGTCGTTGCGTGGTCTCCTCCATGGATCCGTCGGCCATCAGCGGGCGGCGAACATGTCGAGGTAGATGGTCTGCAAGCGGTCCAGATAGCGTTCGACGTCGTATTCGGCGCGCGCGGCCGCGCTGGCCCGCCGGGGCATGTCGCGATCGTACTCGCCGCGGCGCACGCGCAGCAGCCCGGCCGCCAGGCTGGTGGGGTCCGCCACGTCGACGAGCAGGCCGTTCTCACCGTCGACGAGCACGTCGGTGACGCCGGGGGCGCGGGCGGCCACCGCCACCTTCTCGCAGATGAGCGCCTCGAGCAGCGCCAGCGGCAACCCCTCGAACAGCGACGGCATGCAGAACACGTCCATCGCCGCGTACGGCGTCGCCATGTCCTCGTGGTACCCCACGAACGAGATGCGGTCGGCGATTCCCAGCGTGCCGGCCAGCCGTCGCAACCGCCGTTCGAGGTGGCCCTTGCCCACCACCAGGAGGCGAAGCTCCGGGATCTCGGGCGTGAGGCGGGCGGCCGCTTCGAACAGGTACTCGTGCCCCTTCTGCGGGGACAGCCGGCCGACGATCCCGACCACGAACGCGTCCAGCGGCAGGCCGAGCGCTGCGCGGGCCGCAGCGGCCGGGCGAAGGGGAGAGAACCGGTCGAGGTTGATGGCGTTGTGCACGACGTTCACCTTCGCGGCCGGGATGCCTTCGTAGCGGCCGACGAAGTCGCGCACCGCCGCCGAAGCGGCGACGACGCGGTCGGTGCTGTGCGAGATGCCGCGGTTCAGCGTCCGCCAGAACAGGCGTTGCCGATAGGCGTCCGTGTTCTGGCGCGACGAGATCCAGATGAGCCGCGGGTTCATCTTCTTCAGCCAGAAGCCGTAGAAGTCCGCCTCCTGCAGGTGCGTGTGCAGGATGTCGACGCCGCGCGCGGCGATCGCACGGTGGACCCGGCGGAGCGCGATCGGGTTCAGGGTCGTGCCGGCGTGGACGCACTCGTAGCTCGGGAACGCCGAGAAGTCGGCGTGGAGATCCGCCTTCCGGAGCGCGATCGCGCCGTGCGCGTAGGGGAACCGGTCGCTGCGCCGGATCTGTTCGAGCACCATGCGTTCGGCGCCACCACCGACGGCGCTGGGGAACAGGGTGAGGACGCGCGGGCGCTTGGGGTCCACGTCAGGATCGCTCCGGGTCGCTACATTGTCGTTTCCACCCGGTGAAGACAAGGCGCGGGCGGCCAGCACGAGCGGGAAGAATGCAATTTCGGGCCCGGCCGGAGACGATGCGACAGCGTCGCCGGAGGGCCGCTCGGGTGTTCAATCCTCGACACTTCACGCCTGGATCCGGCGTTGCATCGGTGAGCCCGCGATGGGGGAGCCCGTCTCGTCGAGCCGTGCTGCGGCCTCACCGGTCCGCGGCGCCGGGGCGTGTCACCGCCTGGATGACCGCGAGCGCGGTGATCAGGTCCTGATCCGTCAGGTGACGAAAACGGGGCGCGAGCTGGGCGCGCTCTGCGGGGGCCGCCTCCGTGGTCTGCGTTCCGACGGCGGCGAAGCCGTTCTCGGCCAGCAGCCGGAGATGGGTCGAGTAGGGCTCGCGGTTCAGCAGGTAGGATCGGCGCCCGCGAATCAGCTTCCAGACGGCGTCGGAGTATCGCCAGTGCCCGTTCCAGACCCGCGCGGTGCTGTGGCAGCGAAAGTCGATCGTGTGCGAGAGCAGGCCGTCCGGCTTGATCCACAGGCGCATCGCGCGGTAGCTGCTGGCCAGCTCGTCGACGTGCTCGAGCACGGCCTGCGAGATCAGCAGGTCGATCGATTCGCGCTGGATCGCCGAATCGTCGAACCACCGCGTGCGGTAATCGATCATCGACCCGGGCTCGTTCTGCTTGCGGACCGAGTCGCGGATCCGGTCCAGGCGTTCGTCCGCCAGCGCGGCCTTCAGGTGATCGTCGTCGAGCACGTGGTGCGGAAACCCGTAGCTGGGCAGCACCGGAACCACCTCGGGAAACTCGGCGGGGCCCGGGATGTCGGCGCGCGCCTTGAACAGCCCGATCAGCTCCTCGAGCACCGCGAGGTTCCGCTTCACCTGCGCGTGCGGGACGACGTCGAACGCGTGGTAGCGATCCGCGCCCGACAGCAGCATCGACAGGCCGAGGCCCAGCGAGTCGCCCGGTCCCAGCTCGGCGACGACCCGCGGAATCTTGAAGCCGTTCCCCGCGGCGACGACCAGGTGGCGCAACCAGACCGAATAGCAATAGCGCGCCGAGCTGGAGTCGCCGCCGCCCCGGCCGAACACGGCGGCGACGCCCGGGATGTACGTCGCGATCCCGTACAGCAGCTGCCCGATCTTCAGGTTTGGTTTCACTTCAAATCTCGCGGTCGCACGGTGCGGCCGACAGAGTACAGCAACGGACGTTCGATGCTAACGTCACGCCGTGATTAGCGGAGCAAAAGCGCTGCCATGTGCGGCATAGCGGGCCACGTCGCCAGCGCCGACGCGGGCCGCAGCCCGCGCGAGGCGCACGCGCTGGTCCGCGCGATGGCGGACGCGCTTGCCCACCGCGGCCCGGATGCCTCCGGCGTTCACGGCAACGGGCTCGCCACGCTCGGGCACACGCGGCTGTCGATCATCGACCTGTCGACGGACGCGAACCAGCCGATGCTCAGCGCCGACGGCCAGGTCGTGCTGGTCTTCAACGGCGAGATCTACAACTTCCGCGAGCTGACCGCCGAGCTGCGCGACGCGGGCGTCGCCTTGCGGACGCGGTCCGACACCGAAGTGCTGCTGGAGCTGTACCGCCTGCACGGTGTCTCGTTCGTCAGCAAGATGCGCGGCATGTTCGCGTTCGCGATCTGGGACGCGCCCCGGCGGCGGCTGGTGCTGGGCCGCGATCGACTGGGCAAGAAGCCCCTCTACTTTCACATCGGCAAGCGCGGGCTGTCGTTCGCGTCCGAGCTGCAGGCGTTGCTCGCCGACGGCGACATCCAGCGACGCGCCGACGCCCAGGCGATCCATGCCTACCTGACGCTTGGTTTCGTGCCGTCCCAGTTCGCCGCCATCGCGGGCGTGCGCAAGCTCGGCCCCGGTTGCATCGCCGTGTTCGAGGACGGCAAGCTGGCGGAAGAACGGTACTGGAAGCTGCGCTTCGCGCCGCGGCAGCGATCGGCGGAAGACTTCGTCGAGGAGCTGCGTCACCACCTGTTCGAAGCGGTGAAGATGCGCCTCGTGTCGGACGTCCCGCTGGGCGCCTTCCTGTCGGGCGGGATCGATTCGTCGGCAGTCGTCGCGGTCATGAGCAAGGTGGGCGCGAAACCGGTCAAGACGTTCTCGATCGGGTTCGAAGAGAAGGACTTCTCCGAGGTGAGCTACGCGCGCCAGGTCGCGCGCCTCTACGAGACCGACCACCACGAGGACGTGCTGCGCCCGAACGCCGCCGAGCTGCTCCCGAAGCTGGTGCACGCCTACGGCGAGCCGTTCGCCGATCCGTCGGCGCTGCCGACGTACCTGCTGTCGCAGATGACCCGGCGACACGTCACGGTCGCGCTGTCGGGCGACGGCGGCGACGAAGGGTTCGCGGGCTACACGCGCTACGCGCACGAGAAGATGTCGCGTCTCTTCCAGCAGGTGCCGGCGGCGCTGCTCCGGCCGATCGCGGGATTCGTCGAGCGGCGCTTCCCGGGGCGAAAGGCGGGCTCCTTCGGCGAGTTCGGCGCGACGGTGCGGCTGCACGCCCGGCGGGTGCTGATGGGCGACGTCCCGCGCTACGCGGCGCAGTTCGGTCACTTCACGCCCGAGCAGATGGCGGAGCTGTGCTCCCCGGAGCTGCAGGCGGCGGGCGAAGACGCGGGGCGGGCCTTGATCGGCCGCCTGCTGTCGGAGGCGACCGCGACCGACGCGCTGGGGCGGCAGCTGGAGGTCGACACGCAGACGTACCTGGTCGACGACATCTTCACGAAGGTCGACATCGCGTCGATGCAGAGCTCGCTGGAGGTGCGCTGTCCGCTGGTGGACCACGTGCTGATCGAGTTCGCGGCGACCGTTCCGTCGGACCTGAAGATGAAGGGCTTCCGCGGCAAGTGGCTGCTGCGCAAGGCGCTGCGGGATCTGCTGCCCCACAACATCCTCTACCGGCAGAAGCAGGGATTCGGCATCCCGCACTCGCGCTGGCTGCGCGGCGACCTGCGCCCGTTGCTGCACGACACGCTGCTCTCGCGGCGCGTGTACGAGCGCGGCCAGCTGGAACGGCCCGCGGTGGAACGCATGATCGAGGAGCACGACACGGGCCGCGTGAATCACGGCCTGCGCCTGTGGAACCTGCTGTGGCTCGAGCTGTGGCACCAGACGTTCATCGACGCGCCCACGTCCACCGCGGCCGGCGTCGCCGCCTGACGTAACCGGGGACGTCCGCGCTAGCCGCTCCCGCGCGAAGCGCGGGTGTGCGGCTATTTCATGAAATGTGTTTCACGGGCGGCAGTAGATCAGGAAGCGGCTCGGGCGATCGCCGTCGGCGAAGCAGCGGGGCCAGCCCAGGAAGGCGAGCGGGCCGTGGTCGTCGGTGGGTCCGGCCATCTTGTCGCGATAGCGGTCGACGTCGTTCGTCGCCATGTCGACGAGCACCTTCGTCACCGGCGGCGCCGGCCCGTCGTGCAGCGGTTCGATCGAAGCGGGCGTACCGCGCGCCATGTCGGCCAGCATCTGCGCGGCCGGTCGATCAAAAAGGTAGAGCCAGCGCGCGTCCGGATCAGGGAGCGGGTCGTCCCAGGTCGAATAGAGGCTGCTCGGTGCCGCGGCGAAGCGCTCACCGGGCTGAAGGTGCGTGCGGAGCCACGCCGACGCCTCGGCCCACCGCGGCGGCACCGTGAACGCCTGGCGTGGGTTCGCGGCGAACGCGGGCGCGAACCAGGCCAGCTTGATCGCGAAGGGAAGCAGCAGCGCGAGGCGCGCCCAGGGATGCGCGAGCCAGGCCGCCGCTCGCCCGCGATCGGCGCGCTGGACCAGCGCGTGGGCCGCGTAGGGGATGCAGAGCACGACGAACGGCAGCATGAAGCGCGTCGCGACGCCGCCCACGCCCTGCGCGCCGACCGCGAAGCCCAGCAGCATCCAGCCGCCGACGTGGGTCGTGGCCAGCACCTCGGCCCGATGTCCGCTCCGGTATCGATCGACGAGCCCACGCGCCGCAAAGGCGAGGACCACGACGCCGCCGACCACACGCAGGATCGCCGCGGCGGTCGTCGGTTTGAGATGCGCCGGCGTGCCCGCCGTGACGCCCGGACCGGCGGTGTAGATGAGCACACCGATCGACTGGCCGGCTCCCTTGATCACCCGCCAGGGCAGCGCCCACACCGAATGATGCTGCACGTACCAGCGCAGGCCGACGCGATTCCATTCCGGGTCCCGCAGCAGCCGCCACACGTCTGTCCAGCCGTCGAGCCACAACATCTGGTCGTTGAAGTTGTGGAACGGGTTCTTGAACACGACGACGTTGCGCCAGAGCAGGAACCACGTCACCGCGACGAAGCCGGCCGCCGCCACATAGATGTGCGGCCCGAACAACAGCCGGCGGCCCCGTACCGCCACCCCGGCCGTCACGAGACCGAGGAACGCGAGGTGGCCGTTCCCCTTGGTCAGGTAGGCGACGCCGATCATCGCGCCCGCGCCCAGCCAGGCGAGCGGACCGCGCTCGAGCGTCGCACCGATGGTGGTCACGCAGGCGAGGAGCACCGCCGCGTACATGACGTCCGCGAGCACGCCGCTCGCGATCTCGCCGAGCGTCGGCAGCAGGGCGAGCAGCGCGACAGTGGCGACGCCGGCCGCGGGCGAGAACACGCGCCACGCCAGGGCGCCGGCGAGGGCCATCAACAGCAGGGCGATTGCGAGCGAGAGCAGCTTGGCGTCCGCATAGAACCCGGGCGCGTCGTGGGCGAACGCCTGCAGCACCAGCATGTACGCCGGGGAGCGGTTGTCCTCGTGGCACCGGCCTTCGATGTGGCAACGGATCGTTCCGGCCGCGCCCCCGACCCGCTGATAGTCGCGCGCGACCGCGAGGTAGCTGACCTCGTCGTAGCGCGGCTGCCGGCGCAGCGCCGACAGACTCAGCTGCTGCGCCGCGAACGCCGCGACCGCCACCACGATCAGCGCGATCGCAAACGGTCGCCGCGCGGTCGCCGTCATCGCGCCGAGGCGTCGTGCGCGCCGGCGCCGCTTCCGGTCAGCAGCTCGTCGTAGACGGCGACCATCTGATCCAGCACGTGGTCCTTGCGCGGCGCGAAGCGCGCGGTCACGTGGACGCGGCCGGCGCGGCCCATCTCGGCGAGGCGCTCGGCCGGCGTCGCGAGCGCCGCCTCCAGCGCCTCCACGAGCGGCGCGTGGCGAAACGTCGGCACCTCCCAGCCGGTCTCGCCCGGCCGCACGATCCCGTCGACGTTCGCCGCGTGCGACAGGATCGCGGGCAGGCCGGCGGCGCAGCCTTCCAGCGCCGCGTTGGCGAGCCCTTCATACAGCGACGGCATCACCAGCAGGTCCGACGCCCAGTAGAGCGACCGGATGTCCTTCACGGCGTCGAGGAAACGCACCGCGGACGCCAGCTCCGGCCGCCCGGCGAAGCGGCGCACCAGCGCGCTGGTCAGCTTGTCGCGCGCGCGCCCCGCGAAGAGCACCACCGCGTTCTGCGGCCACTTCCCGCGGCGGGCGATGGCGCGCATCGCGGCCAGCAGGCCGAACTGGTGCTTCTGGATACCGATTCGGCCGGGCAGCACCAGCGCGCGCGTCTCGGGTGACAGCTTCCAGCGGGCCCGCGCCTCGGCGCGCTCGTCGGCGGTCGGCGGGCGGAAGAAGTCGACGTCGAGCAGGTTGTAGATCACGCGCACCTTGTCGTCGCGCACCCGCGCCCAGCGCACGAGCTCTTCCTTCACGCCGATCGAGTTGGCGAGAATCACCTTGCTCTTGCGCTGCAGGAACCATTCGGTCGCGAGGTACCGCAGCCCCATCATCCGGTTGCGGCAGCCGGTGATCGTGATCGGCACGCCCGCGCGGCTGGCCGCCAGGCGCGCCCAGAAGTTGGCCTTGTCACGGTACGAGTGGACGATGGCCGGCTTCTCGCGGCGCAGGATCTCGGTCAGTCGATCCAGCGCGCCCAGGTTCATCTTCTTGACGCCCAGATCGTGAGCGGGCTGGCCGGGGGGGCACCGCCCGCCCCAGAAGATGTTGTCGCCGTGATAGACGCACAGCACCGGTTCGAACCGCGCGGGCAGCCGGTTGATCAGCTCGAGGATCTGGCCCTCGGGGCCCCCCTGCTGGAGGTTCGGGATGAAATAAAATACCTTCGTGCGCGGCATGCCGTCCCGGGGAGGAAGCAAACTGGAATCCAGGTCGCTCACGCGGGGACTATAGCCTCCCGATGACGGCCACGGACCTGTCCGTCTGTTTTCTCGGCTGCGGCAACATCAACGCCCGACACATCCGTACCGTACGGCGATTGCGGCCCGGCGTGCGGGTGTCGGTGGCCAGCCGCGAGGCCGGTCGGGCCGAGGCGTTCGCCGCGCGCGTCGGCGCCGTGGCGCACTTCGGCAGCTACGAGCAGGCGATCGCATCGCGCTGCGACGTGGTCGTGATCGGCGTCCCGCCGCGCGCGCACCGCCAGCTGGTCGAGCTGGCGCTGGCCGCCGACAAGCACCTCCTCGTCGAGAAGCCGGTGTTCGCCACGTTCGCGGAGCTGGAAGCCCTGTGGCCGGCGCTGAAGGGGCACAAACGCGCGGTGATGGTCGCCGAAAACCTCCACTACGCTCCCTTTGCCCGGCGGCTGAAAGGCCTGCTGCGCGACGGCGCGCTCGGGCGCCCGCTGCTGCTGGACCTGGTGCGGCTCGGCCGGTCGCGGCCGACCGGTTGGCGGGCGGATCCCGCCGAGATGCCGCTGGGCGCGTTGCACGAGGGCGGCGTGCACTGGATCCGACGCCTCCTGGATCTGGCGTCGGTGTTCGAAAACGGACAGGTCGACCACGTCGTCGACGTCTACGGCGTCGCGCCGCCGTCGCCCGTCACGGCGACGCCCGGCGAGGACACGATGATCATCACGGCCCGCCACCGTTCGGGCCTGACGTCGCGCCTGCTGCACACCTGGGCCGCGCCGTGGCGATTCCTCCCGTTCGACGCGTCGAAGCTGCTGCTCGAGAACGGCGCGCTCTACTTCGACGGGCGTGGCGTCTACGGCCGCCTCTACGCGCCGGCCGGGCGGTCGTTCATCTGGCCCGACATCCGCGACGCCGCCGGCTACCAGGCGATGTGGCGCGATTTCCTGGGCGCGATCGACGAGGGCCGCGCGCCCGACCTGACCCTGGAACACATCTTCGCCGACTTCGCGTACATGGACGCCGCCTACCGCTCCGCCGCGAGCCACCGCCCCGAAGCGCCTCGCCCGATACCAACCTGATCCGAATCAGATCCCCTCGCCCCGCGAAGCGAGGAGAGGGTTAGGGTGAGGGGCCTCAGGCCCCCGCCGCGATCGCCGCGAAGTCGCGCTTGATGTGCCCCGCGACCCGGAACGCGTTCGCCGTGATCGTGAGGCTGGGGTTCACGCCGCCCGACGTCGGCATGAAGCTCCCGTCGACGACGAACAGGTTCGGCAGCGCCCACACGCGGCACTCCGGCGACAGCGCGCCCTCTTCCGGCGTGCGCGCGAACCTCGCCGTCCCCACCGCGTGCGAGAAGCTGTCGATGACGCGCAGCTTGCCGACCAGGCCGCCCGCGCGCCGCAGGATCCGCCGCGCCGCCCGCACCAGCGCGTCGCGCCGGCGGACGTCGGCCGCGGTGTACTCGTGACGGATGGCCGCGACGGGAAGGTCGAAGGCGTCTTTTCGCTCCGACAGGGACACGCCGTTCTCCTTCTGAGGCTCGTCTTCGGCGATGCACAGCAAGGTCTGGATGCTGTTCGCGCCCAGCCCCGCCGCCCACCGGAAGCCGGGCGGGCCCAGCGCGCGCACCACCTCCCGCGGCGGCATCACCATGTCCTGGATGATCCCCAGTGATGTGCCGTCGGCGTCGCGCACGGATTCGTACAGATCGGTCACGCAGATCTGCTTGTGATTCACGCCCTCGGGGTTGGTGCGGAACGGGAACACGTACCCCAGCATCGCGTTGCAGTGCCGCATCAGGAAGTGGCCGAGCGTGCCCGAGGCGTCGCGCGCGCCCAGGCCGGACCGCAGCATCAGCGCCGCCGATCCGATCGCGCCGCCCGACAGCACGGTGGCGCGCGCCCGCAGCGTCAGCCGCCGCCCGCCGTCCCGATCGATCGCCTCGACGCCCGCGATCCGTCCGTCGCGCTCGACGAGGCGCGCGACCAGCATGCGCGCCACGACCGCCAGGTTGTTCTGCTCCGCCTTCGCGAGCGCGGTCTGCGTGACGTCGTTCTTGGCGCCGATGCGGCACGGGAACCCGTCGCAGGTGAAACAGTTGATGCAGCGGGGCTCGCGCGGTCCCGCGTGGTTGATCGCGATCGGGATGTGGAACGGGTGCAGGCCCAGCGCCCGGGCGGCGTCCGCGATCCGCCGCGCCGGCGCGGTCAGCGCGGCCGGCGGGTACGGGTAAGGGCCGGAACGAGGGGGCTCGCAGGGATCGTCGCCCGCCTGGCCGTGCACCTCCAGCAGCGCTTCGGCCTCGCCATAGTGGCCCTCCAGATCGGCGTACGCGATCGGCCAGCGCGCGAAGTCCGTCGCCCGCAGGCGCAGCGCCGCGCCGCCGAAGAAGATCGAGTTGCCGCCGACGACCTCGTTGGGGAACGTCTCGACGTCGGCGCGCGCGCCGCCCTGGCGCACGTCGACCGGCGTCTCGCCCTTGTAGCGGCCCTCGAGCAGGATCGCCCGGCCGTTCCAGTCGGTCTCGTCGCGCGCCGGCCAGCCGCCGCGCTCGACGAGCAACACTTTCAGCCCGGCACGCGACAGCGCGTACGCCATCGTCCCGCCGCCGAACCCGGACCCGACGACGAGCACGTCGAAGACGGTCCGCTCGAGGTCGACGTTGGGAGGCGCGCCGCCGGTCACGGCGTCTTTTCTACTCGTTCGCCCGCCGTCTCACCAGCCGCCGGCCGGGCTCAGTCCCACCAGCCGCCGCGACGGACCGTGGCCTCGGCGTGGTCGCGCTCTTCGGGGAGGTCGACCTCCAGCCAGCCGTGTCCGCTGATGTCCCGGCACGCGGGCGGCGTGCCGGCGTCGGCCAGCCGCGCCAGCACGCGCTCGACGTGAATCGCGCGGCCCTCGGCGGCCAGCGCGGCGTCGACGGTGGCCCAGTAGCGGGCGGCGGCGGCGCGCGGCACCTTCGTCATGCCGACGTAGCCCGCGTCCCAGCGGTCCAGCGTCTTGGCGATGCGGTGGACGCGCCCGCCGGCGTCGCGTTCGACCTTCATGTCGTCGGCGCCCAGCGCGCGATCGGTGTCGACGAACGCGGTCACGTCGTCCACGGGCGCCGCCGCCAGCGCCGCGATGGCCGGCCGATAGATGTGGTCGACGTTCATCAGCAGGAACTCGTCCTCGTCCTGGACGAATCCACGCGCCGCCGTCAGCGATATCAGGTTGCCGTCGCGGAACGCCGTGTTCTCGACCAGCGTGACCGGCAAGGACAGGCGCTCCACCTCGGCGGCGACGCGCTCGAACCCGAAGCCGCCGACGACGGTGATCGCCCGCGCCCCCGCCGCGCGCGCGAACGACACCGCATACGCGAGCAGCGGCCGCTCGCCCACCTCTATCAATGCCTTCGGGATCTGCTGGGTCAGCGCGCCGAGCCGGCTTCCCAGACCCGCGGCAAGCAGCACCGCGTCCAAGGCAAACCTAGAAAAGGGTCGGCAGCGCCGAGAAGCGCCGGATCACCGGGATCGAGGGGAAGCGCAGCGCGAACCGGTCGGGCGAGAACGTCGTCGCGATGCCGACGAACGGGATGCCCTCGCGCTCCGCGATCTCGCCGTCGTGCAGCGAGTCGCCGACGAACAGCATCTCCTGGCGGGAGGCGCCGAACTCACGCGACGTCGCGTCCAGGTGCGTGCGCCCCTTCGCCAACCCGCCGCCGTAGCCGAGCACCAGGTCGAACTTGAAGTCGGCGTTGCGCGCGAAAGCGGCGACGTTCTCGGTGCCGTTGTTCGACGAGACGGCGATGCGGACGCCCATCTCGCGCATCTGCTCCAGGGCGCGCCGCGTGTCCGACGCCATCCGGATGGCGTTGCAGAGGGCGGGCTTGCGCGCCTCGAAGTCGGCCGAAGCCTCCGCGTTGCGCGCGTCGTCCGGGAAGATCTCCTCCAGCTGCTTCACGAACGGCAGCCCGCAGGTGGCCAGGTAGAGCTCGCGGGCCAGGATGCGCGGCGTTCCGTAGCGGGTTTCAATCACATCGGTCGCCAGGTCGGCGAGCGTCGGCATGCTGTCGATCAGCGTTCCGTCCAGGTCGCAGAGCAGCACCTTGGGCAGCGCCACCTGGACCCCGGCTGGCCGGCGCGCGACGCCAATCGAGCGGGAAGTGAGGGAGGCGCCGGTCGCATCGAACGGGACGGTGGACATGGGTTGCCAGGAAGAGCAACCCCTGATCCAGATCGTGGAGGTTGGTTAACTATCGGATAACACGTGAAAATATTGTCAGACCGAAGTGTAAGTGTTGAACCTTCAACACCTCGAAGTGACAGCTTTCCGACATGTGCAACGTGGGCGACGTCAGGCGCCGACGATGAGCGTGAAGCGCCAGGTTCGCGACTCGACACCCCAGCCGGCGTCGAACCCGATCAGCGGGACCGCGACCGAGCGGAGGAAGAACCGCAGGCCGCCGCCGACCGACTGGTGGAGGTCGCGGTTCAGCACGAAGCCCCCGCCAGTCGGGAACCCGTTCGCGTCAACAAGGAAGCTGCGCTGGTCGGGGGTGTTGCGCACGGCGTACATCTCGTTCCCGGGCGGCGGCAGGCTCCTGAACCAGAGCGCCTGGATGTCGTAGAAGCCGAGGGCGCGGAAGTCCAGCGAGCCGATCGAGAACAGCGGGAAGTGGTACTCGACGTGGGCCTGGAGCTGGCTGTCGCCGCGGAACTGCTGGTAGAGGTAGCCGCGCAGGTTCGGGCCGCCCGCGGTGTTCTCCATCCAGAACGGCAGATCCTTCCCGAACGTCGCGGCCGCGTTCGCCACCAGGTTGTGGCTCTTGAAGAACCGGATGCCATGCTCGACACCGCCGCCGACGCGCCAGAACGTCAGGTCGCTGCCGAAGTCGGGCTGCGCGTAGTCGAAGCCGCCGCCCAGCGAGGTGCCGGTCATGACCGCGAACTCGCGCGCGCGGAAGTCGAGCGACATCGATGCCTTGCCGATGCCGACCTTGGCCCCGACGGTCGCGGGCATGGTCGTGGTGTCGTCGGACGGGACATACGACCTGTCGAAGTTGAACTGCTCCAGCCGCCACGCGACCTGCGTTCTCACGCGCCGGAACCAGGCGATACCGATCGCCGGCTCCACTCCGTAAGAAACGAGCAGCGTCGAGCGGTAGGGGCCGGCGTTGGCGCTGGGGTCGTCCGTGAAGTACTCGGGGACGTTCTGCCGCTGCACGTTCCCCTGCACCTGCCAGTAGATCCAGCTGCCGAAGAAAGAGGGATCGCGGTACGCGAGCGCCGCGCCCGAGTCGACGGTGGCGATCCGGCCGCCGATCAGCAGCTGCTTGCCGCGCCCGAACAGGTTGCCGTGCACGAACAGCAGTCCGAAGGACTTGTTGTTCGCCGACCACGATCCCGTCGGCACCGGGGCCCAGGGGAACTTGTCCTTCACCGCGATGTTCACGCGGACGCCGGTCTTGTGCTGCTCCCACCAGACGTTGACGTCGGCGAACAGGCCGGTCGTGTTCAGCCGCTCGCGCACCATGTCGAGCGTGTCCATCTCCAGCGTGTCGCCGATCGCGATGCCGGCGACGGAGCGAACCGTCGACTCTTCGGTGCGCTGGTTGCCCAGCACGCGCACGTCGGTGATCTCTTCCCCGACCGCCAGCGCCGGTGATGCCGACAGCGCGACGGCCAGCCCGAGCGCGCCTGCGAGCAGCGTCGCGCGTGCCGTACTTCTCGGAAGACGCATCAGCTAGAGCATAAAGGCCCGGGCGAGATTCGTAAACAGTCGCCGTGTCACAACACCGGCTTTGACCGATCTTGGCACCTACATCGGCCGTCGAGTTCATGTGTGCCGTCTCACGCATCGTCGTCGGGTCGGGCATGCGGCCAGCTCGGCCGCGGTCGTTCAGGTCCGCCCGCGCGCGAAGCGCGCGATCGGCGGCTACCCTGAAAAAACAATAGGCGCACACCGCGCCTGCGGCGCGGAGCGCCTAGTGATAACCTCCCGCCGTGGACAGCCTCGAACGCGAGCTGGAAGTCGCGCGAGCGGCCGCCCGTCAAGCGGGCGCCGCGATCATGCGCTTCTACGGCGAGCCCGACATCGCGGTTCAGAGCAAGTCGGATCTGTCGCCCGTCACGGCTGCGGACGAGGCGGCCAACGTTTGCCTGCTGGAGACGATCCGCGGCGCTTTTCCGGACGACGGGTTCCTCAGCGAGGAGTCGCCCGACGACGAGGGGCGCCTCGGCAAGCGGCGCGTCTGGATCATCGACCCGCTCGACGGCACCCGCGACTTCCTGGCCCAGACGGGCGACTTCTGCGTGCTGGTCGGCCTCGCAATCGACGGCGCGCCGGTCATGGGCGTCGCGTATCAGCCCGTCAAGGACGCGATGTATTTCGCGCGCAAGGGTCAGGGCGCGTTCGTCGAGGTGGACGGCGCGACGCGGCCGCTCGGGGCGTCGCGGGCGCAGCTGCCCAGCGAGGTGCGCGTCGGCATCTCCCGCCTCAATCCCGACGAGGGCCTCGGTAAGTGTCTGGCGGCGGCGGGGCTTGCGGCGCGCGCGGTGCAGATGGGCGCGTCTGCCAAGCACATGGCGCTCGCGCGCGGCGAGATCGACGCCGTCCTCAACCTGTCCGCGGCCGAGATGGAGTGGGACACCTGCGCGCCCGAGGTGATCCTGACCGAGTCCGGCTGCACGGTCACCGACGGTGACGGCAACCCGTTCCGCTACAACCAGCGCGATCTGTTCCGGCGCCGCGGCAGCGTCGCGAGCAACGGCAAGTGCCACAGCCTGATGTTGCGGGTCATGGCGCCGTGCCTGCCCGAACCGGGCGTCATCTAGCCGGGACGACTAAGCGGGACGACGCGTCTCCGTCTTGAACACCCGGTAGAGGAGCCAGAGGCTCGGCAGCAGCACGGGCGCGCCGGCGGCGAGGACGATCAGCAGGAGGCGCTGGGTTCGTGGGCTGGCGGCGGCGGCGTGCACGGTCACGTCGGGTACGACGAGATAGGGATACTGGGCCAGCGCCCAGCCGACGAGGATGAGGACCGTTTGCGCCGCGACCGCGACGCGCGCCAGGTGAAAGCGGCGTGTCGCGAGCGCGACGATCGCGGTGACGGCGGCCGCGCCGGTGAGCGCGTGGAACGGCCAGCTCCAGCGGCGCTCCGAGAGCGCGGCGCGCACCCGCGGCGCGCCGTCGCCCGCGAGGAGGAACGCGATCAGCGCGATGACCGCGACGGCGATCGCCGCGGCCAGCGCGCGGCGGCGAAAGTCCTCGCGCAGCGCGGGCTCGCGCGTCTCGACGGTCAGATACGTCGCCGCGAGCAGCGCGCACAGCGCCAGCGCGAAGACGCCGACGGCCAGCGGAAAGGGCGCCAGCCAGGCGGCGAAGAACCCGCTGGTGACGATGCCGTCCTGCACGCGAATGCGGCCGGACACCAGCGCGCCCACGACGGTGCCCAGCAACACCGGCGCGATCGTGCTGGCCATCGAGAACACCAGGCCGAAGCGACGCTGGCCGAGATCGCGCGACATCTCCAGCGAGCGGAACGCGAACGCCGAGCCGCGCAGCACCACGCCGATCACGAACAGCGTCAACGGAACGTGGAGCGCCACCGAGATCGCCGCGAACGCGGGCGGAAACCCGCTGAACAGCATCACGACGACCAGGATCAGCCAGACGTGGTTCGCCTCCCACACCGGGCCGATCGCGGCGGCGATCGCGCGCCGCTGCGCCGCCGCGCGCGGACCGCGCGCCAGCAGATCCCAGACGCCGCCGCCGAAGTCGGCGCCGCCGAACAGGAAGTAGAGGCAGAGCGCGACGCCGATCGCGCCGGCCAGCCAGAGGTCAGGCGGCATGAGGGGACCCGGCCGTGTCGACAGGGTGGATGGGATCGTGCGGTCTGTCGGCGTGAGCGATCTGCCGCGCCAGCAGGTAGACGACGGCCGCGCCGAGGAACAGGTAGACGATCGTGAACAACCAGAACGGCGCCGCCTTGTAAGGAAAGTCCGTCACCGCCTCCGCGGTACGCATCAACCCATGGACGATCCACGGCTGGCGCCCCCACTCGGTGACCAGCCAGCCGGCCTCGAGGCTGACAAAGCCGAGCGGCCCGAGCACCACGAACGCACGTAGCCAGGGCCGTCCGTCGGGCCATCGGCGCCGGCGCGCCGTCGCGACAATCACCGCGATCGCCGCCAGCGCCATCGCGCTGCCCGCTCCGACCATCACCTGGAACGCGGTGCGCACGCCCACCACGGGCGGCCAGTCGGCGCGCGGGAACGCGTCCAGCCCGGTGACCGTCGCGTCGAAGTCACCGAACGCGAGGAAGGACAGGCCGCCCGGGATCGGAATCGCGCCGTGGAACTCGCCCGTGTCGAGATCGGGAACGCCGCCGACGTGCAGGGGCGCGCGCGGGCCGGTGCGCAGGTGCGCCTCCGCGGCGGCGAGCTTCAGCGGCTGCGCGACGGCGAGGTGCTTCGCCGAGCGATCGCCCGATAGCGGCTGCACGAGCGCGGTGAGGCACGCGACCGGCAGCGCCAGCGCCAGCGCCTTGCGGTGCAGTGTCCGCCGGGGATCGCGCAGCAGGATGAACCCCGAAATCGCGACCATCGCCCACGCGGTCGCCTGGTAGCAGGACAGCAGCACGTGCACGACCTGGTACGGCCAGGACGGGCTGGCCATCGCGGCGAGCGGATCGGCGCCGCCCGGACCATTCATGAACGCGCTCACGAGGGTGACGAACAGCGCCGATGCCGCGCCGCTGACCGCGACGGCGACGCCCGAGAGGAGGTGCAAGCCGGACGACACCTTGCCGCGCCCATAGAGGTAGATGCCCAGAAAGATCGCCTCCGTGAAGAACGCGAAGCCTTCGAGCGCGAACGGCAGCCCGATCGATTCGCCGAATCGGCCCATGAAGCGAGGCCACAGCAGGCCCAGCTCGAACGAGAGCACCGTCCCGGACACCGCTCCGACCGCGAACAGGATGCTGGTGCCCTTTGCCAGCTGCTTCGAGAGCAACAGGTACTCGGGATCGCGCGTGCGCCGGTGCAGGACGTCGGCCAGGACCATCAGCGCCGGCAGCGCAACGCCAGCCGCCGCGAAGACGATGTGGAATGCGAGCGAGATCCCCATCTGGGATCGCGCGTACGCCAGGCCATTCCCGTCTATCGGCACGACGGGATTCTGCGTCGAACCCGACCGGCATTCACGTTCGGCGTCGCCGTGCCGCGCGCTGGGCCCGACCCGTCACGATGCTGGCGCGCCACGTTTCCGTAAGGGCTGATACCTGATCTCGCCGCTCTTTCTTCCCTTGTGTGTGCGCGAGTGGGATGGCATTCTCACGTCCCAGCGGCGCCAGACATTAACGGAAGGGACGGACTTAGCGTGATGATTGATGGCGCCAGAGAGCTCAGCCCGATTGCTCGCGCGGCCGCCGTTCTCGCGCCGCGCACGGTGAGCACCCCGGTCAACAACGTCATCCCGGTGATCCTGCGCGCGACGGCGGCCGAAGCGATCGGCGCGCGCATGCGCGTCGGCGGCATGCGGATCGTCGACCGCGCCATCCGCCAGCTCGCGCGCCTGCGCGACGCGCGTGTCATCGTCGTCAGCGACGGCAGCATTCCGTTGCCGCGGCGACTGCCGCCGAACATCGAGCGCCGCGAGATCGACGGCGACCCGGCGGCGGCGATCGCGGCGCTGCAAGAGGAGCTGGGTCCGGAGACGACCAGCGTCGGCGCCGACACCTGCTGGCTGCAGGCGGGCCGCTTCGACAAGGGCATCCGCGTCGTGGACGCCGCCACGCGCCGCGCCGCCGCGGACAGCGTGTACACCGATGTGCAGCGCGACGCGGTTGGACTCTTCGATCGCATCATCAACCAGAAGCTCTCGACCGCGCTGACGCGCCTGCTGTTCGCGAACCTCCCCGTCACACCGGCGCTCCTGACGTTGCTGGCCGGCTTCGTCGGTGTCTATGGCGCGCTGATGATCGCGACCGGCACCGCCCCCAACGTCGTGATCGGGTTCGCGGTGCTGCAGGGCTACATCGTCCTCGACGGCTGCGCGGCGGTGCTCGCGCGTCTGCGCCTGCACCAGTCGGCGCTGGGCGCCTGGCTGGACACGATGATCGGCGACTTCGTCAGCATCGTGCTGATCCTGGCGGTCGGGCGCGCCCTGTGGGGGCACGGCGGAACGTTCCTGGACATGAAGATGGCGGTGGCGGGCGCGGCGATGACGGTGTTCTACGCGGCGGTGACCTACCGCGAGCTGGTGCGCCAGGGCGAGGGTGACGTGTCGAAGTTGCGCTGGTGGTTCGCGTACGGGCAGTCGCTGCGCTCCATCAGCGGCGCCGGCAGCAATTCGATCAAGGCGGTGGCGATGCTGGGGCGCCGCGACGTGCTGATCGCGGCCGGTCTGGGCCTGGCGGCCTTCGATCAGCTCCCGGTCGTGCTGTTGCTGCTGCTCATCGTCGCGATCTCGCGCGCCGGCGCGGCGCTGATCCAGCTGTTCACGCCCGACTGGCGCATCCGTCCCCCCGTGTGACGCCGCCCGCGGCGTCGCGCAGCCGGATCGTCGCCGTCGACGGGCTCGACGGCAGCGGCAAGTCGCAACTGGCGGCCGCGCTCGCGGCGGCGTGCGCCGCGGACGGCGTGTCGACGACGATGTTGCACGTCGACGATTTCCGGCGCGACCTGGACTTCGGCGGGCTGGAAGCATCCGCCGAGGCGGCGCTCTACTACGACCGCTACTATGACCTCGACGCGCTGGACGGCCGGCTCGCGTCGTTCCAGGCGGCGCCGGCCGGCGGGGCCGACCTGGCGATCGTCGAGGGTGTCTTCACGCTGC
>JADMIO011053117.1_pt1 | contig 28492 bp, 19 predicted proteins | sample 8958161 | NCBI WGS metagenome assembly JADMIO01 (sample SAMN16585339, study PRJNA669376) | soil metagenome | isolation source: Crop rotation soil | place: USA: Cullars Rotation, Alabama | collected 2011 | reverse complement strand
CGCGACAACTTGTCCACGTGGAATTCTAAGCTTAGGATCCCAATGTGCTGGAAAGTCGCAGCGCTATACCGTTGTGCATTTAGATGTTCAACAGCGGCAATAACTGGCGCCATCTCCCTGGCTTCTTGCACTTTTTGGAGGTTGTCGCGCGCCATCTGATTGCTCGGATCAAGTTGCACAGCCCGTTGTAGGTCAACAATCGAGCGATCCCAGTCCTGTTTATCATTGGCATAACCTACACCACGCTGATTCAGGCAGGCGGCCAGGTTCTCCTTGAGGCTCCGATGATCAGGCGCGTAACGCACCCCGCGCTCAAGTGTCGTAATTGCCTTATTCAGTTCGCTGCCGCGCTGCTTTGTTGCCTGCTCGATACAAGTTTGGGCAATCAGCTCCTTGAGTTCCATGTTGTTAGGATCATATTCGACCGCTTCTGCCCAGAAGTTGAGCGCCTGTTCAGCATTGTTCGTGATGACCCCGTTGCCCGCTTCCTTCAAGGCCAGAACGAGCAGACGGCGCGCCTCGGTATTGGTCGGTTCTTTCTTGACGATCTGCCGGAGTTCAGGAATGGCACGTTCAGTCTGTCGTTCCTCTACTAGCAGCGCTACTCTGCCTATTGGTGAAAGATACGTCGCCAGAATTTTGGGGACGTCAACCCGGTTATCTAGTTGTTGAGCAGCGGTTGCCACTTGCTTGGCATCCGTTAGCAATCCCAATTGCGTTAGCAAGAGAGGACCGGCACACACGGGAACTTTTATCGGTCGGTTATGCTTTCGCAGCAGATTCGCAGTTTCTTTGAGCGCCTCTGCCGTCTTGAGTTCTAGCTTGAGCAGAAGCCGGTATTCAGCATGTCGCTCACTGTTCTTTTGGTCGTTTGCTTCGCTATAAGCGGTTTGAAAGTCACGATGCACTTGCTCGAGGCGATCACGCAGGCCTGTGCGCCGGAGTTTTTCGATATTCTCCTGCTCAATTGCTACACCATACACTTCTTCACGTTTCGCCTTCCAGGCTGGCCAAAATGCATCTGTTGCAGCCAGCATAGCCCAATTGGCAATGGCTTTGCGCCAGCGCAGATCGGCGGCCTGAATTTGGCCCTGTTGCTCTAATTCGATCGCCCAACGATGATGCAGAATGGCTAAGCGATGAGCAACCTGATAATTGGTTGGGTTGGCGGCCTGAACCCGTTCCCATACACGGATCGCCTGGTCCCGTTTCTGCTGCACAAAAACCTGAACAGGTAAAGTTTCCTGCACTCCACTCAGTGTGTGCAGAAGCTGCTCGTCGTTGGGGCTAATCTCTAAGGCGCGCCAAAGTGTGTCGGCAGCGTCTTCCCACTTCTGTTGGGTTATCTGCTGGTTTGCCTGCAGCCGCAAGATGTCCAAAAAGGCTTGACGAGCCTTGGCATGGTCAGGTTGGCGTTGTAAAAACGTGTTGAACTGATTCAACGCCTCGGCTAGCTTTCCTTGCGCAGCATAGGCCATGCCGAGTTCGTAGCGCAGCGTGTCCCCATCCTGTCCCCAAGCGGGGTTTTGGAGCAATCGCTCCGCCTCGGATAAATGGTCAGCATTGACAAAGCAAGTTGCCATCATGCGCAGGACAAAAGGTGGAGTGGAACTATGTGTTTTACCAGATCCTTTGTGATCTTTAGGTTGAGCTTTTCGTTGGGTAGATCTCGTCAACTTCTTTTTCTCCTGACCCTTAATAGGGATGCCGGTCTGAACCGCAGCACCCAAAGCGATACATTCCATCGGATCGACGCTATTCAAGATCTTATCTTTGCTAACCTCCTTGCCCAGTGACTCGACTACAAGTGGAGTAAGGGTGGAGCCACCTACGAGTAGAACATAGTCGATGTCTTCTAGGCGATAGTCAGCCTCGTGGATCGCTTCAAGCGTCAGATCGATGGTCCGCTGTACGGCGGAGCGGATCATAATCTCGTATTCTTCCCGAGCAAGCTCCAGCCGCATGTCTATTGAGTTTCCTTTGCTATCTTTGGCAATGTGAGGGATCGTAATTGGCACTTTTTGGCGTTTGGTAAGTTGGATTTTGGCCTGTTCTGCTGCATGTTTCAGTTTCTGAAGCGCCTCGCGGTTGTCTGACAGATTTAGCCCATAACGCCGCTGGGTGTCACTAATGATATGATTGACAATGGCTTGATCGAAATCATCTCCACCTAAGTGATTGTCACCCTTCACTGCCACGTTCGTAAAGGTACCGCCCGACGCCAGAAGAATCGTGACATCAAAGGAACTGCTCCCTAAATCGTAAACCAACACTGTCTTTGGCTGGCTAGACTGAGTATGAATACCATAAGCCAGCGCTGCGGCCACTGGTTCAGAGATAAGCTGTAGCACCTCTAAACCTGCCAGCCGGCCAGCCTCGCGCGTCGCATCCTTTTGCCGTTGACCAAAGTATGCGGGTACAGTGATCACCGCATGGGTGACCTCACCGATCTGCTCATCAGCTTCTTGCTTCAATGCTTTGAGGATCATGGCAGAGATCTCTGGCAGAGAATAAGCTTTACCTCTCAGCCACACTTCCACCTCACCATTTGACGATTCAGTGATTTTGTAAGACACCATCTGGACATCGCGTTGGACGTCAGGGTCGCGGAAATTGCGCCCCATAAAGTGTCGAATCCCGCTAATAGTATTTGCTGGATCGAGAATCGCTTGTTGCTTAGCAAGTTCTCCTACGAAGCGGTCGCCATATTCATCGATGCCGACCACTGAGGGTATCAACTTTTTGCCGTCAATCGTCTCAATTGTTTTGGGCTGATTTTTGTCAAGTATGGCCATGCGGCAATTATGGAGACCTAGTTCAATCCCGATAATTTTACCCACGATCTACTTTCTCTCGATACGCTCACTGCTCAGATATCATGACACCGTCGCACCGAACAGATCCGCTGCTTTCTGCCATTCCTGCTGGCGCATGTGAAGACCGGCCAGAGACCACTGCGCTTTTAGCATCAATTCATCATCTTCGGCGTTTGCCAAAACCCCTTGCAAGAGCGTCTGTGCTTCCGGCAACTGGTTTTGATTTAGTAAAGCCAGCCCCAGGTGGTAAGCATATTTCAGACAGTCCGGTTCATCCTTTAGTAGACGACGTAGGCGGGTAATGCAGGCTGCATACTCTTGACTATCCAATTCACACAGAGCCAGATAATATGTATAGGTGTTGTTGTTGCCAACCAGATCCAGTGCGCGCTTGAAAGCTTGCTTTGCCTTATGGTTCTCATTGGCTCCGTTTCGGGTACAAAGCGCAGCGACTCCCAAACGAAAGTAGAGTTCAGCCAGGTTATGGCGCACCTGGTTGTCTGTCGGGAATGTCTTCAAATATCGCTCCCAGGCCTGCGCTGCCTCGGTGTATTGGCCGGCCTTTGTCCGCTTATAGCCTAACAAGTAATAAAGGCGGACAATATTTAGCGACAAATCAGAGTCGTTAGGATGGCGAGTTTTCAGCTTATCCCACACCTCCAATGCCTGCTCATACTGATTACATTGAGCAAGGGCAAAACCAAGGTGGTTGAGCAAAACATCGCTGTCATCCCCGGCTGCCTGTGCCTGGCGTAGATGCTCTTGCGCTTTGCTATAACTACCTTGTTTGCAGTAGAGCGCGCCCAAAGCGATATGGACGTCGGCTGCCTGATAAGCTTGCAAGGCTTTGGGTAGCTGTCCCTGTTGTTCATAGATGATGCCAAGTGCCAGATGAGCCGGCGTATAATCGGGGATCAGCTGTACAGCTTGCTCGAAAGTGGCCTGTGCCTGTGCTTTATCACCACTTAAAAAGGCTGCCTGTCCCAGCGCGTGGAGGATGACAGCATTATTGGGTTGAGCGGCCTGTGCTTGTTGATAGTGTCGCTGTGCTTCGACGGGTTGACCTCGCTTGAGATAAACATGCCCGCTTTGTAGGTGTGCTTTCCAGTACGTCGGCTCCTTCTCTAGACATTGGGTAAAAGCTGTGAGCGCTTTGTCAAAGTATTCGCTCCGGCCTGTCTGTCCTAAGTTGGCATAAGCACACCCTAAGTAGTACTGAACATCGGCAGTGGCGCCAAAGATAGTCACACATTTTTGCAGATTATTGGCCGCTGTGTTGAACTCGTGTAACTTGGCTTGGGCGCGCCCTACATAAAAAAGCGCATCTTGGAATTGATCGGCAATTGGCGTCAATTCAGTGATAGCCTGACGATAGTCGCCAAGTTCGTACAAACTTCTGCCCCAAAAACGACGTGCTGTTAAATTTTTGCTATCTGCCTGGACTACTTCCCGATAGTGATGAGATGCCTGTTGGAAACCTTGTTCATTGAAGTATAGATCTGCCAACAAGTGATGCGCTTCAGCATAGTTTTTGTCTATCGACAACGCTTTATTCAGAGCATCTTTGGCCTGACTGATCTGATTGAGTTCTTTCTGTGCTAAGGCTGAGTAATAAAAATACTCTTTCTGCGGATGACTGCTGAGATTGATGGCCTTTTCAAACGCCGCTTTCGCCTCCTGGTATGTTGGGCACAATAAATATGCCCGTCCTAAATAATAGAAATAGGCACCCTTGCTTTGATCCAGGCCAACGGCGTGCTTCAACCATCGGAGAGCACGGTTGATTCGCTCCTGTTGAGATGAGTCCTTTGGATCGATTACCGATTTTTCTTTCAACAGCGGCGTAAGGAAAAGCTGACCAAGCTGAAACGCAGATGTAGGTTGATTTGGGTCAAGGTCCAGTGATTTTTGCAAGGCATCGATAGCGGCATCTGGCTGATTAGTCAGCAGATAGGCCTGGCCAAGGTACGAATAGGTAGTTGCATGTTTCGGTTTAAGACGGCGTGCCTGAGTAAGCGCGGCAATCGCCTCCTCTGGCTGTCGGGTTTGTAAGTAGCCAATGCCAAGATAATAATACGCCCAAACTATCTTTGGATTCGCCTGGATGACAACTCGATTGCGCTGTATAGCCTGATCGAGTTGAAGGCCAGAATCACCTTCTTTGATCCGACAGGCGATTTCCAACGCTGCTAACACTGCCTGATCGGGCGGAATACGCTCACCTCTTTCTAGATTGCGCAGATACTCGATATAGAGGTTAATCGCGTCTTCATCGTGTTTGTTCAGACGGGCTAACAGAGGAGCCAGCAGTAGAGTTGCCTCGCCAAGACCCAACTTCCTGGCCTTACTATAGTTGTCAGTCGCTTCACGTTTTTGTCCAACGGATTCCCATACCTGGCCAAGCCCAAGATAGGCGAGAGCTAAACATCGATCTTCCTCTTCAGTTCTTTTAGGCACCCCACCTAAAACTCGGATCACATCTTGATAGCGTCGTTGGGCGGCGGCTGGGTTACGTATTCGTAGTTGCCCAGCTTTTTGAATATTCTGTCTGTACTTTATCAGGTGTACATTTCGCAATCTCGTTTGTAGAGCGGTAGCCTGTTGTAATCGACCACGAGTGAGTTGATTGGCAATCTGGGCTTTGAGGGCAGAGATAGGGAAGATGCGTATAGCTAGCCTGTTGAAGAAAAATTCAAAAATCAACACAGCCAGGAATGCCGCCGCTGCTGCTTTCGGCAGATCCCGTAAATAATAGAGAGCGAGCAAAAAGAGCACCGGCGTTATGACAAGGCGAAGTAGCACAAAGTAAAAAATTTGAACCAGTCGATTGGGCTGGCTGAGAATTCCGGCCAAATGAGGATAGACAAGTTCGGATGTGTACCAGCCTACAAATAACGCCACATATGGTAATCCCAATAGTGTATAATTCTCTCTGGCTACATACACACCTGCCATAAGCCCGCACAACCAACTCAAAATTCTAAACCAAGAGACACCTTTTGCCTTGAGCGCCTGATAGACAAGCAAAAGTAGCGCGCACAGGATGATCGCGATACCATAGTTGCCTATGGTGTTTTGCAACCACAGCAGGCTTTGCGCCAATTGCTCTTCTATCACCTGTACCACAATTCGGTCCATGTTTCAGTGCCCTAAAGCAAAAACCAAGACAGCCTCTTCACGATCTCTCCATAGCCTTTTATCTGAGAAATTCACCTCGTTCGCGGCTAAACTACTGCAAAGCATCTGGAGGGATTGCTCTATTGTGCCACTTGCTTCAACTTCATGACCAGGCTACGAATCTTGGACTGAGTCGGATCAAACTGTAACGAACGCTCCAGCACATCGATGGCCTTGCGAGCTTGCCCTATGTTGTTATAGGTTAAGCCCAAATCTCTTAAGAGAGCAGGATCGTGAGGATTAATTCTTAACCCCCCTTCTAACACTTGAGTGGCTTCCGTGTGACGCCCCATCAGGTTATATAGCGCGGCAATTTCAGCATAAACCTTGGCGTAACGTGGTGCTATGGATTTGGCCTGCTCTAGTAGCTCCAAGGCATGGGTGAACTTCAATTCTTTGCTATCTATTCGTGCTTGTTCAATTAACTGTTCCACTGGAGGGGACGTAGGTGGTGGGTTTGGTCCCTTAGCCCTTTCTTGTTCAAGCGCTTTGATCATGTCTCCAGCTGTTTGGAAACGGTCGCGCGGGTCCTTCGCCAACGCTTTAAGAATAAGGGCTTCAAGTGAGGGAGAAATCACTGGGTTATAACGAGTGGGTCGCTCAGGTTCACGTTCGATGATGGCAGTACGAAAGGCATTTAGAACCTTTCTATTCAATTCGTCCTGCAACATATAACCAATCTCATCATTGTCTGGTGAAAGCCCATGCTCACGAAAAAATGTTTCACGAACTTCGCGGTCAATACTGTAGAAGTCGAGGTAAAAATGGCCTGTCATCATCTCAAATAGTGTGGCACCAACTGAATAGAGATCAGAGCGGCCATCCATTTTGCTATCTTTTTCTCGAGCCTGCTCAACCGACATATAGAGTATAGTGCCAGGTTGGCCGCCAAATGTCAGTTGATAATTAGGCACATGCGCTAACCCCCAATCACTTAGCTTCACAATCTCCCTATCTTCACTGAGAAGAATATTTGCAGGCTTGATGTCCCGGTGTAAGATGTTTCGTTTATGCGCTTGCTCTAGTGCATGACAAATATCAATCGCTATCTTTAGCGCTTCTTTTTCCGAACGCTTGCCTTCCCTCCGCAGCCAGTGATCTAAGGACCCCCCCGCCATGTACTCCATGATGATGTAGTAATTCTTCACAGAGGGAAATTCATTAGGCTGTAACAACAAGTGTACGGTGACAATATGGGGATCGTTGAGACTGGCCATTGTGCGCGCTTCATTGATGAAACGGCGCTGTGTAGACTTATCGACAAGATGACCGGCTAGGAGTTCTTTAATGACGCGCTGGACACCTAGACTGAGGTCAATTGCTAAGTAGGCACAGCCAAAGCCTCCCTGACCTAGGGTTGACTTGATCTCAAATTTATCGATAAGCTTATCACCTGGCCTGAGTTGCATAGTTACTCCCCTTCACAAGGTATTCCTACTTAAACTGCTTTTCATGATCTATAAGAGATACCAACCATCGGTAATCTTACTATGCTGTATTGAACTGTTTATTCCTGATCATTCCCCACTAAAAAGCTAATTTTGCCTGCCTCGGCGCTAATGCTCATCGAACCGCGAACGCCTTTTAAAACCAATTCGCTCAAAGGCCTTGTCAACAGACGTTCAATGACGCGTTGCAAATGACGTGCGCCGTACTCGGCATGGTAGCCCTCTTGGCAGATAAGGTTAAGCGCACTCTCCTCGATCAGGAGTGAGATTCCATGTTGTTGCTGCAATTGAGTTGACAAGCTGTCCAGATGTAGACGGGCAATAGCACGAACCTGTTCTAATTTCAGGTGTTGGAAAACGATCACCTCATCCAAACGATTGAGGAATTCAGGGCGGAACGTTTTCCCCAGTTCGGCCATGATGTTACGTTTTACATCTTCAGGCTTTGTTTCTGGTGATTGGAAGCCAATCGCCGGTCGCTTCTTGAGCGCCTCTGCAGCTGCATTAGATGTCATAATAAAGATGGCATTTTTACCATCAGCGATTCGACCTTGCGTATCAGTCAATCGCCCGTCATCGAAGAGTTGCAAGAAGAGGTCGAAGATATGTGGGTGAGCTTTTTCGATCTCATCTAGCAACACAACGGCGTGGGGTTTACGACGGAGCGCCTCAGTTAATGCACCTCCCTCTTCATAGCCGACATAACCAGGGGGCGCACCGATCAATTTGGCAACACTATGGGCTTCCATGAATTCAGACATATCGAAACGAATGCTTTCCTGTTCAGAACCAGAAAGCACCTCGGCCAGAGCCTTGGCGAGTTCAGTTTTACCGACACCGGTCGGCCCAACAAACAGAAAAACCCCTATGGGGCGATTGGCTTTTTTAAATCCCGTTCTGGCCAGACGCACCGCCTGAGCTATCGTTGTCACTGCTTCATCCTGGCCAACGACGCGTTGGCTCAGCAGCTCTTCTAACTTCAGCAAGCGTGTCTGCTCTGCCTCGGTTAAGCGGGTCAACGGTATGCCGGTCCACTCCGCCACGACCTGGGCAACAGCTTCCGCATCAATGACGGGTTCGATTGGTGTCATCTCCTGCGCTGACCATCGACTCGCCGAGTTGATACGGGCTCGCACACAGGCTTCATCAATCAGATCACACGCTTTGTCCGGCAGACGGCGATCCGGCAAATAAGCAATTGAAAGTTTGATCGCTGCTTCGAGTGCCTCGTCTAGCAGGCGTACACGATGATGAGTCTCATATCGTCTCCGAATTTGGCGAAGAATTTCCTGCATCTCATCTGCTGTGGGCTCCTTTACCATGATGCGCTGGAATCGTCGCTCCAGTGCAGCATCCTTTTCAAGGCTGCGGCGAAATTCATTGGGAGTAGTAGCCCCGATACAGCGAATCTCCCCACGAGCTAAGGCGGGTTTGAAGATATTGCCAACGTCAAGCGCTCCGCCCTCAGCACGACCAGCCCCAACCAGAGTATGAATTTCATCGATAAATAAAATCACCTCAGGCTGGCTGGCCTCTCGAATCACCTGTGCTAATCTTTCTTCCAATTCGCCCCGATACTTGGTGCCCGCTACTAGGTTCGCAACAGGTAACTCAATGATTCGTTTGCCACGGAGATGGCTTGGCACTTTGTTATCAACAATGCGCTGGGCCAGCCCTTCGACAATTGCCGTTTTGCCTACACCTGCTTCGCCAATCAGAAGAGGTGTATTTTTATCCGCGCGGGCAAGGACTTGCGCAATGCGCCCAATTTCCTCACGCCGACCAATGACTGATTTCAGTTTCCCTTCACGCGCCTCACGGGTCAGATCACGCCCAAATTTGTTCAATAAAGGTGTAGGATTGGGTATGGAAGCGCCTGTCTCTACGCTCCTGACAAAAGTTAGCATCTCCTCTAGGTTGACGCCTAAATTTTTGAGAAATTCTGCGGTAGAACTTCCGCCTACTTTCAAAAAACCGGTCAATAAATGGCGTTCTTCAATCGATATCCCTGTATCTGTCTGGGCCTCGACAGCAGCAATTTGAGTAATACTTTGTACGCGTGGAGACAGCAAATCCAATGTAAATTCCACAGGGCCTGGGTGTGGTGGTCCGCTCGGTCGTAAGTGCTGCCGCATAGCATCGCGTACATGTTTGGGACTAAATCCCTGTTGTCGGAGCGCTTGATCGGTAAAACCATTCTGAATTTTAGTTAAGGCAATGATCAGATGCGGTGTGTCAATCAGTGCATACCCCATGCGATAAGCTTCTTGCATGGCAAAGGTGAATACTCGCTTTGCGCTATCAGCAAAGGTTATTTCAAGCGGAGAAGCTTTTTCTGTTGGCGATGGTGCTACAACGACTGCACCATCATCATTATCGTGGCGACCGACATCGGCAGATTCAACCAGATAGAGGCAAGGATCTCCATAAAAGATCAATGACGCCCAGGTGAGATCATGCGGTTGTTGCGCACGAAACTGCAGCTGGGCTTGCCGCAAAGCTTCCCCAAGCGGTGCGCCCTGAAACGCTGCTGTATAAAATGAGGTTACAATGTCAATAACCCCTTGGTCATCAACGCCCCAGCGCGTGCCAATAACACACCGTGCTCCACCCGACAAAAAAGCAGAGGCCAACGCATCCGTAGCTGACCAACTGGGAGTCGCCCGTTTGCCCGGCTGGCTCGCTTGCCCGGCGCCACAGGCGTTCAAAAAAACAACCGGGTTACTATGAAGAAGCTTGTGAATAGCCTCAGTCGTTAATTCGGTGCGGTCCGCCAACAATAGAGCAGCCTGTTTGGTGTCCGTGTTGAAGTCTATGGGACCAGCGTAATGAATCCCAATATAGTTTTCTTCGCTTTGTAATTCTTCCTGCATAGGCAAGCGTTTTGCTCGATTGCCAGTCAAGATACGCGGATATGCGCCACGAGTCGCGATTAGCTCACCGATCTGATTAACCTCGCGTTCCGCTCCATCAAGATCGCCGCGTGGGTTGCCGATCAGCAAGAAAGACGCCTCCTCAAGAGAGGATAATGTGGGTACAGATTGTGTTTTTACAGCTTTAGATGATGATTGTCGACCTACGCTCTGTTTCAATCCCAAAAATTGTTTGCTCTGATCATCGAAAAGCAGCTCCCAAGGTATTTCTGACATAGTGGTAGAAATGATGAGGGGAGAGTTCAGGTCGCGTAAGTATTTTTGGATTTCGCCAGGCAATAAGAGTCGAAGCATCCGACGCCCTAAATCTTCCAATGGAAAATCGCCCTGGATAGCTCGCTCAATAGCCTGGTGTAGGTTTTGTTGCTCTGTAGCAGAGACAGCTGGACCAATATAGCGGAACACAGCACTGTTTAATTCAGGTCGTTCCACGCGAAACTGATAAGTATCTGCTACTCGAGATATCTCGAGTACTCTAGCCTTTTTCATGGCTACAGCTCCTTCTTGGCTGGGCCTCTTGTCAATCCAAAAGCGAATTTACAGAGTTTGGCAATTGGTTTTATCGAAACCGGGTAGAACAAAAGTTTAGTATCTTGGCTGTAATCCCCTTGAAAATCTCGATAATTTGTCGAGCAGAGAAACGCTCAGCTTGCTTCCTAGATATCATCAAAGCGAACTGAAGAGCAGGATCACGGTTCATATGAGATAAAGCTAGACGTTTAATAAAGTTATCGCTTTTTCGCTGAATCCTATTCACACGATTATTAAAATCATCTGGCAGGTTGCCTTCTGTGAAAGATAAAAATTGAGCAGCAGATTTATTTGTGCCGTATAGTTTGACAAGGTGCGAAAACAGATCCACATCTAATACACTAGAGCTATCGGTAACGAGAACAGAGAGCAGGTTAATTGTTTTCAGTAAAGCATCTATGCTTTTTTCTAGTCGGCGTTCCTCAGTCATGCCATTGGCTGCATTCTCTGTTGCGGATACTTGATCCCAAGTATGGACAAGATGTCGTATCGCGCGAAACAGAGATTGGTAGTGCTCCCTCTCATGCTTAGGACAGTGTTCAGTGATAGAATCGAACTTTCCAAAGTTATCATCACTGAAGTGCGTAAGGTTGGTTGGAGGGCAAAAAATGACAGCCTCAAGTGAAGATATAAGGGCAGCCTGAGAATGTCGCATCGAATTCAGGCGCACCTCATGAACTACGTCTGTAACTCTGTCATCAGCACCAGGTTGTAAAGTGCTTTGACTTTCATAGCAGGCAAAGCCCTGTACCATCTGAAAAGTATAATCGCCAATCAAACCGAACTGCCACGGTGTATGATCTCCAGGGTAGAGACTTTGAAAACGGCCCTGCGCTTGCACAAAGGCCGCTCCAGCAGGCAACCCCTGTAATAGTGATTCAATATATAGGTACGTAAATGGCCAGTAACTGTCCGCAGGAACAATGTCCGTGCCGGTAACCAGGGCAAGCTTTGTACCGTTACGACGGAAACAATCGCCGATTTTCCATGTATTGCAGGCAAGTAGACCGACAAACTCTGGAAACCTGGGCAAATTAAAAAGTAGGTCAGGCATCGACAATCCCTGACCGTTAGGAAAAACTAAGAATTTCCCGTTGCGGCTACAGTGTTGAGCACTGATAATCAGCCAATCGACCCTATCATGGAGCAGATAAGCACGGAGCCGAGAGGGTGAGGCAGCATTGCCGTAGAGAGTTCTAAAATTAACAGTTCCTAGCAGTTTTTCAAGACGATAGACCTCATCGCCATGATTACCAATGATTAAAGCGGTCTTTTCTGTTATGAGGACGGCCATGTCCCCTTTTCCTTTCGCCACGTTGCGAGGAATGCTTGTTTGTTAATCTTTTGATTTATGTCGACTCTAACGTGATAGTAAAACGCCAGATCTGATTAGCCTTCTCACCCTCAGTCGGTCTAACCTCTATCGTGTAATAGCCGGGATCAAGCCCTATAAACCTTGCCTTTCCCTGTCTCAGCGGAGCACTTTCATTCCCGTCAGGGCGATGCAAGGTCACCTGGGTATGCATTAGCGGACGCTCAGACTCCATCTCACGCGCTTCGACACTGAGGTGGCTAGTTCCCTCGCTGGCTGCCTGTACGGCCACGGTAATTTGAATGTTGCCTTCTCGGTCAGGTAATGTCAGCGTTTGTCCCAGGCCCCCCTTTTGCCCGCGCCGCATAGGCTCGACGACAGGAGTACGCCCTGAGGTAATGGATGAAGATAGTGACCCCGATAACCCTTCGAAAGATGCTGACATTTTACGTTTGTCTATTTTTGCCGATAACTTTATCTCTGCTAATTCGCGAATACGTTGGCTGCTTCCCTCTCGCGATATGTACATAGATGAAGTCCACACAGGTTGTCTCAAAAAAGAGAAATCTAGCTGAGGATAGGATAGTGGCTCCTTTAGTTGATCTAATTCCTCTAACCGTGTTAACGCCCACATGAGCACATCCTCGCGTCCTAGTACAACACTTGCTAATTGTGTAACCTTTTTTAGACATGTCACACAGTGGATCAGATGTTCACGGCTAGCCTGCAGGATAGGCAAAAGATCCTCGCCTTTTTGAGCAGCATCTTTCAGTTCTTTGACCAAATCATCGTGTGATTGCATTCGCCTTCTCTCTACTCTATTTCTTATGCATAGCGTCCTACAATTCGACTTCGCCACATCACTTAGTCATTTTGTAAGCATTTATATAATGTCTGATCATCTTGCATCATTTTTCTCGCTCTAAAACGTAATTGTTGTACATTATTCTTCTTTTCGCCAAGAACCAGTGCGATTTCGTTATCATCAAATCCAGCAAAGTGTTCCAAGGTTAACACCAAACGCATATCTTTGTTGGGTAATCGTGCAATTGCTTCTAGTAAACAATTGAGTAAATAAGGAGTAATAGAACCGAAAGACGCCTGCCTATTATTTAGTATACCTAGCTCATCCTCACGGTCTGCTTGTCTTTTCACCTTTTCCACCGCCGGACCACATAGGCGATTCAATGTCGTTATTGCAAAACTTAAGAATGCAATGGGGTTTTTAACCGTATGAATGTGTCGATAGATTGCGTCTAAGGCTTTTTGTGTGCATTCCTTAGCCAGGTCTTCAGAGCAGTCTTTGGTCACCATGTAGTTAAAAGCAACGCGATAGAGATAATGCCCTAATTCTTCGTAGGCCCGCTCTTGTTCCCTCTGGTGCTGGCTGCAACATCCGGCATAGAGTGATTCGCAATATATCCTTTTTGCCACAATAGTAACTAGGTTTTCCAAATTACCATCTGATTGCATGACAGCACGACACTGTTCATCCTGGCTTACAGCGTTAAAAACCTTTGCCGTAAAAGTCTTTTCATCAAGAAAACGGTAGCCTGGTCGATTTATCAGTCCATGCACAACCTGAGCTGAGATCTGACGAAATTCCACTACCATTTTTATTGCCAGTTCCTCTTGCTGAGACTCTCTAACCACCACGCGATTTTCTCCCTCAAGCTCAATCCGGATAACTGCAACTGCGTCACATCGTAAAGAGACAAGAAGGCTTTAAATTCTTACAGACAATCTCGGATAATTTCACTGAGTGTTCAAAAATGATCTGAGGCTTCTAACCTTATCTGGTTGATAACCTCAAATTTACAAAAGCCGACGTGTAAGCGTAACCCTTTTTTCCACTTCCTTCCCATACAGGAAGGCGACATCCTTCCTTTGACATCCCACATGGAAAGGAGGTGAGCAACATGCGTTGGCGTACATGGATCCTCATTATGGCCCTGGTCTTGGCCACTCTATCTTTCTCCCTATCACCCAAGGTAACTCTGGCAGGGGATATTGAGTGGCCGGTCGCTGGTCATAACAGGTAGCGCAGTCGAAGCCATGTAATCGATGAAGGGTTGGGGCTCGCCTCCCCTGCCCTTCATCAAGGTCAATCCAATTAAATTAGATTTGGTACCTTGACGAAAATGAGCCAGGATGTCCAATCAAAACAAATGACGCCCAGTGAAAAGGCGTGTAGCCACGCGCGATCATCTGGCGTTGAGCTATATTGAGCGCCTGTGCTGGTGACTGACCGGCTTGCAATGCCCGGTAGAGCTGTGTCATGAGCACCATAGTCGTCTCATCCGGCACCTTCCACAGGCCGGCAACGAGCGCGCGTGCCCCAGCGTGAAAGAAAGCCTGAGCTAACCCGCTCATTTCATCTCCTACATTGAGGTCACCCCGTGCTCCCTCACAGCTGCTAAGTGTAATCAGTTCAGCATCTAGAGTAAAATCGAACAGATCTACTACAGTCAGAGAACCGTCTGCAAGCAGAAACTTCGATTGCAACGGCGCGCTTTCTTCGAACAAGGCGTGCGTAGCAAAATGTATGATCTGATATTCGCGCAACGCACCGATTTTATTTAAGGCGAATAAGTCTCCACATTTAGCCTCATGATTCAGCAGGAGAGTACTGCTCGCCCCTAGCAATCGATGCAAAGCCTTTGCTTCCACCACCGTAGCAGACAATTGTCGTGCTCGCTGGTCGAACTCAGATACACCGATAATCAGTGCGCGTCGTTTATATTCTTGTTGTCCATTTACCTGATGTCGTTTCAGGAGTAACTGGAATATATGTAAGCTGGGCGTGTAAATAACTGTACTCTGTTGTGCTAAATAATGACCCCCAGGTGAGATCAATGCGTGGAAAGGTAATGCGTGTAGGATGTGATAAGGAACGGTAATCAACAGATGCTCCGGAGATAGGTGTTCCCTCACCACTTCAGGGATTAGCAACAGATAGAGTTGACGAAGAAAAACCAATCCCTCACCCTGATTTGTCATGGTATGATCACCAATTATTCCTTGATACACGGAACCACGTTGGATTGGGTGAGGAGATGTGCAAATGCGTAGAAGTTTTTCTTCAATAAGCGTTAATTTTTTTGAACAGGTGAAGACCGTATTTGAATCAAAATAGAGGATAGTTAGTTGTGCATTGTTAAGATAATAAGCCAGGACGCCCCAAGTATAAGGCCAACTTGTGAGCATTGTCTCACGAAAGCTACTTAGGCTGAAAGGGGGCGGATATAGAGCCGAAGTCCATAAGGGATGAGCACGAAATAGACGCGATACAATCTCTTCATAATCTCGTTGTGCTATCGTCAATTGCTTTAACAGTTCCTGGTAGGAAGGCGTTGATCTCACTGCTGCATCATCAACGCCAGGGAAACTTAGCGAGTTCTGGAGGGTTTCAATGCGACCCTTTAATGCTCGCTCTTGCGCCAGCAAGTCGTCAAATGGGTTATCAACTCGTGCAGAACGTAATCCACCCAGGGGATTGTAGAGCAAGCTAAGATAGGTTTGTGCCTTACTATGTTCTACAATCTGCACCGCCTGTTCCGCCTTATTAAGCTGAATGGCCATTGCCAGCGCCTCATCGTACACATGCTGTCGACCAGCAAAGAAAGAACTGCTACCTTTGGCCGTATAAAAGCCATTCCGACCGCGACGAATGGCATCAATAGCCTGCAGATAGTGATGAAAAGCTTTCGTTTGTTCTGCTAGGCGTTGATAACACTGAGCAAGGCCATAATGAACAGGCCAAGCCCAATCGGGGAAATCGGTATTGAGGACAGCCAGTGCGGCTATGAACCAGCCTAATGCCTCTTCATACTGACCCTGTGTCAGGCTAATTTCACCCAAGCCCAATTCGCAGAGCGCAACATTAACCGACCACTCACGGCTACAAAATTCTTGGCGAGCTTGTCGATAGAGCGCCGTTGCGCGCGCTGGTCTATCCTGGATTTGTTCTAGCTGGGCTAAACGTAACAGGCAGAACGCTTTCTGAGCGGACATCTGTTCGTTAACATATGTCGATTGGGCTTGCTGTAGCATTTTTTGGGCAAGCTCATATTGACCCGAGGCCTGATAAGCTTGTGCCTGGAGAATCTGATTAGCGGCCACGCATAACGAAGATCCTGTTGTTAAAAAATCCTGATATGCATTTTGTAATAATGCGAGGGCGCGATCATACTGCTGGGTGACCATATAGATACGCGCCATGTTTTCCTCACAGTGAGCTACGTTGACTCTCATGCCTGCCTTAGCGAATATATCTCTGGCCTGTTGGTGTTCTTCAAGCGCCCGATCATAAGCGCCCAAAATCTCTTCGACTGAAGCCATATTGGTCTGACATCGTGTGGCATGAATTGTCAGGCCGGCAGCTATACAGGCCTCTTTTGCCTTCTGAAAAAAAGCAAGCGCTTTAGTATAGCGATTCTGCTCTTTGTAGGTGAGAGCGATGTTCATGTCACAGTTAGCAACGTCAATGTCCATTCCCTGTTCAACAAATTCCTGGCGTAGTTGAAAGTAGATGGTCAACGCTTCATTACAGCGTCCTAAGCGTCGGTAAGCATTGGCAATATTGCGCTGACAACTACGCACAGCAGCGCGCATATGCTCTGCTTCATAAACAGCACATGCGAGGTCAAGCACTTCCAAAACTTTGTGATACTCTCCTAGATCAAGATAAACAATGGCTTGAATGCGTCGCCCCCAGGCGGCATCAACTTTCGACGCTGTGGCCACAAAAATCTCATCAGCCGCGTGAAGAAGAGCAAGGGCATTATCGTACTGTTGTTCGCAAGCATAGATATAAGCTAACTCAACGTCGCATCTGGCAATATCCACAATAAGCTTAGAGGTTGTAAACCATTCACGCGCCTGTTGCAGCCATTGGTAAGCTTGGCGATACTGACCTAGAGTCCGATAAATGCTGGCCAGTAGTAACTCTTGCTCGGCAGTACCCTCCAAATCCTCTACCTGGCAAAAAATCTGCTGGGCTTCTTCACACAGCATAATCGCATCCTTATTGCGGTTTAGGTGATGATAGGCCATGGCCAGACCTAACTGGCACCGTGCAGCCAATAGCAGCTCTCCTCGTTGGATAAATGTCTTGTGTGCGCTCACATATAGGTGAGAAGCTTCGCTCCATGAGCCCAAGCGGTTACTGGTTTCAGCCAGCATTAGCTCACACCGTGCCTGGATAAGCCCATCGTTGCTACCTTGAGCAGCTATATGGACAAGTACAGCCCCAATGTGGCCTCGACGCGGTGACTGTCGCGCGATTCGACATGTCTGTGTCATGAGGTCGATGAGTATATTTGATGGGATGCGAGATTGTTGGAACCTGTTTCTCACCAATTGTTTTGCCCATGCCAATGTTTGCTGCTCTTCATATACCATTTCGACAAGGGTTTGGTAGAAAATTAAAGTTGTTTCCGTACAATCGACTTTGCCGTTCATACATTTATCCATCGAATTTTTATTTTTAGCCCAGTATCTGTAGTATCTTTACTTTCTTTTTTCAACCATGCAAGTGACACATTGCGAAAGAGCGCTTCGCCTCTTTCGTTTACGACGATTGTACGTTCTTCCCCACTATCATCCATAGATACCTGTATTCCAGTTGGTGATACAGACCCAGTTAACATGACCTGCAAGTGCCAACGTTCAGCGCCAGGCAGGCTTCCTTGCTCACAAAGAAGTTCCATACTCACCAGCCAAGAACTATCTTCAAGCAGACTGTCCATTAATGGAAAACATGTAGGTGATGATATGAAACGATCGCCAGAACGAGCCCAAGCGGGCGTCTGAGGATTTAAGCTATTCATGATATACGCTTTACTGAAAGTAATCACCGTTGATAAATAGCCTTGCACCTCACGCAAATTCTCAATTGTCCAAGCGAGAGGATGACTAGCAGGTTCAGCCGATACTAAAAAGGACAAAGTACAAGCTGGATAAACCTCAGGTTCTATCCACTGCTTTTCGCGTTCGAATCGTAGCAACTCACTTAATTCGGCATGTATATATGCACAAAATGCACATGTACGAAGGTGCTGCCAGACATGTGGATAGCTGAACTGTACGGGTTTTGTGGATAGCTCCTCCTCCACATAAATAGGCAATGCCTCTTGAACCATTGCACAAGTTCGTTCCAATTCCTTGATCGCCGTAGCCAGGCTTACTATGCCAGTCTGACAAGCTTGGCAAATAGCAATATGCCTGCCAGCCTCTTGCCCTTCAGAGACAGATACGGTGGTGTCGATGTGATTAATGAGAATATCTCTTGCTCTCTTACAATCCATGCGCTTACTGATTTCCTTGGCTTGATGTGCTCTAATCTAGATAAGATCAGAAATTGTGATTTTCTTGCATTTTTTTAAAAATAGTGGCCCATCTTAGCTGATGCTATCTGTAATTACCAGCATCTATCCCATCGGTCATGCATGGGTATATGATCTATTGCTTCTCAGCCTGTAATAACGCGCGTAGATTTGCTAAGGCGCGTTCTTTAAGGTTATAGATTGCCTGAGTGGTCTTATTCAACTTTTTTGCAGTTTCCTCTGACGACAGTCCTTGAAAAAATAAAAAGTCAATAACCTGTTGTTGTGCTGGGCTCCGTAATTGACTGATCGCACGCAGTAAAGGTTCTAATTGTTCAATAGAAACGAGATCTCCGAAATCTGCTGCTAATTGTGGAGATTTTTCCAGCGGTTCGACTACATCAGGTAGGTCAAGAGGATTGCGAGGACGATGGTGGCTGCGGAAAACATGATGACGCAAAATCGTAAGAGTCCAAGCATCAAAAGAGCAATCATAAGGGTAAACTTGACAGTAGATACTAAGACAGGTATCTTGAGTCGCTTCCTGAGCGCGTATATAGGCATCTTCTGAATCCCAGTTACGACGAAGTAGAAGTGTGTATGCTGCACGGAACAACCATTTCCATAATTGCTCCCAAGCTCCCTGATTGCCCTGCATTAATTGGGAGACCAAATCATGATGTGCAGCATAATGATTTGCAACCAGGTCTGTATATTCTTCTGAGGTTAATGGTTTGCCGAGAAAGTTGCAAACTCGCTGAAAACGACCCGTCCTCAGATTTGTTTCAACAATTTCTTTCACCTGATGGTTGAAACTTGATTTAGAAAGTTGGGAGCTTAACTGTAAATCGGGGGGATCTACTTCAATCATAGTGTTCCCTCAATCGTTTGTGTTTATGAACTAGCTTTGGGTCTGATACATCATTGCTCCATCTCATTCAATTTCACCTCGAATTCTGTCACCATTACACACTTCTGTCAAACATTCTTTCTAGTCCTTACGAAATATTCACATTATAAAGATAAAAATCTTGTAAGCGAGAGTATGATATTGGGCTCTTTCATTTCATGAAAGTAACAAGCATTGCGCGAATTTTCTGATTACTTTCTTGTGAACTCAGTTATATGACAGAAAAGGAGAATTTTGTCATGCAGACCAATCAAGAAACCTATGGATGTTTGAACATTGGATTTGGATTTCTAACTCTTTTCTTTGTGTTCATTGCTGGTTGGCTAGTGTATGGCAGTCTTGGGGCGGCCTTTTGGGTAGTGCTACTTTGGATGGCTATCGGTTTGGCCACCCTGGCAGGATTCGTTCCTCTTATTGGGCCATATCTTTACTGGAAACTCGCAACTGTATATGTACTACCAGCTATCTTGGGCGCGGCAGGTATCCCGACTTCTTGGTTGACTACAGGAGGTCTTTGGCTTGGCCTATTCAGCAGTGTAATGTGGACGCTTTCAGGTTTAGCTATCGTTCTCTCCATCTTCACCACTGATCGGCGAGCAGCACAAGAGACAACATCGCCATATCGACTGTCCCGGTAACGATCATGAATGGCAAGGTGACAAGATGAAAAATATTAGTTCTCTTGTCACCCTGCCACAGCACCAGCAGCTTTAGCCTAGCAAACAGTATTACACGAGAAAGGAACTTCAAAGTCTCTGTACCTATAAGTGATCAATTGGAATAGGCTAACCTCCACCTTCCATCTATACCGTGACAATCTACTGATCTCTATCCGTTCAGTTTTGTAAATTTGTTGTTGATGATTTCAGCGGGTGCAATTCACAAAACTGAACGAAAGTATATAACGAAAATCAACCTATTCGTGTGTAACAGAAGGAGTATCAAATGCACAAAAATCACATGCTAGAGCGCGCCTATTGCAAAACTCCCATCGATTGCCAGTCACCTATAGTCGCCGTTCTCGGAGCTGGCATCGGGCTAGATTTTGCACACCAATTAGAGCAATACTATACCGCCTTAGGCCATCCTCTCTCACCTAATAGCCTTGCTATTTTTGATGCTGGCGGGCTAGATCTTTTAACCCATCTAAGTAATACAGGTTTACCACGCCTGAATCTTATACAATGTGGCCTTGAGCGTGTGGGTGGTAAGACAGCCTTATGGGGCATGTGTACGCCACGACCACCTAAAGAACGTTTAATCAAGTGGCCATATCCATTAGCAGATCTTCAAAGCCGTTTTCAACGCTTCGAGTGCGCTATGGGCGTACCAGAGCCAATCCCCCTATCGGGTCGAAATCTGGAAGGCGAGCTTATTAAGCGTTTAGGCACTTTCGTCGACCACCGGAGGGTTCTAGACATCTTACCTGCACCTCTGGCCATTAACGCTTACGGCCATCGTTGGTCTGCTCTTGATCATCTTGCTGAAGTAACTGAACACGGTATAAGCATAGTTCCCCATGCGCGGTGTACACGATTGGAAGCCCATAATGGGTATATTGAGGCTATCCACGGCGCATGGCATGGAAAGACGTTCATTTGCCGGCCCCAGATAGTGGTGTTGGCTGTGGGTGCTGAAAATGTACTACCGCTGCTAGATAATATCCGCCCATCTACGCTCGAACTGCACCCAGCTGACCATATTCGAATGGACCTGTCTGGCTGGCTGGAATCAGACCACTTTCACTTGGGTGATGCCAATGAGTTGGGAGTTGGAGTCCTAAATATGGATTGTCGCTCGGAACATGCGGATGTCGCCTATCATCTTGAGATAAAGGTAGCACCCAAACCACACTGGAAACATTATATGCCTAGCGGTGACAACTTGCAAACCGGCCCTTATGATCGACGGATCCTGGTCCAAGTACAGGCCATTGCTGAAATGCATAACCGTTTACCGACCAACAGCCTGATCCGTGATCACCTACGAATCCATCCACAATTGTCTTTGTCGGATGTCTGTTTCCACGCGGAAATTGGAACACAGATGTATAAGGTTGCGCGAGAGATTGGCCTGACCGATATGCATCTGACAATGCGGCCATTGCTCACGAACCATCATCTTTATGGGCTTTTTCGTATTGGAAAAGGAGTGAATACTGAATTCTTGCTTGAAGGCTTCGAGAATCTCTACATCCTGCCTCCAGCGGCGTTTCCAGACGTCGATGATGACGCGAACCCCATGCTCAAAAGTAGGGTTTTAACCTCTTATGCTGTCGAAGCAATAGCTGCTCGTCTGATGGCTAATGATCATAAAAGTAAGATGAAAATGACTGGGGAGAGTATAGGGATCGAATAAAGATCCGCTGATTAGAGATCCCCTATAACTTTGGCACTGATGAAAACGATAGCGCAGCCGAAGTATAGGGGAGCAAATTAAGTTGGCATAGCAATACAATCGCTTTGAGAGCTTTTAACGGTCGTTATTTCGGCCTCAATTTGATGCAGTATAAAAGGAGATTAAGTAGGTATCATCAGCTTGAGCGCCTCGACCCTATGAGAAATCCGCATCCTGATTGCCCTCCCCTCCCCCATGTCTCAATCACTTAAAACAGGCATACTCCACGCTGCTTGAAACAGTCGTTGCTTTGCTCCAACCCACTCGATAAGGCCATCTCACAAAGCGTAACGGGTCCAGCAGTCTGGGTTTCTGAGACAAATTTTTCTCTCTGTGGCCGATTGGTCGAAAACTGGCGGTTTCTCTTCATTTCCTGGATCGCTTAATGGGAGCGTGTGTATCATAGTTACATCTCATAGTCATCATATCACTACTTGCATTCCTATCCTTGTTTTGATACACTGGTTCTAGAGTGACTATGACTGACCAACAGAAACGGGTACTCAAAGCCAAAATCGCTGTTTCACTCTTGGATGAGCTGGGCCGTCGTCCGACGCCGCAGGAGGTGGAGCGCTTTACCTTGGCCGCCTGTGTGCTCTACAAAACGATCTTAGGCTTGCACTACGCACGCAAGGCGCAAAAAGACGGTGGGCAACTGGCGTTATTTTAAGGGAAAGGAAGCAACTTATGCTCGTTGGCTACGCCCGCGTGTCCACCGGGGAACAGAATCTCGATTTACAACGCGCTGCGCTCACCAACGCCGGCTGTGAACAAATTTTTACGGACGAAATGAGCGGTGCCAAAGCTGACCGGCCTGGTCTGAGCCACGCCTGCCAGTTTCTCCGTGCCGATGATACGCTGGTCGTCTGGCGGCTGGATCGCTTAGGCCGCTCGCTCACCGACCTGATTGCGCGCCTGGCCGAGCTGCGTGAGCGCAACATCGGCTTTAAGAGCTTGCACGAGAGCATTGACACCACATCGCCGGCAGGCAAACTCCAATTTCACATCTTCTCCGCCCTCGCCGAATTTGAACGCGATCTCATCCGCGAGCGTACACTGGCCGGATTGCGGGCGGCACGAGCACGGGGACGCTTCGGCGGCAGCAAGCCCAAGCTGACGCCAGAGAAAGTGAAAATGGCTGCGTCCTTGATCAAAGATAAAAACAATCGCATCAAGGATATTTGTCAGACGTTGGGCGTCTCACGGGCCACGCTCTACCGTTACGTCTCGCCCACCGGCGAGATTCGTACGCAACACGCAGCCAAGACTGATACACTCAAGCACACGAACGAGCACAGCTAAAGCGCCCCACGCCACTTGGTGGCTGGACGTGCCAGTCGTGCCGTTGATCTATGGCGGAACGTCCGAACTGGCACAAACCATCGCAATATCAGCTAGGGTTTGATTTTGGCGCCACACCCTGGGAATCAAGCGCAGAGACTGACCTGCGCTTTACCTATGCCGTCAACGAGGAAGTCGCCGTGTTGCGACCAGCGGATGCGGGGCAGTATCTGCTCACGCATGTGTACACGCCGTTTGAGCGGTTTGATCAAGAGGAGGTTTGGATTTTGCTGTTGAATAATAAGAATCGGATTACGCATCAGAGCCTGATTTATCGCGGGACGTTTAACACGGTGCATCTACGCATTGGCGAAGTGTTTAAGCCAGCCGTCCGCTTTAATGCGGCGGGCATTGTGGTCTCGCATCTACATCCGTCGGGCGACCCATCACCGAGCCCCGAAGATATTAGCGCGACGCAGGCCCTCTACACCGCTGGTAAGCTGCTCGAGGTGAATCTGCTTGACCATATCATTGTCGGGCGGGGTTGCTGGCGGTCATTAAGACACCTGGGCGTTGGGTTTGAAGAGACGCCCTAAGCGCTGCTTGGCTCAGGGCGGCGCCAAGCCGATGACGGCATAGTACCGATCCAGTTCTTCCCAGCCGGTTTCAAAGGTGAGGAGGGGCATTTCGATAGGCGCATTCGCAAAAAAGGGGTCGTTGATGTAGATGACCCCGTGTGCTTGATCGATCCCGACGACCACCACGGCATGCCGTGTCACTTCGCCACCCCAATGCGCCCAATGGAGGGTCTTCACGCCGACAATCACAGGCAACCCCACTTCGATGGTGGGCGCGAAAAGCGACACATCCCCCTGCTCACTGAGTGTGATAGAGAGGCCAAGGGCCTCCAGATAGCGCAGATGGCTAAACGGGGTGAAGGCACGGCCAGCGCGCAACCGTTTGGCCAACCGCTCATAGCCGAGCGGGATACCGAGATAGGTCAGCACCATGTCGGCGCACGCGACGAGACAGTCGGATTCACGCTGCTGGCGGCGGTGTATGAAATTGGACAAGAGCATCGGCGCGGACTCGCATTCGTTTGATCTGGGTGGGTGTGAGGGGCAGTGGTTGCCCGGTCTGGGCGTCGACATCGAGCGTGCCGAGCATCCCTAATTCGCCCAAGCGTGGCAGCCCAAACCGAATCGCAAATTGCCAGATAGGAGGCGCAAGCGGAATTAGTATGCCATCCGTCGCCTCGCACGATAAACTAACCGCCATAGTCAAATAGCCGTTCGCCTTGCGGCGCGCGTACTCAGCCAATATATAGCCCTGCTCATCCACGGGCAAGCGGCCGCGGGTACGCGCCTCGGCGATCATGGCTCGCTCGCGGATGATACGTAATTGTTGGGGTTCTAATCGGAGCACTTCGCCGGTCTTGGCATCGACAAGGATAGCGTCAAGGGCGCCATACGCACAGCGGATGATGAATTGCCAGATCTCCCGCCCACGCCCTTTGTGGTAGTAGCGCGTGCCCTCCACTACTTCAAACATCGGATCGATGTGCGCCGTCACATAGGCGCTGGCTGCCCGCTGGGCGTCTGCCTCGCTTATCGGCAGCGTGCTGATGGTGGGTAGGTCAAGCGTAGCTGACGTCACGTGAACACTTCCTCTGTTAAAAATGGTGTGCTTGCGACTTGCTGCCCCATTGTACCTGGTTCTTGACTAATCCGCTAATTACCCACTGTGCGCAGCCGCCGAAGCAAAACCGTCCCAGCGACCAAACAGTTGCGTGCCGATGGTACAATAGAGGTATGACAGCAACCTCCCCCATCTCCATAAACACGGATGTCTTGCGGCGTGCCGAGCGCAACGCCCGCACGCTGGGCCTCTCCGTGAGCGAGTATCTCAGTCGCTTAGTCCTGAAAGATACCAAAGCGGCCAGAAAAACTAGCGAAGTCTTCCCTGTGGAACACGGCTGGGGACCGGTGCCCAAACACGTGCAGGAGCGCTGGGCGCGTGAGGAGCAAGAAGCGCTAACGCACGGTCCCACGGCCCATAGCGTGGCCGACTTTCGGCACCAGCTTGAACAGCATGAAGCCGATTAAATGGTCAGCTCATTTCCAGCGAGTCTATACGACGCAGATGGCGAAAAACGAACCCCTCTGCACGGCCTTTTGGGCCGCGGTTGAAACGTTTCAGCACGATCCGCAGTTGGTGCGCACGCATCCACTCAAAGGAAAAATGGCAGGCCGCTTTGCGTTTGAGGTCTCGCCAGATTGCCGAGTGATCTTTCGCGTCACGGACGAGTATCTGATCTTCGTGCGCCGTTTAACGGCATAAGTTATCGAGTGTAAAACACTCTGTGGGATAGGAAGCAAAAGACACACAAGCCCAACTAACTTAGTGGAAGAGGAAACTCAACCATAAACACAGCATGTTAGTAAAGCAGATTGAGAGCCAGTTGACAGGCTCAAGAGGATACGGCAAGGGCTGACTGGCATGGTGAAGGCTATACTGCTTGAATCTCAATCTTCAGGGGTACAAGATATACCTATGGGAAAGCCAACTGCCCATATCTCATGAGAGGAACAAAGTCCAGCCAGATAATTCCTAAAGTATCTCAAAACGGTGAAGATGTTTGAGATAAGCTTCCCAATGAGAACACACAATAGTGAATTGTGGTAAGAAGATGAATGAGACACCTAAACCAGCCTAAACGTAACTTATGTACGGAAAACGGGATGACCTACAAGCCGCGAGGCTCATGGTCACAGAGTCTCCATAGTAGTCAGCGATAGGGAAAGCCTATCACAAGGCAAAGGGAGACAGATAATCAAACCTTCTAGCAACATGGAGAGAAAAGCGCAATGCTCAACGCTCATACATACCTAGAGGTGGTTAGTAGCAGAGGACAAAGAGACCTAGAACTTGAACGAGTACATCACAATCTAAGAAACAAAGACTTGTTCCTAACTGCCTATAGCAATCTCTATAGCAACAAAGGCGCGCTAACCGCAGGAGTAGACCCCTCTGACAGTATCGATGGCATGTCTACCGAAAGAATAGACAAACTGATCGACACACTTAAAGATGGGACATTCCGATGGAAACCAACCAAAAGAGTTTACATTCCTAAAAAGAATGGAAAACTCCGACCGTTAGGCATGCCAAGTTGGAATGACAAACTAGTCCAGGAAGCAATTAGGCTAATCTTGAATGCGTACTATGAACCCCAATTCAGCAAACATTCACACGGATTTAGACCTAAAAGAAGTTGCCACACGGCGCTAAAAGAAATTGTTAAAGAGTGGCGAGGCATCACCTGGTTTATTGAAGGAGACATCAAGGGGTGCTTTGATAATATCGACCACGAATTGCTATTGCAAATTCTTGGAAGAAAAATCAAAGACGAAAAATTCCTAAAACTCATGCGAGAAATGCTGAAAGTAGGCTACCTGGAAGACTGGAAATATCACCAAGTTCTTTCAGGTACACCACAAGGAGGAGTCATAAGCCCACTTCTCTCCAATATCTTCTTGAATGAGCTAGACAAATTCATGGAAGAGGTACTCCTACCCAAATACAACATCGCAGAAAGATACAAAGGAAGAAGAATCAACCCTGAGTATAACCGATTGAGATACCTCAGAGACAGAGCCAGTAAAGCGGGACATAAAGAAGAAGCTGAAAGCTGGGATAAACTGATGAAGCAACAAAGATACTGGTCCGACACCGGCGAGTATCGCAGACTCAGATACATCCGCTATGCGGACGACTTCCTCCTCGGCTTTACAGGTCCAAAGCAAGAGGCAGAAGCAATCAAGCAGGAAATTAAAACATTCCTTGCAACACTGAAACTGGAAATGTCAGATGAGAAAACACTCATCACGCACGCATCTACAGAATCAGCAAGATTTCTAGGGTACGAAGTGAGCATAGCTCTGGAAAATTCCCGGAGAAAAAGCAAACGACGCACCATCAACGGCAGTACGATGTTGAGAATTCCCGAAGATGTCAAAAAGAAATGGGAAGCCAAATATCAAGCCAAAGGCAAGGTTGTACACCTAACCGAAAGAATTGATGACACTGACTTCGACATTATCAGTCAATACCAGAGTGAATTACAAGGGTTGGTCAACTATTATAGAATGGCCGTAAATGCAGCCGGACTGTGGAAAATCAAGTGGATTATGGAAACGTCTCTCACCAAGACCCTCGCCAGAAAACACAAAACCTCAGTCACCTGGATTTACCAGCACTATAAAGGAAAAAATGAGAACGGGTTAAAAACGGTTGAAGTGAAAGTACAAAGAGAAGAGAAACCTCCTCTCGTCGCTCAGTTCGGAGGTATCCACATCCGATACGAAAGAACGGGTCACATCGAAGATGCCCCGGAAAAACCAATGGTTCTCATGGCACGAACGCAACTGGTAGACAGACTGCTTGCTGAAAAATGTGAACTATGTGGTAGTGGAGAAAACGTGGAAGTGCATCACATCAAAAGCATCAAGTCCCTCATTCAGAAATATCGAAAACGAGGAACGGAAATGCCCATATGGACGCAACGCATGGCAGAAATACACCGGAATACGCTGGTCGTGTGTAAATCATGCCACACTAAAATCCACAACGGGACATATGATGGTATCCGGCTAAAACTAACTTAATGATTGCCGGAGAGCCGGATGCAATAAAAGTGTGCGCCGTGGTACGCACTGAGAAAATTCCCACCAGAGGTGGGCAGAGTTCAGGGTAAACGACTCTGAGGTGAACGACTGACCTAAACCGGAAACGGGGAGGGGACAAGAGCCTGTCAGTAAAGCGGGGAACGGCAGAAGGCGTGTATGCTAGGCAGCCTCGCAACGCCTGAGCGATACGGTTAAAGCTGGAAGTGCCTGAATCCCAATGTCCAGTGGTGGAACTGCACACTCATCGGTAGCACGCCTGTACACCGATGCCATCCATAGCCACGGGTTCACTTTTGGCCGTGGTACACCCTGACGGATGGACGATGAACAGTGAGTTCATTCAAGGGCATGAGTGGGAGACCTAAGTCGCTCTAGAAACGTTGCTCAGTGACGGAACACGGGAAGGCCTAAGGGGCGCGAGCCCTAAGGTCTCGGAGCCGTGGTAGTAGTTGTGGGCGTAACGACCCACCGAGGAGAACGGGAGAGCCGTTCGCAGGGCGAAGCACGGCAGGTGTCCTGATGTCAATCAAACTGTAAGGTACGCGAGATGCGAACAGCCGAAACGGTATTGAACATCATACGAGCAAGGGGGCAGCGTGGATTGCCGTTAGAGCAGCTGCTTTCCAGCACAGTGGGATCCGAAGCTTGGAATTCACGTGACTTGAAGTCGCGG
>JADMIO011482833.1_pt1 | contig 28493 bp, 24 predicted proteins | sample 8958161 | NCBI WGS metagenome assembly JADMIO01 (sample SAMN16585339, study PRJNA669376) | soil metagenome | isolation source: Crop rotation soil | place: USA: Cullars Rotation, Alabama | collected 2011 | reverse complement strand
AGGTGAGCCAGTGTGATTACATTTGCGGCCTAACTGTGGCCAGTCCAGTTACGCTGGAGTCACTAGTATTTAGGTGACACTATAGAAGCGGCCGCGACAACTTGTCCACGTGGAATTCTAAGCTTAGGATCCCAATGTGCTGGAAAGAGATCATCAATGTCCGCGACCTGGCGAAGGTGGAGCCGGGCAAGACGCAGATCATCAAGTTCCACGGCGACTTTTCCGACGACGCGTCCCTGGTGCTGGGCGAGACCGACTATTTCAACCGCCTGACTTTCGACTCGCCGCTCGACGTGCGTTTCCGTAGCGACGCCCTGGCGCGGCCGATCCTGTTCGTCGGCTATTCCCTGTCGGACCTGAATATCCGGCTGCTGCTGCACCGTCTGTGGCAGATCTGGAAGCGTTCGGGCCGCGAGGCCGACCGCCCGCGCTCCTACGTGTTCATGGCCAAGCCCGACCCGGTCCAAGAGGCCGTGCTGGGCGAGTGGGGCATCGAGGTGCTCACCGAGGAGGCCGACGATCCGCAGGAGGCCCTGACGGTCTTCCTGTCCCGGCTGAAGGACGCGGTGGACGCCGGTTAACCCGGCCTCAGCTCTCGAACACCCAGCGTCCGCCGGTCATCACCCGCTCGGGCTTGATCTCGATCAGGCCGTGGGGATCGGACTTCAGCGGATCCCGGTCCCAGACCACCAGATCGGCCACCTTGCCCGCCTCCAGCGAGCCGCGCGTGCGTTCGTCGAAGGTCGAGCGGGCGCCGTTGATCGTGCCGCAGGCGATGGCCTCCTCGACCGTGATGCGTTGGGCGGCGCCCCAGGTCTCGCCGTGGAAGTCGGTGCGCGTGACCTGGCTCTGCAGCCACATCATCGGATCCGACGGACTGGCTGTGTAGTCCGAGGAGCTGGGCGGTCTCAGGCCGGCGTCGACTAGCTGGCGCATGGCGAACATGTGCGCCGTTCGCGCCTGCCCGTAAAAGTGCATGACATCGCCGTGGAAATAGACGTAACCGGCGAACGGGATTGGAATGGCTCCAACCGCCTTCATCCGCGCGATCAGGCTGTCGTTGAGCAGGGTGCAGTGCTCGATGCGGAAGCGCGGGTCGCGGCGCGGCGCCTCGCGCTGCAGCTGCTCGAACACGCCCAGCACCTCGTCGATCGCCAGGTCGCCGTTGGCGTGGATGCCCAGCTGCCAGCCGGCCAGATGCGCAGCCTTGGCCTTGGCGTAGAGCGCCTCGCGGGTCGTGGTCTGCAGCCCGGTGAAACGCCCCGGCATGTCCAGATAAGGTTCGGACATCCAGGCGGTTCGCTCGGAGATCGAGCCGTCGGCGAACTGCTTCTGGGCGCCCACGCGAACCCAGTCATCGCCGAAGCCGCTGCGGATACCCGCGGCCATCAGCTTCGGGACGAAGTCGACGAAGATGTTGCAGTAGATGCGGGTGCGCAGCTCGCCCTCGGTGTGGGCGTCGACGTAGCCGGCCAGGCCATCCGGCACGCCGGCGGCGTCGACAGCGGAGGTGACACCCTTCGCGGTGAACATGCGCGAGATCAGCGCCGCGCCCTTGCGCCAGTCGTCGCGCGTCGGGGGACGATCGGAGAGGGTGTCAAACGGGTCCTTTGCCGCGTCGCCGATACGGCCGTTCAGCGTTCCCGCCTCGTCCCGGAAGAAGCGGCCGCCCGGGGGATCCGCCGTGGTCTCGGTGACCCCGGCGGCCTTGTAGGCCAGTGAATTGACGAAGGCGGTGTGGCCGCCGCGATGGGTGACCATGACCGGATGCGCCGGCGCGGCGGCGTCCAGGTCCGCACGGCTGAGAGGCCGCGGGGTCTTGGCGTCGTCGTAGAGGAAGCCTCGCACCCATTGGCCGGGCGGCGTCTGGGCGGCCCGGGCGCGAAGAGCGGTGATGATGCCATCGATCGACGTGCCGTCGCAGGCGACCTTCAGCAGGTGATCGACCCCGGATTCCACCGGGTGCGCGTGGGCGTCATAGAATCCCGGCGTCACCCGCCGCCCGCCGAGGTCAACGCGGCGCGTCGCAGGCCCCGTCAGCGCGAGCATCTGTTCGTTGGAGCCAACCGCGAGGATGCGCTCGCCCGAAACGGCGATGGCCTGCGCCGTCGGCATGCCGGGGCTTACGGTCCAGAAGGCGCCATTGAAGAGGATCTGCTCGGGCCGCGACCAGTCCCCTGAGGCGAGCGCGGCCGGGCCGGCCGCGGAGAGCACGAGGCGTCTGGAGAGATCCAACATGGCGCGCCCCCGGCCTAGATCGGATCGTCCAACGACTTGGCGAGTCCACTGAACAACTTCGGACCCTTTTCGGTCATGTACCAGCAGTCCTCCAGCCGGATGCCGAATTCGCCGGGGATGTAGATGCCCGGCTCGTCCGAGAAGCACATGCCGGCCTGCAACGGCGTCGTGTCGCCGTGCACGAGGTAGGACGGCTCGTGTCCGTCCATGCCGATGCCGTGGCCGGTGCGGTGCGACAGGCCGGGCAGCTTGTAGCCCGGGCCCCAGCCTTCCTTGACGTAGTAGGCGCGCACGGCGTCATCGAGCTTGCCGGTGGGCACGCCGATCTTCGCGGTCTCCAGCGCGATCTCCTGGCCGCGCTTGACCGTGTTCCAGACCTTGCGCTGCTTGGCCGAGGCCTCGCCGTGCACCCAGGTGCGCGAGATGTCGGACTGGTAGCCGTGCACGGTGCAGCCGCAATCCATCAGGACCACCCCGCCGTCCTTGACCGACTGAGGCTGGTGTGAGCCGTGCGGATAGGCCGCCGCCTCGTTGAGCAGCACCAGCGAGAACTCCGGCGCGCCGCCGAGCGCGGCGGTGGCCTGATCCATCATCGCGCCGATCTCGCGCGCCCCCATCCCCTTGCTCACCCGCGGATAGACATAGGCATAGGCCGCCATGGTGATGTCGCTGGCCTTCTGCATCAGGGCCAGCTCGTGCGGCGACTTGATCAGGCGGCAGGCCCGCACGATCGGATCGCCGGTGACGATCTCCCAGGACTTCGACGCCTTGCGCACGCCATCGACGATGAAGAAGCGGATGGTCGACTCCACCGCCAGCTTGCCGCCCTTTGAGCCACGGTCGTGGAGCGCGCCTACAATTTTCTGGAAAGGGCTCTCGTGTTCGTTCCAGGGCCGAACGTCCGCGGGAACCTGCAGGGTCTCGCGCACTGAGGGCTCTTCGAAGAAGGGGGTGATGATCACCGTCTCACCGTGGGCCGGGATCACCGCGCAGGTGGTGCGCTCAGACCGGCGCCACTGCACCCCGGTGAAATAGTCCAGGCTCGAGCCGGACTCGACCAGCAGGGCCGCGATCCCCGCCTTGGCCATCAGCTTCTGGGCCTTGGCGATGCGGGCGCGGCGCTCGTCGGCGCCGATCGGCTTGAGGTCGCCCATCATGGATTTCAGGCCGGTGTCGGCCGCGAGCGCAGCGCCCGCCGAACCGATCAGGGGCGTCGCGGCCGCCGCGCCCAGAAAGCCCCGCCTCGACACCATGACCCGATCCCCCGGATTGCTTCGCAGGGGAGACTAGGCTGGCCTACTCGCCCTCCGCAATGTGTCCTGTGGACGAAGGCCCAAATGCTGCCTAGCGTGGCAGGACGGGCGTATCGGGGGGAAGATGCCGACCAGACGACAGCTGACCGGCCTGCTGACGGCGGGCCTAGGGGCTTCGATGGCCGGCCTGGCGACCCGGTCGCGCGCCCAGACACCGCCAGCGAGCGTGCCGGAACATCTCAGGCTCGCGCCCGTCAGGGTCGAGTACGAGCGCATCATCCGCGTGGTCGCGGGCCTGCGGCCCTATCGCGCCAAGGGCTTCGTGGTCCGTGGCGATCAGATGGGCGACAAGCTGCTTGTCCACAACTACGGCCATGGCGGGGGCGGCGTGACCCTGTCCTGGGGCACCTCGGATCTCGCCGTCGACATCGGCTTCCAGGGCGCGGACAAGTCCTACGCCGTTCTGGGCTGCGGCGCTGTGGGGCTGGCCACCGCCCGCCTGCTGCAGGAACGTGGGGGCAAGGTCACCATCTATGCGGCCGACCTGCCGCCCAACACCACCTCGAACATCGCCGGCGCGCAGTGGTGGCCTTACCTCGTCTATGAGCACGGCAACGTCGGTCCCGAATACCTGGCCCAGCACAAGGAGGCGGCCGGACGCGCCTACCGCCGCTGGCAGACCATGGTCGGCGACTATTTCGGGGTCAGCTGGCGGCGCAATTTCTCGCTCAGCGACAACATCAACAGCGTCCTGCCCGGCGCTACCGGTTCAGTGATGGAGGGCCTCGCGCCCGAAGCCCATAACATCCCGCCGGGCGCCCACCCCTTCGGGCCCCGTTGGCTGCAGCAGTTCGACACCATGCACATCGAGCCGCCGATCTATCTGCACGCCGTCCTGAACGATTTCCACCTGGCTGGCGGAACGCTGAAGGTGCGTAAATTCAATGCGCTGGAGCAGATTTCTTCACTTCGGGAGGATGTTGTCTTCAACTGCACCGGCCTCGGCTCGCGCGAGCTGTTCGGCGACAGGGGCCTCGTCCCGGTCAAGGGCCAGCTCGTGGTCCTGCTTCCCCAGCCGGAGGTGGACTACAACCTCCTGATCGAAGGTGACTATATGTTCCCCCGCAGGGACGGAATCGTCCTGGGCGGCACGCACCAGGAAGGGGTCTTCGACCTGGAGCCCGACTGGGATCAGGCCAAACGGGTGATGAAGCATCACACAGAGATTTTCGGGTCGATGTCGGTCTAGCCGCCGCAGCCGCCCCCGCCACAGCCGCCGCCGCAACCACTGGACCCGCTCGAGCCGGAGTCGCTGCTCGGGGGCACGATGTAGACCTGCAGCAGGGCCAGCTCGGCCATGCCCGCGCCGAGGCCGCCCAGCCCATAGAGGGCCGCGATCTGCAGCAGGCGGGGGTCGTCGGACCCGACCGCGGAACGCCTGGGAATGGCCCGCATCGCCTCGGCCTTGATGCGCGCCGCCGGCGCGCCGGCCGCCACCGCCCCCGCGGTCGCGAGGAGCCAGAAGAAGGCGGCCAGGAACATCTCGATGACCAGAAAGGCCACCGCGCGCCGGTTGTGCAGGCCGTAGCTGAGGCGAAGGAGGCCGAGCGCGAACAGGAGGCCCATCAGTGGCAGGCCGGCGAGCCAGGCGCGGCCCCAGGCGCCGCGGTCGGCCAGCAGGCCACGATCGGACAGCCCGGCGCGGATTTGCCTGACCGGCCTCAGCAGCGCCGCCAGCCCCGGCTTCTCGCCCTGTTCGACCACCGCGACGATCGCCTGCTCCAGGACCGTAGCGCCGGCGGGCAGCGCGCCCGCCAGGACCAGTCGCTTGGTTGCGGGATCGGGAATCAGGGCCCCGGCCAGGTTGAGTTTCAGGACGGCGGTCTCGAGCACGCGCTGGCCGCCGCCCGACAGATAGGCGAGTTCATAGGGCGCGAGCGACGTCCAGGCGACGCCGGCGGCGCGGTCCGAACGGGCCGCGCGGCCGGCCAGCCAACGCGTCAGGAGCAGGGCGAAGACCAGCGCCACGCCGAAACCGATGGCGAACTGCGGGCCTTGGATGGCGCCCGCCGAGGCCGAGTCGTAGAGCGCGGCGCAGCCCGTGAGCGCGAGCGCCAGGGCGGCGGGCGCCGCCGTCCGCAGCCGATCGACGATCGGGCGCGCGCCGCGACCCGGCCGGGGCCAGATGTCGGCGGGCGCCGGCTCGCCGAACCGTTGTTCGTAGGCGGCGAGCGCATCGAGGTACTGCTGGCGGTGGCGGATCGCGTCCGATGGGCCGCCCCGGCCGGGTTCGTGGTGCAGCGGACGCCCCAGGACCCGTGGGCAGAATTCCTCCCAATAACGCCGGCTGTCGGTCAGGTGCAGGTGCCAGGCCTCATCGACGGCCTTCGACGGCGTCAGCGGATGCGGCGACGTCGCCGCCAGCAGGGCGAAGCGCAGGTACTCGCGCGCCACCCGGCGGGCGTAGGCCGGCCGCCATCGCTGTTCGCGCGCCAGCCTGTCGGTGAAGGTTGTGGGATCGTCCGCCCGGTCGAGGGCGTAAGCCTCGACTCTGGAGCGCAGGGTCTCGAACTCGGCCGTCATCGGCAGTCCCCTGAAAGGGTTCATACCCTAGTGTCGCGCAGGGAAATGACAGGCGTGTGACGGGGCCAAGGCTTCGTAGGGCGCCCGACTTCGAATGTGAGGGCAGGGCTTGCCCTACGAACCCCGGATCAAGTCCGGGGGAAGCAGGATGGTGGGCGGCGAGGGGATCGAACCCCCGACCTACTGGGTGTAAACCAGACGCTCTACCGCTGAGCTAGCCGCCCGTATTCCGAAGGCGGTCCTTCAATCAGAAAACCGCTTAAAGAAAAAGGGCGCGGCATCGCTGCCGCGCCCCGATCCTGTTCCGAAGGGCTGATCAGCCGTTCAGAGCACCCTTGAGGCCTTCGCCGACGCGGAAGCGCGCGGTCTTCGAAGCCGGGCGATTCACGGTCTGACCCGTACGCGGGTTACGGGCGGTGCCCGCAGCGCGCGAAACCGGCAGGAAGGTGCCGAAGCCGACGAGACGGACGTCCTCGCCCTTCTTCAGCGCCCCGACCACGGAATCGGTGAAAGCGTCCAGCGCCTTCTTGGCTTGATCCCGGCTCAGGCCGGCCTTGTCAGCGATCGCGGCGACCAGTTCAGCTTTCGTCATAATTTTCTCTCCCAGCCCTTATTCCTGGAGCGGACGGCGCAACGGGTGTTCCCCGATTCGTTTGCGCCGTTGATGGGGATAGAAGAGCAGGAATCCCTTCGCGTCAAAAGGGAAACGCGGCCCGGAGGGGTTCCGGACCGCGTTTTTCGGGGGAAAACTGTCCCCAGACGCACTTTCGGGGCTCAGTGGGCGATGGCGCCCCCCGTATCGTCCGCCGCCGGAGCGACCGGAACGACTTCCGATTCTTCGCTCCATTCGATCGGCGTGAGCGGTCCGGCCAGGGCGTGGACAAGGACTTCGTCCGCCGTGGCGACCGGGATGATCTCCAGCCCGGACTTCACGTTGTCCGGGATGTCGGCCAGGTCCTTCACGTTCTCCTGCGGGATCAGCACCGTCTTGACGCCCGAGCGGAGGGCGGCGAGCAGCTTCTCCTTCAGGCCGCCGATGGCCAGCACCCGGCCGCGCAGGGTGATCTCGCCGGTCATGGCGATGTCCTTGCGCACGGGAATGCCGGTCAGCACGGAAACGATCGCCGTCATCATGCCCACGCCCGCCGAGGGACCGTCCTTGGGCGTGGCGCCCTCGGGCACGTGCACGTGCACGTCGGTCTTCTCGAAGATCGGCGGCTTGAGGCCGTAACGGGTCGAGCGAGCCCGGACGTAGGACGCCGCCGCCGAGATCGACTCCTTCATCACGTCCTTGAGGTTGCCGGTGACCGTCATGCGGCCCTTGCCCGGCATCTTCACCGCTTCCAGCGTCAGAATCTCGCCGCCGAACTCGGTCCAGGCCAGGCCCGTGACGATGCCGACCTGGTCCTCGGTGTCGGTCATTCCGTAGTGGAACTTCTGAACCCCGGCGAACTTGTCGAGCTTGGCCGCGTCGATGGTCACCGACTTCGACTTCTCGGTGATCAGCTCGCGAACCGACTTGCGGGCCAGGTTGCCCAGCTCGCGCTCGAGGTTCCGCACGCCGGCCTCACGCGTGTAGTAGCGGATGAGGTCGCGGATGGTCTCGTCGGGGACGATGAACTCCGAGTCCTTCAGCCCGTTGTCCTTGGCCACTTTGGGCAGGACGTGCCGCTTGGCGATCTCGACCTTCTCGTCCTCGGTGTAGCCGGGGATGCGGATCACCTCCATGCGGTCCAGCAGGGGCTGGGGCATGTTGAGGCTGTTGGCGGTGGTGACGAACATCACCGGCGACAGGTCGTAGTCGACCTCGAGGTAGTGGTCGCCAAAGGTCGAGTTCTGCGCCGGATCCAGCACCTCGAGCAGGGCCGAGGAGGGGTCGCCGCGCCAGTCGGCCCCCAGCTTGTCGATCTCGTCCAGCAGCATGAAGGCGTTGGTGGTCTTCGCCTTCTTCATCGACTGGATGACCTTGCCGGGCATCGAGCCGATATAGGTGCGCCGGTGGCCGCGGATTTCGGCCTCGTCACGCACGCCGCCGAGCGACAGGCGCACGAACTCGCGTCCGGTGGCTTTCGCGATGGAGCGGCCGAGCGACGTCTTGCCGACGCCGGGAGGGCCGACGAGGCACAGGATCGGACCCTTGAGCGTGCCGGTGCGCGACTGCACCGCCAGGTACTCCAGGATGCGCTCCTTCACCTTGTCCAGGCCGTAGTGATCCTCTTCCAGGATCGCCTCGGCCTTCTTCAGGTCGATCGGCTTGGTCTTGGCCTTGCCCCACGGAATCGAGAGCAGCCAGTCGAGGTAGTTCCGCACGACGGTCGATTCCGCCGACATAGGGCTCATGTTCTTGAGCTTCTTGATCTCGGCGTCGGCCTTGGCGCGGGCTTCCTTGGAGAGCTTGGTCTTGCGGATGCGCTTTTCCAGCTCGAGGATCTCGTCGCGTGCGTCGTCGGTCTCGCCCAGCTCGCGCTGGATCGCCTTCATCTGCTCATTCAGGTAATATTCGCGCTGGGTCTTCTCCATCTGGCGCTTCACGCGCGAACGGATCTTCTTCTCCACCTGCAGCACGCTGATCTCGCCCTCCATCAGGGCGTAGACGCGCTCGAGCCGGCGGGGAACTTCGAACAGCTGCAGCAGATCCTGCTTGTCCGAGATCTTCACCGACAGGTGCGAGGCGACCTGGTCCGCCAGCTTGGACGGGTCGGTGATCTGGGGAATGGAGCTCAGGGCCTCGGGCGGCACCTTCTTGTTGAGCTTCACATAGTTCTCGAACTGTTCGACCACGGCGCGCGACAGCGCCTCGGCCTCGTGGCTCTCGCCCTCCTCGTCGCCCATCTCGACGATTTCGGCTTCGTAGAACTCGGTCTGGGCGGTGAACTTCGACACCGCCGCGCGCGTCTTGCCTTCCACCAGCACCTTCACCGTGCCGTCGGGCAGCTTCAGCAACTGCAGGACTGTGGCCACGACGCCGATGTCGTAGATGGCCGACGGCTGAGGATCGTCGTCGGACGAGTTTTTCTGGGTGGCCAGGAGAATCTGCTTGTCGCCGCGCATCACCTCATCGAGGGCGCGCACCGACTTATCCCGGCCGACAAACAGGGGCACGACCATATGCGGGAACACCACAATGTCCCGCAGGGGCAGCACCGGTAACACCTTGATCTCAGACATGATGCTCTATTGCTCTCCTTGACCGGCGGGAACATCCGCCGGCCGACCGTCCCGGGGTCGTCCCGGCGGGGCCGGGTCCTTCGGGGCGGGTCCGCCGATTCAGGCGGGGCTTTCAGGGGACTATGTGGCCCCGCGTCCTCCATGTTCAAGCTTAACGGGCTCGAGCGGTCTACAGGCCGCACCCTACCGGCGAAGCTGGCATGCCGTTGCCTCAACCGTCGGGGACGGGGAAAGTTTCGCTCCGAAGCGGCGCGGGGGTCGCGGATTTCAGCCCCGGTCGGGCGAACTCCGTTCCGCGAAAGCGAGCGCGGGCGGTCGTTATGTGGCGCGGATGTGGCCTCGCCGCCTCAAGTTCACGTCTTCGCCTCCCATTGGAAGAGCTCGTCCAGCGTCACGCCGAACACGTGCGCGATCCGGAAGGCGACCTCGAGCGAAGGCGAGTATTTCCCGGCCTCGATGGCGGCGATGGTCTGGCGGGTGACCCCGACGCGCTGGCCGAGATCGACCTGGGACATCTCGCCGGCATGAAAGCGCAGGAGGCGGATGCGGTTGGAGATGGCCCCGGTGATCATGCCTGCCTGCGGTAGCAGACGACCGCGATCCCGTAGTGGACGAGCTCGGCGGCGGTGATCAGGGCGATGGCGGTGTTGACGATGCTCCAGCCGACGTTGGTGAAGGGCATGACGCAGCCGACCAGGATCATGCCGGCCATCAGCACATAGTAGGCAGCCCCGATCGAGCGGCGCTCGATGATCAGGTCGCGCTCGTCGGCCGGAGTGCGGGCGTCCTCGCCCGAGGTGACGCGCAGCAGGATGCGCCCGGCGATCTGGATCACGGCCTGGACACCGGCGGCGAGGGCGAAGACGGCCATCAGGCGCAGGTTCGGCAGGGCGGCGTTCGGATCCGGATCGTGGGCCACGTAGATGAAGTAGGGACCATAGGTGATGGCGATCGCGAAGAGCGACAGCCAGGCGGCTTTTTCACGATAGGGCATGGGGCTCTCCGGGTGGGTGAGCGGCCATGTAAGAAATATTTTACATCGTGTCAATCAAAACGTACACGACGTTCGATCTGTTTGTCACGCGGTCGCGAAACCGGGGTGATGCGAAGGTGCGTAGCACAACAAAACAAGGCCCCCACCGTCGCCGGCGAGGGCCTTTGGTTTTCAGGGACGCGGCGGTCAGCTGGCTGCGCTGGCGCCTTTTTCCTTGCGTTCGGCATAGATCATCAGCGGCTGGGCGCGGCCTTCGATGACCTCCCCATTGATCACCACCTCCTCGACGCCCTGGTAGGTGGGCAGTTCGAACATGGTCTCGAGCAGGATTCCTTCCAGGATCGAGCGCAGGCCGCGCGCGCCGGTCTTGCGCAGGATGGCCTTCTTGGCGATCGCGTGCAGCGCGTCGTCGTTGAAGGTCAGGCCGACGTTCTCCATCTCGAACAGCCGCTGGTATTGCTTGACCAGGGCGTTCTTGGGCTCGGTCAGGATCTTGACGAGGGCGGTCTCGTCCAGGTCTTCGAGCGTGGCCAGCACCGGCAGGCGGCCGATGAATTCCGGGATCAGGCCGAAGCGGAGCAGATCGTCCGGCTCTACCTGACGCAGGAGTTCGCCCGTGCGGCGCTCCTCTGGATCCTTCACCGCGGCGCCGAAGCCGATGCCGGCGCCCTTGCCGCGGCTGGCGATGATCTTTTCCAGACCCGCGAAGGCGCCGCCGCAGATGAACAGGATGTTGGTGGTGTCGACCTGCAGGAACTCCTGCTGGGGATGCTTGCGCCCGCCTTGCGGAGGCACGGAGGCGACGGTGCCTTCCATGATCTTCAGCAGGGCCTGCTGCACGCCTTCGCCCGAGACGTCCCGCGTGATCGAGGGGTTGTCCGACTTGCGGCTGATCTTGTCGACCTCGTCGATGTAGACGATGCCGCGCTGGGCCCGCTCGACGTTGTAGTCGGCCGCCTGCAGCAGCTTCAGGATGATGTTCTCGACGTCCTCGCCCACGTAGCCGGCTTCGGTCAGGGTGGTGGCGTCGGCCATGGTGAAGGGCACATCGATGATGCGCGCCAGGGTCTGGGCCAGCAGCGTCTTACCCGAGCCGGTCGGCCCGATCAGCAGGATGTTGGACTTGGCCAGCTCGACGTCGTTGTTCTTCGCCGCGTGGTTCAGGCGCTTGTAGTGGTTGTGCACCGCGACCGAGAGGACCTTCTTGGCGTGGTCCTGGCCGATGACGTAGTCGTCGAGCACTTCCCGAATCTCTTTCGGGGTGGGCACACCGTCCTTCGACTTGACGAAGGCGATCTTGTGCTCCTCACGGATGATGTCCATGCAGAGTTCGACGCATTCATCGCAGATGAACACGGTGGGGCCGGCGATGAGCTTGCGGACCTCATGCTGGCTCTTTCCGCAGAAAGAGCAGTAGAGGGTGCTCTTGGTGTCGCCGCTCGCGGCTTTGGTCATCAGCGCTTCTCACACATCGGCCGGGACTGGAACGGTGACCCTGCCTGCTGCCTTACCGGACTCCATGCACAATCTGGGCCGTGAAGGTTCAAAAAATGACAATCCCCGATCCGGCATTCGATCACAAGCGCCCCGCCTCTATCAAGCAAGGAAGCCTGGACGCGACGCCGTACCGCGCCTTGTCGTGCTCAGGCGTACCGGGAGTGAGGTAAATGGGAGCTGAACCGCCATTCCGCCATGGGGTCAACGACGGAGCCGTCCGGCGCGTCGACCAGCCGATCGCAGCCTTCGATTTCGATGGCACCCTCAGCGTGCGGGACAGCTTCATGGCCTTCCTGCGGTGGCGAGCCCCATACGCACGCTGGCTCATCGGCATGATCAGGCTGGCGCCGGCCGGCCTGGTCTATGTCCTCAATCGGGACAGGGAACGGCTCAAGAGCGCTGCGGTTGCGGTGTTCCTGCGCGGCCTGTCCCGAAGCAGGCTGGAATCGGAGGCGGAGGCCTTCGCGGAGGCGGTCTGGAGCCGGTTCATGCGCCCGGACGCCCTGGAGACCTGGGAGCGATGGGGACAAGCCGGCGCCTGGCGGGTGATCGTGACAGCCTCGCCCGAGACCACGATCGCGCCGTTCGCGCGCCGGCTCGCCGCGGACCAGCTGATCGGCACCCGGCTGGCCTTCGACGGCGAGGACCGCGTGGCGGGGACCTTCGAGACCCCGAACTGCCGGGCGCAGGAAAAGGTCGTGCGGCTCCGGCGGGCGTTTGGACCCGACGTCCGGCTGGCGGCCGCCTATGGCGACTCCTCAGGGGACATCGAAATGCTGCAGATCGCCGATGAGGCGGGGATGAAGGTGTTCCGGGAAACCCCCGCTACTGCTTCGGCGGCGCCGACTCGTCCTTCTTGATCTGGTCGACGATGTCCTTCTTCTGCCGGCTGGCGTCCTTGGCGTCGCGGCGGGCGCCGTAGAGGCCCTTCAGATAGGTCATGTCCCATTCGGTCAACGCCAGGGGCGGCTTCACGCCGGCGTCGCGGTCGTGGAACAGGTTCAGGATGCTCGGCACCGCGGTGCTGTCGACATCCGGGTTCAGCTGGGCGAGGGCGACCATCGAGACATAGGCGCACAGCGAGTCATAGGGCACGCCGCCGGCGGACTTGGCGTCGATGACGATGATGACGTGGTCGAAATCCTCGCGGATGTCGCTGTGGATGTGGGAGGCGGCGGAAACCTCGATGGTCTTGTCGTCGCTGAGGCCGAAGCCGGAGCCGTTCTTCATTTGCGACACGTGCCACCAGCGTACCGGGGCCGGCGTCTCGGCGAACTTCTTGAGCGCCTTGCGTCCGCGCGTCTGGTAGTCGCCGATCATGCTGGAATATTTACCGAAGGCGTTCGGGTACTTCTTCACCAGCGCGGGCACCAGCTTGTCGGCGTCGGGCGCGACCAGGACGATGATGTTGGGCTTGCAGCCGGGCTTGCCGATGTCGAGGCCGACCAGCACCGCGTAGCGCGCGATCGCATCGTTCATGTACTGCGCGTGCACGGCCGGCAGGCCGGTGACACCCATGCACACGGTGCCGTCCCAGCGCGCCAGCCGGTGGGTGTCGTTCGGCGCCGTCACCTGGCCCACGAACTGGGCGATCTTGTCGAGCCGCTGGGCGGTCACAGTCACGCCGGAGAGGCTGGTGGGCTCCTGGTTGTTGTTCGCCGGCGCGGCGGCCGGCGCCGGAGCGGCCGTCTGGGCCTGCGCCGATCCGCTCAGCAGGGCGGCGAGGGCGGCGCCCACGATCCAGCGTTGCATGTCTCTTCCCCCGAAAACTGGGCCGCGAGGTGCGCTGAGCCCAGACATCTGTCAACGGGCCACGCCGTCGCGTCCGTCGAAGTCGTGGAGCCTGTGACGCAAAAACGGCGGCCGAAGGGCCGCCGTTTTCAACGTCGTAACAAACCGGAGGCCGATCAGGCGGCGCCGTCTTCCTGACGCTGGGCATAGACCTGGTCGACGATGCCGAAGGCCTTGGCTTCGTCGGCCGACATGAAGTGGTCGCGGTCGAGCGTGCGCTCGACCACCTCGACCGGCTGGCCTGTGTGCTTGGCGTAGAGTTCGTTCAGCCGCTTCTTGGTCTTCACGATGTCTTCGGCGTGACGCTCGATGTCCGAGGCCTGGCCGCGGAAGCCGCCCGACGGCTGGTGCAGCATGATGCGCGCGTTGGGCAGCGCGATGCGCTGGCCCGCGGCGCCGGCCTGCAACAGGAACGAACCCATCGAGGCGGCCATGCCCATGCACACCGTTGAGACCGGGCTCTTGATGTACTGCATGGTGTCGTAGATCGCGAAGCCGGAGGTCACGATGCCGCCGGGCGAGTTGATGTACATCGCGATCTCTTTCTTGGGGTTCTCGGACTCCAGGAAGAGCAGCTGGGCGCAGATCAACGAGGCCATGCCGTCCTCGATCGGGCCGGTCAGGAAGATGATCCGCTCCTTGAGAAGGCGCGAGAAGATGTCATAGGAGCGCTCGCCCCGGCTGGTCTGTTCGACCACCATGGGGACCAGGTTCATCATCACTTCAGTCGGGTCGCGCATGGCTCGGGCCTTCTCGATGTACGGCGGGAGGCTCCGGATTCGCGGCCGTCCCTGGTCGGATATCGCCCGTGCACCCTGCTTTCGCAAGATCGGGGCGGGGCCCCTTCGTCGCAGGCCATGGTTAAGGAAACATGCCGCCCTGGCGCGTGAGCCGCGCAAACGAAAACGGCCGCCGGTGATCCGGCGGCCGCTCCGATCGAACGGGCTTTGGGCCCGTCCCTACTTCTTCTTGGCCGGAGCCTTCTTGGCGGGGGCCTTCTCGGCCTTGGCTTCGGCCGGCGGCGTCTCAGCCTTGGCGGCCGCCTTCTTGGCCGGCTTCTCGGCCTTGGCCGGAGCTTCGGCGGCAGGCGCGGCCTCGGCCTTGGCTTCGGACTTGCCCTTCTTGGCGGCGGCCTTCTTCGCGGGCTTGGGCTCCTCGTCCTCGTCGGCGAACAGCTCTTCCTTGCTCACCGGGGCGTCGGTCACCTTGGCCACGCTGAAGATCCAGTCGCAGACCTTCTCTTCGTAGATCGGCGCGCGCAGCTGGGCGGCGGCGTTGGGGTTGGAGCGGAAGTATTCGAACACTTCCTTCTCCTGGCCCGGGTACTTGCGGGCCTCGTTCATCACCGCGTTCGACAGCTCCTGGTCCGAGACCGTCACGCCGTTGCGGCGTCCGAGCTCGGCCAGCACCAGGCCGAGGCGCACGCGGCGCTCGGCGATGGCGCGGTACTCGTCCTTGAGTTCCTTCTCGGACTTGCCGGCGTCCTCGGGAGGCAACTGGCCGGCCTTGCGGTCCGCGTCGACCTGGCTCCAGATCGCGCCGAACTCCTGCTCGACCATCTTCGGCGGCAGGGTGAAGGCGTGCTTCGCGTCCAGCACGTCCAGCAGGCGGCGCTTCATCTTGAAGCGGGCGGCCTGGCCGTACTGCTGTTCCAGCTGCGTGACGACGGCGTTCTTCAGCGCGTCCAGGCTCTCGAAGCCCATCCGCGTCGCGAAGGCGTCATCAGCCTTGCTGGCCTGAGGCGCGCGCACTTCCTTCACCTCGACGGTGAATTCAGCGGGCTGACCCGCCAGGTTGGCGACCTGATAGTCCTCGGGGAAGGTCACGGTGACGACCTTTTCGTCGCCGGCCTTGGTTCCGATCAGCTGCTCTTCGAAGCCGGGGATGAACTGGCCGGAGCCCAGCACCAGTTCGGCGTCGCTGGCCGTGCCGCCCGCAAAGGCCTCCCCGTCCACGCGGCCGACGAAATCGATCACCACCATGTCGCCGCTCTCGGCCTTGGCGGCCTTGCCGGCCTTGGCGCCGAAGCTCTTGGACTGGCTCAGCAGCTCGCCCATGGTCTCGTCGATGTCGGCGTCGGACGGCGTATAGGTCGGGCGCGAAAGTTCGACCGTGGAAGGGTCGATCGGGTCGAAGTCCGGCATGACTTCGACGGCCATCTCGTAGGCGAGGTCGGCTTCGCCCTTCACGACCTTTTCCAGGTCGTTGGAGAAGGTCACGTCGGCGGGAGCCGCCGGACGGATGTTGGCGTCGTTCAGGGCCTGCTGGCTCGACTCGTTGACGGTCTCGTTGACGATCTCACCCATCAGGTCGCGGCCGAAAACCTTGCGGACGTGCGCGGCCGGCACCTTGCCGGGGCGGAAGCCCTTCAGGTTGATGCGCGGGCTGACTTCCTTGATCTTGGCGTCCAGCCGGTCGGTCAGATCCTTCGCGGGGATCGTGACCTGCAGCACCTTGGAGAGACCCTCGCTGGACTTTTCAACGACTTGCATCGACTTCTTGCCTTAAAACGGCGTCGGCCCGCGCGCTGCGCCGACCGACCCGCCCTGATAGAAAAACGTAAGGCCGCCCGGTCAGGGGCGGCGCGAACCGCCCTTATGGCACGAAGGGCCCGGAAATCAACCGCGGCGGGCTCGCGGCTTTTCCGGATACAGCCCCGCTTGGCCAAGGCTGCGCAGGGTCTCCCGCGTCCATCCTCCTTCGCGAGGGCTTGGCAGGACAGGATCACGCTCGCGCCGGATGACCTGGCGCCCGAAGCTCCGCAGGCGCGAAGCATGGTGCGGATGAGAGGACTCGAACCTCCACGCCTTGCGGCGCTGGAACCTAAATCCAGTGCGTCTACCAGTTCCGCCACATCCGCGCGGGATGGGTGCTAGCAGACTGGCCCCGCCCCTGAAAGGGCGCGCTCTACGGATGTTCCTCTCGCTGGTGTCCGCCGAGCGCGGCGGCGACGCTGGCGATGAAGGCCCCCACCAGCAGGGCGATGGCGGTCAGGAAGGCCAGGGCGGCGGCGTCCTTGCGCGCGGTCTCCGCGGCGCGCGCTTCCCGAGTCACGACCGCATCGACCCGGGCCTGGGCGTCGGAGGGGGTCAGCCCGGCCCGCGTAGCCACCGACGCCGCCAGATAGGCGCTGTCCTGGGTCGAGATGGCGCCTCCGGAGGCGGAGGCCGAGGCGAGGATGCGCGCGGCCTCGTCACGGGCGGCCTGGGTGGCCGTGATGTCGCCGCTCACCGAGCGGTAGAGCGCGTCGGCGTCGTGGGCGTATCCGGCTTCGGCGGCCTCCAGCGCGCGTTCGCCTGCCGCGCCGGCGCCCAGGGTCGCGATCGCGACCGCCACCAGGGTCGCCCCCGCCCAGGTCAGCAGGCCGTGGGCGGTGTCGCGGAAATGCACCTCGTGCGCGTGCGTGCCGATCCAGCGCGTACGCAGCCGTCCGGCAAGGTAGCCGCCGAGGGCGGAGGCCAGCCACTGGGTGACCACGAGCCAGACTCCGGCGCCGATCCCAACCGCGCCGGCCGAGGACCAGGGCGTGGCCGCGGCCAGGCCCAGACCGCCTCCGACCGCGAACAGGATGACGCTGAGGGCGCTGGCGGCGATCACGCCGGCCAGGACGGCCGACCAGGACACCGCCGGAATCGAGGGATGCCGCGGCGGGTCGGTGACAACGGTGAAGTCGGTCATGGCGCGGTCCCCGGTCAGTGGTGGCACATGGCCAGCAGCAGCACGATCGGCAGCGGAACGCCCAGCAGAAGCAGAAGAATTGAACGGCCCATGTTTGGTCTCCCAGCGATGGCCGCCAAACGATCAGGCCGGGCGTGAGTTCCCGCCGGTCAGGCGGCGACCAGGAAACCGGCGCCGCAGAAACGGGCGGCCAGGGACAGGCGAACGTCGTCGTCGACGGCGCCCGCGATATCGCCGATGCGGAACCGTGGGGTGTTGACGATATAGGTCACCGCCGCCTCCGCCCCGCGATGGATGTAGAGGTGTCCGCCCGGGTAGGCGACGTCGATCAACGTCTCGCTGGCGCTCAGGTGGCACCAGGCGCCGGGGGCGTGCATCAGGATCGTGTCCGGCGTCAGCGCCGGCGTCGGCGCGACGGGCAGGGGCTCCATGGCGCCGAGAGCGCGGGCCGAGCGCCTGCGCAGGGCATGGGCCATGAAGCCCGGGGAGGCGACCGCGCGGCCGACCACCGCGATGGCCCGGGCCGCCGCCTCCGCGAAGGGCTGGTCACAATAGCCGGCGAGATAGTGGCCCATGCGATGGCCGACGGTGGCGCGCAGGGCCCGATCCTGGTCGGAGAGTTCGTCGACGGCGGCGACGACCAGCTCACGCAAGGTGACCGGAATGAAGCCGAGCGCCAGATGCAGGGACTCTTCGGCGGCGTCCACCGTGTGGACGGTGCCCCGCGGCACGAACATCACGTCGCCGGGCGCCAGGTCGACCACGCTGTGCTCGCCCAGGGCGGGAGCCGGTCCTGGAATCTGGTCCCAGAAGTTTTCCAGCCCCGCCGGAGCGTCGCCGAGATACCAGCGCTTTCGTCCGCGCAGCTGGATGACGACGATGTCGTGGTCGTCGAAGTGGACGGGGGCGCGGAGGTCGCCCCGGCTCCAGAAGGCCGAAGCGGTCACGGCCTTGTGCAGGATCGCCTCGAACGACCGCGCCAGGAGGTCGAGCTCGGGTGAAAGGTGGCGCAGGTTGGGGAACCGGACGGAATAGCGCAGCGCATGGAACGCCTCGATGCGCGCCTTGAAGTCCGAGGGCCCGGCGATGCCGGCGAAACCGGGGGCCGGCCCCGCCGGGTCGGCGGAGTGAAAGGTCAGGTGCGGGGCCAGGTGGTGCGCCCGCGCGAGCACGGCGGCGGGGTCGGCGCCCAACAGCCCGACCCTCGAGGCCGGGTCACCGCCCGGGAGCCGCCGCCAGGCCCCGCGCAGCGTCCCGTCGAGGAACTGCTCGAGCGGCATGGGGGCGAGGAATTGCGCGAGGCGTCGCTCGGCGTCTTGGAACCGCATCCATCTGTCCTGATCGTAGAACCGTGACAGTTATGGCAGGATTTAGCCCCACGAGGAGGCCGAAGGCGCCCGTGGATCATGAATTCGCCTTCATCCGCCCGGGTCCGGAACGAACAAGCTTCACCGCTCGTTGAGCAGGCGCCATGGCCGCTCAAGATCCTCTTTCGAATCCAGGAGACGGCCTGCTGGACCCCGAGGCGGGGTCGGTCGACGATCTTGCGAAGCTGCACCAGGAACACGCGCGCAGGGCGTCGGCGCTGCAGCGTGCGATCGGACATGTGACCGCCGCCATCGCCCGTCCGCCGTTCGCGGTGGGCCTGGTGGTGGTGGCCGCGGCCTGGGCGTTGGCCGCCGCGCTGGATCGCCGGGGCTTTCAGTCGCCGACCTTCGCCTGGCTCGAGCTCGCGGCCACGGTCACGGCGCTGATCACCGCTGTCCTGATCCTGGTGACCCAGCGTCGCGACGACGAACTGGCCGAGCGCCGGGCGCAGCTGAATCTGCAGCTCGCGCTGTTGGGAGACCGCCGCAGCGCGAAGATCATCGCCCTGCTGGAGGAGCTGCGCCGCGACGCGCCGGAGCTGCGCAACCGCTTCGACGCCGAGTCGCACGCCCTGGCCACGCCGGCCGATCCGCAGAAGGTTCTGCACGCCATCGAGGCGCGCGAGCGGCAGGGTCCCGGCTGACGCTACGTTCCGTGTGCTAGACTTGCGCCATGACCGACAAGCCCGACTCGCCCGCCATATCCGCCGCCCGCCGCGCCCTTGAACTGAAGAAGGCCGCCGCCTCCGGCCGGTCGTCCTCGATCAAGACGCCGAGCAAGGGCCGCGAGCGCGACGCCGCGCATCGCTCGATGTCGAAGTCCAAGCCGCAGCTCCGGAAGTGACCTCCGCCTAGCTGTCGAAGCCCTTGGTTCCGTCGAAAGCCACGAAGCCCTCGAACAGCGTGCCGATGAGCTCGCGCTCGGGCTCGGTCAGCCACGGGTTCCAGATGTCGAAGATCAGGACGACGCGCACCTTGTCGCTGTCGTTCCAGGCCTCGTGCTCGATGGTGTCGTCGAAGACGAAGCCCTCGCCCATGGTCCAGGGCCGGGTCTCGTTGCCGCAGCGGAATCGGCAGTTCTCCGGCAGGATCAGCGGCAGGTGACAGAGCAGTCGGGCGTTGGTGGCTCCGGTATGGGCCGGGATGTGGGTCCGCGGCTTCAGGATGGAAAACAGCGACGCGGGCGACAGGCCCGGGATTTTCGGCTGCGGCAGTCGCGAGAGCAACTCCACGGTCTTCGGGCAGCTGGCGCGGTTGTCGCCGAAGGCCGCGCCTTCGTAGTCGAAGTGGAAAGCGCTCCATCGCGGCGAATGGTTCAGCTCGGCGAACTGGTCGATGGGCTTGCCCGACGGATAGCGCAGATAGGGGACCATCCCCTCGTCCTGCTCGAGCACGCCGCGCAGCTCTTCGCGGATCATGTCGGTGGCCGCCTCGACCTCGGGCAGCCACGGGAACAGATCCCGGTCGGGGAACTGTACGCAGGGAAGGCCCGGGAAGAACAGCACATGGGGCTGCTGGCGGTAGATCGCACGGTTCCCGAGCGCCACATCGAGCGATTCCTCGAAGCGGTTGAGCTTTTCGCCCGTCAGCCGCCCGAGCGCGCCGGCCATGTGGTCGCGCAGAAAGGCCTCGCGTTCGGCGCGGACCTTCCTGGTCACCTCGACCGCACGGCGGACGGGGTTGCGCAGGTCCTGCGGCAGCCGCTCGAAGGGCGGCGCCACGGCGAGGGCGCCGCCATAGGCCCGGGCGGCTTCGCGCTCGTCCCCGGCGCGCTCGAACCAGGCGCCGCGCATCAGCAGCGCGGGCAGGGCGCGGGGCTCGATCTCCAGCGCGCGGTCGAGCGCGGCCAGTTCTCCGTCGCTGTCGCCCGCGCCGCGGCAGCCGCTGGCCAGGGCGATCCAGAGGTTCAGGTCCCCGGGGGACAAGGACAGGGCCAGGCGCAGGGTCTCACAGGCTCGCGCATTGTCGCCGGCGCGAAGCGCCTGCAGGCCGGTGGCCGCGAGCGCGCGTAGGTCTGCCGGGTGGGCGCCCATGAAAATCCCTATTGGCGGCGCCTGGCCGCGCGGTGGGAACGAGTTTGGGCTGACCCGATAGTGTCGGTCAAAGACTGAACATGTTCATTTTGTTGCCGAGGCTAGTTTTCATTCGGCCACAACAGGAACAGCGGACCGATCGCGACAGAGCGGCGCGGTCGGATTATTGAGAATGGCTGAACAGGTTCGATAACACTTCGACGAGAAGTTCAGGCAGATCCTCGGAGATCAGGCCCGGCCCGAAAGCCGCGGCCGCCTCCGCGTGCAGCCAGACCCCCGCGCAGGCGGCCTCGAAGCTGGGCATGCCCTGGGCCATCAGCGCGCCCGCCAGACCGGCCAGCACATCGCCGGAGCCGGCCGTCGCCAGCCAGGGCGAGCCGTTGCCGTTGACGGCGGCCCTGCCGTCGGGCGCCGCAATCACGGTGTCGGCGCCTTTCAGGAGCACGACCGCGCCGGCCCGCGCCGCCGCTGTCCGCGCCGCCTGAATGCGGTCGACCGCCGAGGCCAGGAGGCCCGGGAACAGCCGTTCGAACTCACCCGCGTGCGGCGTCAGCACGTCGTCCCGATCGAGCAGGGCGAACAGGGCGTGCGGCGCCTCGCGAAAGCTGGTCAGGGCGTCCGCGTCCACGACCAGGGCCGCGCCGGTGCGGGCCAAGGCCTCGACGTTGCGGCGCGTTGCGTCCCCGAGCCCCGCCGCCGGGCCGATCACCACTGCGTCCATGGCGCCCGCACGCGCGCTGAGGTCGGCGTCGTCCAGGAAACATTCCACCATCACCGCCTCGAGCGCGACGGCGAGGACCGGCAAGGCGTCCGCCGGGCAGAACACCTTGACCAGGCCCGCGCCGGCTCTCAGGCCCGCCCGCGCGGCCAGCCGCGCGGCGCCCGTCGAGGACATGGGCCCGCTGACCACTCCGAGGCGCCCGCGTACGTGCTTGTGGGCGTCCGGGGCCGGCCACGGTATCCGCCCCGACCAGAGTTCGGGCGTGTTCTCCCAGAGCTCCGGAGCGGGACCGGCGCCGGCCGGAATGCCGATGTCGATCACGACGACCTCGCCGCACCATCGCCGCGCGGGTTCCAGCAGGTGGGCGGGCTTGCGCGCGTGAAAGGTGACGGTGAGCGCGGCGTGCGGCGCATAGTCGGGCGGTCCCGCGCCGTCGCCGTTCAGGCCCGAGGGCAGGTCCGCCGCCACGATCGGCAGACCCCGGGCTTCAGCCGCCTTCAGGGCGGCGGCGGCGGGCTCGCCGAGCGGGCGCGAGAGGCCGGCGCCGAACAGGGCGTCGATGATCAGGCTGGCGCCCTCGCCCGCGGCCGAGGACAGGGGCTCGACCGGACCGGTCCAGAGCGCCCGCGCCCTCGCAGCGTCGCCCGCCGAGGGTTCGGCCAAGGCGGCGATCCGCACCGGCCATCCGAGGTCCGCGAGGCGCCTGGCCGCAACATAGCCGTCGCCGCCGTTCAGCCCGGGCCCGCAGAAGACCACGACCGGACAGGAGTTCCACCGCGCGGCGATCGCGTCGGCCAGGCCGCGCCCCGCGGCGAGCATCAGGTCGAAGCTGTCGACGCCGGCCGCCACCGCCGCGCGATCGGCTTCACCGCACTGCGCGACGTTGAGGATGGGGCGGGGGAGGCCAGGCTGCGTCATGGGCTCAGCATAATCGGAGTTGGGGCACCGCAGCGCCGCAAAAGCATCTTGCTTTATGCTGCAATGCAATATCTGATCCTGTTCCGGGCCGACCTTCCCGGGACTCCATGAAAAAGATCGAAGCCGTCATCAAACCCTTCAAGCTCGATGAGGTGAAGGAGGCGCTCCAGGACATCGGCGTGCAAGGCATGACCGTCCTGGAAGCCAAGGGATACGGCCGCCAGAAAGGCCATTCCGAGCTCTACCGCGGCGCGGAATACGTCATCGACTTCCTACCCAAGATCAAGATCGAGGTCGTGGTCGGCGACGATCAGGCGGCGTCGGTGGTCGAGGCCATCATGGCCGCCGCGCGCACCGGCAAGATCGGCGACGGCAAGATCTTCGTCACCGACGTCCTCGACGTCATCCGCATCCGAACCGGCGAGACAGGTCCCCAGGCGATCTGATACCCGCCCATCCCATCCAGCAACCTCCCCAAACGCACGACGAGGACACCAGAATGGACGCCCAGAAGCTCCTGAAGGAGATCAAGGAAAAAGAGGTCAAATACGTCGACCTGCGCTTCACCGACTCGCGCGGGATGCTGCAGCACGTGACCTTCGACCTGGGCCTCGTGGACGAGGACTTCCTGAACGAAGGCACCATGTTCGACGGCTCGTCGATCTCGGGCTGGAAGGCGATCAACGAGAGCGACATGCTGCTAAAGCCCGACCTGGCGCGCAGCTACATCGACCCCTTCTACCAGCAGACCACGCTGTTCCTGTTCTGCGACGTGCTGAACCCCGACACGGGCGAGCCCTACAACCGCGACAGCCGCTCCATCGCCAAGAAGGCCCTGACCTACGTCCAGTCCTCGGGCGTGGGCGACACGGTCTACTTCGGCCCCGAGGCCGAGTTCTTCCTGTTCGACGACGTGCGCTGGTCGACCGACCCGCACAACACGTCCTACAGCTACGACTCCGAGGAGTTGCCGGCCAACACCGGCAAGGCCTATCCGCAGGGCAACCTCGGCCACCGCCCGGGCCCCAAGGGCGGCTATTTCCCGGTCAATCCGGTCGACTCCGCCCAGGACATCCGCGGCGAGATGCTCACCGTCATGGGCGACATGGGCATGGAGCCGGAGAAGCACCACCACGAGGTCGCGCCCGCCCAGCACGAGCTCGGCCTGAAGTTCTCCGACCTGCTGACCATGGCCGACCGGCTGCAGCTCTATAAGTACGTGATCAAGAACGTGGCCGCCGCCTACGGCAAGACCGCCACCTTCATGGCCAAGCCCATGTTCGGCGACAACGGCTCGGGCATGCACGTGCACCAGTCGATCTGGAAGGGCGGCAAGCCGCTGTTCGCCGGCGACAAGTACGCGGGCCTGTCGGACATGTGCCTCTGGTATATCGGCGGCATCATCAAGCACGCCAAGGCGATCAACGCCTTCGCCAACTCCACCACCAATTCCTACAAGCGCCTGGTGCCGGGCTATGAGGCGCCGGTGAAGCTGGCCTATTCCTCGCGCAACCGCTCGGCCTCGATCCGGATCCCGTGGGTTTCCTCCCCCAAGGCCAAGCGCCTGGAGGCCCGCTTCCCCGACCCGATGGGCAATCCGTACCTGACCTTCACCGCGCTCCTGATGGCCGGCCTCGACGGCATCGAGAACCGGATCGATCCGGGTCCGGCGATGGACAAGAACCTCTATGACCTCCCACCGCAGGAACAGAAGAACGTGCCGGAGGTCTGCGGCTCGCTGCGCGAGGCGCTCGAGAACCTCGACAAGGACCGCGCCTTCCTCAAGAAGGGCGGGGTGATGGATGACGACTTTATCGACAGCTACATCGAGCTGAAGATGGAAGAGGTGGCGCGCCTGCAACTGCACCCGCATCCGGTGGAATTCGACATGTATTACAAGTGCTGACCGGTTAAAGTTCAGATCGAATGCGAATAGCGCCCGTCCCGAAAGGGGCGGGCGTCTTCCGTTGGGAAGAGGTAACGCAGGCCTATGGACGCCCCGAGATTTCTGACGGCCGGCGAGACGGACCTGCTGCGGGTGATCTTCAACGCACGCGTCGACTATCGGCGCGTGCGCCTGGCGGCAGGCGCGTCCTGGTATCAGCTGCCGCAGTCCATCCCCGTCGCGCTCGGCTTCGCGGTCGCCATCGGCAATTCGATCCATTTTCCGGAGACCGGGTTCCGGGCCGATTTCTCGACGGCGCCCGTCACGGACCAGGCCTGGTTGGCGCACGAGGTCGGTCACGTATGGCAGCACCAGAACGACCCGGCCTACCACTGGCTCCGGGCGGCGCTGGAGCGACCGATGACCGGGGGCAGACCCTGCGCCTATGTGCTGGAGCGCGGTAAGCCCCTTCGCGCATACCGGTTCGAGCAACAGGCGGAGATCCTGGCCGACTATTTCCGTGCGCTTGCGGCCGACGCGGCCGGACCGCTTGCGCGCCGGTACGAGGCTCTGCTGGCCGAGGCGGCGCCTGAGGCGGATGCGAAAACGCCCGCCGGTGAGGGCGGGCGTCTCGTCGATCTGGTCTGGCCGGAGCCTAGAACCGGTACCCGGCGCGCACCATCAGCGAGTAGCGCTGGTAGAGGTCCATGATCTCGGCGTCGCCTTCCAGCGCGATGTAGCCCATGCCGCCGGTGGCCAGGATGCGGAAGCCGACCACCGGGCCGCCGCCGTCGATGTCGTCGGGCACCAGGGTGAACGAGCCGCCTCCGCTCTGGAAGCTGGCCATGGTCAGGCCGGCGTTGGTGCCGAAGTTCTGGCGGTACCCGATGCGGAATTCCGGCTGCAGCCAGCCCTGGTCGCCGAACTTGCCGCCGAAGCTGAGCATCACCTTGCCGGTGCCCATGTGCCCCTTGCGCGCGCCGATGCTCAGGTCGAAGGCGTCGCCGCAGTTGGTCGCGGCGCCGCCGCCCGAGGGCGTGCACATGAACTGGCCGCCCGTCTCCGTGCGCGCCTTTTCGCTGAGCATGAAATACTCGACGCTGGCTTCCGGCCGCACGAAGAAGCGGCCGAAGTTGGCCTCATAGGCCGCGCCCATCCCGGCCGAGCCCGAGAATCCGTCCCAGTCCGAGCGCGCCTTGCGGTCGATGCTGGCGGCCAGGGCGTAGAATTCACGGACCGAGGAGAACATGGCGTAGCCGCCGGCGACTCGCGCCCAGGTCCGCCAGTGCTGGCCGCCGCCGCGCCAGTAGCCGCCGAGTTCGAACATCCGCGCCGTCAGGTTCTCGTCATTCTGCGAGGAGGGGTCGTTCATGTCCGACGAGGTGAAGGCGAAGGACAGGCCGAGCGCGCCGAGACGCGTGCCGTGCTCGACGCCGCTGGCCAGGCCGAAGCCGTTGGAACGGAAGCCGTAGGCGTTTTTTTCCTTTTTGTCGGCGTAGAAGTTGATCTCCTGCACCCAGCCGGTGGTCTCACCGGGCTCGGCGTCGGGCCGGCGGTCCATCAGGGCGCGCGAGGTGGCGTCCATGCCCGAGGCGAGGGAGAGCAGGGGCGCCCCGGAGTGCTCCGGCAGCAGCTGCGAATACAGGTTGAAGAAGCCTGTCCGGTCGGTCTGCCCGAGGAAGGCGTCGCGCAACGCCGTGTCGGTGGCCAGCGCCGCGTAGGCCGCATCATAGGCGGCGGCCTCGGAGGCGATCATGCCGGCCGCCGAGGCCGACCGGCGGTTCACGTCGACCAGGATGCGGGAGTTGGCGGCGTCATAGCGCTCGGCCGCCTGGTACAGATACGGGACGCTGGTCGAGGCGGTGTCCAGGATCGGCGTGCCGGTGATGTTTCCGGTCGTCCCCTGCAGAATGGTGAAGGTCAGCGGGTTGGTGAACGCGGACGACGGCAGCAGGGTGGCGAAACGGATGCCGAGCTTGGAGCCTGCGTCGAAGGTGACGGCGCCGGTCGCGTTCAGCGCCGCCGTAGTCGGGTGGGTCGGATCCAGCACCGTGGTCAGCATGCCCGACGCGCCGACATGCAGGGTGGTCATGTTCAGGGTGTTCTGGGCGAACACGGGCGCCGTCGGGACCGTGAAGTCACCGGTGACGTTGTGAATCTCGAGCGTGCCGTTGTTGACGTCCACGCCCAGGTTTCCGTCGCTGTCGCTGAAGAAGCCGGTGGCCTTGGCCCCGCCGTTCAGGATCAGCCGGTCGGCGCCGGCGCCGAACGCCACGGATCCGGTCAGGGTGCCGGCCTGCAGGTCCAGCTTGTCGCCGCCGGAGCCGAGCAGGATCGAACCGGTGATGGACGGCGCGGTCGTCACCGTCGCGCTCTGCGACTGGGTGATGGTCAGGCCCGTGGTGTTGTTGCGGGCGTCGATCGCGATGGCCGCTCCCGTGATCTCGTCCGTCGGCGAGGTTTCGGGGTCGTTGGAGTCGGGCTGCACAGTGGCGCTGATTGCGCCGGTGTTGGTGATGGAGGTCAGCGAGCCCGAGATGTCGGCGATGGCGAAGGCGTTGCCCTTCGGACCCACGACAGTGGCCTGGATCGAACCGGAGTTGTTGATCGACGGAACGACGGCGTTCCCGGCGATCAGGATGCCGACCGCCTGCTGGGTTCCGCTGCCCCGCGTCGCCACCCCGAGGCTTCCGGCGTTCGCGATCGTGGCCACATTGGCGCCGGCGTCGAACTGCAGACCCGTGGCGTTCCCGCCGTACGACAGGCTCGTGATCTGACCGGCGATGCGCATGCCGCCCGAGATGTTCACGCCCTTGCCGCCGAAGCCGATGTCGACAGCGGTCGTATCGACGCCGCGCAGCACGCCGTTCGAGGCCACGGTGCCCTTCAGGATCAGGCCGTAGGCGTAATCCGCCGCGCTGGCGGAAACGGTCGTGCCCACCTGGCCGAGGGTGATGGCGTTCGCGGCGGAGCCGATCCGCAGCGCCGGGGCGGAGCCGAACTGGGTGATGACGCCGGTGGCCTGGCCCGTGTCCGGAACACCATCGCCGTCGACGTCGGTGTTGGTGGTCGAGGCCACCGGCGCCGCGTCCAGCACCACGCCCTTGGCCACGCTGCCGGCGATGACCACAGCCGGGCCGCCCTGCAGCTTGTCGGACGCATCGAGCTTGGCTTCGGCGTCCACCGTCAGGTGGTTGGTGACCCGGTATCCGGTCGTGGTGATCGCGCCATTCAACAGCACCTTGCCGCCGACATCGCCCTCGAGGGAGACGCCGCTGGCGCCGCCGCCAGTCGTGGTGACGTTGGAGACGGTGACGTTGCCGGTGATCGCCGCGGTGCTGTGAACGCCGAAACTGTTGTCGCCGAACACGGTGACGCTGCCGGTGCTCGACAGGTTGCCGGTCAGCCCGGTCTCCAGCGAGATGCCCGCCGACGAATTGCCGTGAACGATGATGCCGCCGGAATTGGTGATGTCGCCTGTGAAGGCGCCTGGGCCGACCAGCTGGATGCCGTAGCGGTTCAGGCCGGCCGCCAACGGGCCATCGAGTATGCCGTCACCGTTCGTGTCGGTCGCGACCAGGCCGTCGTCGATGAGGATCGATCCGGTGTTGCTGACCGAACCGGTGTTGCCGCCCTGGACCAGGATGGCGGTCGCGGTCTCACCGGAGGCGGGCGCCATGGTGACGTTGCCGGCCTGCACGACCGTGTTGTTCGAATTCAGCGTGATGGCCGCGCCGTTCTTGACCTGCACCGACCCGGCCGTGTCGATCTTGACGTTGTCGGGGGTGTTGTTCGCGCCGGCGGTCGCCGTGGCGATCGGCGTGTTGCGCAGGGTGTTGATCACGGTATCGGCGAAAGCCGCGTTCGCCATACACAGGGGGGCGAGCGCCACCGATGCCGCCAACCATTTACGCATATTGTAAAACCCCTCGAAGGCTCAAGCCGGCGGCGACGGACAGATGGCCGCCTCGGCCCAGCCGCGAACGCCTCAAATTTCTGGTTTTTGCGGCGAATGCAAGGCGAAACGTCAGGTGCGAGCCCGCCCGCATGGGGTCCGTGTCGTCGCAGCCGCGGCCCTGGGCGACCGCCGCGCCCCGTCGGCGCGCCCACGCCTCCTTTCGGCAAAAAACCGATTGACGCGGCGGGCCGCATCGCCGACCCCCGTTATTTCGGCCAACGGCCCGGCTTCGTCGGGTCGCGACCTGGGGTGTGAGTTCGTATGAGTGTCGACGTCCGCGATCGTGAGTTTCTGTGGCTAGGCGAGGACCGTCGCTTTGACCGTACCTTGAAAAAGCTCATGATTTCCGGCGACGCGCGGCCTCACCTGGTGGACGCCACCATGCTCTACGCGCCGCGCAGCGGCGGGG
>JADMIO011435004.1_pt1 | contig 28493 bp, 16 predicted proteins | sample 8958161 | NCBI WGS metagenome assembly JADMIO01 (sample SAMN16585339, study PRJNA669376) | soil metagenome | isolation source: Crop rotation soil | place: USA: Cullars Rotation, Alabama | collected 2011 | reverse complement strand
CCGCGACAACTTGTCCACGTGGAATTCTAAGCTTAGGATCCCAATGTGCTGGAAATATGGTTTAGAGGTAAACCCCAATGTATCGTCGATCCAAATTCGCGATCAAGTAATCCCGATTGATTTATCGGATGGCTTTCTGCGACAGAAGGGCATACCGGTAGAAGAACTTGGACAGCATCCTCAAAGAGGAACTAGGAACTTGAGCGGTCAGCATCTCCTTTGGAGTTTGTTGCCTGAGAATCGTGATCTTCTTCTGGCGACCGAAGAAGAGAAGCGACGTCGAATTCCGCCAGACCTCGCCAAATTCATGCAACTAGAAGAATGGTATCATCCGGCACTGATTCAAAATAATTCTCAGCCTAGCGAAAGTATTACTTTTCAGATGCTCGCCGAAGCAATCAAAAGTGGTGATGCCTCGCGTTATAAACCGACAAAGCCGCCAAATACACACTGGACGAACTGGCTTTCTTATGATCGCATTTAGCGAAGTCAAATTTGCATGTTAACAGCATTCACTAGTGCATCATTCCATTTGAATCTGCAGGTCGGCGACTTCCCCGGCTTCCACCCGACCGATATGCTTCTCCACAACGATTCTCCTTGATCGTGGGCGAGATACCCGAGAGGATTCTCAACCAGATGACGGGTAGTCGCAATGTCGTGCGGAATCAACCACTAGACTCCGATGGGATTTGATCACTCGCATTTCCAACTCAAAGCGCGTCGAGTTGATGATCAAAAACTGGACCGGCGACACCAGCGATCCGGTGACTTCCACCACCGATGCGCTGTACGGCTACGACGATCAGGGTAGACTCAAGAGCGTGACGTCTTCAACGACGATGGCCCGAAAGGCCGGATGGGCAGCCGCCGCAGACGTAACGCTTCGATTGGGAGCGGATCGAATCCGGCAGTCGTCCGTCTCGCATTAACGGCGCGAAGAATCTGAAGCATCTGCCGCCGCACCCGTGCAAAAGGCGCGAAGGGAACCCGTCGGAGTTCAGCGACAAGATGCTCCGGTGAGCGATGCACGGCCAAGTCCATAAAGTAAGCCTTGAGATTCCGAAGCTCGTGCGCGTGAATGCGGACGGAGGCATGCCATTGGCCATCTATACCCTTGGCCAGCATTCAACCTGTCCAACCAGACGGCTTTTCAGATTTGAAGCCAGCCGACAAGCTGACTTGTTGACAGCTACGCCAGACATACAGCAGGCTTGGCTGCAAGCAAGCAGGCAATACAGCCAAAAATCCGTCTTGTCAGCCGTCCAGTCGCGCGCTACGGTCGCGATGTGTTCATCGTTAGCCCTGACGCAACGGCACGAGCATCGCTCAGCCGCACTTTTGAGGAACAGCTAAGCGAATGATTGATGGCCAGACCGAGGGCAGCTTCTGCCGCGACTGCCGAAATGGTGCGTGCTTGTGGTATTCGTTTGGGCATCCTTCATTCTCCCGTCAACCTGCGGGCTGCTGTTCGAACAGATCGCACCAATTCACCCGCTGACATCGCCCGCCACTTCGAACCCACGAGTCGTTGCTTCAGCACCGATACCTGCCAAGCTCTCCGATCGGGAACGACAACCAGCATTTCCTCTACTAGCTGCATACGAAGTAACCGGGTTGCCGGCCTGCGGGTCGGCACGCTCGCGCCAGGTCGCTTTGCGCCGGCTTCGCCGCCCTTCGGGCCTGTCACTCGCCATGCAGCCCCTCCGGCCTATGCACCGCTGACCTCCACTCCCGGCCCCTGTGTTGGTCCGGCTTCGCCATTTGAGGACCAACACAGGAGACCTTATGCAGACCGAGAACGCTCCGAGCAACAGGCAGGTCGAAAGTGACGAATGGAAGCAACGGAAGATGCCGCCCCCAAACGGCGAGCGGGAACGTTCGCTGTTGAGTGTCAACGTTATTTTCTGCAATCGTTGCGGACTGCCCCACGCTGAACAATTCTGTCCACGCTGCGGCCACCGGCAGTGTTTAACGTGCGCAGATTAGTCCGAGAGGCTCAGCCGCGGGGTCGGATGGTGGTTGTAAATGTGCGGCGGCTCACTTTCCGCCAAACCTGCGGAACGCCTCTAAATCCTCCAAGATGGCAACCGCCAGCTTTCCGCCGACGGCTGTGAGATTGTCGTAATAGCGATCGGTCAGGTGAGGCGCGCCGTCATAATGCCCAAGTTCATGAATCGTGAGGTCAACCATCTCCGGGCTCCTCATGGGAAAACGGTCAAACCACGCGGTACCTAATGATGGGACATTAACGTGAAAGATAATCGACGCATTCGAGGCGTCCTTTAGCGGACCGCAACACATGCTGAAATGGTTCGTTGAATTGACCCAACGCCAGTCGTCAATCCTCACGCCCAGCACTCGCTGGGCCACAAACTCGACGAACGCCCTATACCGCTGCATTCCTTCCGTTACCTTCTCGTCCGGCCATCGCTTTGCGGCAGGCGAATTGAGGTCGTCGCTGTAGGGCTTGGGTGATGGCGAGATCACTCCGGCGGGCTTAGCTGCCCCGACCTCGCGGATCGTTTCCCAGACGTCTTTCGGAAACATCCGTCCAGGCATCTGCATACCGCCTTGGCCTTTCAGGCGATTCTCTGCTTCCAAGTCAGACGGGTCTTGAATGAAGCGATTGACGCCCACGAGCTTGTCGAGCACCGCGTTCACAGCCTCAGGCTCTGCACCCGCCATACCGTTGATGACGCCCGTACAATTCACCTTGTCGTCAGGTATCAGGTGAATCGTGTGGTTCAGCACCTCACGTCGCAACAGCTTCAGGTATGCCGGCGTTACGTTGTCCCGATCCATGTTCAGCGGTACCTTTTGATGCACGTTCACATGAAACGGCTCACCATCCTGCACGTTCCCCGGCTTCACGACGGGTATCCCCATTTCATAAACCCAGGCGGCTTCGCCGTCCCGTACCTCGTAGCACGACACAAGCGTCTTCCGCTTCGTCGGAAACAGCCTGCCTTCATCGTCCTCAGTAACCGTGGGCAGCGCACATTCAAAGACGGCAACGGGCTTACGAGGTTCAATGACTTCCCCGTTGACGGTGAAATGCACGTGTTCGGGTGCGATGACGGTGCGGAGAGATGCCAATGCGGTTTGGACTTCTTCTGCGGTGCTGACCAGACTACCTTCAAAGACCGTCCCTTGTTCGCGTCTCTTGCCGGATCGGGTTGTGCGGTTTTCGGAAAAGATCACCGTGCCCGTGGTCGATTCGATCCTTGCCTCGCTGCAAAGCACAATGGCGACCTTCTCGCCCAGATTGAACCGCCCGCGTTTGTCGGGAATCCCGGCCTTGTACGACGGCGCAAAGAGCGTGTAGCTCTCTTCCAAATTGCGGAACCCTTCGGGGCTATCATCTTCGACTCTGATGCGATAAGTGCGGCCGGCGATCAATTCGACAGTCACGTCGCAGTAGCTGATGTTTTCGTCGAGAGCATTCGACGTTAATTCCTGGAGAATTCCAAGCAGGCCGCGGTGAGCGACCTTTTGCTTCATACCTTTCGCATCAACCTGAAGTTGTCCGGCCATGATTCCTCCCTCTCGTTGTCAGCACAAACAATTGCGAATCACTCCATTGTATCACATGCGATTTTCGTTATCCGCTGGAATGGGAGCCAGAAATGGCCCAGACCGTCATTTGCGCATCGCCAGGCAGACGAAAATATTTTTCTTGACAAGAATTCCGTCGAAAACTGCGAACGGCCAATGAGGACGAGGTTCCACATCCGCGCCTTAACGGCACGACAAGACAACATCCGGGTGTTTCGGGTCATCTGGAAAGAGGAGGGGGTCGCAATTCACCTCAAAACATACTCGCGATACGGCCGCGCGTCCCTCCTTCGGATCGCTTCGAAAGGCTTCTAACTCGCACGCCGCAATCTCGAAATACCATCGGTAATACTGGTTCAGGTATTTTTGAAATCTCACGGGCGCATCAAGGCGAACGTCATCTGCGATCCATAAGCTCGTATCGAAGATGCGCTCGTATGCCTTGCATAGGGGTTGCTGAATCATCGCGATGTAGCACGTGAGTTGTACATCTTTTGGGGTGGGGCGAACGGAGGCGACTTCTTTGGCCAGCTTGCGAATCCAATCCGGTGCACCGATTCCGCAATCGTACTCGACACCGGTGATCGTGAATAAAAAGTCTCTACACGCCGCGAGCGGCAATGCGCGATTCAGCCAGTCGCGTACCGCTTGCACATCTTCGCTCGGAAGCGGCACCGGCAAGCAATCGGATGTGATCTTCAGGGGACGCGTTTGATGAAGCGTTGTCTCACGAGCAAATTCAGCCATCGTAACTACTCCTTTCGTTCGATTCACTTATTTATCGAAGGTCGAGCAATCGCAGACTTTCCTGACCCAGCAAAATGAGAAACGACAGCTCATCGGTACAAGCATCGAGGCGGCAAATGGATCGCCGAACCGCCACCGCTGGCACATCCAGCGGCAACCAACTTCGCAACTTCAACATCACTTCTTCTTTCGAAAGCCCTTCCTCCTGCATGATTTTGTACATTGCACTGAGGTAAATACCGAATTCTTTCACAGGTGTTCGTCGTGCCATGACGCGATTGTAGCGCATTTGTTGACGCTAAAAAAATCGAGCGTGCACATGTTAAACATGTGGTGCTGGGAAAGGATTGATTGGCTTTAGTGCCGCGTTCTTCCTTCAGAAGTTCATCTTTGCCGGCTTTTGAATCTCAAGAAAAGCGCCTATTGATCTTCGTTAATTTCAATCACAATTGACTTTTGTTGGTGTCGTACTCCGGCGTCACAGCTACACTAATTTTCGAATGATTCAAGGCCGGCGATTCGTTTCCACCACTGTGGCCCAAGAGGAATCGGTGTACTTGCGGCATTCATGCGGCTGCCAGACAGTCGCTCAGCCTGCCGAATCAATTCATCCGGTTGTTGATCGGTGGATTCCATGTCCCACACATACACACTGCCTCTATAGTCGATGCACACTGCGCGACTTAAATCGGTGGCAATCTGGAAATCTTTGAATACCGTTCCGCCATCGACGCGCGGCGTAATCGGTTGTCCCGTCACCACGCTCCAGACTCGGTGGGAATAGTGTTCTGCAGGAAGCGCATTGTCCACAATGACGTATCGTCCATCGGATGTGAAAACGACGTCCTTGGCATAATCGGGAACAGTCAAATCAGGGCAGATCGGTTGGCCCTTTTCCCAATCCCAGACACGAATGATGCGATCCTCCCCACCTGCGGCGATGTAGCGCCCATCTGGGCTAAAGCATGCTACAAATACCCCCGCTGCATGCTGCAGCGCTGGAGTTAGCGGCGTCCCCGTCAAATCCCAAACGCGGATCGTTTTGTCCCAAGAGCATGTTACCACCTTCTTTTCATCAGGGCTGAAATGAGCCGAGTGAACCCGGTCAGCGTGCTGCATGGGTCGCGAGATGAGAGACGGTGACAGCAAGTCTTTCTTATCCAGTTTCCAGAGTTGGGCCTCCAATTCGTGCGCGGTCGATACCATGTCGCCTTTTGGGCTAAATTGAATCATGGTTCGCATTCCCTTGCCGAAATCTGGTCCGGCCCTGCCGGTACGAAGGTCAATGAGCCGGTTGCTGTCCGATTCCTGATCTGTAACTGCTTGTATTGTGCGATCCGGGCTGGCTAATTGGGGCGACTGGACGGGAGGAATGGCCGGTCCTCTCGGATGCCCAGTTCCAGCATCCCATAACCTCAAACTCTTTTCGGAAACAGCAAAAGAACTTGAATCACGGCTCCAAGCCAGCTCCATTTGATTTTGCCCGAGTTGAATCGACGACAACTGCGACATGTTGCCCAAGTCTCGAACCACGACGACATTATTCTGATCAAGCGTTGCCAATCGCAGTCCGTTCGGGCTCAAAAAAGCCCGGTTAATACGCACTTCGGATTGGATTGGCTTGAAAGCTCCTTGGCGCTCCTGAGTGGACCAAACGAACACGGATGAATCTGTGTCGACCGAAATAATCTTCCGCTCATCGTCGACAAATATCGCGTTGCGCAATGCGGCTGGATGATGGATCACCGGGGCTGCCGGAGCAGATGTACGCAGATTCCACAGCCTGACGGTGCCATCCTCCGAAGCCGACAGAAGCATGTCACCGTTCTTGCCGAATATCACACTCTTCACGGCGCCAGCGTGCCTCATAGGGAGCGACAGCGGAGTAGCACGTGGCGAGGCAACGTTCCAGGTCTGCACAACGCCATCAAGTGTTCCCAAAGCAATCGAATTGTCGTTAGGACTAAAAGCGATGGATAAGACCACACTGTTTTCATACGGAGTCATCTCACTGAGCAAGCGGCCCGTGGGAACGTCTCAGACCCTTACAATTCTGCTCCAATCGCAGGTCGCGATTTTGTCGCCCTGATGACTGAAGCACGCATACTCGACCTGTAATTCATGTTTTAGAGGAGGAGTGACTGGCTGACCGGTTCGCGAATTCCAAACTCGGGCGGTGAAGTCCCTGCTTGCTGTGACGACGCGACTGCCGTCAACGCTAAACACGGCGGAATTCACGGACTTCGTATGCTGCATAGGCTTCCCAATGGCACTTCCATCTGTCACCCGCCAAAGACGGGCCGTTCCATCCCGACTCGCCGTAGCGATTGTCGATCCGTCTGGACTGATTGCGGCGTCTAGAATCTCGCCGGAGTGCTTCAACTCGATGCCTTTGGCGTTCGCGCTGTTCTCTTGCACAATAACCGCAACAAATCGTCCTTGATTCGTATCGTTTTCTAGCTTCACTCTGATTGGGCCGAATGCCGCATGACGTGCCCAACCACCATTTCGTTCAGCGCGAATCAGTTTGGGTAGGATGCCTTGGGCATACGCATAACGCAGCCGCAGATCGTGCTCCCGAAGCGGATCGGGTGGAAGATCTTTCAGGGCCGCCGCGAACCAAAGCAATGAGATTGCTGGATCATTTGCTTCGAGCGCCGCCACGCCGTTGCTGGTGCGCAGATCGGCGACCATAAACGCGTTGCGGCGGCTCTCATTGTCAGCTCGCCGGTGCTCTTCCAGGGTTTGACCCTGTTCATAGACCAACCGTCGATTCTGTACAGTGGCATAAATAGCAAAAAGCAAAGTAGCCGCCACCAGAGCACCGAATGGAGAAACCCAAAGCCAGTTCCGCCGGAAAAACTTCTTCGCCCGATACCATTGCGAAGGCGGCGCGGCCGAAATCGGCTGGTGTGTCAAATAGGCCTCCAGGTCGGCCCGAAACGCGCTCACAGCAGGATACCGCTGCCCAATTTCACGCGCGATTGCCTTGTGAACGATGGTTTCCAGATCGCTTCGTAGCGACGGATCAATAGCGCCAAGCCGCTTTGGCTGGCCGTCAATGATCAACTTCCACGCCTGCCAGTCTGACTTGCCTGCAAGCTCAAAGGGTAAGCTGCCAGAGAGTGTCTCGAACGCCAACAATCCCAGCGCGTAAACATCCGTCCAGGGGCCGATCTGATCAATCGCTCCATGAACCTGCTCGGGGCTCATGTAGCGGAGCGTTCCGATCATCTTTCCAGCTTCAGTTCGAAATTGCGATTCGCTATCGGGCGAGGAATCACGGGCAATACCAAAATCAAGAATCTTCGGCTGTCCCTCTTGTGTGACCAGAATATTGGAGGGTTTAAGATCACGATGCGTGATGCCGTTCGCATGCGCATGTTCAATAGCTTTACAAATATCCACCAGGAGCTTGATCCGCGCCTGCCGTGGCGGTTTATTCTGCTCTAAATAGCGGTCGAGTGGCTGGCCCGGGACATACTCCATGACAAAAAATATCAGCGGTCCCGACGAGGTTTGGACTTCCCCGGCATCATAGATTCGCACAATTCCATCATTCTGAAGTTTCCCATTCAACTCGATTTCTCGGCGAAACCGCTCCAGTTGCCGCGGATCGCTTGAATTTGGATGATGCACTTTCAACGCGACCCAGCGGGTTGGGGTTTGCTGGCGGGCCTTGAAGACGATTCCCATTCCCCCTTCACCAATGATCTCTTGAATGTCATATGAGCCCAAGCGGGTGCCAAGAAGTTGCGATCTTCCACGCGACTCGAACTCAGCCAGGCCCGCGGAGGACCACGTCGCCGAGGCTGTTGCATCCATGCCCATTACTTTCGAATCGAAAGCTTCAATTGCTTCTATCCGGCTACGCAAATCGTCCACCAACTCTGGATGCGAGGCACACAGTTGCTCTACCGGCGAGACGCGCCCCGCCTGTTCCCATTCGTCGATGAGACGCTCGAGCATTTTCTCGCGTTCCACACCCATCACGCTCTCGATTCACCCCTCGCGCCAATCCTTCACCAGACGGCCAAGCTGCACGCGCGCATCCCGCCAGCGGTTCTTTACTGTCTCTACTGAGACGCCTAATGCCTCGGCCACCTCGGGCTGGCTCATACCGTGATACATGTGCAGATCCACGACCTGCAGCAAATCGCTTGGTAACTTCTGGACCTGGTCGATGAATTCCTCCCACATCGCTCTGTCGTATGGTTTGGTCGCGTTCCGATCCAAACGCCGATCTCTCAAAATTCGCGAACCGCCAATTGCACCGACATCCGACAAGTCTCGCCCCGCATTGCGCTTTTTCGCGGAAAAACTTCGGTGAAGGTCCACCAAAACCTGTCGCATCATTTTGGCTGTAACCGCCAACACTGCGATCGGGTCCTTTGGAAAATCCTTTTCCAAGGCCCCGTCCAATCGCTCTAGCACCTGATTTAGCACATCATCTGTCTGGGCGAAGCGCCGCACGAGACGAAACTGACGAAGCTCTTGCCGTGCCCGTATGCGAATTCGCTCACAAAGATGCCCCAGCAATTGATCTCGCGCGTTGACTTGCCCTTCTGACACCGCCCTTAGCAAGTTCATGGTCACGCGGGTCTGTGTCCCTGGAACACGTGCCGCGCCGGATTTTGGCCCATGAACGTTCATGGGCGCGAATCATAACCGCCGCCAATGAATTCTGTAAAATAAATATGAGATTGACACCGCGAATAACGGCTGTTTTTATGCATTGGCATTGGCCCAACGCGCTTCAGTTAAAGAGCGTGTCGTTGATTTGGCGTTTGATCGGCTTGGTTGCGAAGACCCGTAAATTTGGGCGCGCGACGACCGGTGCCTCTTTCGCCGGAGATAAGCGGGTGCCGGGACCGACTTTGGCATTAGCAATGTTCGCGAGTCGGAATGGCACTGACGTCGCCGGCGACAATGAAGGCCCCGCCACTGGAGTGGACTTGGCTGCGACAGAATCAGGGGCAGGGGATGCGACAGCGGACACGCGCGACTTGCCATAATTTTGAGCCACGGCCACCAGATCGGCAAAATCGACGCTGCCATCCCCGTTAAAGTCACCTTGTGCCCAGACCTTTCCGGCAGAACCGTAATTCTGCGCAACAGCGACCAAGTCGGCAAAATTAACGTTGCCGTCCAAATTGGAATCAGCGGCAAGAAGTACAGACACGGTAAAGGTCCGGTCTACCGCGATTGCAGCGTTATAATTAGCGTTGCCTGCCTGGCTCGCGCGAATCTTGACAGGTGCAACACCGGTCAGTGTCAAAATGTTCCCCGTCAATGTGGCCTGTCCAGAGATCAGACTGAAACTTACGGGCAAGCCGGAATTGGAAGTTGCAAAGAGTGGGAACGGTGCATCACCGATCAATTGTCCGGGCAATGCGCCAAACGAGATTGAATGGTCGGCCTTCGTAACTGTAAACGCTTGATCAACGCTTGGTGCCGCGAAATTATTCGCGTCACCGGCCTGCAATGCGCGAAGTACTACCGTTCCGGTGCCTGTGATCGTCACGGTATTATTGGCTACTAACGCTGGCCCCGACAGAACGCTTATGCTGACGGGAAGTCCTGAAGTTGCCAAAGGGTTCACTTGGAATGGATCACCACCAAAAGCCCGCTGCGGCAGCCCCCCAAACGTGATGGATTGTGTGGCCATCGAAACGACGAACGATTGATCGGAATCCGGAGCGGCGGAATAGAACGCGTTGCCGGCTTGAGAAGCTCGAACCACCACTGAACCTGCTCCAGTAATTGTCAGTATGCTGCCAGAAAGCGTCGCGGGACCAGAGACGACGCTATAGGCGACTGGCAAACCCGAGCTTGCAGTGGCGTTGAGTGAAATCGGAGCATCGCCGTAGGTTCTGTTTGCAAGTGGGGGGAATGTGATCGTCTGAGCTTGATGAATTGGATTGTAAGTCACCGTTAAACTGTCTGTGCCCTGATTTCCCGCAGAGTCAATCGCCGTAACTGTTAAAATGTTCTGCCCGGGTTGTAAAACGGCTGCGTTAATCAGCCAGTTATCGGTGCCTGTTGCATCTCCGCTGCCGCCCCGATCATTTGACCAAATCACCCTGGTCACGCCAACGTTGTCTGATGCTCCTCCACCAATCGAGACCGTCCCATTCGCAGTGGCAAAGGTAGGATTGAATGTCGGGTTGATGATGGTGACGGTTGGCGGCGTAATATCCAATCGGTGCAGAATTCCAAGGCCGGCATTACCTTCCGCGACGTATACGTAGTCGTCAGAAACGGCGATGTACCAAGCTGTCCAGGGCGTGTCGTATGAAGCGATCTGAATCGGATGCACGGGGTCATTCACGTCAAAAACTTTCAGCCCGGCTGATGTCGCGGCAACGTACAAAAGTCCGTCGTTTACAATAACATCGCGGGCGTAGCTGCCGACGTCGATGGTGGACACAAGCGATGGCGCATCTGGATTACGCACATCAACGACTCTGAGCCCGTTTGCACCGTCAGCGATAAACACGTAGTTACCATCATCTGATATGGCAATCGACTGAGAGTCGAAGTCCGGCGGTGCAAGCGTGCCGCGCAGTTGCGGTGCGCTAGCGTTGCTGATATCGACGATTTGTAGCCCACGTGTATAGCCCAGAATGTAGGCCAGCGACCCGCGCACTACCACCGCCGACTGCGCACCGTTGACGCCCAAGTCAATGCTGCCGATTGTGGAAATCGAAGCGGGATTGGCAACGTTTAAGATGGCGAATCTCGGATTACCATTGCTCGCGTTTTGTCCAACGGCATAGGCGGTATTTCCGACGACTGAAACTCTATTCACGTACATCCCAGAGGAGTCACTGCTAGAAATTCCCAGCAAAGTCGGCGCTGTCGGGTTAGTCACATCAAAAACGGCAAGACTAGAACCCGCCACATAAGCGCGGTTGCCGCTGTAATATACCGTCTGGAAGAATGAGTTCGCAGGCACGACCGACTTAGAGCCACGCTCGATCGGATTACCCGCGTTACTCGCATCAATCACCTTGAACTGCGATCCAGTCACCGCATACACCATCGAGCCCGAGGCAGCGACATCGTAATACTGGGCAGATTGCCCAATATAAGTTCCTGACAATTTGATTGATGCCGGATTGGAGATGTCCACAATCTGAATTCCCTGGCCTGCGGCGTAAAGATGCGTACCCGAAATAAATAGATCGTTCGTGCCGATGCTATTGACGATTGAGCCTGGAATTAGGCTCGGTGTCGTCGGGTTGCTCACATCGAAGGCTGTAACTAATCCGTAGCCGGCGTAAATTCTGCCGCTCGCATAGGCCAGGCCCTGGTACCATTGATTACCGCCAAAATTCGAGATCAGAGATGGCGTCAGCGGGGAACTGATGGAGTAGATGTCGATCCCGTGGTAATAATTGGACACGTAGGCGTAATTTCCACCAAGCACCAAAGCCAGCGAACGATCTATCGTGTTGATTGTCTTAGCGAGCACGGGATTACTAGGATCGTTGAGGTTAATTACTTGGAGATCGTCGTCCGTAACGTATGCGGTCACCCCAGCCCCGCCGACATTGATCGCCACATTATTTGCTGCGCCGGCAGTGGCGAGTGCCCCGAGAAGAGTCGGCCTACCCGGGTTTGTCACATCGAATATTTCAAGCCCCGAAGTCCCGGCCGCCAGATATACGAATCCGCCTAGCGTTGCAATTCCTGAAGCAATTCCTGACGTGGGATAAAAGCCGCGGACTCTCGGCACGGCGGCATTTGAAACATCGACGATTTCCAGTCCGGCGTCATCATCGGCGACGTACACATACTGCCCAGCAGCCACGACTCCGTTTACCAAACCTGGGAGAGCAACACGTCCAACCAGCTTTGGACTAGACGAATTAGATATATCGAGGACATCTAAGCCGGCCCCTTCACCGACGTATGCGTAAATTCCTTGAACGAAAACTGCATTCGAGATGCCGCCAATTTGGCTGCTTTGCTCGAGATTTACACCACGAGACGTTGCATACGCGAACCCATTTTGGCTCGAAACCGTCCCGTTTGGCGTCGTTACGACGAGAGCAGCCGTGCCATAAGTCGTGGCTGCTGGAACGGTCGCTGTAATTTGCGTCGGGCTGTCGATCGAGACATTTGGTGCCGCCACGCCTCCTACGGTTACTGTAACGGGTGATGTGAAATTTGCACCACGGATGACGATCTGTGTGCCGCCGGCGAGCGGCGCAGTGCTTGGAAAGACCGACGTCAGAATCGCCACGCCACTGGGCGGCGTGTAGTTTCCATTCACCACTACCGTTTGGTTGAGCAAAACCTGAATGTTTTGGCTCGCAGGCGTGACCCATCCTGTCGCGGGTTTGAAGTCTATTGTATGATTTCCGACGGGCACGTTTGAAAGGACGGTGTTACCGTTCTGCCAATCACCGCTGCCATCCAACCTCCACTGCGCTCCAGCCGCCAAGGCATCGAAAGGGGCGATGGCAACCTGTACATTTCCAAATTGCGGATCCGGAACAAATGCTCCAGTTACCTGCATCGTTTGCCCAGCACTCAAACTAAAAGTTTGGTTGGAGGGTTTCGCAAAGCCAGCAAGGGCCCCGAATTGAATCGTGTAACTCCCTGGGCTTAGACCTTGCAGAGTGGAATTACCCACGTAGTACGTCTTGCCGCCATCAATACTCCAGTCGGCCCCGGCAGTAATCGCGGAAGCCGGCGTGATGCTTACTTGCAAGGTACCGTGCGTGAGATCTCCGGACGCCCAGTTGGCAGTTATATTTTTGTCAGAATCCATCGTAATCGTCAGTGGGATCTGAGTGCCACTTGCACTGCCACTCCAGCCCGCGAAATGGTAACCGATGTCAGGGAGAGGGGTCAGTGTAACCGCCGTACCAGCAGGGTAACTGGATGCGATAGGATTTCGCGATACGCCTCCGTGGTCGGCGCTGATCTGGAGCGTGTAAACCGCAGACTGCTGCAAATACGTGCCGACACCCATTACGGTCTGTCCAGGCAGGACATTAATCGTTTGGTCGGCAGGTGTTGTCCATCCACCGATCGTTTTGAAGCGAATCGTATGGTTCCCGGGAGATAGACCCGTTATCAGCGCTCCGCTCTGTTGAAAGTTACCACCATCAATTTGCCATTGAGCACCGATCGTAGCGGCAGCCTGTGGCGCGATGTTCATTTGCAGAGACCCCAAGCCCACCGAGCCTGATGCAAGCGTCGTCACCGAGTAGTTGGTGGTGAAAGTAGTATTGCCCGATCCATCCACACTGAAAATCCGGAAATAGTACGTCGTGGAAGGCGCGAGATTGGGCAGCGTGATCGAATGCGTCGCTACGAGTTCCGTGTTCTTGACATAGAGCGAATGGTACGGGGTCGTATTCGTATCATATTCGACCTGTGTGGTTGCCGGCTCATCAGTTGACCAAGTGATCAACGCGCTCGTCGAGGCGGCGGATGATCCAACGCCTGTAATCACTGGCGCGGTGGTATCAGTTCCGCTCGGCAAAACTGTAAACGATTGGACTGCCGCTTCGTTTAATTGACCTAAATTGTCGGCCCACCTTCCTGCGATGAAATTTATCGAGACAGTGCCGGGAGTAAAATTCCCGGAAAACGCATATCGGAAACGGTTGTTGCCGAGAGCTGTTGGCACACTACTGGCAATTTGAACATTCGCGGCGGCACTGCCAACCAGTGAGAATTCGTAATCGGCATCGGTTACGGTCGATGTATTCAGACCGCCAGGCGCGTCAAAGCTGATGTCGATATGTCCTGCTGCGTTGATCGACGCAGCGGTGACAATATCGCCAACTGCGGGATCATAAAGCGACGCAGAAGGACGGGCATTTGCCGGCGCGTTCACGTGAAACGTAACAGGTGCAGATGGCGGCACTTCCGGATTCACCACACGCAGATGCCAATCCGCCGCGTTCGTGCCGGTACTGATTGCGTAGTGGATTTCGGTTGCGCTGACATATAGGAAGTTGGCATCTGAAGCACCTTTGAGGGGATAAACGGTTCCGCCAGTAGACCACTCCACTTGGGACGTAGGCAAAAACCCGGTTCCGCGAATGACAAGCGGCGTGCGCTGCGAGGAGGGCAATCCGGTAAAATCGTCTGGCGCAATGGAGGTTATGGTTGGGGAAGGCGTGGAGGGCTGCGTTGCAACATCAGGCAGCGTCCCGGATGGTGAAATAAAGTTCCACGACGCCATATCCCAGTTGAATGCGTCTTTACTTCCTGAAAACAGGCCGAACAGCGCATCCCAATGCAGAGTTCCAGAAAGATTCAGTGAGCCCGGCGCGTCATAGGTCCAATTTCCCCCAGCGTAATTTGCGCTGAAATCCTGCTTCAAAGTTCCAGTCACATCGACCCCGGCCTTGGCAGCAGAAAATCCCAAGATGTTTCCGATGCTTCCATCAGCCGATCCGGTCAATGACACAGCGACATTCGGGTGGATGTTCGCATTGCTAAGGGAGGGCCCGCTGCTCGTGATTGCGGCAGTGAGGCTGCCGCTCAAGCCGATATTCACGTCTGCCGCGAGTCCTAGATCGACGGCTCCCAGTTCGGCGACAAATGGCACCGAAGGCCCAAATGATACGTGAGCAGTTGCGAGGGGCACGGTTTGAACAAGTGTGAGATTGAGCGTCGCCGTTGCCGATACTCCGGGAATCCAAGTTAAATTGTTATTGAACGTCGGGTTAAAGCTGATCGAGTATGAACCTTGCGCTGGCCCCAGTTTGAAATTGCCGTTGGTCCCAGCCGACAATGTGTAATCCCAGACTGTTTGGCCAATGACTTGTGCGTGGAGATGGTATCCCGCGTCCTGCACAGAGACTGTTCCGGCTGGAGAAGAGATCAAGGTGAAATGCCATCCCGTGTTGAAACCCGTGTGCAGGTTCGCAAAATTGACAAGGGGAGCGCTAAAGAACGGGGGAGTCCACTGCCAATTGGAGGGGGTGTCGAAACCCTTATCGAGATCGGTCGTAGATATATCAAACGTGTATCCATTCGCAGAGTCGAACGTGTCAGTAAACTTGGCGTTGTTCATCCACGCCGGGAGGGCCGTCATGCGAACCGCTGCAGATTTGGAATTCAGCGCGGCGGCACCTTGATAGGCGGTTACGACAAGTGTCGAATCAACCGAAAGGCTCGACATATTAAAACTTGCAGCCCACCCATCGCTGCCGTCAGAATCTTCAACCGTCTGCCCACCGAGGTCGAAAATTAAGCGACTTGCGCTTCCGGAAACCTGGGCGCGGAAAGTATTCGTGACTGGTGCCAAACCGTTTCCAGTGAGGAATCGAATGTCCCCCAAGTCGGATGAGACGCCTGTAACAGTCGTCAACATCATGCGCCGTTCCAATTCCTCGGCCACATACCGAACACTATTCTCCAAAGCCTGTGCCCGACGTGTTTTTCGAAAGAACATGTTGCACTTCTCTCTTGGCCGGGATAAATCCCATTGTCATGGCATGAAAATCCAAACCACAAACAGGTGATTCGGGCATGCAGAACAATCGGTCTAGTCCCAACAGTGACCACGACATCGATTTGGCCCCCGCTCAATTGGGAGGCCACGCAAGTCCATTCATCCTTACAAACGCAAGTCACGCCTCGGACGGGTAAAAATTTTCGATATTTTCCCCGGGATTAGGTTCCAGGGGCAGAAATGCAAGTCGAAGACCGGCAGCGATGCCCAAGCACTGGCACCGGATACGACCGAACACATCCCAATTCCGCAACAAAAGATTGGGGAGCGTTTGTTATCGTGACTACTAGGAGGAGAATCGTCAAGTTCACCGAACGGCAGAGCGATACTCCGGTACAAACTCCAGTACCAGGAGGAATTGATGCCCGACACTTCGGAGTTGCGCGAACTGCTTGTTGCTTATCTCTATGCAATGGAGAGGCTTCGACCGTACGGAATCGAGAGCATCGCTGATTTTGCAGAATTCCTATTTGCGTCAGCGCTGGGTGGTGAACGCGTCGGCCGCGGAAAGAAAGGTCACGACGTAATTGTGCCGAAGATGGGCCGGGTGCAGGTTAAAGAGCGTCGACTGCCTGCTGATGGTAGGAAGGAAGAGAGATTGCACCTCAAGAATATGGAATGCAGCAGTTGCGACTTTCTTGGTGCTGTCATATTTGAGAACGACTTTGGTATCAAGAAAGCAACGCTTGTCCCGCATAAAATCGTCTGGCAGGTGATCTTGAGGCATCCAGATCCTGAGAGAAAAGTTCGCTTTGACCTAATCGCCGGTCTTCCGGGGGCTGAGGATATGACTGAGCGTTTGCGGAAAATACTCTAAACTCCGGTAACGAAACGTTGGCGCCATACGCAAACATCCCGGACATGCCGCATCGGTCGTGCGGCGAAGACGAATGATAGACTGACACTTTTGGTTTCACGCTTAGTAAGACAGGAACCAGCACTTCCGGAGCTACAGCCGGAACTCCCGCGCCTGCTGCTGTGATGAGTCAAACGTCGGAAGGATTGTAGCCGGATAGCAGATAGCGCTCGCGTCTGATGCATGTGCCCGGCGATTAAAGATCCGTGATCGAGTACGCGACTGCCGTTCAATCTCTTAAAAGTTGCGATGCAATCCGCCGTCTTTGTGCTGGCTTAGACGCAAATACTCCAAGCCATGCGCTTCGCGCCGTAGGGTAAACCACCACCTGAGGCCGCGCAGGTGCCGGTTTCTTTCCCTTCGGTAGAGATGCGGCTCGTACAGTGGCGATTACCGAAGGCGAGCCCACGGCAATTGAAGGCAATGGCGCGCCAAGCGTTTTACCGTAGTTCTGAGCCACAGCAACAAGATCGGGGAAACTAACGTTGCCATCGCCATCAAAGTCGCCTTGGATCCATGTCTTGCCAGAAGTCCCGTAGTTCTGAGCGACTGCGACAAGATCTGCGAAACCTACCGTCCCATCGAGATTTCCATCTGCAAGGAGGAGCGCGGACACGGTGAACGTCCGATCTACGGCGGCTGCGGCATTGTAGTCGCCATCCCCCGGTTGGATCGCGCGAACAGTTATTGGAGCGACACCTGTAAGAGTGAGTATGTTTCCACTCAGAGTTGCTTGCCCGGAGACGAGGCTGAAACTGACCGGAAGGCCCGAACTGGACGTGGCGAAGAGGGGGAAGGGTGCGTCGCCGATCAATTGTGCGGTAAGCGAGCCGAATGTAATCACTTGCTCGGCCTTTGTGACTACGATCGTCCGCTCGACATCGGCAGCAGCGTTATAGTTCGAGTCACCCGGCTGCGAGGCACGCAGCAAGACCGTGCCGGAGCCGACGAATGAGATTAAGCTCCCAGTGACGACAGCAGGACCCGAGACAATGCTGTACGTCACGGGAAGACCGGAACTGGCCGACCCAGGAATTTCAAATGCGTCGTCACCGAACGCTTTGTTCTCAATTGGGCCTAGGACAAGCACTTGGTTGGCTTTGGCAATTGCGAATGAGCGCTCGATATTAGCTGCCGGATTGAAAAGGTTATCGCCAGCTTGTGACGCACGGATGGTTACGGTTCCCGCGCCTGTGATCGTTACCACACCATTCGCAATGGTTGCCGGGCCGGAGACCCAGCTAAAGGCGACCGGAAGGCCCGAACTGGAAATCGCGTGGAGGGGAAAGGGCGCGTCTCCAAACGTTTTGCCGGTCAGTGCATCAAAGGTGATCGTCTGGCCAACTTGGACAGGGTTGTAGGTCACGGTCAGTGTATCGGTGCCGGTGTTTCCGGCGCCGTCTGCCGCCGAGACTGTCAGGACGTTGACGCCCGGCTGTAGAACGATGCCAGTCGCCAACCAGTCATCGGTTCCAGTTGCTTCACCGCTTCCGCCGCGATCATTGGCCCAAACGACTTGCGTAACGGAGGTGTCGTCGGTCGCACCTCCGCCGAGTGTAAGGGTCCCGCTTGTCGTAGTAAGCGTCGGTTGGAACTGCGGAGTCGTTATCGTAATGACCGGCGGGCGGAAGTCCTTTAGCTTGAGAATAAGCAGGCCACCATTACTGTCCGCAACTGAAATCGTGTCGTTCGTAGCGGATAGGCCGCTTGGTGCGCCGGGCGTGTCGTAATAGCCAACTTGGATCGGGTTCGCGGGATCGCTCAAATCCAGTGCGATTACTTTACTGTTCGCGGTGATGAATGCCAACCCATTGGCAACAGCCACATCGTAGACCGTCATGCCTAGTGCGAACGATCCCACAAGTGCGGGAGCATCAGGGTTCCGCACGTCGATAATCCGCAGCCCGCCATCGTTGATTGATCCGTCCGCGACCAGAGCGTAATTTCCGTCGGCGGTCAAGGTGACTGCGAGGGCAGAGCCTGGCGTATCGTAGGTACCGCGCAACTGCGGCGCGCTAGTGTTGCTAATATCAATGATCCGTAGCCCGCGAACATCGTCGGCGACATATGCAAAGCTGCCACGAACTGCGATGCCAGCGGAAAGGCCACTTGTTCCCAATTGCAAGGAACCACGGAGTACCGGGGCAGTTGGATTGGCGGGGTTCATAATAAAAAGGCTTGGGTGATAGGTATTGTCATCACCGACTGCGAAAACCAATCCATCGGAATAAGCAACTCCGGTCGCGAAATATGCAGGGTAGGTGCCGAGCAATTGCGGCGCGCTTGGATTGTTCACGTCAATCACCTTTACGCCTGCCGATCCCGCCGCAACGAAGGCGCGCCCGCCGCCCAAAGCGACCCCTGTAGCTGAGACGAAGGTGCCGAGCGAGACAGAACCTCGTCGCACCGGCACTGCCGGATTGCTGATGTCAATGATCTGCAATCCGTCATATCCGCCCGCAGCATAAGCGAGCGATCCAGCACCAACGACCTCCAGCGCCGATCCTGGCGTCGTAACGACGGATGTCTGCAACACCGGACTGCTTGGAATCGAGACGTTGAGAATCTTAAAGCCCCCTTGTCCGCCAGCGATGTAAGCCAGCGTCCCAACGACTGCAATTTTCCGACTGTCGGAAATCCCCATGTCGTAATAACCCTTACTAAAAATGTTTTGCGGGTTCGTCGCGTCAAGGATGTGAAGAAAACTATCAGCGTAGTAGACAAATCCGTTCGCAACGGTGAGGCAGTTAGTCCACGCGCCGGAATAGTAACCCAGAACTGCCGGAGAATCAGGATTGACAACATCTATGATCGTAACGGCGTTATTGCCCGAATATCCTGAAACATAGGCGCGGTTGTTTAAGATTGCTACGTTTGTGGCAGCTCCGTCAATTAACTGCGAACCCCGCAATTGGGGTAATGCCGGATTGCTTACGTCAACGATCTTCAAACCCGAGCCGCTTGCGGTCACATACGCGAATACGCCGCCCGGCCCGGCGGTCACCGTGACCTCTGTGGCCGTGCCTTGCACGTCGATCGCGCTGACAAGAGTTAAAGCCCCCGGATTGGTAACGTCGATGACATGCAATGAGCTCCCGTCTGCCACGTAGGCGCGACCACCTAGTACCGCGACACCTCGGGCTTGTCCCGGCGTATCATAAAATCCGCTCACGCGAGGTGTTGCAGGATTACTCAGGTCAATAACTTGAAATCCGCCGTCATTGTCGGCAACGTAGGCGTACAGTCCTGACATTGCGATATCCTTGACCGTCCCAGGGAGGGTGATTCGTCCGACTGGAACGGGGCTGCCCGGCGACGCGACGTTGAGCACGACGAAGCTGGAACCCTCGCCGATGTAGACGTAGGTACCCGCTGCTGCAACGGCCTCTACGCCTCCTCCGACTTGACCTACGAGGTCAATATTAACGCCTCGTGGAGTCGCGTACGTGAAGCCGTTGGAATTCGTCCCCGTTCCAGCGGGAACTTGCACGGAAACGGACACCGTGCCGTAAGATGCTCGCGCGGGTGTGACGGCCGTGATCCGGTTAGCGCTCTGCACGACGACGGACGTAGCAGGAAGCCCGCCGAAAGTAACGGCGGCGGGCGCGGTAAAATTCGCGCCCTCGATCGTTACTGCCGTACCACCTGCGATCGGCCCATTGCCCGGCCCGACCGAAAAGATCAGTGGCGCGCCGGTGCTTGGCGTGTACGATCCGCCAGCAAGCGTCGTTTGACCATCGGCAACACTCACAGTCTGGCTCGCTGGCGTGCTCCAACCCACGATCGGCTTGAATGTAACGGTATGCGGCCCCGCCGTCAGGCCTGACATAAGCATTGCGCTGTCCCGCCAGACGCCGTCCTCCACTTGCCATTGCGCCCCTGTATTGACTGCGGCCGCTGGACTGATTGTCACTTGAAGGTAGCCCGGTTGAGCGTCGCCGCCGTATGCTCCCGTTACATCGAGAGTTTGCCCACCGACTACATCGACATTGCGCCCTGCCGGCTTGCTAAATCCCGTCACCGAACTGAAATCGACGTAGTTCGTGCCGAGGAACAGACCATCTACGGTTTCGCCACTGTTCAGCCACTGGCCACCGTTAACCCGCCACCGGGCGCCAGCCAAGACCGCCGCCTGTGGAGTAATCGTAACGCTAACCGCGCCGCGGCTGGTGTCGCCGACCGCGAAGTTCGCGGTGATGCTCTTGTTGCTGTCCATCGTGATCGTCAGCGCGCGGGTCGTGCCGCTAGCGTCGCCGCCCCAACTGACGAAGTGATAGCCTGGATTCGGCTCAGCGGTGAGCCGCACTTGCGTCCCCGCGGGATAGTTATTCGCGGCGGGACTTCGATTGATTCGACCGTTGGTCTCGACCGTCTGCAACTGGTAGGTGGTGGATTGTTGGGAGTAATTTGCGGTCGCGGTGAGAGTCAGCCCAGTGACGATGGTGATCGATTGGCTCGGCGGCGTGACCCAGCCAGTCACGGGCTTGAAATCCACGGTATAATTTCCCGGGGCCAGTTGCGAAATCACCGTCCCGCTGTTCTGATAATTTCCACCGTTCAGCCTCCACTGCGCGCCAGCATTAATTGCACTCTGCGAGGAAATCGTCACTTGCAATGCGCCGCTTGCAGCGGGCGTGGAACTGACCGTGAAGGTCTGCGAGGACGCCGCGTTGTGATTGCCAGCGTGATCAGCCCAGGAGCCTGCGATGAAATTGACCGACACAGGGCCTGTGCCAAAAGTTCCGGTGAATGTATATTGATAAGTATTGCCACTCACCAGCACCGGCGCCCCGCTGACCACGACACCTTGAGCCGCAGTACCGGAAAGCGCGAATTCTTGGCCAGCACCAAGCACGCTGGAGGGATCAAACCCGCTCCCGACGTCGGAAAAGGTGACGTAGAGGCTACCAACGTTATTTAACGCGGCCTGCTGAACAGTTGAACTGTTGGCGGGATAGTTTAGGGACGCAGTGGGCGGCGTTGTATCTACGGCAACAGCGGCGTCAATTGTTACCGAGCCCAGTGCGTATGCGTAGCGTGTATGCGTACCGTTGCTGATCTTGGCATAGAGGTAATAGGATTTTCCGACAGTCAGTCCGGTCGTTGGCACCGAAAAACTGATCCCGCTCGTCGCGCTTTTTGTCTGTGCGTCGGGGGTGAATCCATTGTACGGATTTTCGTCTGAGTCCAAACCGACTGTGATTTGTGCGTCACCGTTCCCGTCGGCAAATGTCGGGGATTCGGACAGGTGGCTACCCAACGCTGCAGTCGTGTCATTGGTGAAGTCGCTTATGAGGACGTCATCCCAAGTGTCAGCACCGGTGGATGTAATGCTGACTGGAACACGATTGCTCTGTGACCACATGCCGGAAGCAGGCCGGACACTTGAGTGCGCAATCCGGCTAAACGCAAAGCCCGTTGTCGACCGGTTGTTCCCTGTATACCAGGTGGCGGGAATCGGATTTGGCAAATCATCTGTGGCCGACGCGGACTGGTCAATTGTGCCGTAATAGTAGCTGTGGGTGTCATTGTGATCATAGCCAGCAGCGCCGTGTCCGCCCGGCAATGACAATGGTCCTGGCGAATAGGCTTCATAGACTGGATCTCCGGTCACATAGTTGTCAGTAGAATTAGTTTCGTAATAGTTGTCGGCGAACACGACGTTGCTAGACACGAAGGACACGGAGGCATCGTGCCAATCAGGCTCTGGAGCGTTGAGAATTCCCCCACCCAGGTTACTAAGATTGACAATATGCGTGCCATTCACAGGGTGTGGATCAAGCGTGGTGACTTGGTCGACCCATATGCCGCTTTTTCCGAGGTCCTTCGCAAGCTCAATGACAAGAGACCCACCACGGCTGTGGCCAATCAAATGCATGGGTAAGTCGACGAGCGGCGATGAAAGCCCGGGCAAGAAGCTGCTTTGAACGAATTGGTATGCGAGATCCTGAGCAACGTCTACGGTACTGAAAGAATACCCCGTCAATGGATGCTGCACGTTTGCGGCGAACTGACCCGCCACCTTGGACCAATCTATCAGAATAACAATCTCGGGATTAGAGGACGAATCCGGCAGTGGACCGTCAATCCTGGTTGCACTAACGGACAAGTCACTGTCAACGGCGACAGTATAGAGTGAACGATGCTCCATACCCGGGCGTTGGGAGATGGAATCGCCCATTTTTCGGACCCATCCGTCCGCGTTATCGCTAAAACCATGCGTGATGATGGTCACCCCGCTCAGCATCACCCGCCGTTCCATCCCTTCCATAACGTAGCCAATGCTGTTCGCCAAAGCCCGCGCCCGACGTGTTTTCCGAGAGAGCATGTTCCATTCCCTTCTCTGTTTAGACGCCCCGATTCCGACCGCGAAAGCAATCGGGATAAGACGTCGCATGAAGCATCAGTCAAGATTGTCGATGACCATCGAAGAATTTGCCCGGTTCCGGCATCGCCAGTGACGCCAGCAAGATTTCCCGGCGTAAGTCGGCCCACACCGCCATTCATCCTTTACAAACGCAAGCCGCGCATCGGCCGGGTAAGAATTCTTGTTTTTCCTCTTCGATTCGGAAATTCCGCGCAGAAAGGCGAGCTAATAGCCCACCGCCCGGGTGCCAAAGGAAATTACACCGGTACGACCGAACGATCCCAATTCCGCAACAAATGATTCGGGAGACCTGATATGGTGACTAGGAGGGACATAATCGTCAAGCTAATCCGCCTTCCTCCGCTTCCCGCATCTCCTGGGAAGTTCCGCTGCATGTCGAATCTGGTTAATGCAACGCCCAGGCTCGCGTCCACCACCCTTGTGGTTGTACTGTCGCAATTCCTTTCTCGACTCGTTCCGCTGCCGCGTTCTCCGCCCGACTCCGCGAGGCCGAAATCATCTTTCTCCAAATGGACAGGCTGCGCCTGACCGTGTCTACCCGCTGAACGCCGGCCTTTCCCGTCGCGGGGGCTGCGTTTGTTCATCAGCACAAGTGAATGAACAACCGCAGCCCCCGCCGCCGGGAAAGCTGCTTTTGAGAAGGAGAAGACATGAACACAGTAGAGCGAAAAGCCCGGTTTCCGCTGGGCAAATTGATGACCACTCCCGGAGTCCTCAAGGCTATTGGAATGGACGAAATCATTCGCGCCTTAGGTCGGCATATCTGTGGTGACTGGGGTGATGTTGTCGCCGATGACCAGGAAGAGAACGAGCTATCGCTTCGCGAAGGCTTTCGCTTGCTCTCGGCCTATCACACGGCTCAAGGCGAGAAGTTCTGGATCATCACCGAAGCCGACCGCTCTGCAACGACCGTACTTTTGCCAGACGAATATTGAAGCCGGAAGCGGTGCCGAAGTAGGGCACCGCACTTTTCAATTGGGGAACACCATGAACGCATCAAATCAAGACACAACATCAACACAAACACCTCGCATCTATGTCGCATCCTTGGCCGATGACAGCGCCGGCCGGCTTCTCGGCCGCTGGATTGACGCCGACCAGCCTGCAGCCGTCATTCATGAGCAAATCACCCGGATGCTGGGTGAGTCTACTGAACTCGTAGCGGCGGACTGGGCGATTCACGATTACGAAAACTTTGGAAGTTTAAATCTTTCGGAATTCGAAGACATCGAAACCGTGGCGGAGGTTGCGCGACTGATTCAAGAGCACGGGCCGATGTTCGCCCAGCTCGTCGAGTATTTCGGGGGCACGTCCGGGCTGAATGAGGCCCGCCAATCGATGGAAGAGAACTACCATGGCGAATTCGACAGCGTCGAAGATTACGCCCGGCAACTTGTGGAGGAGTGTTACAGCGATGCCTTGAAGCAGTTGCCGGAATTCATTCGCTACCACATCGACTACAAAGGGATAGTCCGGGACATGGAACTTGGCGGGGACATCTTCACGATTGAGCAGGACCACAAAGTACACGTTTTCAGCACACGTTAACACTCAATACAGCGCCCAGAAATGGCGGCTACCAAAACAGGAGGGATTTGTGAGCACAAATGAATCAAATGGCAAGAAGACAAAGACGGCACAATGGGCAGAGGGCCCAGTAGACATGAATCAGAATTGGGATTCCATGGACTACAAACTGATTTGCCTGCCGACGCAGATTACGGAGGCACTGCGGGGCATCCTTGACCGCTATTTGGAGGATGCGAAACGCGACTTTGAGAGCCAGCCCGAAAAGGCGCGCAAGGACCATGTATACCGCAAACTGTTTCTCATTCGCGCGTGGCTGTTCATGCCGCGTGGGTTGGAATTTCCAATTGGGGGTCCAACTTTAAGCACCAGTCAGACACGCTCCTTCAAAACTAAACTATAAAAGCAAGGAAGGGACCATGTTCATTCGTGATGACTACTGCCAAGGGACCGCCCTTATCGACAGCGAAACTGACCAGTACATCGTCAATTCGCCGAATGTGTTCGGCGGTTGCCCGATTTGCGGCAAGAATGACGGCTGGAGAAACGTTGGGCGCAGCCACTGGTTCGTCTGCAACCGCCACCGAACAAAATGGTGCTGGGGCGAAAATCAGTTTTCCTGCTGGAAGCAGGAGACGCCGGAGGATTGGTACAAGAATCAAGTTACCCTTCTGGCTTACGTGGAGGTCGACCCGGTTTTTGGACTTCGGCCGCCGACCGCGGAAGCCGCTGCAGCAGCGGCTGAAGAAATCATCGGAGAACTTAATGCCATTGAGCGAAGGCGGGCAAAGCTGCCCGACAAGATCCTTCCCGCTTTTGCCCGCGTGATGATTCACCTATGGACCGCTAGAAAAGAGGAATTCGAAAATGCATCGCCTGAGCAAAGGCGCGGGCACCTTTTCCAGGACTTGGTTCGGTTGAGCAACTGGATCAACGAAGAGAGCCTGACTGCCGAAGAGGCATGTACCGAAACATCGGAAGAATGAGCCATTTTTCGAGGCCATCTCGCATGGCCTTTTTTAAGGGAGGAAACAGTGATTAATCTGAGACTCAGGAGCGATTGTGTGATTACTCAAATCGAGAGCGAGGGGCCGGGCACGGTCATGTGGGTGCAGGGGATTATTAGCAACTATCGCTTCAAAGCCAAAGTGTATCCGCTACACGCGCTGAACGCAGAATGGGAAATCGGGCGAAGTCAAATTTCCAAGCTCTTCTTGCAGGAAATGGGCAGCCGCAAAGAAGTATTCAACTGGGACAGAGGGTTGGACATCGCCGCCCCGGACTCGACGGTTCAAGAAATGGTTGATTTCCTGGCATCAACGCTTGCGGCATCGCTTTTCCTAACTGAGGGCGCAGATTCGGTGCAACCGTCGCGAAGGTAGAAGGGGGGAGGCATTGTTGACCAAAGGGCAACTGAAAAATGAACATCATCTGTTGCAATACCGGGTGAAATACCAGGACAACCCGTGTAACATGTGTTGCGTCCCCGGAGGCGCTGGTCACTAAGTTGGTCAGTCGTCACCTGGTGGTGACTTGTTTTTCATTTGCTTAGCGACTTGCTAACCACTGGAAACCCTCAAATTCGGCGAAAAACCCGCTATAACTGCTTGCAACCGCAACGCTTATAGAGGGGTTTTTGCTCTCCGAAGCCGAAGGTTGAAAGTTCGAGCCTTTCCGGGAACGTTTATTGACAAGGGGTTACATTCCATCGATGCGAATCCATATTTTGAGATGTCAGAGAAGTTATTCTGACAGGTCTCGAAATCTTCGTTTTTATTCAAATTTCCGGGCAGCGTCGGCCACGAAGCGCTGCGCGCCGAATGACTACCCTGACGCGACGCCATGGACAACCTGCACAGCAACTGGGCCTACATCGTAATGGCGAGCATAGGTTTGACGCTCAAGGCGTGGTTCGCGCTGCTGATGTCCGTGCCATCCGATCGCTGGACCCAAAGATACCAAGCCCAGAAGGAGGAAGTGTTGAAGATGGAATTCAAACGCTTCGCCAATAGCCTGATCCAAGTGCCGTGTCGGAACATCAAGGCAGGCCGGCGGATTGTGTACCGGCTGCTGCCATGGAGGAGCGTGGATGGAAGTATTGCTGCGAATGTCAGAGTCGGTGCGCCTGCCGATGCGGGTTAGTAGCAGAGATCAATGATGTCGGGGTAAGGACGCCCCGATCCGCCGCTGAACCCAGCCTTGGACGCAACGCTCAAACCACCACCAGTCGAAAACAGAATCACCCTCCGACAGCAACAATGGGCGGGGCGCTTGCGGTGCGTCGTGACCGACAGAAAATCTCACGGCAAGATTCCGCGAAACCTTGGCTTGCCTATGGTCTAGTCGTCCTCTAGATCGCATGGGCGAATGTTATTCTTACTATTGAAGTTAGTTATTGTTTTGGCTGCTCGTTGGGAAAGGGGGTATGCTGGTAATAACGGATCGCTATCGTGCCCTTTCTTCATCATTCTTTTGGTTACGCTCGGACGAAGGACTGACCTCAACTTGGCTCCCAACGGCTGTGCTTTTGCAAATTGGAATTGCTCAACTGGCGCCAGAACCTCCGCACTACTTACTGAAGCTGCACTAGGAACCAATGCTGGCGCGGGTGGCAGCAGCACCTTGCCGTAATTCTGAGCGACTGCGACCAGATCCTGGAAATCAACCTTGCCGTCGCCGTTAAAGTCGCCGTTGCTCAGCTTCGCGCCGGACGCTAGGCCATAATGCTGTGCGACCGCAACCAGGTCCTGAAAATCGACATGGCGATCGAGATTGGCATCGCCGTTGAGATCGAAGAATTGAAGCGGGGCGGTGGCCGGCAGCGGCTGGCCCAAGCGATCGAAAATCGTGGCGTTGTTTAAGACGGCAGTGTAATTGTTATTCGGCAGGCGACCTGTCTTATAGGTCCACGTCGCAGTCAAAGTGCTGGAATCCCATGCAAAAGCAAATGCCGAGGAGGGAATCTCCGCTCCCGATTGAGGCGTAACTGTCAATGAGTTCATGTTCAATGAGTTCGAAACATCCGCGTTAAAGTGCAGGACGATTTTGTGCTGAGGCGCCGTGCGATCGAACTGCGCATCAATCAGCGATGGACCCACTGCAATGGTGGCCATGTATTGCGTCAGGCTGGCAGCGCTGGTGGATGTGTCCTTGTCGCGGATACGGGCGCGAACGATGTTCGATGATTGTTGCAGGTATTGAGCAGGAACTGTCACGCGCGGGGACCGCGAATCGATAATCTCGTACGTTCCATCGTTATTGAAATCAAAATCGTACAGGAATCCGGAGGCCGTATCGTCGGCTGATGGATCGCTTGGGTTAATCAGGGCAATTGAGGCGGTCTGCCCGCGCTCGATGACCGCGGTGGGAACGATGAGTTTGGCCGTGGCAAGAACGTTATTAACAATTATGCCGGTTGGGGGTACCCCGGGCGCCGGTAACGGAGCAGGGGAGGGCGTGGCGGTCGGCGGCGGCGGGGAATACAACACGGCCGTGGGATAGCTTCCATCTTCGTCGGTGACCGAGGCGGTAATGCTGTAGGTTCGGCTGTCCAGATAAACGTGGGAAACAGTTGGCGGGCTTCCTTCGACGATTTGATCCCCTGAGCTATCCCCCCAGTTGATCTTCCAGAACTGAATCGTATCTGTTCCGGGATCCGTGGCGGTGAGGCTGAGCGTGAAAGTCTGTCCTTCATTGACTGAGGATGGCGCGGTGGCCGATGCCGCAGGAGCGACATTCCGGGCAATAATTGTCTTGGCCGGCGCAAGATAGCTGCCATCTTCATCGGTTGACTCGATGAGGACTTGATAGTTTCCATCGTCGTTGAATTTGTGAGGCACCTGTGTGTTGCCCGGACTTGCGGCAACGATTTGCACTTTCCAGCACAGTGGGATCCGAAGCTTGGAATTCACGTGACTTGAAGTCGCGGC
>JADMIO011006405.1_pt1 | contig 28496 bp, 28 predicted proteins | sample 8958161 | NCBI WGS metagenome assembly JADMIO01 (sample SAMN16585339, study PRJNA669376) | soil metagenome | isolation source: Crop rotation soil | place: USA: Cullars Rotation, Alabama | collected 2011 | reverse complement strand
GCCGCGACTTCAAGTCACGTGAATTCCAAGCTTCGGATCCCACTGTGCTGGAAAGAAGGGTAAACAGGCTACCTGCAGCTGGGAAATAAAATTTAGTGTCTTAAATTACAAGTATCCGTAGACGTACTGGGACGTGGCGAGCCCCTCGAGGATGGCGTGCGCAAGTCCCCGCCTGGCCGATACGACGCGGGGCCGCGGGAGATCATCCCCCCGCGGCCCCGCGTCGTCTCCCCCGCCCCGGCGCTCAGGGCTCGCGGCTGAACTCCACCGGCACCACCACCCTGACCCACACCGGCGCGCCGTCCTTCATGGGCGCGGAGAAGCGCATCGCGCGAACCACGCGCAGTGCCGCGTCGTCGAACTCTTCGATGCCGCTGCTGCCGGTGACGGTGACCAGGCGCGGCATTCCCGCAGGGTCGATCACCATCGTCACCCGAACCATCCCCGTGCGCCCCTCGTCCCGCAGCGCGCGTGGATAGTTGCGGGTGAGCAGCCGGGCGATGACGGGCCGGTTCGCCAGCTCCGGCTTCACCGTGAGGGCGCTCTCGTCCACCACCACGGCCGAGGCGGGGATCGAGTCGGCGGGCGGGGCCTCGGCCTGCTGGGCGGCGGCGCGGATGGGGTGCGCCGCGGCCAGCAGCGCAAGTGCGACGAGCGGGATGCGCATCGGAACGCGTGGGGCGGGAAGGTGCCGGCGATGGGACGCGCGAAATCTACCGACAAACCCGGATGGCGAAAAGCGCGGCCGGGCGGGGACGATTCGTCCAGATGGCTGTAATCGCCGAAACAGAGGGTCTGGGGGCCCGTAGTGGTTCCGGGACCTCCGTGCCCCCCGTGAGAGAGTCGGGCGCCGGGCACCCGCTCACCACCCGGTGGCGAGCGATGCGCTCGCCTCACCCCGTCCGGCGTAGCCCTCGCCCGCCCTTCACGGACCCCATCCCCCCCACAGCGAGGTACACATGCGTATCCTCCCCGCCCGTCCGCTCGCCCTGCTGTTGCTGCTCGCCGGCTGTCGCGGAGACGCCACGGGCCCGGGCCGGCAGACCCCGCCGCCCCCGCTTCGCTCGGGCTACATCTTCGGGCGCGACGGAACGCCGCAGCAGGTCACCTTCCAGGTGATCGGCGGCCGAGCCGTGTTCGAAGGCGACATCGACCTCGGCCCCGCGGACCGAATCCCCACCTCGCGGGCCGCGCTGCTGCGCACCCGTGCGGCCGGGCCGCGCACCAACAGCGTGATCACCGCCGACGCGACGTCGAACTACAAGTGGGGCGCCCCCGACGGCGTGGGGGCGCGGGTGCCGTACGTGATCGACCCGGAGCTGACGAACCCCGCGCGCGTGACGGACGCGATGAACGCCATCCACGCGACCGTGCCGGCGGTCGTCTTCGTCGCCCGGACGACGGAGCCCGACTACGTGCGCTTCTCCCCTTCCACCCTCAGTGTCTGCCAGTCGCCGGTGGGGCGGCGGGGCGGCGAGCAGAGGATCACCCTGGCGGATGGGTGCGACAAGGGCGCGACCATGCACGAGATCCTGCACAGCCTGGGCTTCTGGCACGAGCAGAGCCGGTGCGACCGCGACACCTATGTGAGGATCCAGTGGGAGAACATCGATCCTCAGTACGTGGACGCCTTCCGGATGCACTGCGCGAACGACGGGAACGCGCCCTATCACGACGGATTCGACCTCTACGAATACGACGAGGGCTCGATCATGCACTACGAGCGCAAGGCCTTCTCCATCAACCGCCTCCCCACCATCGTCTCGCTCCGTGGCCGCGACGCGGAGATGGGGCAGCGGATCGCCATGTCGGCCACCGACGCCAGCACCCTGGCCGCGGTGTACCCGGTGCGCCGGCGGATCTGCTGCCGGTGAAGTAAACACGAAGGGCGCGGAGCCGATCGCTCCGCGCCCTTCGCGCAAGACCTACCCGTTGGATCCGCGGCTCAGCCTTCCTCGGGCTCGGCCACGGGCTCGTCGCCGGCGGCGGGCGTCTCCTCGGCGGCAGCCTCGGGCGCCTCACCGGCCTCGGCCTCGGGCGTGTCCGCCTCCGGCGCGGCGGCGGGAGCCTCGGGCTCCTCCGCCTCGGCCGACGGAGCCTCGGCGGCGGGCGTCTCCGCCTCGGCGACCGGCGCCTCGGTGGCCGGCGCGGCCTCGGCCGAAGCCTCCTCCGCGGCGGGCGCCTCGGCGGCGGCGTCTTCCGACGCCTCGGCGGCGGGCTCCTCGGTGCGGGTGCGGAAGATCGGCTCGCCACCCTCGAACTTGGGCACGCGCGTCACCTCCAGCACGATCCGCCGGTTGCCGGCGTCCACCTCGGTCACCCGCATCTCCAGCTCGTCGCCCTCCACGAAGACGTCGGCCGGGTTCTGCAGGCCGGTCACGCCGAGCTGCGACACGGGGACGAAGCCCTCCACGTCGTCGCCCAGGTCCACCGCCACGCCCTTGTCCTGCAGGCGGGTAACGGTGCCGTTGATCTCCTGGCCCACGTGGAACTGCTCGGCCAGGTGCTCCCACGGGTCGTCCTGGGTCTGCTTGAGCCCCAGGCTGATCCGCTTGTTCTCGGCGTCCACGCCCAGGATCACCACGTCCACGTCGTCGCCCTTCTTCACGACCTCGGACGGGTGCTGGATGCGCTTGGTCCAGCTCATGTCGGAGATGTGCACCAGGCCGTCGATCCCCGGCTCGATCTCCACGAAGGCGCCGAAGCTGGTGAGGTTGCGGACCTTGCCGCTCAGGCGCGTGCCCACCGGGTACTTCACCGGCAGCGCGTGCCAGGGGTCCTCCTCGATCTGCTTCATGCCCAGCGAGATCTTCTCGCCCTCCGGATCCACCTTCAGGATCACGGCCTCGATCTCGTCACCCAGCGACACGATCTTGGACGGGTGCCGGACGTTGCGCGTCCAGCTCATCTCGCTGATGTGGACCAGCCCCTCGACGCCCTTCTCCAGCTCCACGAAGGCGCCGTAGTTGGTGATGGAGACCACCTTGCCGCGGACGCGGGCGCCCACGGGGTACTTCTTCTCCACGTCCTTCCAGGGGTACTCCTGGAGCTGCTTGAGCCCCAGCGACAGGCGCTCGCGCTCCCAGTCGATGTCCAGGACCTTGACCTCGAGCTCCTGGCCGATGGCCACCACCTCGGAGGGATGGCCCACGCGGCCCCAGCTCATGTCGGTGATGTGCAGCAGGCCGTCCATGCCGCCCAGGTCGATGAACGCGCCGAAGTCGGTGATGTTCTTCACCACGCCGGTGCGCACCTGCCCGACCTCGAGCTCCTTCTTCAGCTTGTCGCGCTTCACCTCGCGGTCCGCCTCGAGCAGCACGCGGCGGCTCACCACGATGTTGCGGCGGCGCTTGTTCAGCTTGATGATCTTGAACTCGTAGGTCTCGCCCAGCAGGTCCTCGATGTTGGGCACGCGGCGCAGCGCGATCTGCGAGCCCGGGAGGAAGGCGTCGACGCCCATCAGGTCCACCGTCACGCCGCCCTTGATCTTGCGGGTGAGGGTGCCCTTGACCGGGGTGCCGCTCTCGTGGGCTTCCTTGATCTTCTCCCAGACGCGGAGGAAGTCGGCCTTCTTCTTGGAGAGGACGACCACGCCGTCTTCGTCCTCGAGGTTCTCGAGGAAGACCTCGACCTCGTCGCCGATCTGCAGGCTGTCGGGGTCCTTGAACTCGTCGCGGGTGACGGCGCCCTCGCTCTTGAAGCCGAGGTCGAGGATCACGGCCTTGTCGGTGACGCGCAGCACGCGCGCCTTGACGATCTCACCCTCTTCGATGTTGGTGAGGGTGTCGTCGTACATCTCGAGCATGGCCTCGTACTCCTCGGCGGAGTACTCGTCCTCGTCCCACAGGTCCGCGCGGATGTTGAGCGCGCGGGCGCGCTCCGCGAACTGCGCGTTGGTGAGCTCCTGGCGCTCGGCCACGGCTACGCCGGCCTCGGTCTCGCCGTCGGGCGAGAAATCGTCGTTCTGCTGGGGCATGGGGGTGCGGATCTCCTGAACTGCCCGGCGCCGTTGGCGTACTGCCCGCGCCGGCCGGTTGAGGGTGGATGGTTGATCCGGAAACCGCGTTGGCGCGGAAGCCGGGGAAACGGAGAAATGTACGGATTTCCTTCGCTTTGGTCAACCCCCGCGGGCCTTCGCCAGCCTCACGATCTCGGCCACCTGGGCGGAGAATTCGAGCCGCGTGGTGTCGAGTTCCACCGCGTCCGCGGCGCGCATCAAAGGCGCCACCGCGCGGGTGCTGTCGATCTCGTCGCGCCCCTGCAGCCGGGCCGCCTCCTCGCGCACCTCGTCGTCCGTCGGCTGCGCGACGCCGTGCTCGCGGAGGCGGCGGCGGGCGCGCTCGGCGGGGTCGGCCACCAGGAAGACCTTGAGCTCCGCGTCGGGGAAGACCACGGTGCCGATGTCGCGGCCGTCGGCCACCAGGCCGCCGCCGGCGCCGGCCTCGCGCAGCGCGCCCATCAGCCAGGTGCGCACCGCGGGGACGGCGGCCATCTGCGAGACGTGCGCGTTCACCTGGGGCGCGCGGATCGCCGCCGACACGTCCTCGCCGCGGACGGTCAGCGTGTAGCCGGTCTGGTGCGGGCGGCCGTGCACGTCGAGCGCGTCGAGCTCGGCCGCGGTGAGCGATTCCCAGCGGTCGGCGTCGATCCCGGCGCGCAGCGCGGCGTGGGTGATGGCGCGGTAGAAGGCGCCCGAATCGAGGTGCCGGTACCCCAGCTGCGCCGCCACCGCCTTCGCGGTCGAGCTCTTCCCCGACCCCGCCGGGCCGTCGAGGGCGATGATGATTCCGTCCTGGTGCATTCCTTCAGCGTTTCAGCTCGTCCAGCACGTTCCAGAAGCCCGGGTAGCTCACGGACGCGCAGTCGCGGTCGTCGACCTCGATCTCGTTGCCCGGCAAGGCGGCCAGCACGCCGAAGGCCATGGCGATGCGATGGTCGCCGTGCGTGACCACGCGGCCGCGCAGGGGGCGGTCCGAGCCGCGCACCACCAGCCCGTCGTACAGCTCCTCCGTCTCGCCGCCGATGGCTCGCAACGCGTTCACCAGCGCGGAGATGCGGTCGCTCTCCTTCACCCGCAGCTCGCCCGCGCCGGTGATGCGCGTCTCGCCCTCGGCGCGCGCGGCCAGGGCGGCGAGCACGGGGACCTCGTCGATCGCGGCGGGGACCTCGTGCGGCTCCACGACGACGCCGCGCAGGCGCGAGGGGCGGACGACTAGGTCCGAGACGGGCTCGCCGCCCTCCGAGCGGCCGCGCTCCCACGCGACCAGGCCCATCATCCGGCGGACGATGGAGAAGAAGCCGGTGCGCGTGGGGTTGGCGCAGACGCCGCGGACGCGCAGCTCGCCCGCGTCCGCCAGCAGCGCCAGCGCCGCCAGGAACGCCGCGGACGACGGGTCGCCGGGGATGCGCAGCTCGAAGCCGCGGACCGGCGCGTCCCACGAGGCCAGGTGCGCCACCGCGCCCGCGGACGTCGCCTCGCTGCGCACCGGCGCGCCGAGAGCCGAGAGGAGCCGCTCGGTGTGGTCGCGCGAGAGCACGGGCTCGGTGACGGAGACGGGGACGCGCGCGCCCATCCCCGCCAGCAGCACCGCGGACTTGATCTGCGCGCTGGCCTTGGGGGACACGTAGTCGATGCCCCGCAGCGCGCCGCCGGTGACCTCGATCGGCAGGCGGTCGGGCGCGCCGAGCTCGCGGAAGTGCGCGCCCATCTCCGCCAGCGGCGCGGTGATGCGGCGCATCGGGCGGCCGCGGAGCGAGGCGTCGCCGGTGAGCGTCGCCGCGAACGGGCGCGAGGCGAGCAGCCCCATCATCAGCCGCACCGTGGTGCCGCTGTTGCCGCAGTCGAGCGGCGCGTCGGGCGCATTCCAGGCGTCGAGGCCGCGGCCGTGGACCACGATCTCGCTCCCGTCCGCCGGCGGCTCGGGGACGTCACAGCCCAGCGCGCGAAGGACAGCGGCGGTGCTGCGGCAGTCCTCGCCCGGCAGCAGGTTGCTGAGCCGGCTCGCGCCCTCCGCCGCCGCGGCGAACATCAGCGCGCGGTGCGTGATCGACTTGTCGCCGGGGACGGCCACGTCTCCGCGGATCTCGAATGGCATGCGCGGAAAGCTACCGTTCGTGCGGTCGTTCGCAACGAAGGCAAGTGCGGAAGTGCGGGAGTGCGGAAGTGCGTTGGTTCCGTAGCGCACTCCCGCACTTCCGCACTCCCGCACTTTTCGTCGTACCAGAACGTCGCACTGCACAGATGCTGGCGTGCTCCGGAACGCCGGTTGCGCGTTGTAACGGTGAACGCGTCGCCCAGCTCACCCTGCACCACGGCAAGGCAATGTTCCGAACCCATTGGCAAATCGCCGGTTGCGCCATCGCCACCCTGATCGCGGTGCTGCCGGCCGCCGCGCAGCGTGCCACCCTGAGGGGACAGGTGGTGGAGGCGAGCAGTGGACAGCCGATCGCCGCGGCGGTCATCGAGATCATGCCGCGCCACGAAGAGGCGGTCACCGACGCGCAGGGCCGCTTCACCGTGCGCACCACCGTGGGCGACCACGTGATCGTGGCGGACGCGCTGGGCTACGGCTCGCAGCTGCAGGCCGTGACCATCGGCGACGCCACGGCCGACGTGCAGGTGAGCCTGGAGAAGGACCCGGTGCTGCTGCAGGGCGTGGTGGCCACCGCCAGCCGCCTGGAGTCGCGCCGCCGGGCGTATCCGTACGCGGTGCGCTCGCTGAAGGCGCAGCAGATCGCCGCGTCGGGCGCGCCCAACATGGAGATGTTCGTGCGCGAGCGCTTCGGCGTGCTCTACACCTCGTGCCGGCCCACCGTCGCCGCGCGCAGCGCGCTGGGCACCTTCGTCCGGCGGGACCCGGGCGGCGCCAGCGGCTTCCAGAGCTGCGTCTTCTCGCGCGGCGGCACCACGCCCGCGCGCGTGTACATCGACGAGGTGCGGATGCCCGACACCGGCGCGCTCGCGCTCTACCACCCGGCCGACATCGCCGAGGTGGAGGTGTACCACAACGGCGAGCAGGTCCGCGTCTACACCCGCTGGTTCATGGAGTGGGCGGCGCGCAACCAGTTCAACCCGCTGCCGCTGAGCGTCGCCTCGTTCTTCTAGACGGCTGCCAGCAACAGCCGCGGGCCCCCGGCGGAGCTACTCCGCCGGGGGCTTTTCGTCGTCCAGGCGCACCGTGCCGGAGCGGACGGTCTTGAGCGCGCCGCCGCTGGTGCGCACCAGCAGCGCCCCCGCGGGGGTGATCCCCATCGCCGTGCCGGTGAGCGTCTTCGCGCTGGTGACGCGGACCGCGCGGCCGGCGAGGGCGTCGCGCCCGGACAGCGTCTCCAGCAGCGCGCCGCCGAGCTGCGCCGGGGGATGGGCCGCGCGGCGGAAGATGGCCTTCGCCACGTCGCCGGCCACCTCGGCGCGCGGCGGGCTCCACCCCGCGGCGATGCGGATCGACGTCGCCACCTCGCGCAGCTCCTCGGGGAAGTCGCCCGACGAGTGCAGCACGTTGATGCCGATCCCGGCGACCACGAAGCCGCGCCCCGGCGCCTCCCAGCTCGCCTCGCAGAGGATCCCCGCGAGCTTGCGCCCGGCGAGCTGCAGGTCGTTGGGCCACTTCACGGCGACCACGGACGGGCGCACGAAGCGGTCGAGCGCCTCCGCCGCGGCCAGGCCGACGAGGACGGGGAGCAGACCGGGCGTGGCCAGCGAGTCGGGGCGCAGCACCATCGACAGCCACACGCCCATGCCCGCGGGCGACGACCAGGCGCGGCCGCTCCTCCCCCGCCCCGCCACCTGCTCGTCCGCCAGCACGGCCGTGCCCGCGGGCGCGCCCGCTTCCGCCAGCGCCCGCGCGACGTCGTTGGTGGAACCCACGCGGTCGTAGAGGTGCACGGCCGGGAGCCCCCAGCGCGCCGCCAGCTCGGTCGCGCCAACGCCCTCCCAGCGCTCCGCCCGGCGCTCGATCACCCGGCCTTCCGCAGCTTCAGCGACAGGTCCAGCGCGGGCGCCGAGTGCGTCAGCGCGCCCACGGAGATGTAGTCCACCCCCGTCTCGGCGAAGGCGCGGATGGTCTCCAGCGTGATCCCGCCGCTCGCCTCCGTCTCCGGGCGCCCAGCGCCCGCGGCGGCGACCAGCGCGACGGCCTGCCGCATCGTCTCCGGGTCCATGTTGTCGAACATGATGCGGTCCACGCCGGCGGCCAGCGCCTCGCGCACCTCGGCGAGGTCGGTGGTCTCCACCTCCACGCGCAGGCCGCGGCCGTTGTGGGCGCGCACCGCCTCGACCGCCGCGGTGATCCCGCCCGCCGCGGCGATGTGGTTGTCCTTGATCATCACCATGTCGAAGAGCCCGACGCGGTGGTTGGCGCCGCCGCCGGCGAGCACGGCCCGCTTCTCCAGCCGCCGCATTCCCGGCGTGGTCTTGCGCGTGTCGATCACCCGCGCGCCGGTGCCGGCCACGGCGGCGACGTAGCGCTTCGTCACGGTCGCCACGCCGGAGAGGCGCTGCAGGAAGTTGAGCGCGGTCCGCTCCGCCGTCAGGATCGAGCGCGCGGAGCCCACGATCTCCATCACCGGCGGTCCGTTGGGCCACACCAGGTGACCGTCCGCGGAGTAGACGGTGATCTCCAGCGACGGATCGACGCGGCGGAAGACCTCGTACGCCACCTCGCTCCCCGCGATCACCCCCGCCGCCTTGGCGACGATGATCCCCTTCGCCCGCCGCTCCTCCGGCACCGTCCAGAGCGAGGAGAAGTCGCCGTCGCCCACGTCCTCCGCCAGCGCCGCGTCGATGAGCGCCGATGCATCCGCAGGCAGCGTCACTGGCCCGCTCCCGGCTCGGCCAGGATGCGCTGGTAGTAGCGCTCGTACTGGGGGATGATGATGTCGGTGCTGTAGCGCTCCACGGCGCTCTGCCGGGCCTGTTCGCTGAAGAGGCGCCAGCTGTTGGCGTCGCGGAGGATCTCGATGGCGCCGTCGGCCATCGCCTCCACGTCGCCCACGGGGGCGAGGAAGCCGGTCTCGCCGTTCTCCACCACCTCGGGGAGGCCGCCGGCGTTCGACGCGATCACCGGGACGCCGCTCGCCATCGCCTCCAGCGCCACCAGGCCGAACGACTCGTTCTGCGACGGGAGGATCAGCAGGTCGGCGCAGGCCATGATCTCGGCGACGGAATCCTGCTTCCCCAGGAAGACCACGCGGTCGGTGACGCCCTGCTGGCGCGCCTCGTCCACGGCCTCGGGGCGGTCGGGCCCGTCGCCGATGAACACCAGCCGCGAGGGCACCTGGCGCGCGGCGCGCGCGAACACCTTCACCACGTCGCGCACCCGCTTCACCGCGCGGAAGTTGGAGACGTGCAGCACCAGCTTCTCGCCGTCGCGGAGGAAGGCGGTCTTGTGGCAGGGGTGCCGGTCGCGGCCGTACAGGTCGGGGTCGACGAAGTTGGGGATCACCTCGATGCGCTCGGAAGGCACCTGGAACCGGTCCACCGTCTCCTGCTTGAGGTACGCGGAGACCGAGGTGATGCCGTCGGACTTGAGGATGGAGAAGCGCGTGATCTCCCAGAAGTTGCGCTCCTGGCCCACCAGGGTGATGTCGGTGCCGTGCAGCGTGGTGACGATCTTGAGCGGCTGCCGCCCGCCCAGCATCTCGCGGGCGAGGAAGGCGCTGGTGGCGTGGGGGATGGCGTAGTGCACGTGCAGCAGGTCCAGCCCCTCGCGCAGCGCCACCTCGTGCATCACCGCCGAGAGCGCGAGCGAGTAGTTGTTGTGCTCGAACAGCGGGTAGTGCACCATCTCCACTTCATGGAAGAACACGCGCTCCATGAAGTGCGGCAGCCGGAAAGGCTGCGCGTACGAGATGAAGTGGATCTGGTGCCCCCGCTCCGCCAGCTCGATCCCCAGCTCCGTGGCGATCGCCCCGGAGCCGCCGTACGTCGGGTAGCAGGTGATGCCGATCTTCAAGGCCAGTCCCTGAGTGCTGAGTGCCAACTGCCCGGTACCGCACCACTTACCACGCACACGGTGTGTCATCCTGAGGCCCGGCCGCGACTCTCTCGCGTCCGCGCCGACGCTCGCAGGGCCGAAGTTTCTTACGCCCTCGTCTCCTACACCGTTTCTTACCCTGTCTTCCCGATCGCTCCAGCTGCCCTGCCCCACGCGCGGACGATCTCCTCCACCAGCTCCGCGCGCGGGCGCAGCGCGTCGAGGCGGACGACGGGGGCGGAGAGCTGCGTGCGGTTCCAGGTCTGCTGGCGCTTGGTGTAGGCCTTGGTGTTGCGCGCCGCCAGCTCCAGCGCCTCGTCCAGCGTCCGCTCGCCGCGGAAGTAGGGGAAGAGCTCGATGTAGGCGTGCGCGTTCAGCCCGGGCGCATCCTCGCCGTAGCGGGCCACCAGGCCGCGCACCTCGTCCAGCAGCCCCGCCTTCACCATCTCGCCGATGCGCGCGTCGATGTTCGCGGCCAGGCGCTCGCGCGGGACTTCGAGCACGAACGCCAGCACGGGCACCGGCGGTGCCTCGGGCGGCGCGTGGCGGTGCCACCACGAGAGCGGCTTCCCGCTCAGCTCCGCCACCTCCAGCGCACGCATCAGCCGCTGCCGCCCGCCGCCGGCCCGCAGCCGCGCCGCCGTCTCCGGGTCCGCCGCCTCCAGCCGCGCCCGCAGCGCATCGTCGGAGAGCGCCTCGAGCTCGCGCGAGAGGGCTGCGCGCCGGTCCGGGTCCAGCTCGGGCTCGCGGAAGATGGGGTCGGTGAGCGCGCGAAGAAAGAAGCCGCTCCCGCCCACCAGCATCGGCACGGCGCCGCGGCCGCGGATCTCCTCGATCTTCTCGCGCGCGTAGCGGGCCCAGCGCCCCGCGCTGAAGCGCTCCGACGGTTCCACCAGGTCGATCCCGTGGTGCGGGATCTCGCCGCGCTCCTCCGGCGTGGGCTTGGCGGTGCCGACGTCCATCCCGCGGTACACCGAGCGCGAGTCCATGGAGATGATCTCGCCGCCCAGCCGGCGCGCCACCTCGATGGACAGCGCCGTCTTCCCCGACGACGTGGGCCCGACGATGGCGAGCGCGTCCGGGCTTCGCATCCGCGTCAGCCGCTGCGGCCGAAGCGGCGGTGGAGCTCGGCGAGCGAGAGCTGGATCACCGTGGGGCGGCCGTGGATGTCGTGGTACGGCAGCTCCGTGGCGAAGAGGCGGTCGAAGAGCTCCGTCATCTCCCGCTGGGTCAGCTTCTGGCCGGCCTTGATGGCGCCCTTGCAGGCCATCGACAGCGCGATCCGCTGGTGCTGCGTCCGCGCGCTCTCCACCAGCGGCGAGCCATGCGTGAGCTCGGCGATCACCTCGCGCAGGCAGCGCTCCGCGTCGAAGTACGGGTGCGGGTTGGGCACCGAGTGCACGATGATCGCCCGGCCGCCGAACGGCTCCACCTCGAAGCCGGCGCGCTCCAGCACCCCCGTCACCTGCTCCACCAGCGCGTACTCGGCCGGCGACAGGCGCAGGGTGATGGGGAAGAGCAGCCGCTGGCTGGCCACCTCGCCGCTGTCGAAGCCGCGCACGATCTCTTCGTACAGCACCCGCTCGTGCGCCGAGTGCTGGTCCACCAGGATCAGCCCCTGCCGCGTCTCGGCCAGGATGTAGGTGTTGTGCACCTGCCACATCGACGCCGCCGGCCCCAGCACCTCCGCCGGTACCGCCGGCTGCGCCGCGGGAGACGGCGCCGCCCCGCCCAACGCGACCGAGGCGCCGGTGACGAAGAGCGCCATCTGCGGCTCGAACGGCTCCGCCGCCGCCCCCGCCGCGCCCCCCGGCGACTCCGCGGGCGACGGCTCCGCGGCCCCGTAGCGCGGCCCGGTCTCGCGCAGCACGTAGCCGCCGGACCCGCCGCTCGCGTACGGCACCGGCTCCGCCTGTGCGCGCGCGCCGATGCTGGGCGTGCTCTCCAGCCCCGCCAGCGACGCGCGCACCGCCTCCTCGATGGCCCGCTCCACCCCGATGCGGTCGCGGAAGCGCACCTCGGCCTTGGCGGGGTGCACGTTCACGTCCACGTCGCCGTCGGGCACCTCCAGGAAGAGGAAGAGAGAGGGATAGACGCCCTGCGGGATGGTGGTGCGGTAGGCGCGGTCCACCGCCTTCACCAGCGCGCGGTCGGCGAAGGCGCGGCCGTTCACGAACAGGTAGGCGCGCCGCCCGCCCGGCCGCGAGCTGTGCGGCCGCTGCACCAGCCCGGTGACGGCGGCCTGGCCCGCGCGGTGGCCCACCGGGATCAGCTCGTCCGCCGCGTCGCCGCCCCAGAGCGCCGAGACGCGCTCCGCCACCGTCGCCGTCGCCGGCAGCGTGAGCACGTCGCGGCCGCCGGAGTCGAGTGTGAAGGCGACGTGCGGCTGCGCCAGCGCGAGGGTGGTGACCACGTCGCCGATGGCGCGGTTCTCGGAGGCGGTGGAGCGGAGGAACTTGGCGCGCGCGGGGACGTTGAAGAACAGGCTGCGCACGGAGACGGTGGTGCCGCGGCGGCGGGCGCACTCCTCCACCCCCGCCATCTGCCCGGCGGTGACCAGCACGCGCGTGCCGTCGCCCTCGCGCTCCGCCGTCTCGATGGCGAAGCGCGACACCGAGGCGATGGACGGCAGCGCCTCGCCGCGGAAGCCGAGGGTGCGGATGGCGGCGAGGTCGGCCTCCGAGCGGATCTTGCTGGTGGCGTGGCGGTCGACCGCCAGGAGCGCGTCCTCGCGCCCCATCCCGTGGCCGTCGTCGGCCACGCGGATCTCGGTCTTCCCCCCGTTGCGGACGGTGATCTCGATGCGGGTGGCGCCGGCGTCGAGCGCGTTCTCCACCAGCTCCTTCACCACCGAGGCCGGCCGCTCCACCACCTCCCCCGCGGCGATCTGGTTGGCGAGCTTCTCGGGGAGGATGTGGATCCTGCGCGGCATGCCGTCCGTTCTGTTCGGGCGAAATTCGGTTTCAGGCGGGGAAGCTAGACGGCCGCGGCGGGGCGGTCAACGTCGTGACCATCCCGCCGCGGAAGAAAGCGCGGACGCAGTGACCGGGCGCTACGCTGCCCGGCGCGCCGGTGTTCCAGCGTGATGCCTCAGCAATCGATCCCCGTGCAATGGGGGATGCAGGTGACGTAGTACGTATCCGGGCAGGTCCCGCCGTAGCACGTATCCTGGCCGTTGCAGCTGAACGCGTTGGGGTCGCAGGTGTTGCCGCAGGTGTTGAGGCGCGGACAGGTCTGCACCGTGATCTCGTTCCCGGCCACGGTGCCGCCCTCCGGCGCCCCCGCGACCGCCTCGAACGAGTCCACGCGCAGGTCCGCGAGGTCGAGCTGCAGCTTCTTCTTCATGGCTGTACCTCCAGGGTAGGTGGACCGGAATAAAGGCTCCCACGATAAACGGTGACGCAAAATGATTTCTAACACAAGATGATCGTCTCGAGCCCCCCCGGGCCGAGGAGGGCTACGCCGATACCCTGTGATAGAAGAGCCGCGTGTTCTCCAGCGTCCGCGCGGCGAAGGCGGCCGGGTCCTCGCCGCGGATCTCGGCGGCGCGGCGGGCGGTATGGGCGACGAAGGCGGGCTCGTTGGTCTTGCCGCGATGCGGGACGGGGGCGAGGTACGGCGCGTCGGTCTCGACCAGGATGCGATCGGCGGGGACCAGGCGGACGACGTCGAGCGCGTCGAACTTCTTGAAGGTGATCATCCCGGAGAACGAGGCGTACCAGCCCATCGCCAGCGCCTCTTCCAGCAGCGCGCGGCCGCTGGAGAAGGAGTGCAGCACGCCGACCGTCCCCCGCCCCGCCTCGCGCAGCAGCGCCCGCAGGTCGTCGTCCGCCTCGCGCGAGTGGACGATCACGGGTAGCCCCGTCTCGCGCGCGAGCTGCAGGTGCCGCGCGAAGGCCTCGCGCTGCCGCTCGCGCGGCGAGAAGTCGTAATGGTAGTCCAGCCCCGTCTCGCCCAGCGCCACCACCTTGGGGTGCGCGATCAGCTCGCGCACCACCGCGAACGCATCGTCCGACGCTTTGTCCGCGGCGTGCGGGTGGATCCCGGCCGTCGACCAGACGTCGGCGAAGCGCTCGGCGAGCGCGAGGTTGGTGCGTGCGTCTTCCGCGTCCGTGGCGATGGTGACGATGCCGGCCAGCCCCGCCTCGCGCGCGCGGGCCACCACGCCCTCCACGTCCGGCAGCAGGCGCTCGTCCGCGAGGTGCGCGTGGGAATCGATCAGGCCGTCGGTCACGTTGTCGTCATCGCCGGGGAGAACAGCGAGAGCCGCCGCGGGCAAGGTACCCGCGGCGGCTCTCTGCGCAACTCCTGTCCCGGCGCGTTCAGGCCGTCACCGCAGGCTCCTGCTCGACCTCGGGCGCGGGGTCGGGGAGCCCGGCACGCGCCCGGAGCTCGGCAAGGAGCTCGGCCGGGGGCACGTCCAGGAGCCGGCGGCTGAAGGCGAGCTCGCACCCGGTTTTGCTCGCGGTGAAGCTCGCGATCCGCTCCTGCTTCCGCTTGGCCGCGGGGCTCCCCTCGAAGGTGCCGAGCCACGCGCCAACGTCCTTCAGCGCGATCCCCGGTCCCAGCAGGGTGTGCCCCACGGAGGCGATGTTGTCGAACAGGACGCGGCTCCGCCCCATCGCGTTCGTCACCACCAGCGCGTCGTCCTCGAAACGCAGCTCGTGGCGCAGCCCGTCCCGCAGGAGAATGATCGCGGTGAGCGCCCCCACCGCGGCGCCCGTCAGGAGAACCACGGGCGCGCCGAACGCCTCGTCCAGCCGGCCGAGCGGGCTGCTGGCAACGATCCCCGTGCGCTCCAGGATCAAGCCGACCAGGGTGGCGCCAAGGAAGGTCGCGGCGGCCCGCACCAGGAGGGCGTCCTTCGGCGCCCGTACGACGCGTAGCGGGGAATTCATGGCCGGAGATGGATCACGGAGGGAGGGAAGAGGTGCCGGCCACCACGGCGTCGCGTAGTGGCCGGCGATCCAGGCAGGATTCCGGCGCGCTAGCGCGCGGAGCGGGCCTCGGCGGGGCGCGCCTGCGTGCTGCGCGCGCGGGTGCTGCCCGTGTGCGAACGCACCGCCTGCTCGCGCTTCTCCCTGCGCGGGAAGTGCCGCTCGATCTCGTACAGCACCGGGCTGGCCACGAAGATCGAGGAGAAGGTGCCGATGGCGATGCCCAGCACCAGCACCAGGGTGAAGCCGAAGATCACCGGGCCGCCGAAGAGCAGCAGCGAGATCAGCGTCGCCATCACCGTGGCCACCGTCAGCGTGGTGCGCGGCAGCGTCTCGTTGATGGCCTTGTTCAGGATGTCGATGAAGGTGCGCCCGTGCCGCGGCCGCCCCAGGTCCTCGCGCACCCGGTCGAACACGATGATGGTGTCGTGCATCGAGTAGCCCAGCACCGTGAGCACCGCCGCCACCGTGGCCAGCGAGATCTCGGTGCGGGTGACCGCCAGGAAGCCCAGCGTCACCAGGATGTCGTGCACCGTGGCGATGACCGCCGCGGTGGCGAAGCGCCACTCGAAGCGCAGCGCCAGGTAGCCCAGGATGGCCGCGAAGGAGAGCAGGATGGCCACCAGCGCCTTCCGCTCCAGCTCGCTCCCCGCCTTGGGGCCCACCGCCTCGGTGCGCACCACCTCGTACTGGTTGGCGCTGAAGCGCGTGGACAGCGCCTGCTTCACCCGGCTCTGCGCGTCCTGCCCCGCCTCCTGCGCGAAGCGCGGGGTGCGCACCACGTACTCGTTGCCGGCGCCGAAGCGGGTGATCTCCCAGTCACCGTGGCCGCCGGCCGAGGTGGCGGCGCGGATCTGCTCGGCGCTGGTGGGCTGGTGGAACCGCACCTGCACGATGGTGCCGCCGGTGAAGTCCACCCCGTAGTTCAGCCACCCCTCGCCCTTCACGGAGTGGTAGATCATCGACCCGATCCCCACCACCATCAGCGCGGCGGTGAGCACGTAGGCGCGCTTGCGCCACTGCAGGAACGGGTAGTTCGCGTTCTGGAAGAATCTCATCGGTCTCTCTCGCGCCCCTTCAGATCGACAGGCTCTGCACCGACTTGCGACGCTCCAGGTAGAGCGACATCAGGGTGCGCGTGGTGAACACGGCGGTGAAGAACGAGGCGATCACGCCCATGGCCAGCGTCACCGCGAAGCCGCGGATGGGGCCGGTGCCGGTGTAGAACAGGATCGCGCAGGTGATCAGCGTGGTTACGTTGCTGTCCACGATGGCGCGCAGGGCGTGGTGGAACCCCTCGTTCACCGCCGCGCGCACGCTCCGCCCGTGGTCCAGCTCCTCGCGGATGCGCTCGAAGATCAGCACGTTGGCGTCCACCGCCATGCCCACCGAGAGGATCAGCCCCGCGATCCCCGGGAAGGTCAGGTTGGCGTCGACCGCCGCCAGCATCCCCAGCGAGAGCACCACGTAGATGGCCAGCGCCACCACCGCCAGGAAGCCGGAGAAGTGGTAGATGCCGACCATCATCAGGATCACCAGCCCGATCCCCACGATCCCGGCGATCTTCCCCTTGTCGATGGAGTCGGAGCCGAGCGAGGGACCCACGCTGCGCTCCTCCACGATGTGCAGCGGCGCGGGGAGGGCGCCGGCGCGCAGCACCAGCGCCAGCTCCGACGCGTCTTCCATGCTCGCGTTGCCCAGCTCGATCTGGCCGCGGGTGTTGATCGCGCCGTTGATCACCGGCGCGGTGTAGACCCGGTCGTCCAGCACGATGGCCATCTTGTCGCCGATGTGCGCGCCGGTGGCCGCCTCGAAGCGGCGGCCGGCGCGGTGCGACAGCTCGAACGCCACGATGGGGCGGTTGAACTGGTCGGTCTGCGCCTGCGCGTTCTGCAGGTGCTCGCCGGTCATCATCGCCTGGCTGTCGACGAAGTAGAGCGACTTGAAGCCCGGCTGCGGCTCGGCCGAGGGGACGCCCCAGAGGAGCTCGGTGTTGCGCGGGAGCAGCGCCTTCACCGCCGGCAGCGACAGGTAGCGGCGCACCGCGCCGGTGTCGGCGTCGGCGATGAGCAGCTGCCCGCCCGGGCCCTGGCCGGCGATCTTGGTCTCGAACGGCTTGGCGGCCGTGGCCGCGGCGGCCGAGTCGGCCTGCGCCGGGGTGTTCCCCTTCTGCTGCAGCAGCCCGCCCGACGCCGGGTTCTGCGCCGCGCCGGCCGGCTTCGCCTCGTTGGGGTAGGCGGCCATGATGGCCTGCTCCACCCGCGGCATGATGGCCTGGAAGTCGCCCAGCGAGTGGACGATCTGGAACTCCAGGTAGGCCGACTTCTGCAGCACCTCCTTGGCGCGGCTCTGGTCCTGCTGGCCGGCCAGCTCCACGATGATGCGGTCGCTCCCGGCCTTCTGCACCACCGGCTCGGAGACGCCCAGCTCGTCCACGCGCAGCCGCACCACCTTCAGCGCGCGGTCGATGGCGTCGGCGCGGTCCTTGGCGGAGAGCTGGGTGCGCGACTCGTCGATCTCCATGGCGTAGTGCGAGCCGCCCTGGAGGTCGAGGCCGAGGGTGACGATCTGCCGCGACGGCTTCCCGTCGGCACCCTTGTGGTAGTAGTTGGAGGCCAGGAGCGCGAGGCTCGCCAGCGTGAGCACCACGATCAGGCCCAGGCGGACCTTGAGGTTCTGAAACATCAGAGCGGAGCCCCGAGCGGGGGGTTGGAGGCAGCGGACGAAAAGTCTTCAGGAAACTTGCAAAGCTATCCCCTCCCGCGGCTCCCTGTCAACCCGCGGGAGGGGATAAACTCGCGTTCTGCACAATGATAGGGGACAGGTTACAGGGGACAGGGGACAGCCGGCCAATCGCGGGCGAGTCCGCGGTTCTGCTTGCTGTAACCTGTCCCCTGTAACCTGTCCCCTATCCGTTCCGCCCGGTGTTGATCACGTTCACCTGGCGGAAGCGCGCGGGCGGGCAGCCGTGCGACACCGCGTTCGACTGGCTGGGCTGGCCCTTGCCGTCGTTGAACGACCCGCCCACGAAGTAGCTGCTCCTACCCCCCAGCAGGTCCAGAGAGTTCCAGAACTCCGGCGTGCGCATCTGGTAGGCGACGTCCTTCAGCATCCCGGTGACGCGGCCGTTCTTCACCTCGTGGAACACCTGCCCGCCGAACTGCGCGTTGTAGCGCTGCTGGTCGATCGAGTAGGACCCGCGGCCCTCGATCAGGATCCCGTCCTTCACGTCGGCCAGGAGCTCGTCCAGCGTCACGTCGCGCTCGGGGTGCGGCATCAGGTTGACGTTGGGCATGCGCTGGAACTGCACCACGTCCCAGCTCTCCGCGTACGAGTTGCCGTGGCTGCGCACCGGGCGGCCCTGGCGGCGGTACCAGTCGGCCAGCATGGGCGCCTGCTCGCGGGTGGTCTGCAGGTCGTTCAGGATCCCGTTCTTCACGATCAGGTACTCGTCGGGGCGCACGCCCTCGTCGTCCCACCCCACGGTGGCCAGCGAGCCGCGGGCGGAGCGCTCCGCCTGGATGTTGAAGATCGGCGGGCCATAGCGGAACGTCCCCAGGAAGCGCTCGATGGGGGAGATGAACGACGTCCCCGCGTAGTTGGCCTCGAAGCCCATGATGCGGTCGAGCTCCGTGGGGTGCGCGATGGACTCGTGGATGGTGAGGAACAGGTGCGAGGGGAGGAGCACCAGGTCGTAGCGCCCCGGCTGCACCGGCTTGGCGGAGAGCTTCTGCACCGCGTCCTGCGCCCACTTCGGCGCGTTCTCCACCAGCTTGGCGTCGCGCACGTGCTCGTAGCCCAGCCCCATCGGCTGCACGGGCGTGGAGAGCCGGCTCTGGAAGTCGCCCCCGCTCACCGCGGTGACGTTCATCTGCGGGAGCGCGCGGTAGAGCGTCTGGGTGATGAACGACCCCTCGCTGCTGGCGAAGGTCTTCTCCTCGCGCACGAAGAACATCGACGACGTGGCGAAGCGCGCCCCCGCGCCCAGCGCCGCCTGGTTGGCGGCGAGCAGGAGGGCCACCTTCTCCTCCACCGGCACCTCGAACGGGTCGATCTGGATGGGCGAGCGCCACTGGCCGTCGCGCACCACCTCGGCCGGCGCGAGCTCCACCGGGTGCTTCTGCAGCGCACCGTTGGCGCGCGCCTGCGCCACCGCCTGCCGCGCGACGCGCTCCACCTCGTCCAGCGTCAGCTCGCGGCTCGCGGCGAAGCCCCACGCGCCGCCCGCCAGCACGCGCACCCCGAAGCCGAAGGTCTCGCTGTCCTGGAAGCCGGTGATGCGCTGCTCGCGCGTCCCCACGCTCTGCGTGCGGTTGCGGTTGATGCGCACGTCCGCGTACGACGCGCCGGCGCGCCTGGCGGCGTCGATGGCGCGGAGGGCGAGCTCGCGGTACTCGGGGTCGTCCAGCGGCAGCCGCGCGGCGTGCGCCACGCCCGGCACCAGGCTGAGGCCCGCGGAAGCCGCGGCGGCGCGCGCAAGGAACTCTCGGCGGTTGATCACGAGTCAGCGCTTCGGGAGACGGAGGTCGCGTTCCGCGGACGATATCCGCGTCCGGCCGGCGGAGTCAACTCTCCACCTCCGCTGCCCCGTCAGTCGTCCGCGCCGCGGACGATGGCGGCTCGGACGCGCTGGCCAGCTCCAGCAGGACAGCCACCAGCGGCCGCCGCGTTGAACGACGAGGAGGCGCTGGTCCGAGCGCTACATCGGGCACTCGGGGGTCAGCAAAAATACGTGCACATGTTCGAGCAGATATATTCGGATTCACATTCACCGTAAACCGTGCACTTCCAAGCCGTGTCACACCCGGTGCAGGTCTCGCCGTTGCAAGTGTAATCGCCGTTGCAGGTGTTCTCCGCGCCGCACGTGTACTCGGGGTCGCCGCTGCAGAGCCCCGACACGTTTCCGAGCACGGTTCCACGGCTTTCCAGGATGCCCTCGGTCTCGAATGTCTCCACCTCGAAATGCTCCACATCGAGTCTCAGCTTTAGCATTCGGGTCCTCCTTTCTGGTGGAAGCCTCCGTCTCGTCGCATACTATGCTCATTGCCCGTTGGGGTCAATTCTTTCGGGCATTTTACGAGGTGACCGAGACCGGCGGATCCAGGCGGAAGGCGCGGACCAACGGACGGCAGAAACAGATGGCAACGGAGACCAGAAGCCCCAGGCTGCCACCCGCGTGCTGTCCTCCGTTTTCCGTCAACCAGCGACAGCGTCCGCGGCGTAGATGGCCTCGCGGTAGAAGGGCCACGCGTCGCGCAGGTAGAGCGCGAACGGGATCCACCAGATGAAGTCGTTGGTGAGGCAGAGGACGAGCGTCGCGGGCGGCCAGGCGCCGGTCAGGATCAGCCGCGCGAGGCCGATGGGGCCGAGCACCTTCCCCAGCAGCCCCACCGCGGCGATGGCGAAGCCGCGCTCGGGGACGCGCGCGACCTCCAGGTAGAGGAAGCCGTAGATCCCCACCACCATCCCCAGGCAGGCGAAGACGGCGGGCTCGCCGAGCGGCGGCATCCCGGCATATCGGAAGAGCCACTGCGGGTCCGCCGCCGCGTACGCGCCCCAGGCCAGGTTGTACACGCCCGCCGCGGCGAACACCCACTGGTGCAGGCGCCGGCGCGGCAGGGTGGCGGTCACCGCCCGTGCACCCTCAGCACGTCCGTGTGCTTGCGCAGCGTCCGCAGCACCACGTACGCGAGCACGCCCGACGCCAGGAAGCCCAGCCAGTACGGGCGGACGACCAGCCGGTGCGACTGCAGCAGGTCCAGCGCGGTGCGCATGGCGGTGAAGACCACCGCGAGCGCCAGGAAGCCGGGGTACTCGGCCTTGAGCACCGCGCGTAGCGAGAACGGCACCTCGGGCGCGCGCCAGCGCGAGAAGGCGGGGATGAAGGCGGGCGTCACGTCGGCCCAGCGCTCGTACTCCGCGCCGAACTTGAGGCGCAGGAAGTCTTCCTCGGCCAGCATCACCCGCTCGTACAGCAGCCAGAAGAAGGCCCCGGCGAACACCGCCGCCAGCCACACGCGCGGGAAGATGGCGATGCCGGCCCACATCAGCGCGTTGGCCAGGTACAGCGGGTGCCGGACGATGGAGTAGAGCCCGGTGGTGTTCAGCACCTGCGCGTTCTGCGCCCTGCGGTTGCGCCCGGAGGTGCCGCGCAGCTTGCACCCCACCACCGCAGCGCGCACCGCCAGCCCGGTGAGCGACAGCCCCACGCAGAAGCCCTCCCACAGCACGCGGTCGATGCCCCGCGGCGGATGCGGCGCGAACGGCAGCGCGGCCAGCAGCACGGCCAGCGCGAGCAGCGGCACCCAGCTCCGGTGGCGGAACAACCAGTTTCCCTGCGCGACCAGCTCTTCGTTCAGTGCCATCGGGGAGCGCGTCGGTTGGACGTTGCAACGTGTTTCCGACGAAGCTAACCCCCGTCGCCCGCGCACGAAACCGGCCACCACCCCGCCTCCGTGGGGAGACTCCGGACTCTAATGGAATTCCCATGGACACCACCCGCGGGGTCCGGCCCACCGTGTTCAGGGAGAGAACGCGGGCGAGGCGAGCACGTTCCGATCCCCCCGCCGGGCGATTCCATGATCGACTTGCGCATGAGCTACGGGTTGAGTTTGATCCAACAAATGGATCAACCGCGGTAGTGAGTCAAGCGCTGCGTACGGTTCGCACCGCTGGCGTTGCGGCACGTCACAACGCCGGCACTCGCGCGGGGGGTGGGGCGTCTCACGTATGTATCGGCGCCACACGGGGCGCCGGTCCAGCCCACCCGACGCATGGAGACGGACGATGAACAAGCTGACGCTGGACCTGGACGAGCTGCGGGTCGATTCGTTCGAGACCACGGAGCTCGGCGACGAGAAGGGGACCGTGCAGGGCTTCTCGGGCTGGAGCGACGACTCCGTCTGCCCCACCGTCGGCCCCAGCCGCCGCATCTGCCCGGTATGAGGTGCGCGCGGTACAGCGGTCCAGACGAGAGCCCCACGCGAATCCACCCATCATCCGGAGAACCGTGATGCACACGCTGACGTTGGACCTCGACGAGCTGCACGTCGATTCGTTCGACACCGCCGCGGCCGCAGACGAGAGCCGTACGGCGCGCGACTGGGCCTGGAGCGACGAGTCGATCTGCCCCACCACCGCGCCGAGCGAGCGCCGCATCTGCCCATAGCAGCACGCGGGTGAGCCGCGGCCGGATGCGCGAACCCCCGCCGCAACTGCGACGGGGGTTCGCGTGTCGACGTCCTCAGGCCCGCGGCCGCTCACATCCACGGCTCGTCGGCGGTGGGACCGTAGATCGACGGGACCCGGCCGTCGGCCATGCGCAGGTAGATGGAGAACTGGCCGCGGTGGTGGATCTCGTCGCAGAGCAGCATCCAGATCACCTGGATGCGCGGCACGTCGGCCAGCATCATCGGCCCGGTGAAGAACTTCACGCTCTGGAAGAGCTTCTCGTCCGGCATCGACCGGATGAGCTCGCCGAACTCCTGGTGCGCGGACTCCGCCGCGGCGAGGATCGCCTCCCACGACTCCGGCGGCTCGGGCGGCGTGGCCGGCGAGGCGCCGGAGGCGAAGGCATCGTTCACCGCCATCGTCCCGAACGCCCGCTCCATCGCGAACACCCACGCCAGCTCGCGCGCCGTCTTGCACTTCGGATGCGGCCGCAGCTCCGCGTGCTCCGGCGGAAAGGCGCGCAACACCCGCATGGTGGTGGCGTGCTCGCGCTCATACGCGTCCAGGAACTGCTCCTTCGGCGTGGGCATCGCCACGATCCCCGGGACCTGGATGCTGGACTCGGTGGTCGACATTGGGCACCTCCTGTCGTGCGAGGGTGGAAGGTGAACGAAGGGATCTCCATCATCGTCCTGCGCGCGCCGGAAGGCAACGCCAGCGCACGGCCGGCGGTCGCTGCCTCCCGCGAGGTTGCGGAAGCACCGCCCTCGACCGCCGCGTTCTGCCTCCTCCGCATGCCTCCTGCAAGACGCCCCCATGGCGCGTCTCTCCGCGATACGACCTCAGGCCTCGTCCCGCCGCTTCCCCACCCCAATCGCATCTCACTGCACTGCAACGCGTTCCAGGGTTACGGCAGTTGGGCATGGCCGCCGCGCTTGTCGACCAGACATGCTTGTTGCAGATTCAGCAGGAAGCCAACCACTGATACGCCCGCCCTCCTCCACTCGGGGCGGTGCGCGAACCCCTGCCTGGATCGGGATCCCGATGCGGAACGACGTCGATTGGGGCGCGGCGTGGCGGCGCGTGGCGCGGTGGATGGCGGCGGGCGTGCTCGCCCTGGGGGCGGGGTGCTCCGACGAAGGCACGCTCCCCGTGACGCGGGAGCCGGCGCCGGGCACGCTGGACCAGGCGCTCGCCTGCCGCGCCGACGCGGTGGCCCGCACCCTCGCCTGCGCCGCACCCACCACCACCCCCGCGGGCGCGCGCGGCGACGTGATCCTGGGGGGACAGGGCGTGTACGTGCAGGTGACCAGCGGCCCGCCCAGCTTCGACGCGGGCACGCGGATCTTCCAGGCCGACCTCACGCTGACCAATCTTATCGGGCAGCCGCTGGGCACCACCGACGGCAGCACGGCCGACCCCACCGGCGTGCGCATCTTCTTCGGCTCCGGGCCCACCAACGGCGTGACGCTCGCCAACGCCGACGGCACGGGGGTGTTCACCGCGTCGCAGCAGCCGTACTTCGCCTATCCCGGCGTGCTCGCCCCCGGCGCCACCACCGCGCCGAAGACGTGGAGGTGGCAGGTGCCGGCGGGCGTGACCTCGTTCAGCTTCCTGCTCTACGTCTCGGCGCCGGTGCCGCACCCCGGCGGCTGGGTGGACCTGGGCGCCGACAGCGTGGTGCTGCAGGCCGGCGCCACCCAGCAGCTCGCCCCCGTCGTTCGCGACGTGAAGGGGCAGGAAGTGCCGGGCGCCACGGTCGCGTGGAGCACGTCGGACGGGAGCGTGGCCACGGTGAGCCCCGCGAGCCTGCTGAGCGTGCCCGGCACGGGGAACGCAACGGTGACGGCCACCGCGGGGGCGCGTACCAGCTGCTCCCCCGGATCCGGGGCGAGATCGCCGCGCACTACCCGGGGACGAAGATCGCCATCACCGAGTACTACTACTTCCGCGGCAGCGACATCTCGGGCGCGATCGCGCAGGCCGACGCACTGGGGGTGTTCGGGCGGGAGGGCGTGTTCGCGGCGACGGTGTGGCCCAGCGTGGACGTGAACGGCGTCTACGGCGGCAACTACACCACCGCCTACCGCTACCTCTTCGGCGCCTTCCGCATGTTCCGCGACTACGACGGCGCGGGGCACACCTTCGGCAACACCGGGGTGCAGGCGGCCACCACCGACCGGGCGAAGAGCTCGGTGTACGCCAGCATCGACGCCGGCGATCCGCGGCGGATGGTGATCGTGGCGATCAACAAGACCACCTCGGCGCAGAGCGCCGCCATCACCGTCAGCCACTCCTTCCGCTTCACCACCGCGCAGGTGTACACGCTCACCAGCGCCTCGTCCGCGCCGGTGCGCGGCAGCGACATCCCCGTCGCCCAGCCCAACGCGTTCACCTACACCATGCCGGCGCAGAGCATCACCACGCTGGTGCTGCAGTAAAAGAGAGTGCGGGAGTGCGGAAGTGCGGGAGTGCGCCGCGGTGCGCGGCTTCTTTCACCGCTGCGCCGATAGCAACGGCAGGCCGTACAGCCGCGCGGCGTTGTCGTGCAGCACCATCCGCGCGATCTCCAGCGCCCGCGCGCGGGTGACGTCGCCGTCGCGCACCATCCCGGTGAGCGCCATGGCGAGCGCGCGGCGGGCGGTGGCGTTGGAGTGCCACGCCACCTCCTCCCACCCTTCGGGCGGGCCGTACGGGCCGGCATCGGTCCCGAACAGCACCTTCTCCGGCCACTGCTCCAGCCAGCCGCGCAGCGTCTCCGCCAGGGAGTGGGGGGAGCGGAAGAAGGTCTGGTTGCTGAAGTCAGCGTAGACGTTGGGCTTCTGGATCAGGTAGCCGACGTCGTCGGCCCGCGGCCAGCCGCCGTGGATGATCACGAAGCGCGTCTCGGCCAGCGCGGGATCGTTCAGCACCGGCTCCAGCAGGAGCGGCTCCGCCTCGCGGAAGCGGTAGTATCGCCCCACTCCGCCCAGCACGTGGATGTGCACGGGCAGGTGCAGCCGCCCCGCCTCGCGGGCGACGTAGCGGAAGAGGTAGTCCTGCAGCCGCGTGTAGTCCCCCGCCGGCGGGTCGCCGCCGCCCGCCCACCTTGCGTAGACCGCCGCCGCCTCGTCTTCGGAGGGATTGCCGAAGTCGAGCGAGCGCAGGTAGGCGATCTCGAACTTCACCGCCACGGCGCCGCCCTGCGCCATCCGCTCCATGGTCGGCGTGACGACGCGGGAGAGATACTCCGGCAGGGTCGCCGGGAGGCGCTCCACGCCCGCGTCGCGGAGGTAGCGCCGCAGCAGCTTTTCCTCGCCCGCGTAGAAGCCGCGGTGGTCCGGGCTGAGGCTCTTCCCTGACGCGTTGGAGAGCGGGAAGACCAGCGCGTCCACGAACGGCACCCAGCGAAAGCGCTCCGGCGCGAGCCCCGGCCCCATCGCCACGCGGTTCGCCAGCATGGTCTGGATGTGCAGCCGGTCCAGCACCCAGCTCGCGTACGCCGGACCGCGCGCGGCGATCTCCCGCGCCCGCGCGGCCTGCGCCACCGCCGCGTGCGCCGGGTCCGCGTCCGCATACGGGTAGGCGAAGAGGTCGCGCCACGCGCGCGTCCACGCGTCGCTCGTGGGCGCCCAGCGCGCCGCGAGCGCGAACGGCGACATCGCGTCGGCCGGGAGCGCGTCGTACTCGCTGTCCGGCGCGAAGCCGGGGAGCGGCGTGCGCACCGGGTGCGCGTGGTTGTCGATCGCGGGGATGCGGTCGATCTCCGCCGCCAGCGCGCTGTCGACGGGCGTCTGCGCGCTCGCGGCGGTCGCGGCGAGCAGCGCCGCCGCAAGGATCAGCGTGGCTTTCACGGGGCGAGGCTGAGAAGGGAGTGGAGAGGGGGAAGCGCGCCGCGTGCGAATCTACGCGCTTCGCGAGCGGCGGCCAGCCGGAGCCGCCGCAGCTCAGCGCAGCGTGGGCGCGCGGGGGACGCGCCGCTTCAGCGCCTCGAAGCGCGGGTCGCCGCGGAGGGGATCCCACCAGTCCCAGGTGTACAGCTCGAGGAGGGTGCCGTCGCGCTCCCGGTCGGCGCGCTCCAGCCACTGCAGCGCGGCCTCGCGCTGGCCGAGGTTCGCGTACACGGCCGCCACCAGTGCCGCGCGAACGTAGCGGCCGCGCGAGGAGGCCACGATCTCGTCGAGCCTGCGCCTTGCCGTCGCGGTGTCGCCGGCGCGCGCGAGCACCAGCGCCTCGTACTGGTCGTAGAGCAAGCCGGGCGCGGCGCGGCGCAGGACCGGGATGAGCGCGGCCGCCTCGCGCCAGCGGCCTGCCCGGAACGCCACCTCGAACGCCGCCGCGCTCGTGGCGAGGTCATCCGGGTTACGCGCGCGGGCGGCGCGAAGCGAGTCGAGCAGATGGCCGCCGCCAGCGAGCGCGCGAGCGTGCAGAACCAGGCTCCCCCACCCTGCCGCGGGATCCAGCCGGTCCGCGGCCTCGGCCTCGCGCACCTCCGCGGCGAAGCTGAGCTGCTTCTCGTAGCGCAGGGCACGAAGGCTGTGCACGTCGGGGTCGTTGGGGTTCAGCGCCAGTGCACGCTCGCTCTCGCGGTCCCCCGCCGGATAATCCCAGTCGAACCAGTACCGCACGTGCGCCAGCATGGTGTGCGCCTGGGACAGCTTCGGGTCGAGCGCGATCGCACGCAGCGCCGCCTGGCGCGACCGTGGGTAGGCGTCGCGAGGAGGCCAGAAGTCGTCGGCGAGCGTCTCGTATACCTCCGCCAGCGCGCTCCAGGCCAGCGCATAGGTGGAATCGACCTCGAGCGCCCGCTGGTAGAGCGAAGCGGCCTCGAGCAGGTTGGCCTTCCAGGCGTCGCGGTTCAGGGCGCCCGAGAACCTCACGGAGCGGCCCTGCAGGTAGAGGTCGTGCGCGCGCGTGTCCTCGGTTCCGCCCCGGGAGAGCGCCACCCCCGGCTCCAGGCGCATGCGGAGCTCCCGCGCCACGTCGCGCGAGATCTCGTCCTCCACCGCGAACAGGTCGCGCGTGTTCAGCGTGTAGGCGCGGCTCCACTGGTGGTAGCCGGTGCGCGCGTCCACCAGCTGCGTGGTGATGCGCACGCGGTCCCCCTCGCGCTGGACGCTCCCCTCCAGCACGTGCGTCGCGTGCAGCTGTCGCCCGATCGCCGCCACGTCGCCGGATTTGCCCTTGAACGCGAACGACGAGGTGCGCGCGGGCACCCGCAGCCCCGGCACGTTGGCCAGCGCGTTCAGGATTTCCTCGGTGATGCCATCGGAGAAGTACTCGTTCGCCGCGTCGCCGCTGAGGTTGGCGAAGGGGAGCACGGCCACCGACGCGCCCGCGCTGGCCCGCGCCGTACCCGCGGGGCGCACCCTGCCGTACACCGCCGCCGCGCCGAGCGCCAGCACCACCGCCGCGCCGGCGTAGAGCGCCAGCCGGCCCCCGCCCCCGCGCGCGGCCGATGGCGCGGCCTCCGCCGGGGCGCTGCCGGTGTCGCGCGTGAGCCCGTCGGGCGTGACGTCGAAGGCCCACGCCAGGATCAGCGCCACCGGCAGCCCTACCAGCGCGAGCACCACCACCAGCCGCGTGGCCCACGGCGGCAGGGCGAGCGCGGGGAAGATGTTGTTCGCGGCTTCGATGGCCACGAGCGCGGCCGCGCAGTAGCCGGCCAGCACCCGGAACACGCGGCGCCGCTTCAGCTCGGCGAGGAAGGAGCCGACGGAAGCCATGTTGCGCCTCGGGGTCATGACGCGAGAGGAGGCTTCGGGCGGGAATCGGTCGGGGAGAATGGCAATGACGCCTTCCCCCTCTCCGTATGGATAAAGCGGCGCATGGGGGACGCAAGCACGACGAACCGCGACGACGGTGAGCCCTGCTTCGCCCGTCTATTTTGTAAAGGTTGATTGATTCCTGACTCGAAATGCTGGCAAGTGGACAAAGTGTCGCGTAGAGTGCGCCATTCAGGCCGATTATCGCCCGTCACCCATCCATTCCGTTCGATCGACCCGCCATCCATTTCGTGCGGAAAGCATCCCCCGTGAGCCCCCGCCGCGGCTTCGTCCATCCGCTCCCCGCCCAGCCCGGGGAGGGCGTCCTCCACGTGATCCGCGCGTGGATGGCGCTCGAGGCGCGATACGGAGACCGTTGCCCGCCGCTCTGGCTGGTCGGCGGCATTCAGGCCGGGATCGATGCGGTCCGGGCCTGCGTGCCGGAGCGGATGATGGCCTGCGAGCGCGCCGGCAGGATCCAGTGGTGGGGCATCCTCGACGAGGCGGGGCTCGGCACGGTGCTTCTTTCCAGCACATTGGGATCCTAAGCTTAGAATTCCACGTGGACAAGTTGTCGCGGCCGCTTCTATAGTGTCACCTAAATACTAGTGACTCCAGCGTAACTGGACTGGCCACAGTTAGGCCGCAAATGTAATCACACTGGCTCACCT
>JADMIO010607120.1_pt1 | contig 28497 bp, 22 predicted proteins | sample 8958161 | NCBI WGS metagenome assembly JADMIO01 (sample SAMN16585339, study PRJNA669376) | soil metagenome | isolation source: Crop rotation soil | place: USA: Cullars Rotation, Alabama | collected 2011 | reverse complement strand
GCAGCTCACAGTCTGCAACACCCTGCAAATCCCTACAGTCATGGTTATGGATTACGAACACTCTACCTCGCCACCGCTGGCGCGGCCGCATTGGGAAATCGTTCCGGATTCTTTGTCGGACGAAGGGAACCATTGCAAACACAAGGAGCGCATCCTCAAGTATTCCGGCATCAAAGAGGATGTTTATATTCCGGAGTTCAAACCCGATTCGGCCATTATCCATCAGCTTGGCCTCAACGGTGGCAATATCATCGTCGTTGTGCGTCCCCCTGCGACCGAGGCCCATTATCACAATCCGGAAAGCGAAGAACTGTTCCGCGCCGTAATGGAACGAATTGTCAATACACCGGGCGTGAAGGGAGTCCTGCTGCCCCGAAACAAACGGCAGGAGGCAGAAATCCGGGCCGCATCTCCACAATGGTTTGAAAATTCGAAGATCATCGTTCCTGACCGGGTGGTCGATGGAGTCAACCTCATCTGGCACTCGGACCTGGTAGTGAGCGGCGGGGGCACCATGAATCGCGAGGCCGCCGCGCTCGGCGTGCCGGTTTACAGCATTTTTCGTGGCAAAATCGGCGCTGTGGATCGCCGGCTTGCCGCCGAAGGCCGGCTCGTGCTGATCACGAATCAAGAGGAAGTGCAGACCACGATCTCTTTCCGCGCGCGCAGTAAAGATGCGTTGCCCGACTCGCAACCGCGCCAGGCTCTGACCGATATCGTGGATCATATCGAAGCGATTCTGAAACACCACTACGCCGGCTCCGAGGCCCAGTGATTCTCAGCAGATGCGCATGGCTCGCAAACTAAAGATCCTGGTGATTGCCGCGGCTCGGCCGAACTTTATGAAGGTCGCGCCGATCATCAAGGCGCTTCAGGATCATACTGCCAGTGTTGTCAATGCAACCGCCATCGAATGGCGTTTGGTGCACACCGGTCAGCATTACGATCAGAACATGTCCGAGATTTTCTTTCGCGAGCTTGGCATCCCCGCTCCCGATATCAATCTCGGTGTCGGCTCCGGTTCGCACGCCGAGCAAACGGCGGGAATTCTCCTCAAGTTCGAGGCGGTCTGTGTCCAGGAGCGGCCCGATTGGGTGATCGTAGTAGGTGATGTCAACTCGACCATGGCCTGCACCCTGGTCTGTTCGAAGATCGGCATCAAGGTAGCGCACGTGGAAGCCGGCTTGCGCAGCCACGATCGCTCCATGCCGGAGGAGGTCAACCGGATCGTTACGGACGCCCTGGCTGATCTGCTCCTCACCCCCTCTTCTGACGCCGATGAGAACCTGAAACGCGAAGGCGTTTCACCGGATAAAATCGATCTGGTCGGAAATGTCATGATCGACTCGCTGTTGGCCAACCTCGAAAAGGCGCGGCAGAGTGGCGCGATCCAGCGCCTCGGGCTCGATCAGCGCGGCTTTGCTTACGTGACGCTGCATCGGCCTTCGAACGTGGACAACGGCGCATGCCTCGGTGCAATCCTGGATGAGCTCAAACGGCTCAGCCATCAGCTTCCGGTCATTTTTCCAATGCACCCGCGCACCCGGAAGATGTGCTCTCAATTCGGAGTTTCCCTGAATCACAGCAATGGCCTGAAAGTTCTCGAGCCGGTCGGCTACCACGATTCGGTATGTTTGACCGAGAGGGCGCGCCTGGTTCTCACCGACTCAGGCGGGCTGCAGGAGGAGAGTACCTTTTTCCGCACTCCCTGCCTCACGTTGCGGCCGAATACCGAGCGGCCAATTACCGTAACCATGGGCAGCAACAAGCTCACCAGTGTCGAAAGCCTTCCGGCCGACATCGAAGATATCATGAGCCGGCCCAACGAGATCGGGACCGTCCCGCCTCTCTGGGATGGCAAGGCCTCGCAACGAATCGTGGACAGCATCCTTGCGCATAGCTGAAGCGCTTCGCGTCCGCTGCCTCCACGATCTAGAATCTGAACCAAATCCTCCGCGGGCATGTTGAAAGTCATTTTTACCTCCGATTACGAGATTCACGGCAATGGCGACGGCTGCCCGTACGAGCTCATGGTCGAACCGACCAGCCGTATGCTGCGGCAATTCGATCGATACGGCGCCAAACTCACAATCATGGCCGACGTTGCCGAGATTCTGAAATTCAAGGATTACGCACAGGAATATGGCCGTGACGATTACCACTACGAAAAGGTTGCTGGCCAATTGCGCGATGCGGTTCGCACAGGTCATGACGTTCAGTTGCACCTGCATGCCTCCTACTTCAATGCCACATTCGAGAACGGACGCTGGCGCCAGGACTGGTCGGAATACGACTTTGCCCGGCTGCCGCTCGAGCGGCTCCAGCAGGTGATTCGCCTCGGGAAAGAATTCCTCGAATCGTTGCTGCAACCGGTCAACCCGAACTACCGCTGTCACGCGTTCCGCGCCGCCAATTGGTGCGTGACCCCTTCGAAAAACATCGTCAAAGCCCTCGTTGAGAACGGTATCCAAATCGACACCTCCGTTTATAAGTATGGCCAGCGTGAGGGCTGGCTGATGTATGATTACACACGGGCGCATAGCGCCCTGGTACCCTGGCGGGTCAGCGAGGAGGACATCTGTCTCCGCGACGATGACGGCCGGCTTCTTGAAATCCCGATCTATTCCGAGTCCCGCTGGATCGGCGCCTTCGCCACGCCTCAGCGCTTCTACCGCGCTTTCATGGGCCGGCGGCATAACTTCTCCGGGTACAACGCCGGACCGCCGCCCCAGGCCAATGGCGGGCATGGCAATGGAAGCAATGGCCACAACGGGAAACGCAAATCGCATTGGCTGTGGCGCAAACACGCCTGGAAAGCCGACTTCAACCAATGCAGCGGGCGGCAACTGATCCACGCTCTCGTTCGAGCGGAGACTCAACATGGCGCAACGACCGGCTCGCTGCCATTTGTTATGATTGGTCACTCAAAATTATTCAGTCGATTCAACCAAAGAAGTCTCCAGCCGTTCCTTTCTTTTGTTTCACGCCACCAAGAGAGCTTTGGCTTCGGTGTTTTCAGGGAATTTGGCGCATTGGTAACCGGAGTGCCTGAGGCATCGATGGTAGAGCCAATATCATCCTACTCATGAGCGGTTCGATTTCAGTCATCATCGTAAGTTGGAATGCAAAACGCTACCTTCTTCAATGCCTGGAGTCTCTCTATGACTGCCCGCTCGAACACCTCAAGGAAGTGATAGTTATTGATAACGCCTCCTCAGATAGCTCAGCTGACGAGGTCTCGGTTAAATTCCCGCAGGTGCGCCTGATTCGAAACGCAGTCAATCTTGGCTTTTCCACGGCAAATAATATGGGGATTCGGGCCAGTTCTGGCGAGTACGTCTGCCTGATCAACTCTGACATCAAGCTTCTGGGGAGCTGTCTTCAGAGGCTCAGAACATATGCAGAGGCTCATCCCGAGATTGGAATGATCGGCCCGCGGATTCTGGAGGGGGACGGGCGGGTTCAACCTTCCTGCCGAGGCTTCCCTAAGTTGTGGAACATGTTTTGTAGGGCCTTGGCTTTAGACGCGCTGCTTCCCCGGTGGGGAGTTTTCAATGGCTACTTGCTGCGGCACTGGCGACAAGACGAGGCGCGGGAGGTCGATATTCTAAGTGGATGTTTCTGGTTCGTCCGCCGCCAGGCCCTGCAAAAAGTTGGCCTGCTGGACGAAGAGTTCTTCATGTACGGCGAGGATATGGATTGGTGCAAGCGCTTCTGGAAGAGCGGATGGAAGCTGAAATTCCTTCCCACTGCTGAAGCAATACACTACGGCGGAAAAAGTTCCACCAACGCGCCGATCCGCTTCTACATCGAGAAGCAGCGGGCTGATCTCCAGTACTGGCGAAAGCACCATGGGAAACTTGGAATGTTCGCCTATTTTGCCATCTCATTTATTCACCATCTGTTACGAGTCATCGGGTACTGCCTGGTTTCGCCCGCTCGAAAGTTGAATTCGGCTTCGCGGCTCAAGGTCACCCGCAGTCTGCGTTGTCTGGCCTGGATGATGAACGGCGCTTTCACGGGCCTGACCAAATAATATCGACCGCTTAGCTCCTGGCTGAGAACAGCTCCCACCTGAGAACCAAGTTCAACCCTCAACCATCCTTTACGGCTATGAACTCCGCACGATACGCGCTGCTAACTTCTGCGAAAAATGAAGAGCAATATATTCGCGACGCGATCGAGTCCGTGATTCACCAGAGTGTGTTGCCCACCGCTTGGCTGATCGTTGACGATGGCTCAACGGATCGAACAGCGGAAATCGTTACCGAGTATGCGCGGAGGAACCCGTTCATTCGTTTGCACAATTGCAGCAAGGAGCCAGGCAGAAGCTTCGCTTCTCAGTACAAGGCGATCCAGGCGGCCTACGGAATGATCCAAGAGCTGCCCTTTGAGTACGTTGGAGTTCACGATGCCGACATCGCCGTTCAGGGCGAAGGCTATTACGAGCAAATTCTTAATGAGTTTGAAGAAGACGAGAGTCTTGGGATTACGGGCGGGCTGATTTATGAAAAGCAGGGAGGTCGCTTTGCGAATCGCAAGGGAAACTCACTGCATTCAGTTGCGGGCGGAATCCAGATGTTCCGGCGTAAATGTTTCGATCAAATCGGCGGCTACACTCCTTTAGCCCTTGGCGGATCTGATTGGCTGGCCCAAATCGATGCTCGACGACGGGGATGGGATGTGCGAGCACTTCCTAACCTCCACGCTTTTCACTTCCGCCCCACCGCTACGGCCTGCGGGCGGATGCGGGGATGGTTTCGATTGGGAATGCTGGATTCATCGTTTGGTTCCAATCCAATTTTCGAATTCGTGAAATGTTTTAGGAGAATCAGCAGCAAGCCCGCGATCTTTGGGAGTTTGTTTCAATTTTGCGGATATGCCTGGTGGACTCTGAAAAAACCGAAGCCTCTTATTCCTCAAGAAGCAGTCACTTTCCTTAGAAACGAACAGAGGACCCGCATCATACGCCTCCTCAGGCTCGCACGTTAGCGAGGACAGTCTGATCGCTTTATCTCCAAATGCAAGAAATCCAGGACAGCACGACGATTACGACCGTCGGGTTCATCTTCCTGGTCGTCATGGGGACTCTAACGCTCCTGGTGCGCAGGGAATATGCTCTGGTTCCTCTGCTTCTGACCGTCTGCTACATGCCGTTGGGCCAACGCGTGGTCATTGCCGGATTGCATTTTCACCTGTTCAGAATCCTGCTGCTTCTCGCAATTTTCCGATTATTTTTGAAAGGGGAAGCGGCGGGGGTGCCATTAACTCGTCTGGACAAGGTTTTCGCCGTCTGGCTGGTTGTGAGCCTGGTGCTTGGAACGCTTGTCAAACCTTCGTCCGAGCTTCTGGTAAACCGGCTTGGCGCATTTTACAATGCTGCCGGTGTGTATTTCTTTGTTCGTTGCACGATCAGGAACTTCGACGACGTGATTCGCGGCATCCGGCTGTTCGCCTTATTGCTGGTGCCATTAGCGGCCTTCATGGCTGTCGAAAAGCTTACTGGCAGAAATATATTTTCTGTTTTTGGCGGAGTGCCCGAAATTACAGGTGTTCGAGATGGAACGCTACGTTGTCAGGGAGCTTTCCTTCATCCCATAATGGCCGGCACCTTCGCGGCCACGCTCTTCCCGTTGTTCATAGGACTTTGGTTTCATGACGGAAGTGATCGGTTCAGAGCGCTTCTGGGCATGGGTAGTGCCGCTTTTGCAACCGCCGCTGCCGCTTCAAGCGGCGCCCTGCTCGCGTTCCTTGGAGCGTTGGTGGTCTTTGCGCTTTGGCCCATGCGCAAGCGCATGCGGGTGGTCCGCTGGAGCATCGTTCTGGCGCTATTCGCCATGATGTTTGTGATGAAGGCTCCGGTTTGGTATATTATCGCCAAAATCAGCGAAATCACTGGAGGAACGGGATGGCATCGTTCGTATCTGATCGACCAGGCAATCAACCATTTCAATGAGTGGTGGTTATTTGGAACCACCTACACAGCCCACTGGGGTCCGGGCGGAGAGGTTCTGGCGACAGACCCGAACAATATGGACATCACTAACCATTACGTTTATGAGGCGGTTCATGGGGGCATAACCAAGGTGGTCTTATTTGTGATGATAATCGTTGTAGGCTTCGGAGTAATCGGCCGTTGCATTCGTCGAACCGATTGGCGCGATCCCGGCCGCACCAGAGTTCTTTGGGGAATCGGTGCAAGCCTCTGGGCACATTGCGTTTCGTTTATCTCCGTTGCCTATTTTGACCAGTTAATTGTTCTCTGGTTCTGGTTGCTCGCCGTGATTTCGCTGCTTTCGCAGCCACGCACTCGTCTTGTCCGGCGAGTGTCGTCGGGGTCCGTGGTGCAGAGCGGAACGGTCGCAGAAGGGAATTCGGTTTTGCCTTCATTAATGGGCGTCTGATTGCCGAGAGATGTATGGGATCGTGGCATACGGGGTGCTTACCTCCTGTGGTACGGCTCGCTCGTGCTTGCGAAAGTCAAAATTGGGCGGAATGTGGGGGCGGAGGCAGAACAGATGCTCGCGCCTCAGAAACAAAGAGTGAATGTCTTACTTGGAAGTGCCAATTCGAACCGGCAGACTCGCTGGTGTATCGCCATGTCCTGTTTCCCCACAGTTCACGCGTGCCGTATTCAACGCCTCGTTGCTTTTTTAGGGATCTTGTCGGTATGCGCGCTCTCACTTTCGTCGCAGGCGGCGATCTGGTACCTCGACAACGCAGCCACCGGTTCGAATACTGGCACGTCCTGGCCAAATGCCTGGAAGAGCTTCTCAGCCGTCGTTTGGGGATCCAGCGGCGTTAAAGCAGGCGATACCCTCTTCATCAGTGGCGGCAGCACGCAAAAGACTTACACCGAGACCTGGGCCGTGGGGGCGAGTGGAACGGCTGCCAGCCCGATCCGCATCGCCATTGATGCTGCCAACCCGGCCCATAATGGTTCTGTCATCTTTGATTACGATTCGGCCGGCGATTCTGCATCGTTCGTTGCGATCTCGTGCAGCCGCAATTATGTAACGTTCGACGGAAACGTCAACGGCGCTTCCAAAATGGCAATCAACAATCTCAGGAATACCAGCAGCCCAACGGCGACTGTAGGCTTGGGCGGGAGCGGAACCACAGGCTTCACCGTCACCTTCCTGTCTTCAACGAACTGTAACATTCCGGTGAAGATGACCAGTTCCACAGGGTTTAACATCCATAACTGTAACTTCCGCCAGATCCGGGGAGATGCTGCCGTGGCTGCGGCGGGGAGTAGCGGTGGATTTGATGCGAGCACGGTGTCAAGTAATACCTTCGAGATGCTGTTCAATAATCAACCGGCCGGCAATGATGGCCCGGATGGCGTGCAATGCGGCTCCGGCGTTTCCATTTTCGGAAATACTTTCCTCGAGACCGTTACGACCGTGACCACGTCCTCCCAACACCCCGATATGATCCAGGCTCAAGGGAACTTTCTGAAGATTTACAATAACGAGTTCATCAACATCGGGGACTCGGCCATTGATTTCGATTGCTTCGCCAATTCCAATACCCACGACGTCTGGGTCTATAATAACGTGTTCCACATCGTGACTTCGATCGATCCCTATCCCGAATACTTTCGCCTTTACACCTCCGGAGCAGCCATCGCGTCCATTTCGAACTTCAAGATTTGCAACAACACCTTTGTCGATGACAATTACCAGTATCGAGTCTTGCGGTTCGACACGTTTGCAGGCAATCCCACCGCCTCCGGGAACGAGATTAAAAACAACATTTTCTTCAACTGTGGCGGCGGTAGTTCCTCAACCCCGATTATTTACATTGCGAACAGCTCGGCGTTCACTTCCGGTTCCTTCGCGTTCGATGCCAATATTTATTACCGTCCCTCAGGGCAGCAGTACATCGTTTTCCGGGGAACCAACTACACTGCTCCAAACTGGATCGCAGCGTACGAGCCCAAAGGAAAGACGAACCTCGTCGCCTTTGGCAATTATTCCGCCTTTTCACCAAACAACGAGTTTCACCTGCAGGCGTCGGACACCGCCGCAAAGGACAGCGGTGTTGATTTATCAGCGTATTTCTCAACCGACAAAGATGGCAAACCCCGTCCCCAGGGATCAGCGTGGGATATTGGCGCTTATGAATACGGCTCTTCGACGAACTCGCGCCCAATGGCGCCTACGAATCTGCGAATAGTTAGCACCTCCCCTTAAAACAATGAAATGGGTTTCGCAAATTCTGGTTGGGCTCTGCCTCGCCGCTGCGAGCAGCGAAGCTGCCACGTACTACATTGATTTTGCAAATGGCAGCGACAGTAATTCTGGAAGCTCCACGGATACGTCTTGGAAGAGGCATCCGTATATGAGAGGATTCGCAGGTTCTTACAGTCATTCAGCCGGAGATCGATTCATTTTTAAGGGTGGTGTGAGCTGGGCCAGTTCATGTTTCCAGATGCAGATTGGAGCCGGGGGAACCTCGGGCAACGCCGACTACTATGGAGTTGATACGAATTGGTTTTCTGGGTCCCAATGGAGCAGGCCCGTGTTTGATGGCGAAACCAACACCCTTGCTGGAGCACAAAGGATCATTTACATCGATGGAGAGCGCAACATAACAATTGATAACCTGGACGTGCGCAGATTGCTGGTAAACAACAGCTCGCCTTGGAATGGAGGCAGCATTGCCATTGACGGTTGCCAGAATATCGTGATCAGCAACTGCTGGGTTCATCATTGGTACCGGTCTGGTCTGACCAGCGATTCCGACGTAGGAGGGGTTATTGGCAACTCCGCTGGCACGGCAGCCGTGGGCAATATTATTGACTCTTGTATCATCGAGAATTCGGAAGGTCAGACAGATTTTGGAACGTGCGTGCGCCAATTTAATGTAGTGAATAATTCAATTCTTCACGACGCTCCCAATCTGATCGGCATGGGTGGAGGAGTCGTGACCTCGAATACATTTTACAACTGCACTCCAAGTTTCGATCCATCAATGCATGAGAATGTGATGTACATCGCTCTGTGGGACGGCGCGACGACAAAGATCACGACGGCTGCGCAAATTCACCACAACATAGTTAAGTACAACGCCGGCGGAGCAGAACAGTGCTACCTTGAACCATGCTTTGGAGGAAACGACGGAACCATATACTTTTACGATAACCTAGTCTTCCGTCCCGGCGCTATCAATCGTCCAGTGGAGGTTGATCCAGAACAAGGAACTGGGCCTTGTGGCACTGTGTTTGTTTTGAATAATACCCTCGTCGATGAAGATCAGTCGGACGTACTGCTGATTAGGATCACGTCAAATCACTCCGGCGTGAATAACATAAAAAGTCTGTCGGTTATCAATAACCACTACATTACAGACAACCCTTCTCCAACCGATTTTACCGGTGTGAGTTATCTTACGAATTCCAATAACCTCCGGATGTCTTTGGCCATGGCCGCTTCCCAGGGTTATATGACCAACAGTGGCTACAGACCCAGTAGCATGAACAGTGGAACGGTTGACAAAGGCGTTTCCTTGGCCAGTTGTTTTACCAGCGACATTCTGGGTATCGCCCGGCCTCAAGGGACAAACTGGGACGTTGGAGCTTACGAGTTTTGGGACAACCGCCCGAAGCCGGCGCCTCCGTCGGGGCTTCACGTAGTTGGCCAATAATTTGCGGCGACCTGTAAGCCGAGGGCTCTCTCGTTCAAAACAGTAAACACCGTGAGTGCGACCGTCAGTCGTATGTCATCTGCGTCTTGCGGGTTCTGCAAGGCCGATAGCTACCTTCTGTACTCCTCGCAACCCGACCGCCTTTTCGGGGCTCCTGGTTTGTGGAATTTCAGACGTTGCGCCAACGAAGCTTGCGGAGTGACCTGGTTGGACCCTTCGCCAGGTCCTGATGATCTTCGGAAAGCTTATGCCAATTATTACACGCACAGCGCACTTAATAGGCACTCCCCCGGGAGCTTGATGGCTCGCCTATATGCAGTTTTGAAGTTTGGATATATCAGCCACAAATACGGGTATTCACGCTCTTGGCTGAACAAGTTTTGTGGAATGCCGCTTTACCTCTTTCCTTTACGCCGAACTGAGATCGATGCCGACATGCGTTACCTGCCTCATGTGGCGGATGGTCGGCTATTGGACATCGGGTGTGGCTCGGGTGACTGGCTCAAGCGTATGTGTGAACTCGGGTGGCGTGGTGAAGGCACGGATTTCGACGCGGCTGCAGTTGACATCGCCCGAACAAACGGACTACAAGTGCACTATGGGGCTCTTAAGGACCTGGATTTTCCGCGTGATACGTTTGATGCCATCACGATGAATCACGTGATTGAGCATGTTCCCGACCCTATTGCTTTGATTGCAGAGTGTTGGCGCATTTTGAAGCCCGGGGGGCGCATTGTATTGGCGACGCCAAACATTGAGAGTCTTGGGCATCGGATATTTAAGGAACATTGGCGTGGTTTAGAGCCTCCTCGTCATTTGCACGTCCTGTCGCCAGCCTCTGTTTACGAGTGCCTGACCGCCGTTGGCTTCAAATCCGTAGTACTCAGGACTCACAACTCCAAATATGTCCTGGCACACAGTCACCGCTTGGCCACGGGCGGGGACAGGGACGCGAAACAATGTTCTCGGTGGCTCCCGACAATGTTAGCAGTGTTGGAGCAGTTCGCGTTGACCGTTCGCCCGAAACTAGGTGAATGTATCAATGCTTCAGGCGTGAAGCTCTTGGCAAAGGCCGCTTAACCAGGGAAGCGGGCAATCTCTTTGACTCTCGATCGCCTTATTACGGGACGCGTCCTCGCTCGCAACGCGGTGCTGAACCTTCTCGGCCAAGCATTGCCAATGATCGCGGGTCTCGTTTGTGTTCCTGTTCTGGTTCGGCATTTAGGACCCAGCAGGTACGGTGTGCTCTCCATCGCTCTCGCCTGTCTCGGCTACTTTAATCTCTTCGACCTCGGGCTTGGAAGAGCTGTGACACAAGCTGTTGCAGCACGATTGGGAGCAGGAGCGGCTGACAAGGTGCCTGTGATCATCTGGACATCCCAGTTCATTATGTTGATTGCGGGAATCGTGGGCCTCTTGGCCTTTGCTCTGGCAACGCCCTGGGCAACCGGGAGATTCTTATCGATTCCGGCAGACATAAGAAGCGACTCTCGTGTCGCCTTTTACCTTATGGCTGCTTGCATTCCCGTAGTTGTGACAACAGCCGGCCTGAAAGGGGGACTCGAAGCGAGGCAGCAGTTTCATCTTGTAAATTTCATCCGCATTCCCTCGGGTGTGTTGTCCTACGTTTGCCCGATGTTGGTTTCCTTAAAATGGCCAACCCTTATGGCCTCGGTTGCTACGCTGATGGCCGTTAGAGTGGTATCATGGTTCGTCTACGTTGGATTTTCTATTCAAACATTTCCGAATCTGATCTCGCAAGCTGCGATTCGTTTTGAGGAAGTTATTTCGCTTCTCAAGTTTGGCTCATGGATCACAGTATCGAATGTGTTGGGCCCGCTAATGACTTATATGGATCGCTTGGTTCTGGGGGCGCTTCTGCCGGTTTCTGCCATCGCGTACTATGCCCTTGCCTATGACGTCGGTTCACAAATCTTGGTAATTCCGGGTGCGGTCGTCAGCGTCCTCTTCGCCGCGTACGCTGCCGGATTTACCTCCGATTCAGAAAAGACAGGCCACCTGTTTGCACAGGGAACCCGATGGATTTACGCTACCCTGTTTCCCGCAGTCGTGACGACGACAGCATTAGCGCCACAGGTCTTCGCAATCTGGCTTGGTCGAGATGTTGGTTCGCAAAGCGCCGGGATATTCGTAATCCTCGCCGCGGGAATATTGGGCAACGGGATCACCCTCGTTCCATTTGCCCTTATCCAGGCAGGAGGTCGAGCTGACATAACCGCAAAGGTCCACCTCTTTGAGTTGCCGATTTACGCTGTCGCATTCATCGTTCTTACGAAGACGTTTGGCATTCTTGGAACCGCCGTGGCTTGGAGCCTCCGTTGCATTTTCGATTGTGGCCTTATGTTTTATTTCGCGACTCGAATAATGCCTAGCGTTCGGCCGACAGTAATCCAAGCCATTGTTAGGTCCCTGGGGGGGCTGTCCACGCTGGCTGTGATGTACCTTTTGCACCACTGGCTGGCTCGGACAGTTCTGCTTCTGGCGGCAATTTTCTTCCACAGCCTTTGGGTGTGGGCCGCCGTTTTGACTGGGGCTCAAAGAAATCGCATTACGGCGCTGAGCCGCCGATCGATTACGTGGTTGGGCTTGAGGCTGGAGACACCCGGGCCGGGTTGAGCAGACATCCGTATCAGTGCCAGCGTGCATTCTTCCGCAGAACGCTTTCATCTACCTTAATTAATGAAGGAAATATTATGACAAAAAATGACACAATAGTGATCGGTGCCGGTCCGTACGGCTTGTCGGTGGGAGCCCACCTTTCGTCAATTAAAGGCTTGGACGTTCGGGTCTTTGGCGAACCCATGTCCTTTTGGGAAAAGCAAATGCCCGTCGGAATGTTATTACGGTCCCCATGGGCAGCCTCTCATCTCTCTGATCCCAGTAGGGTACTAACTCTGGATGGCTTTAAGGCCGCGCTCGGCCATCATTTCGGTTCGCCTGTTCCACTCGATCGTTTTGTTGAATATGGCCGGTGGTTCCAACGCCAGGCCGTTGCTAATCTCGACCGCCGCGGCATCGGGACCGTCGAGGTTGCCAACGGTGGCTTCCAAGTCGTTACCGACGATGGCGCTGAGCTTCGCGCAAAACGCATCGTCGTCGCCGCCGGGATCGCTCCCTTCGCTTGTCGACCAGAGGCTCTTCGCGGCTTGCCTTCTTCGCTGGTCTCGCACTCCTCCGAGGTCCGGGATTTCAAACGCTTTAGCGGAAAGCATGTGGCGGTCATTGGGGCGGGCCAAAGCGCTTTGGAATCCGCTGCCTTGCTGCACGAAGCCGGCGCTCGCGTCGAGCTTCTCGTGCGCGGTCAACTCGTACGCTGGCTTAAACAGAAAAAATGGATGCACAGATGGCCTGTCGAGCCTCTCCTCTACGCGTGGGCGGACGTCGGGCCGGCTTTTATGAGCCACCTTGTCGCCCGGCCAGAATTGTTCCGGCGGCTGCCTCGAAAACTGCAGGATAAATGGAGCCCGCGCGCGATTCGCGCCGCCGGCGCGGACTGGCTCAGGCCCCGCGTTCAGGACGTGTCCATCACTCTCAATCGATTTGTTGCGGCCGCTCGCGAATCCACTGGAAAGCTCAAGCTCAAACTGGATGATGGGACGGAGCGAACCGCAGATCACGTCCTTGTTGGCACGGGCTATCGTGTAAACATCGCGCAATACCCATTTCTCAGCAAAGCACTCATTCGCCAAATCGATCAAATCAATGGCTATCCCAAGCTGAAACCTGGATTCGAGACGTCGATTCCTGGATTGCACATCGTCGGGGCGCCCGCCGCCTGGAGCTACGGGCCGCTCATGCGTTTCGTCGCTGGTGCAGACTTTGCCGCTCGTGCGGTTGCGGGTTCGGTAGCCAAAAATCATTCTCGCACAGCGGTTGCCGCGCAAGGTAGCCCGGTAATCGACCGCGTTGGTGTTCCCGCTTGAGCAGGTCCAGCGGTCAAACTTGTCTATGGTCGTCGAAGAGCAAAGACTTGCCGCTAACCCGGCAGGCGTTGAAGCGCCCGCGGCACGCCGCCGAAAGCCTGGCGCTCTCGTCACCGGTGCCGATTATCGTGGCTTGGGCGTCGTCCGCAGCCTGGGAAGGCAGGGGATCCCCGTATGGGTGTTGAAGGAGCGCGACCATCCACTGGCCTCGTGTTCACGTTATGTGCAGCGCACGATCCCCTGGCCCGAGGCCGACGAAGCCGGCCGAGCCCAGTTCCTGCTCGATTTGGCAGAAACCGAAAATGTCGATGGCTGGGTCGTCTACCCCACTGACGATGCTGTCTCGGGCCTGATTGCTCGAAACCATGACGCCTTATCCAGGCGTTACCAGCTCACCGGCCCCGATTGGTCCGTGCTGGAACGTCTTTGTAACAAGCGCCTCTTGAGTGAGTTGGCGTCCACGGTTGGCGTCGATCAGCCAAAAGCATTCTTTCCTGAATCGCGGGAAGATCTCACCCGGCTGAACTGCCAATTCCCGGCTGTTGTCAAGCCAACCATGCGCGAGGAATTAAATCAGTTTACGTGCGATAAGGCATGGCTGGCTACAGACCTCAATGTGCTCCTGGCCCTATATGACCGGGCCCGGTCTTGCGTTCCTGCCGGCTCGATCATGATTCAGGAACTGATTCCCGGCGGGGGTGAAGCGCAGTTCTCGTATGCGGCTGTGTGCGACAAAGGCGTTCCTGTGGCGTCGATTATCGCCCGTCGTACACGGCAGTGCCCGATGGATTTCGGCCGTTTCAGCACTTATGTTGAGACCATCGCTGATCCGGGAATCACCGACCCGGCTGAAAAACTGCTTGCTGCGCTGGGCTATACCGGGCTCGCGGAGGTTGAATTCAAGCAGGATCCGCGAGACGGTGAATTCAAGCTTCTCGACGTGAACACGCGTGCCTGGGGTTGGCATAGCATCGGCGCAAGGGCCGGAGTGGATTTTCCGTACTTGCTCTGGCGCGTTGTCCAGGGAGAGCGCGTGGCCAGAATAAAGGCCCGTGAAGGCGTCAAATGGATTCGAGTGAGTGGCGATCTCCCGGTAGTTTTGAAGGAAATTTTGAAGGGACGCTTGTCCATCCCTGCTTATTTGAAATCACTTCGCGGTCCCCTCGAACCCGCCATTTTTGCCACTGATGATCCATTGCCTGGCGTGATGGATATTCCGCTGATGGTCTCGCTCCTTTGCCGCCGCATGCTACGGAAATTCGGCTGATTTGGACCATGGTTGCCATCGCTCCAGAGCGCCATCAATGCACGCGAATCAAGTTTCCCGATTCGTGGACCGCTCCTGCCATGCCGGCGTACGGAACTTATCCGGCCCCATTTGTCAACCCTCAGAAGAATTATCGCCAGACCGCCCGCACAGCTCAGAAACCGATCGAGGAAGCTCTGGCGTGTGGTTATCGGCATATAGATACGGCTTACACCTACCATAATCAGGACCTTGTTGGCGCCGCAATCAGAGCCGTCGGTATCGGCCGAGAGGATATCTTCGTCACCAGCAAGTTACATCCGGATGCGAATTCCTACTCAGTCGGCTTATGGAAGATCAAAGAGGCGATCCGGTTGATTTTTGGGTCAAAGCCAGTACCTTCGGAAGCATACCTCGATTGCTTTCTGATTCATTTCCCCGGGCGAGGAAACCCGCTGGGCGCCTGGGACGCCCTGCGCAAGGCCCGGGATCATGGACTGGTTCGGCACATTGGTGTCAGCAATTTCGAAATCGGCCACCTGGAGCAACTCCGGCATCATTGCGGGGAATATCCGGAACTGAACCAGATCGAGTTTCATCCTTTCATTTACAACCAGCAAAGGGATTTGTTGCAGTTCTGTCGTGAAAAGCGGATCGCTGTCGAGGGTTATTCGCCACTGGCACAAGGCATGGCCATCCAGAACCCGACGACGTGCCGGATCGCGAAGACTCGCGAAGAGACTCCGGCTCGGACTGTCTTGCAGTGGTCGATGCAACATCGCGTGTTGCCGATTGTGGGGTCTCGAAATCATGCTAACATTCAGGCAAACGCCGCCCCGTACGGATTTGCTTTGACCGAGGACCAGATGGCGGATCTGGATTCTCTCAGCGGTTCTAACCCGGCCCGAGTTTCCCTGCGCTGGAATTGGGATCCGACAACTGCTCCTTTGGGCAACTCGGATTGGCGTTCTTCGCTTCGTTTGCTACTGCATCGGTTGACTCACGGCTGAGTTCCGGAAACAATGAATCTGTAAAATGTTCTTACAGCGCGCGGCGCGAGACATTGGGCGCGTGGCATTCCGATTTTGCCGCAATAAGCAACAAATCCCCGACTCACCTCTATCGTTTTTCGTCGGAGAACTTTACGATTCAGCGAATAAAAATAATTCGGATTTGCGGAATATTTTGGACGGCATGTACTTCCAGCCCAAGCTGTTACACCCTTGCTGCAATGACATAAAATAGACGTGGCACGAATGTAGCTTAAACTCGGCATCCAGGATTGGGATGGAAGTGCTGTCGTTAGAATCAGCGTTTCACCTGGTAAGCAAATTACAATTTAAACAGCACCGGACGAAAGGGAACTGTGAGAAAAAATGCAGTGCAGGATCATTTTATAGGAGTTGAAAGTTTGTGTATGAGAATTGGGTTTCAAGCATTCTTTTGCGTGGTGGTCGCAGTGGCCGTTCTTGGAGTCAGCTCAAGTCAAAGTGTTGCGGCTCCATCGGCCCAACCCCCAGTCACGACGGGTCTCCAGCTTTGGTTTGAGGCCAACACTGAAGGGTATGTTGACGGCACTCAAATCTTCACTTGGCACGATAAGAGTGGATTGGGTCGGAATCTTACCGCCTCGAGTACCGACGACGCGCCGTACTTTCGGGCCACGGCGGCAAATGGTCGCGCCGCTATGGACTTTGATGGCGTGAGGTCTTTGATGAAAACCTATGCGAACACCACTTTTACATTGGCTGAGCCGACGACATTTTTCATTGTTTACAAATCACTGGATGCCGACTCCTCCAGCACTCGCGGCTTCGTTTTCGATTCAATGAATTCCTCTGTCCGACAGACTTTCGGCCGGTCCGGCTTGGGAATGATGCGCATGTATGCCAACATCGACCTGAACGCCAGCGGCATCACTTTCCCCTTCTCCAGCTTTGAGATTTGGAGCGGGTCCTTCAACCAGACCACTTCGGCCATGTATCGGAACGGAACCCTCGTTGCCAGTGGCAACTCTGGTGGGAGTTCGATCCAAGGGTTTTCTGTGGGGGCGCTCTCTACTGGCGGAATTTGGGGTTACGACTACGCGCATTGCCAGGTGGCGGAAATTCTTTTTTATTCTGGTGCCTTGAGTGATAGCGATCGCCAGGCAATCGGTACTTGGCTGAACCAGAAATACAGCACGTTCACCATCAATCCACCGGTGAATGTCTCTGTGCCGACAATTTCCGGCCCCCCGCAGCAGGGTTCGACTCTAATCGCGAGCACCGGCGGATGGTCAGGCACCCCGCCTTTCACTTATTTTTACCAATGGAGCCATTGCGACGCCTCCGGAAACGGTTGTGCCCCGATTCTGGGCGCCACCGGTTCAAGCTACCCTTTAACGTCCGCCGACATCGGAACGACGCTTTACGTCACCGTGACGGCTTCGAACAGCGTCGGGGTTGCTTCCGCCAGTTCAGCTCATACCCCTGTCGTTGCGACATTATCAGCAAACCAGCCTCCGGTCACCGCCGGATTGGAATTGTGGTACGAAGCGGGCACAGAATCGTACGTAGATGGAACTCCGATATTCAATTGGCACGATAAGAGCGGGTTCGCCCGCGATTTAACTTCCAGCAGCGGTTCGGACGCACCGACCTTCCGCGCGAACGCAATCAATGGTCGCTCGGCAATCGAATTCGACGGGGTCAGATCCCTAATGAAGACATACTCCAGCACGTTTACACTATCGGAACCCACGTCCTTCTTCATCGTTTTCCAGGATCTGGATGTCAACTCGTCGTCCACAGCCGGGTTCATTTTCGATTCAATGAACTCATCCGTCCGCCAGACATTTGGCCGCGGTGGCCTAAGTCAATGGGAGCTCTATGCCAACATCGAGCTCGGGATCAGTGGCGTGCCCACGCCATTCTCGAAGTTTGAAATTTGGAGCGGCAGCTTCAATCAAGCCAGTTCAGCAGTCTTCCGGAATGCGGCGCAGGTAGCCTCCGGGCAAGCTGGCGGAAGCGCGTTAAATGGATTCTCTGTAGGTGCGCTCTCGACGAGCAGCATCTGGGGCTACAATTACGGTCACTTCAAGATCGCGGAAGTTCTTTACTACAGCACGACGCTCAACAGCGTGGACCGCCAATCCATTTCCGATTGGCTCAACAGTAAGTACCATTCGTACTAGTTTTCTGCCGCGGCAAGGCCGTTTTGGGCCTGCGCCCTTAAGAATGTGTTTGAAAAATCGCAGCAGCCGAGGTAACGAGGCTCTGATTTTGCTGCTTCCGCTCTGAAAAGTGAATACCGGATGTTTGAACCTCATTACCTCAGCTTGAGGTGGTCTTTCTTTAATCATCCGATCTCTGTCTCCGTTTCAGCAAACTTAAGACTGGTTCGCGACTGACAGAAAGCCATAGAGAGATGCGCCTGGCCCTATTCAAAAAACGTCAATGCTGGTGCCCTACGGGCCGGGGTTGGCTCGTATTATTCGGGTTGTTTGCGATCGCAGGCATTGCGGGTTTTCGTTTCACCGGCCATTTCCTTGCTCTTAACGAACCGATCCGCGGCGATGCCCTGGTGATCGAAGGTTGGATTCCGGATTATGCGATGCGAGCTGCGATCGAGGAATTCAGGCGGGGGCATTACCGCTACGTGGTAACCTCCGGTGGGACCATCATCGATACTGATCCATGGGCGCAACGCTATCAAACCTGGGCGGATGTCGCTGCCGCGGATCTCAAACGTCTCGGCCTGGACGAGTCGATCACCTGTCTTCCGGCGCGAAAAACCAGCATTGATCGAACCTATTGTTCGGCCCTGGCCGTCCGGGATTGGCTGAACTCTCCCGCCGGCTCCTCAGTGCACGCGATCAATATCTATTCGCTTTCGACACATGCCCGGCGCAGTCACTTGCTCTTCGAAAAAGCGATTGGAACTCGAGCAAGGGTTGGCGTTGTGGCTCTGCCCGACCTTTCTTATGATTGCAATCGTTGGTGGAGGACTAGCGAAGGGTTTCGGGAGGTTTTCACTGAGGCGATTGCCTACGGTTACGCACGCTGTGTTTTTCCCTTTCTAAAGAACGAAACCCGCTGATATGGCTGGCGGACTTGAGTTCCTGATCCGATGGCGCGCCATTTCACCACGGCGCGTCGAGTGGCTGCGGGTTGCACAGGCGCAGCGTCAATCGAAGGCGCTTGGTCGCACGCGGTTCAACCTCGAACGTAGAGCACCCGGACAATTTCAACTCCCCGCCACTTTGCCGCCCTTTCAGACCACCCACACGTCTCTATGATCTCGCTTCTCGGGGCAAACGGTTATATCGGCCAGGCGTTCGCGCGCGAGCTGCAAAAGCGCGGTCAAACCTGGTTCCCTCTTTCGCGCAAATCGTTCGATTATACGCGATTCGATCTCTTGTTCGATTACGTTCGCAAAAACAAGCCGCTGTTTATCATCAACGCCGCCGGGTACACCGGCAGGCCGAATGTCGATGCTTGTGAGATCGCACGGGCTGAAACTGTGCAAGGAAACGCGCTCTTTCCTCAAACCGTCGCCCGCGTGTGTCTGATGACAAACACGCCCTGGGGGCACGTTTCTTCCGGGTGCATTTATTCCGGCGCAAAAGTGAATACCGGGAACAATGGGGACTTGCGGATCGTGAGCGACCTGAACGACCCAAACGTCCGGCGAGACTACGAGAACCACGCACGCCAGTTTCACGGTTTCAGCGAAACCGACGAACCGAACTTTTCGTTCCGCAGTCCGCCGTGCAGTTTTTATAGCGGGACGAAAGCCCTGGGCGAGGAAGCCTTGCGAGGCACCGATCAATGCTACATCTGGCGACTTCGTATTCCCTTCGATGAATTCGATCACCCAAAAAACTTCCTCACCAAAATCAAATCCTATCCGAAGGTGTACGATGCTGTGAATTCGCTTTCTCACCGGGGCGATTTCGTCCGCGCCTGCCTTGACCTGAAAGAGCGCCGGGCGGCTTACGGCACCTATAATATCGTCAACCCCGGCTCAATCAGCACCCGCGAAATCGTCGATCGGATCACTCAAGTCTCCCAAACATGCCGCTCGTTCGCATTTTGGAAGGACGATGAAGAATTCTATCGTTGTGCCGCCAAAACGCCCCGATCCAACTGCATCTTGGATACCACGAAGCTCCACGACGCTGGCGTCCACCTCCGCCCCGTCCGTGAGGCCCTGGACCACTCATTGGAGCATTGGCAGCCAACCAGCGAAACCCTCCGCATGCTTGGGACAACCCCCGAGAAGAATGAACCCGCCGAAGCGGTCGCAATTTCTTAGCCTTCTTTGGCGTCTTTCGCAAATTTCGCGGTTTCTACCTCCTTTTCGGTTTAGTTTTGTTTCCGCGTATTCGGCGTGTTCCGCGGTTGATCTCTGATTTTTTTCCCAGTGCGAAAGTTGGCCTTATGCAGTGCGTTCCTTTTTTGTCTGTTTTCTCTCGTCCAATCGGTCTCCGCTCAATCAGTCCTGGCACCGCCCCCACCCGAGTTTTCGCGCCAGGGCCAGACTTTTCGTTCCGCGGGCACAAATCTGCTGGAGGTCGGCCAACCGCAAACAACAACCAACGCAGTGTCAACTAACGAAGTGGTGAGCCCGACAGTGACACCTTCAACCATGCCTCCGGAGCGGTTGCTCGATTGGGGGCCGATCCATCTCCACCCGCATTTGCTTTACCGCATCAGCTACGGGAATGGGCTCCAGGCCAAGCCCGGTGACCCGTCAAAAACCCTCATTAACGAACTTTCGCCCGGCCTTCTGTTCGATATCGGAACTCATTGGCAACTGGATTACACGCCGACTCTTAGGTTTTACTCCAGCAGCAGCTTCAGTGATACGGTGGATCAAATGGTGAATTTCAGTGGTGGGTTCGACTACGAGAATTGGATGTTCAGCTTGTCCCAAGGCTATGCGTCAACCTCGACACCGCTGGTCGAAACGGGCAGTCAAACGGACCAGGAAACGTACAATACCGCCCTTACTGCATCTTGCATGCTGAACAGCTATTTGTCTCTCGACCTTGGATTCCATCAGGATTTCCGTTTCGTAGGGCAAAACGCCGGCACTCAACAGGTCGTTCAGCTTCAGCAGTTGACCGATTCCCGAACCTGGAACGTGAATGCGGGACTGAATTACCAATTTTGGCCAGGGCTTAAGGGCGGACTCTCTTTGGCACTCGGTTATGACAGCATCGATCTGGGCTCGGATATGACGCACGAGCAGTTGGAACTAAATCTCAATTGGCATCCAGGCCAAAAGCTAACGGTTATCTTCAGCGGCGGCTTTGAGGACCGCCAGTTCCTGGATTCGAAAGCACCTGACGTCATCAACCCTATTTTCAGTGGGAGTGTCCTCTATCAGCTACTTGAGGCGACGGGCTTCAGTCTCAATGCAAATCGGGTGGTGGATGCCTCATACTTCAACAACCAGATCACCGAGACGGTCGAGTTCAGCGGCGCGATCCGGCAACGGTTCTTCGCCAAACTCTTCCTTGATCTCACAGGCGGCTATCGGACGAGCGCCTATAAGACAACAGTGGTGGGTGTGACAGTTCACCGCGAGGATGACTACGCCTTCTTCAATGCTCGGTTAACGTGCCCCTTCTTGCAGCATGGTACCGTTTCGATCTTCTACGACTGGAGCGACAATTCATCGACTGAGCCTGGGTTTGGATTCTCGAGCAATCAGGCCGGACTGGAACTAGGCTACCGTTTCTGATCGGCAAATGATTGAACTCGACCAGGCCGTGGGGAATCAGGACGTTGTAAAGCGTAATAAGCCGGCAGGCGCGGAAACCACCAGCGGTCTCCTCCATCTCGCCATCTTTTCGGTCGTCCTCACTGTCTGTTTCCTTCGCCCCCTTTCGGTGCTGATGAATTCTGCCCTCCATAGTGACCTCTATTCTCACATTGTCCTTATCCCCTTTGTTACCCTCTTCCTGATCTGGCAAAAAGGAGATTCGGTGGACGCCGTTCCGGGAAAATCGTTGCGTGCCTTGAGCCTGTTCCCTGTGCTCATAGCTGCCACCCTGCTCGCACGTTACTGGATGGCAGGTACTGCGTCCGTCGCTGATTACCTGCCCGTCACGATCTCTGCATTCGTCTGCCTGTTCTGGGCCGGAGCGCTATTTTTTCTGAATGCCTCAACACTATATGCCTTAGCGTTTCCGCTTAGTTTCCTCGTTTTTATGATTCCATTGCCGGAATCGGTCCTGAGCACCACCGAAGGCGTTCTGCAATCCGGGTCAGCCTTCGTCGCCCAGATCTTCTTCCAATTGGCAGGCACTCCGGTGTTCCGCCACGGAATGTTTTTCCTGTTACCGGGCTTCTCCCTTGGCGTGGCGGCTGAGTGCAGTGGCATTCATTCAAGCTTGGTCCTGTTGATCACCAGCTTGGTCGCCGCCCACCTTCTTCTGCGGTCGCGCTGGGCCAAGTTCTTGATTGTCGGCTTTGTCATCCCGTTGGCGTTGATCAGGAACGGTTTCCGTATTTTCACGATCGGTGAGTTGTGCGTCCACGTTAATCCTGCCCTCGCTCATTCCTATATCCATACCCACGGCGGCCCAATCTTTTTCCTCCTTTCCTTAATTCCGTTTCTTGGCGTTTTGGGGTTGTTGATCAGGGCAGAAAACCGGCGGCGGAAGAACGCAAAATAGCTGTTGTGTTCCAATTCTCGCTTATGACTTTCCTTAATCCTCAGCGGTTATCTCTCAAGGCCTCCGGTTTCACGAATCTTTTGATCAGCCTCGTCCTTCTCCCGGCGCTCGTCCTGGGTTCCGGGTGCTCAAAACAGGCGCGCGTAAATCGCTACCTCGCGCGCGCGGACAAGGATTTTCGAGCCGAACGCTTTGACCGCGCCGAGATCGGGTATCTTAACGCCCTGCGCCTATCACCTCAGAATCCTGTCGCTCTCGGCCGGTTGGGCATCATTTATCAGGTCGATGGCAGAAGTCCTGCTTTCGGTCTTTTACGCCAGGCGCTCGCGCTTGACCCTGAAAATTCGGACGCGCGGCTGAGCATGGGGTTGTTGCTGGCTGGGGCTCACCAACTCAAACCCGCCCGAGATGCAGCCCTGCGCGTGCTTCAGAGGGATCCCCACAATGAAGATGCCCTCTTCCTGCTCTGTGATTCGATCACTAACCCCCAGGAGATGGAACAATCGCTACAATTCATCGAGCATTTCCGCCAAAGTGACCCGAAGTATGCGGGGTACCAGGTGGCCCTCGGCGCCCTTTACTTCAGACAGCAGCAATTCGACAAGGCCGAGGCAGAGCTCGAACAGGTGGCCACTCTCGAGCCGAAGTCCGCCGGCGCGCAAATGGTCCTGGGAAATCTCTTTCTCGCCAAAGGTGATTTGCCCAAAGCCGACGCCGCCTTGAAAAAATCCGCTGACCTGTCTTCCTGGCGTTCGCCCCGCCGCATCGGCTACGCCGATTTCAAACTGAAAACCGGAGCCGCCGCTGACGCGAAACAGATTGCGGAGGAGATCACTCAAAAAGTCCCCGATTATCTTCCGGCCTCGGTCTTTCTTGCGCAAGTCGCAGGCGCCCAAGGCAGGTTCGACGATTGTGATACTCTGCTTCAAAAGACCCTCGATCAGGATCCGCCGAATTACAGTGCCCTGATGCTCAAAGCCAATTTGCTCATCGGTCGTGGCGATGCAACCAATGCGGTCGCCCACCTCGAACGTGTGAGCACCGTCTTTTACAAAACTAACTCGGAGGTTCTCGGACAACTCGCGGTGGCTTACCTGATGAATCTAGACCTTGCGAAAGCCCGTTCCACGCTGAGCAAGGTCCTGGCTTTTGATCCTGAATCCGCTGACGCCACTCTATTGCTCGCCGAGTTGGATATTCGGCAGGGCAAATCGTCGTCTGCGATCCCTGCCATCACGCATGTTATTGACCGCCAGCCCACCCTCGCCCGCGCTTACTTGCTTCTAGCTGATGCTTACGCCACTCAGAAGAAGTCCGATGAAGCCATAGCCGTCTATCGCCGAATGGTGCCGTTATTCCCTGATAATGCTCAGCTTTATTTGTTATTGGGAATTCAACTGGCTCAGCAGCATCACACCGCCGAAGCTCGCCAGTCCTTCGAAAAATCGCTCCAGCTCGCGCCCACCTCCATCTCTCCTTTCGAGCAACTCGTCAATCTCGACCTCGCTGAAAAAAATTACTCCGCCGCGACGGAACGCGTAAAACAGCGCCTGGAAAAAACCCCACGTTCGGCCAACCCATGGTTGCTCTTGGCCAAGATTCACATGGCTCAAGCTCAGTTCGATCAGGGGGAGACTGCTCTGCTCCAGGCCATCCAGTTGGAGCCGCAATTGCGAAACCCTTACTTATTGCTCGCTAACCTGTACCGAGCGTCCAATAAGCAAGCCGAGGCCCTCCAAAAGCTGAACGCCTTGCTCATCCGAAATCCGAACGACGGGCCTGCCTTGCTCCAGGTTGCCCTGCTTCAGACTGGGCTAACGAATTATCCAGCCGCGCGAGACGCATACGAACAACTCCTCGCCATTAGTCCCAATTCCAATCCGGCGCTGAACAATCTTGCCTGCCTTTACAGCGAACATTTGGGTCAGCTTGACAGAGCCACCGAACTCGCGGGCAAAGCGCGGCGATTTTATCCCGGCGATCCGTTTTCCGCTGATACCCTGGGCTGGATACTCTACCAAAGGGGCGATTATGTTCGTTCGCTGGGTTCCCTTCAGGAAAGCGCTCGTCTTCTGCCCGCTGAGCCCGAAGTTCAGTTCCATTTGGGCATGGCCCATTACATGATGGGCAACGAAGAGCCGGCTCGCCTTTTCCTGAGTCGTTTCCTTCAAGCAACCAATGATTTTCCGGGCAAAGATCTCGCCTCCAACGCTCTTGCCGTTTTGGCGGTCGACCCAAAAACCGTAGATTCACGCATCCTTGCGGACTTGGAAGGAAAAGCACGCGCGAACTCAACTGACCCGGTGCTGTTGAGCAAGCTTGGGCAGATTGAGGAGGTGCGTGGTAATTTCAAGCAAGCCGGCTTTTACTATGATAGGGCGCTGCAACAGAACCCTCAAAACTCCCACGTCATGTTGCAATGTGCCCAAGTTTCAGGAAATCACTTGGGTAATCTTGAGAAAGGTTTTGAGCTCGCTTCCGAGGCCCACAAAATTGCGGGCGACGACGCGTATATTTCTTATACGTTGGGGCACTTCGCCTTTTTACGTCATGACCCAAAGTGGGCACTTAGCTTAATTAATGAAGCATCCACCAGACTTCCTTCCGATCCGTACCTGCAATATGATCTCGCTTTGTGCCAGTATACAATAGGTGACGTCGAGAGCGCAGTGGCCGTGATGCGAAAGTCCCTTGCGATCGACCGTTCCTCGGCTCGAGCCAGCGACGCCAAAAGTTTCCTATCGCTCGTTGAAGCCTCAGCCAGCCTTGAGAAAGCCCGTGACGCCAGTCCGCAAGCTCGACAGGTCCTGGAAAGTGATCCGAACAGCATTCCGGCCCTCATGGTTTTGGCTATGGCCTCCGAAGAGAAACTCGATTACGCCTCGGCCAAAGAACAATACGGCCGAATCCTCGCAATGGCCGATTCCTTTGCTCCCGCGCACAAAAATCTTGCAATCCTCATGGCAGACCATTTTGCGGACACTTCAAATCAGGAAGCTCTTCAGCATGCCAAGATCGCACGGGAGCGATTTCCCGAAGACGCCGACGTCGCGCGCGTTCTGGGCATTGTAACTTATCGCGTTGCAAAAGACCCCCTGGACTACTCGCGATCGATACAGCTGCTGCAGGAAAGCTCGCGCAAACGAGTCGATGACCCGTCCGTGTTCTATTTTTTGGGCTTGGCCCAATACGCGGCTAAACAGTTCACGGAAAGCAGGCATGCCTTGGACCGGGCGCTCGCTCTGAATCTTGATACCAGGTGCAAAGAGAATGCCTTGCAGATTCTTGCAACGTTGAAGTGACATTTTCTCGGCAGAATCTCCTTTCAACTCGGGCTTATGAACGTCTCCATTTTGCTAGCGTATATGGCCGCGTTTTTTGCGGCAGCTCTCGCACTTGTGGCCGTCTGCCAGCGACAGCGTTCAATGTCGTCATGGCTCCTGGCTGGAGGGTTCGCGGTCTTGTCGTCGGACAGCCTTTTCGCCGCTCTCGCCGCCGATTCGTTGCAGCCGTCGGACGTCGTGTCGTGGTCACAGTGGCGGCTCGTGACCATGGCATTGCTGCCCCTTCTATGGTTTCTTTTCACGCTGACTTATTCACGCGGCAATGCTCGCGATTTTCTGAAAAAGTGGCGTTGGATAATCGGTGCATTCGCCGCTGTGCCTCTCTGTCTGATCGCTTATCCCAGCGCCTTGATCCCATCCGTCGCCCGACCGATTAACGGTTTGCGATGGATCATCAATCTCGGCCCAACAGCCATTTTCCTCCAGGTCATTATTGTCGTCGTGGCCATCCTCATTCTCACGAATCTGGAGCGTACGTTTCGGGTTTCGGTTGGCACCATCCGGTGGCGTATTAAATTCATGCTGATTGGAGTTGCTGCTATCTGGACCGTCCGCGGTTACACCAGCACTCAGGTGATTCTGTCGCATTCGATCACGCTCTCTCTGGTCGCCCTCGATGCCCTTGGCATCCTTCTCGGTTCCTTCCTCATTGCCCGGTCCCTCTTTCGCTCCGATCAGTTCGTCGTCAACCTCTATCCGTCTCAAAGCGTCTTGCATAATTCGATGACCGTGCTGCTCGGAGGCATTTACCTTCTGATGATTGGCCTTCTTGCCAAGGGGACGCACCTCCTTCAAACAACCTTCGCTCTCGACCTCCGCTCCCTCCTCCTTCTCATCTCGTTCGTTGTCCTTGCCACGGTTCTCCTCTCCGAGAAACTCCGTCGCCATGTCAAAAGCCTGGTCAGCCGCCACTTCCATCGTCCCCTGTACGATTATCGCAATGTCTGGCGAGCATTCGCCGATTCCACCGCGCAGTGCCAGGACGAACGGAAACTCTCCGAAGCGGTTGCCCGCATGCTTTCCGAACTGTTTCAGGCCATGTCGGTCACGGTCTGGCTCGTTGATGAACGCACGAAGGGCCTCGCCTTTGCCGCTTCTACCTCTCTCTCCCGTACCGCGGGCGAGCAACTACACCTCGATCCCGCAGACCTCGATGTCGTCCTGAACGGCCTCGCTTCTCATTCCGACCCCCTCGACATCGATTCTTCCAAAGAGATTTGGGCCATCCTGCTTCGCCGCTTGCATCCTGACGAATTCCGCACCGGCGGCAATCGCATCGGTGTCCCCCTGAGCGCCGGCGGTCAATTGCTCGGGTTCATCACCCTCGGCGACCGTGTCGGCGGCCTCACCTATTGGCCGCAGGATTTCGAGTTGCTCAAAACCATCGGTGAACAAACCGCCGGATGCCTCCTGAACATTCAGTTATCTCAGAAAGCCGTTCAGAACAAGCAAATCGAAGCTTTCCAGGCCATGTCCACCTTCTTTGTTCACGATCTCAAGAATACGGCTTCGACTTTCTCCCTCATGCTGCAAAATCTGCCCACGCATTTCCACGATCCTGCTTTCCGTGAAGATGCTCTGCGTGCCGTCTCTCGAACCGTCACCCATATCAACGATCTAATTGCCAGATTGAGTGCACTGCGCCGCGAACTGGCTACCCAACCAGTAGAATCAGATTTGAACGAGTTGGTCACGGAAGCTCTGCAACGCGTGCAGTCGCCGCCACGGATCGAATTGATCAAAGATTTGCAACCTCTCCCCAAGCTGCGCCTCGACCGCGGCCAAATCCAAACCGTCCTGACCAATCTTGTTTTGAACGCCCACGACGCCATGGCTTCAGGCGGGCAGATTCGTGTCGAAACCCGCCGTCGCAACGGCTGGGCTGTACTGGCCGTCGCTGACAGCGGTTGCGGAATGACCTCGGACTTCGTTCAGCACTCTCTCTTTCGCCCTTTCCAAACTACCAAACAAAAAGGAATCGGAATCGGCATGTTCCAGTGCAAAACCATCGTCGAAGCCCACCATGGCCGCATCGAAGTCGAAACCGAACCCGGAAAAGGCACTTCCTTTCACGTCCTTCTCCCCGTCACATGAATTCATTTTCCTTCTCCTGCTCGCCTGCCGCCATAGGGCTTTTGACGAAGGCGGGTACTCCACTTCAGAGTATTACGAAGCATCTCGTAGCAACCGAGGTAACGAGGCTCAAAGCATAATGCCCGGGGACTTATGCCGAAATCTGAACGGCGCCGGTTTTTTCGCGAGGCTCGGGCGGTGGCGTAGCGCAGACTTGTAGTCTGCTGTATCGCAGACTTGTAGTCTGCCAGGCTCACCACAACCAACGCGCACGCCGCATTCAACAGCCGGTGCTCGCAGGCTGCCGCCCCCCCCCGCATCTCGTAGCAGCCGAGGTTACGAGGCTCAAAGCATAATTTCCGTAAATCCGTACCGCGTCGCTATCTCTTAATATTGCGCCCCTTGCGCGAATATTTGTTCGCCGGTTCAACGATTCAACGATTCAACGATTCAACGATTCAACGGTTCAACGGTTCAACGATTCAACGATTCAACGGTTCAACGGTTCAACGATTCAACGGTTCAACGGTTCAACGATTCAACGGTTCAACGATTCAACGGTTCAACGAT
>JADMIO010361634.1_pt1 | contig 28498 bp, 19 predicted proteins | sample 8958161 | NCBI WGS metagenome assembly JADMIO01 (sample SAMN16585339, study PRJNA669376) | soil metagenome | isolation source: Crop rotation soil | place: USA: Cullars Rotation, Alabama | collected 2011 | reverse complement strand
TTATAATAATACTTATTTTTAACATTTTTAAATTAAAAATTAAATTTTATATATTGTATATAACTCTAATTAATCACTTGTTAATTGAAAGTTATCGCTGTTTAAAATATCTTCAATATAAATTAAATTTATTTTTTAATTTGATAAAACTTGAAAGGAGTTCTCAACTTGGTTGGGATAAATCCCAGGTTTAGCTAAAATCCTTTTCCGTGTTTCAAGGTAATAAAATTCATTTCACGAGTCTTGGTTGCGCTCGTAACTTAGTCGATACAGAAATCATGATCGGCATCTTGCTTAAAGCTGGGTATGAAGCGACGCCCTCTTCTAAAGATGCAGATTTTCTCGTTGTCAATACTTGCGGCTTTTTAGCATCAGCTAGGCAAGAGTCATGCGATACAATTGCAGGACTATTGCGAGAGCGGAAAGAAGGGGCAAAGGTCATTGTTGCGGGATGCATGGTCCAAAAGCATAGTAAAGAACTTAAAGAGGAATTTCCTGAAGTTCATTACTTTTTAGGCTCTGGCGATATGGAGAAGATCCTGCAGGCTATTGAGTCACCCAGTAGCGGAGAAGCGGTAACCTCTGCCCGTAGCTATCTTCAGTGGGGAGAAGTTCCCCGTCAAGTGGCAACCCCACCGCATTATGCTTATTTAAAGATTGCAGAAGGCTGCGCAAAGAGGTGTAGTTTTTGTATTATTCCCTCCATTAAAGGGCCATTGCGTAGTAAGCCCGTTGAGCAAGTGGTGAAAGAATTTCAAGCTCTTTTAAATCAGGGAGTCCATGAAATTATTTTAATTGCTCAGGACTTAGGGGATTTTGGAAAGGATAGGAAAGAAAAGAACGCTCTTGCTGATCTTTTGCGAGAGCTGCTTAAGAACCCGAAAGATTTTTGGCTAAGGCTTCTTTATTTATATCCTGATGAAATCACGCCAGAGCTCATCGACATTCTCGCTAGTGACTCTCGCCTCTGTCCTTATCTTGATATGCCCATCCAGCATGTGAATGATCGTGTCTTAAAGAAAATGCGCCGTCTTACTAGTAAGGCAGACATTGTGTCTACCATTGAGCAGCTTCGAAAAAGGATTCCAGATATTGTCATTCGAACAAGTTTGATGGTGGGTTTTCCTGGAGAAACTGACGAAGAATTTGAAGAGCTTCTCTCTTTTGTTAAAGAGCATCCACTAGATAATGTGGGCATTTTTAAGTTCTCTTTAGAAAAAGAAGCTCACGCAGCAACTCTTCCCTCTCAGATCGCAGAAGAGGTAAAAGAAGAGCGCTTTAAGCGACTTGTAGAAGCGCAGCTAGAAAGCGTGCGGAAACAAAACCGCAAGTACATCGGACGCAAGCTTAAAGTCATTTTAGAGGGATATCATCCCGATTCGCCCCTTTTGATGAGAGGGCGTTTTTATGGCCAATGCCCTGAGATTGACGGGCAGATCATCATCAACGACGGACGCGCTGTGAAAGCGTTTGGCGCTTTTTACGAAGTAGAGATTACGGATTGCTTTGATTACGATCTTGTTGGGCGAGTCATTCGACCAATTACAAATTCTAAAAAACGCCTGCTCATTGCGCATTAAAAATAAGGAGTCTTTATGCGTTCCTATCAAGAAATTCAACGTTTATTAGGCAATAAGGCAGAGTTTCTTCTCAGTCACGTTTGCAAGACCATTTCAAAAGATAAACTCCACATTCCAGGACCAGATTGGACAGACCGCATCTTTGGTATGTCAGATCGAAACATTCGAGTACTGCGGAGCCTGGAAGCGCTATTTAGTCATGGACGATTAGCGCACACTGGATACCTTTCTATTTTACCAGTGGATCAAGGGATCGAACATACCGCAGGGGCTTCTTTTGCAAAGAATCCTGCGTATTTTGATCCGGAAAACATTGTAAAGCTTGCAATTGAAGGGGGCTGCAATGCCGTGGCAACAACTCTTGGCAATCTCGGGATGGTGGCGCGTAAATATGCTCATAAAATTCCACTGCTTTTGAAGCTCAATCACAACGAGCTTTTGCGCTATCCAAACATTCATGATCAAATCTTTTTTGGATCCGTGAAGCAGGCTTATGAAATGGGCTGTGTTGCGGTTGGAGCAACGATCTATTTTGGTTCTGAAGAGAGCCGTCGTCAGATTGAAGAGGTAACAAGAGCATTTGAGATCGCCCATGAACTTGGAATGGCAACCGTGCTTTGGTGTTATCTGCGCAACAAAGCGTTTACCACACCTGATAAAGATTACCATTTTGCGGCTGACCTAACAGGGCAGGGGAATCATTTAGGCGCTACAATTGGAGCAGATATCGTCAAACAAAAACTTCCTGAGAACAATGGGGGCTTTAAAGCGCTCAAATTCGGAAAAGAGACCGAGAAGATGTATACTGAGCTTTGCAGTGATCACCCAATTGATTTAACGCGTTACCAAGTTATTAATGATTACATGGGACGTATAGGCTTGATTAACTCTGGGGGAGCTTCAGGGTCTAATGATTTAGTAGAAGCCGTAGAAATTGCTGTGATCAATAAGCGAGCCGGTGGAATGGGTCTTATTTCTGGTAGAAAAGCGTTTCAGCGTCCTTTGAAAGAGGGGATTGAGCTTTTGAATATCATTCAAGATGTCTACCTCTGCAAAGAAGTGACAGTGGCCTAAAAATCTTAAATATCTATCCGCTCTGAAAGATCTTTAACTTAAGCAAAAAAAACTCAAAGCTGCAGCCTTGAGTTTTTTTGTTAAGCTCAGTTTAAGAGACAATTACAAGAATTTTAATAGAGGAAAAATCTCTTCCTTTCCAAACTTTAGATTTTTTTGATCTTCAGATTTACTGGAAGAATACTTCTTCTTCTCCCAAGGGAAAGGGTGTTTAGCAAGAGGTGCTTGCTTGTCTTTGTCTGGCAATGCCATCTTGTTGACAAGCTCGCTTACTACTGCTCCTGCAGCGCCTTTTCCTAACACTTTAGTTACGATGTTTTTTTGCCATAGCAGAAGAAGGGAGATTTTTTTATTGGCTTTTGCTTTGTCGATTGTGATGTCGTAAATCTTTCCACGTATTGGAAGTTGTAGGACATAATCAGCAGGGAGTTCTTCCAGGCCAAAGGCTCTTTTTAATGTCTCTGCAGGGAGTCCAAGAGACATGCGGATGCTGTTTTCAGGAAGGTTGATCTTTCCCCAAAGACAAATCTCTAAAATTCGATTCATGAGGATCTCTGTTCTCTCCACATGCAAAGTATTGTTTGCGATGCTGAAATTCACAGGTGCAAACCAAAAGTGAAGATCTTTAATGTTTTGTTGTTGAAGAAGAGAGAGGGCGAAATTTAAGCTGCTGGCGTTTGAGCAGAGAATTTGACCAATTTCAAGACGTCCTTTCTCGATATTTAAAAGAGAGAAATCGCGCAGCGATAGAGGAATGCGCGTTCCCTCTGGCTGAATTTCAAGTGTTAGAGGATCTTGAGAGGAAAAAAGAGGGGGGGTTGAGGCGCTCATATCTTTAAACAGTAGCAGAGCAATTTCTGGTGGAAGTAAAAGTTGTCCATAGAGAGGCTCGCTTAGGAAAAGAAAACCCTCTTCTATAGAGCCATTGACTGAGAGTCTGGCATTTGAAGAAAGCAAGCTCATTGTGACAGCGCCGGCTTCGTTTTCTAAGTCAATCTTCGCGTTAGCAGTGACAGTAGGACCAAAAAGAGTAGCAAAAGGAAGGGGAATGTTTGCATGAGGGAAAAGGTCAAAGAAAGCAGAAGGGAATTGTTCAATCTCCACTCTACCAGTTAAAGTATTATCAGTTTTTTCACATGTAACGTGAAATTGACCTTGAACCTGATCTTTAAGAGAGCGGGCCGTCAGTTTCGCTTTTCCGTTTTCTTTGTAAAAATCGTAAGAGATATCTAAGTGGCAGTCTTGTAAAGAGCCTATTTCTTTAACAGTTAGCAAAGGAGAAAAGGCAGTAAGAGAGAGGTTGTTATAGAGATTCCCTTTAAGAGTAGCGGAAAGGCTAGAGCTTATAAGGTCTATCACAACGTCTTTTTCATGGCTTAAATCTAGGGAAAGATGAGCATTTTTTATCGGAATCTGATTAAAAATGAGATCTGAAACATTGCTTTGGGCTTTAATGCTCATGCTAGGAAAAGAGAGCTCTTCAATAGAGAAAGTTGCTGAAGAGGGGAGTTGAAGCCACGAGTTTTGTACAGCAGCCACTTGAACTTGAGTGGGTCTTTCTAAACTCATCATGCGCTGATCAATTTTTAAAATACTCTCTTTAAGCGCAAGGGTAGGAGTAGTGGCTGAAAACGTTAAAATAGGAGCTTGGTAGTTGAAAGCAGCGGTTAAGCGATCTCCTATCAAAGCAGCTAGATCTGGATCTTTCAAAGGGAGCGTATCGAGAATGAGTCTGCCTTGAATGGATTCAAATGGAATTTGAAGAGAGGTAATCTCAAGTACAGCAGGCACTGGTGTAGTCAGTTCTAAAGGGATCTCAAAAAGGCTCAATAGCTCAGATGTGATTTGAAATTGCACCTGCGCAGGGGCTTCTAAAACAAGATGTTTTTTCTTAAGCTGAGTCTGCAGATCAGTGGAGAAATGCTCTCCTGCGGCATGTAGGCTCAGCATCTGCCGCTCATCTTTAGTTTGGAGCGTTAAATCGAGGCTAATAGTGGAACCTACCACATCGCGCAAGACTTGTTTATTCGACGGAAGATAGAGGGAGAGGATATAATCAATTGCAGAGGTTGGAAAGTGATTTAAACTCGCTTCTATTTGAGGGGTTGAAGAGATGTTGGACATCTGAATAGCAAATTGGCCTTCTGCAGCTTCCCCTGTCAGAATGAGTTCTACGGGCCAGTGAAATCCGAGTTGAATATCTTTAAAGTAAATAGGTTGGCCTTCTAAAGACTCTAGAGCTAGTTGAGTGCAGCTGGCTTGAATGGAGCCCGTTTGGCAGCGATGGAAGAAAAGGCGAAAGAGAGAGCTTGGGCAAGATAGCTTTTCAGTGGTGACTTGAAAATCATTTTTTAGAGGGGTTCTAATCAAGAGCCCCTCTGCACTTTGTGGGCCAAACCAGCTTAAAGAGAGACTGCGAGCTGAAATCTCAACGTTTTGCTGGTTGCCTATGAATTTTAAGAGCTTTTGGCTTCCCCAAGGAGTAGACGCAAGAGTGGGGAGCAGCCCTAGCACGAGTAGGACCATCAATGAAAGAAAAGTTATAACTAATCTAGCTTTCATAAATAATCTATAATCAAAAATTGTTAGTTAATCATTCAATTTGCATTAGATTGTTAAAATCTAACTATACAAACCTATTCTCATAGAATAACCGCAATTTGGTTTTGTTATCCAGAGTTTATTGAAAAATTTTGAATTGCGACCGCAACTCCTTGCATGCGGAGATCTTGAGCACTTTATTATTCAATAAAGAATTTAGTGCTTAAATTGTCCTCCTTGCTAGGAAGGCCTCTATGAAGGTATCATCGCTTCTCCAATGAAAAAGATGGTTCTGCGCAAAGTCGCTGTTCATAATTTAAAAAAAATCGACCTCGAGCTTGACCTCAAGCAGTTCATCGTATTTACAGGGGTCTCTGGTTCAGGAAAATCTTCGCTGGCTTTTGATACGATTTACATGGAAGGTCAGCGGCGTTATGTAGACTCCTTATCTACTTATGCTCGCAGGCAAATAGGAGAGTTTCCAAAGCCCGAAGCAGAGTCTATCACAGGGATTTCTCCCACTATTGCGATCGAGCAGAAAAAAGCGAGCAAAAATCCCCGTTCAACAGTCGGAACCATGACTGGGATTTACGATTATTTACGTCTTCTCTACGCTCGCATTGGAGTGGCGCACTGTCCAATCAGTGGAGAGCCTGTCCTTCCTCAAAGCCCAGAGCAAATTCTTCGCAGAATTCAGCGTCTTCCAGAAAAGAGTAAAATCTTAGTTTTAGCCCCTTATATCAAAAATAAAAAAGGAGAGTTCAAAGAGGAGTTAGCGCTTTTGCTGCGCAGAGGATACACGCGTATTCGTTTGGATGGGAAGATTGTTGATTTAAGCGAAGAAATCGCCATTAACAGCGAGGTTGCTCATGATGTTGATGTGATTGTCGATAGACTTGTTCTATCTCGAGAAGAGCGCGGAAGACTCCTCGAAGCTGTAAATCAAGCGCTTGATGTAGGAGAGGGGACGATGATGCTCTTACATGCAGACACAGAAGAAGAGCAGCTCTTTTCAACCCATGCCTATAGTCCAAAGTCAGGTCTGTCTTATAGCCCTCTTGAATCCCATGACTTTTCTTTTAACCATCCGACAGGAATGTGCCCTGCTTGTCATGGCCTTGGAACCTTATTGAATTTTTCGATTGAAAAGATCATCGATCCAGAAAAGAGCATTGCAGAGGATTGCTGTAAAATCAGCAGCTCTTATCAGACAGTTCGCTTTGGCAATATTTATGACAACTTGAGCCGGCTTTATCGATTTAATATAAAGACCCCTTGGAAGAAGTTATCTAAGCAAGCCCAAGGAGTTTTTTTGTATGGTAATGAGCAAAAGTGGACAAAGATGGAGTTTGTTCATCCAACCAAGCGTCAAAGCTGGACTGAATATGTGCAATGGGAGGGAGTTTTAAGTGAAGCCAAGCGTCGCTACCAAGAGGCAAGTAGCGATGCTTATCGCTCTCGCATGGAAGAGCTCATGGAGGAGTCAGTTTGCCATGCGTGTCAAGGTGCTCGGATTCGCCCTTATCCAGCGGCTACGCTTTTGGGAGGGAAAAAAATTCATGAGCTAACTGCTTTTTCAATAGAAAAAAGCCAAGCTTTTTTCTCTCAGCTCACGTTAACAGAAGAAGAAGAGCTCATTGGGGGAGAATTAATAAAAGAAATTCGCGGACGCCTTTCTTTTTTAAGTGAAGTGGGATTGCAGTACCTCGCTCTTGAACGCACAGCCCCGACTTTATCAGGCGGAGAATCTCAAAGAGTCCGCCTTGCTTCTCAGATCAGCGCAGGGCTCTCTCAAGCGACTTATATCTTAGATGAGCCGTCTATCGGACTTCATCCGCGAGACAATAAGAGACTGATTGAGTCTTTGCGCTCTCTTTGTGATAAAGGCAATACGGTGATTGTTGTAGAGCATGATGAAGAGATGATCTGTGCAGCAGACTGCATTGTCGATGTAGGGCCTCTCGCAGGGGAGCAAGGGGGGGAGATTATCTCTGTGGGACCGATGAGAAGCCTTCTTGAAAATGAGAGATCACTCACCGGCGCTTATCTCTCTGGAAGGCTCACGATTCCTGTGCCAAAGAAAAGACGCGCTGCGACCGATAAAGCTCTTATCATTGAGGGAGCGACCCATCATAACTTAAAAAACATCACCGTCACTATTCCACTAGAAGTGCTAACAGTGATCACTGGAGTTTCCGGGTCTGGAAAATCCTCTTTGATTAGCGATATTCTCTACCCGGCTCTCTCGAATCATTTTCAAGGCTCTAAACTCAAAGTAGGGGCTCACGGGGCAATCAAAGGAATGGATGCAATTGACAAAGTGATTGCAGTCGATCAAACGCCTATCGGAAGAACGCCGCGCTCTAATCCAGCTACTTACATGAAACTCTTCGACGATATCCGCGCGCTCTTCACTGAACTCCCAGAGAGTAAGGCGGCGGGCTTTAAGCCAGGGCGCTTTAGTTTCAACGTTCAAGAGGGTTCTTGTCTTCATTGTAATGGAATGGGTTTTGTCAAGATCGATATGGATTTCATGGAAGACGAATGGGTTTCCTGCTCCGTCTGTCAGGGCAAGCGTTTTGATCCAAAGACTTTAACCATTCGCTATAAGGGCAAGAACATTTACGAAGTGCTAGAGATGACCGTGGGAGAAGCTCTTAGTTTTTTCGATGCGCTGCCCGTTCTTAAAAGAAAACTCGAGCTTCTTCAAGCAGTGGGGCTTGACTATCTGAAGATTGGACAGAGCTCATCCACGCTTTCAGGAGGAGAAGCGCAGCGCATAAAGCTTGCTAAAGAGCTGGTGCGTCCTGCAACTGGAAGGACTCTTTACATTTTAGATGAGCCCACAACAGGTCTACACTTTCACGATATTAAAAAGCTCATCGATCTCTTACAGCAACTAGCTCAGCGTGGTAACAGCGTAGTCGTCATTGAGCATAATAAAGATCTAATGAAAGTCGCTGATTGGATTATCGACCTAGGGCCAGAAGGAGGGGAGGCTGGAGGGCGCGTTGTAGCAGCTGGTAAACCAGAAAAAATTGCAAAAATGCCAACGGCAACAGGAGCAGTTCTATCTTCTGCATTAAAGCCCTCAGTTGTTAAAGAGGGAAAGCCTTTACTTAAACAAACCAAGTCAGAAGATCTCATTTTTGTAAAAGGAGCCACCCAAAATAACTTAAAAAATCTAGATATTGCGATTCCCCATGGAAAAATCACGATCTGTACAGGTCCATCGGGGTGTGGAAAGTCTTCATTTGCTTTTGAAACAGTGTATGCAGAAGGGCAGCGTCGCTATACCGACACGTTTTCTCCTTTCACTCGTCAGTTCATTCATCAAATGCCAAAGCCCAAAGTCGAAGAGATCACCGGATTGCTAGCTGCCATTGCAATTGAGCAAAAAGGACATGCTGGAAACCCCCGCAGTACAATCGGGACGATGACGGGCATTTATGATCTGCTGCGCATTCTGTATGCACATTTAGGAACTCCTTTTTGCCCGGAGACAGGGGAGCGGATTATCTCGATTAGCAAAGAATCTGTCTGCAAAAGACTCATGGCACTTGCACCCAAAACCCGGGTGCAAATCCTAGCCCCTCTTAAGGTAAAAGAAGATTTTAACACTTTAAAAGAGCAGCTCCTTAGAGAAGGATTTCTTCGCATTCGGCTCAATGGAGAGATTTATGAGCTAGACGAAGAGATCTCCTTTGATAAGCAGCGCAAGAATAGCCTCTTTCTCTTGATCGATAGGCTGATGATTGATTCAAAAACAGAAAAACGCCTTTATGACGCCATTGACACAGCAGCAGCAATTGGTGAAAATACGTTAGTTGCTGTCATCGATGATAAAGATGAGTTTTTTAATCTCTCTTTTGGAGTGCCCAGCACTGGCAAGAGTTATCCTCCGATTACAGCTCATACTTTCTCATTTAACACTGCGCAAGGAATGTGCTTAGAGTGTTTAGGTTTGGGATTTCAATGGGGAGCTAATTTAGAAAGTCACCCGCAGCTCATGCGTTTATCTCCACTTGCAATCATGACAAAGCTTTGGAAAGAGAAAGCCTCGGATGAAGCTATTTCTCTTTTAACTGAGATCTTTGCAAAGAGAGGAATTGATGAGGACTGTCCTTTGCAAGACCTTCCTTTTGAGCATTTGCAATTTTTCTTAGATGGTAGTGAAGAAGCCCTGCAGCTGAAGAAACCTCCAATGAGCGTGCGGTTTATTGGAATGAATGCGCTTTTTGCAAAGATTGCAAAAGTCGCAGTCGGACCGCTTAAAGAGGAGATTTTGCCTTGGGTGACCCAAAACCTCTGCTCAGCCTGTTTAGGAACGCGCCTTAACCCTCTTGCGCGTCATGTGCGAATTGAAAACGTTTCTATCCCACAACTTTGTGCGATGCCACTGGATGAAGCTTTTCGCTTTGTGCGGAGCTTCGACTTAAAAGAACATTCTTTCTTGCAAGAAGCTTTTGAGCAGTGCACGAGCCGATTTCATTTTTTACTCTCTATTGGACTTGGGTATCTTTCTCTTGATCGATCAGCTCCGACTCTGAGTGGAGGAGAAACGCAGCGCATTCGGCTGGCTTCTCAGCTGGGCGCTGGTTTAACTGGCTGTCTCTATGTTCTCGATGAGCCCACAATTGGGCTGCATCCTCATAATAATGCGCTTTTGAATCGATCTCTTCAGTCGCTTTGTGCGATGGGAAATACACTTTTATTAGTCGAGCATGATCCCCTGACTATGCAACTGGCTGATCACTTTATTGAGCTTGGTCCAAAAGCCGGTAAGCGAGGAGGGCATTTGATTGCGCAAGGCTCTCTTGAGCAAATCAAAACCAATCCCGATTCGCTAACAGGTGCTTATTTAAATGGGACCAAAACCATTTCAATCCCGCAAAAGCGTAGAATTTCAACAAAATCGATTGAGGTTTCAAAGGCAAAGCTCAATAACTTAAAAGATCTCTCTTTGCAATTTCCTTTAGGAATTCTCGCTTGCCTTACAGGCGTGTCTGGCTCGGGTAAGTCGACTCTTTTGAATAATCTCTTAAGGCCTGCACTTCTCCAATCCCTTGCAAGGAGGCAAAGGCCAGATACGATTGAATACAAAGGCGCAACGATTAGGGGGCTCAGCCAAGTCGATAAGCTTTTAGTCATGGATCAAAATGCGATTGGTCAAACTATTCGCGCTGACGTAAGCACTTACATCGATTTCTCCACTCTTTTACGCGCATTCTTTGCCGAGCTTCCACAAGCCAAGATAAGAGGATTGCAACCGAAGCATTTTAGCTCTAATCACATCAAGGGAATGTGTCTGAATTGTCAGGGGCTTGGGACAAAGAAGATTTCGATGCAATTCCTTCCTCCTATACGCGTTGCCTGTAGTGTTTGCCAAGGATTTCGCCTGAATCCTTTAAGCTTAGAGGTCTCTCTTAAGGGCAAGCATTTTGGTCATCTACTTCAAATGACAGTCGAAGAAGCGATTCGATGGATACCCCCTATTCCTAAAGCAATTCGCATCTTAGAGGTTCTTCTTTCTGTCGGACTTGGATATCTCTCCTTAGGACAGGAAATCGCGACTTTGTCAGGGGGGGAGGCGCAGCGCCTTCGCCTTGCTCGAGAGTTGTCTAAGCGCTCACGAGGGCATGCGCTCTATATTTTTGATGAGCCAAGTATAGGGCTGCACAGCGATGATATCGTTAAATTGCTCAAAGTATTCCATGCTCTGGTAGAGGCAGGCCATAGCGTCATTCTCATCGAGCACAATTTAGAGGTCATTGGGAATTGCGATTACTTGATTGACTTAGGGCCAGAAGCAGGTCGATATGGAGGAGAAATTGTCGCTATGGGCACTCCAGAAGAAATTGCTCAGAACACCAGTTCGCACACTGGCTATTATTTAAACGAGTATTTTAAAAATCATTCTAAAAATAATGAAAATACTTCAAAAAAATCATCATTGATAAAAAACAATTAACTTTAATAAAATCTCGCCTTATTTTTTAATTTGAGGCAAATAAATGTTCAATTCTATTGAGTCTTCAAGGGCGCATCATGACTTGATCTCGAGAGAGCTAGATCATTACGCCTCTCCTAATTCGCCTATCTTGAGCATCTCACATATCTTAACCCTTTCTGCTGTTAGAGGGATTCTTCAGATGGTAAATGGAGAAAAAGCGATGCAAGTCTACGAAGAAATACGTTTTTGCTCGGCAGGATACGATCTCAAATACTATTCAGGAAGTAGCTACTGGATGCTAGAAACCTTGAAAAACTTTGAAAAGCTCTATCCGAAGACTCCATTAGAGTTCGTTGATCAAATTGATTTGACAGTGCGATTGCATCTCGATAAAGCGTTAGAGAGCAAAATTCGAACAGAAAATTACTCTTTAACTGCTACATTAAATTATAATTATTTTTTTCTGCTCGCAGCAAAGATAGGGAATTATGCAGCCTTTAGGCTAGCTGTAGACTATGGAGCGAATGACAGCCTTAAAGTGGGAAAAGACTCCGCCCTTGATCTCGCTTGCCACCATGGTTATACGGAAATCGCGAGCTTTATTCTTCAAAGAAGAGCTGCTCTTCATTTGAATAACAACTCTGACCTTAATAAGCCTTTCATGAAAGCGATTCAGGGGAGACATCAAGAAATTGTCAAGCTGCTTATTCAAGAAGGAGTTGAAATTGATCCTGAACTGGATATAGACACAGCCTACTCCTATTTATTTTTCCCAGTTAGTGAGGGTCATTATGAACTTGTAGAGCTGCTTTTGCAGTGGGGTGTTAAGCCTCATCATTTTGAAACAGCGATGCTAGGGGGACATCATCGAATTGCTGAACTTCTAAGAAGGCATATATTACTTTCTCAATCAAAAATGGAAACTACTTGAGATAATTAAATGCTCAGCTCAGTTGCGGCTACAGCCATAAGCGAAGATTTAATGCGCTCTTTTACCTGTTTTGGTTCACCTCTCTTCAGAATGCCCGTTCGGCTAAAGCGCCTTATTACGCCTTCAGTCATCAAAGGGATTCTCCAGATGGTAAATGGAGAAAGAGAGATTGAAACCTCCGGAGAAATACTCAAAGCTTCAAGAGCGATTGGCTACATCGGAGACTGCTCTGAAAGTAGCTATTGGATGCTAGAGACTCTAAAAAAAATTCAAACTCTCTACCCAGCGACTCCCTTAACTCTTTTTCAGCAAATTGAGCTCGCTATGCGATTTCAGCTTGATGAAGCAGTAGAAATCAAAATCAAAGAAGCGCAAGAGATTTCACCTGCTATCTTAGAGAATAAGGCTCTCTTTTTGCTTGCGGCAAAGACAGGCTATTGCGCCTTCGTTAAGCTCGCTCTAGAGAATGAAAATCCCTTAAATCTTAAAGAGAGCTTAAAAGTAGCTCTTTATTTTGCTTGTCGAGCTGGCCATACAGAAATTGCCGCTCTTCTTCTTCAAAAAAGGGCAGCTTTAAGTTTAAATGGGGCTGTTGATCTAGCTACTCCATTTCGGGCAGCAATTGATGCGGGTCATCATGAAATTGTGGAGCTTCTTATCAAAGAAGGAGTGAGGCTTGATCTGCGGGAAGATACCGGAGATATGTTCTCTTATCTATACCTTCCAGTAAGAGAGGGTCATTACCAAGTAGTCAAACTTCTTTTAGGCTGGGGCGTTCAACCCTATCATATTAAGACAGCAGAGTATGCGGGACATTTTGAGATTGCTCGGCTCTTACGACGGTATAGAGGCTTCTGATTTGTTTTTGGATCTCATACTTTAAGGATTAGCTCTTGATGTCTGGATAAAAAATAGTCAATACTTAAGGCTTAAATGAGGCGCATGCAATGAAAAAGCCATTAGCTTCCCGTAAAAGAGCGCTGATCTTTAGTTTGCTACTGTTTGCTATCGGAGTGCTAATCACTGTTTTTTATGCCGAGTGGTGGCCTGGAATTATTTTAGTGGTTGGGATTCCTCTTGGCTTTTATCAATATTTGCAAAGGCGGCTTTATGACACGATCGTCACACTGCTCGTGTTTGTTGGTGCATTCGTTTCAGTTAAGTTTCAAGCTTTATGGCAAGTCTTCCTCACTGTCATTTTTACAATTGGAGGTATTTACATCTTCTTTAGGGAGATGATGGAAATGCGCCCCAAAGTAGAAGAAGAAGAGGAGGAAGACCTCAATGAGGAGATTGAAGAGGGAATAGAGAAATAAGAATGTCTAACTAGTTAACTCTCAATAGTCAGTTTTATAAGAGTTCTTAAAGTTATTAAAATCAATTAAATAAATATTAAATCTTAATTCATTTAAAACTAGATTTTTTTCCTTTTTATTAGTAAATATTTAATAAGGGGAAGAATATTAGTTGCGTGTCTCCCTGCTTGCTTATTGATTATTATAGCTATTTAAGAGCCAGCATTTGCAGCTCGCAGGAGGAATGCTTTATGAAACTACCCTTAACCCCGCATAGAAAAGTAGCTCGCTTTATTCTCTTTCTTTTTAGCCTCCAGTGCATCGCGGCCCTCTTTTATATGCAATCCTCATCTTTTGCGTTTTTAATCGGCTTTCTCTGTTTTGCAATTCCAGTTATTTCTTATCAATTTTTCGAAAAACGCTATTACGCTTTAGGGGCAAGCCTGCTTGCTTTTACCGCATCTCTTACTTGTATTTATTTCAATGCAGGATGGGAAGTCATGTTGTTTGGGTTGTCAAATATTATAGCGATCTACTGTCTCATGAAAGAAATGACCTATAATGAGTTTGCCGCTATGCAAAAGAGCAAAAGAAAAGAGACTGTAGCTGAAAGGCCTACTGCGAATACCGTTAGCGTGACCTGGGAGGTCAATTCCAACGAAAATCTCTCTTATGACGAGTAAGAAGAGTTAAAGTGGTTTTACTTCACTTCTCGCAGCATTTGGACGAGTTCTGCATCTGCAGGCGTAGGTGGTGAGAGCTTTCCAGAACTTAAATCTTTGAGTACCTGCCAGTCAAATTGATGCGCTAGGCGCGCTTCAGTTGCGCTGCAAGCAAGCGATACTCTTTCCCTCCATACTGGATCTTGAGCTGCAGTTTTTGCCATTCTTGCAAATTTTTCGAGAGCCAGGGCCTCTTGTTTTTTAATTCGGCTTTCAAAATCTGGTTTTGATTTTTCAAAAGCAATCTCGAGTAGAGTGCTTTTCATATAGAACTCAGTTTCAATGATTGAGAGTTTCTCTTCTAAAGTAGAGGGTTTTTTCCCTAAGGGGATTTTATAGCGTAACCCCTCAACTGCGCTTAGAGCTTTTTCTTGTTCGTCTGTAAGGGTAAAAAAGACCACATTATCAATTCTTTGGCAAACATCGAGGTCAGGGTGATTAGCGCAAGCTTCAAGAAGGCCTTGATTGTGAGCGCGTATTTGGCTTTGGTCGGGCACGGCAAATTTTCCACTGCGCGTAGTGGCTTTCATTTTTTCAAAAGCGCCGGCTAATAGGCCTCCTTTGCCAGCTCGCTCAAACTCTGCATTTAACTCACTAATAAAAGTTTTATAATCGCCTCGCTCATAAGACTGCTTGCCTTGGTTAATCACTTCTTTCCCTAAGAGAGCCGCTTGTCCCTCCGTATGCCAAGAGGCTGCACAGAGAAACAGTCCAGAAAGAAAAAAAGCGGATAATTTTTTTTTAATTTTCATTGTGAGCTCCTTAAGCCAGTCCTTCTAATTGCAAGCAAGAAGGTTAATTCATTACATAATTTATATTTAGACTTAATTTAAACATAAATTAGTAATGAAAAACAAGGGTCATATTCTGATAATATATTTTTTATTTTAAATAAACAGTGAAATTAACACTTTTATAAGTATATAAAATAAATTTTATTTTTTCATTTTTTATTAAAAAATCAATTAAACTTGTTATTTTATAGCTTATATAATTGACTTTTTAATAAAAAAATAGTACAATTAGTTAAAAATAATAATCATAAAGCACTAATAATTAATGGATACTAATAATAATATAATAAGTAATACAACAGTTGTTTTGCCTTCTTATGGTAGCTCTCCAGAGGAGGTGCCTCTAATTGAAGAGAATAATCAATCTAGCTCCTCTTCTCTTTGGGATCAATTAAAAGAGCGCTCAATGGCGGTTTGGAATAATGCAACTGCATACGCAAGAACGACTGAAAGCGCTGCCCGAACTTATGCCCTCGATAGCCTTACCAACTTTGTCTATGGCAGCACTCCTTCTCAAGAAAACCTACAGAGTCAGCTGAGCACTTCTGATAGTTCAAGCACGCTTTCTACTAGAAGCACTGTTTTATCCCAAGACTCTGATGCTCAAGTACAGAGTCAGCTGAGCACTTCTGATAGCTCAAGCACGCTTTCTACTAGAGCCACTATTTTATCCCAAGACCCTGATGCTCAGGTCTTAAAGCTCTCTGATAAGTTCGCACGTTTATTCTCAATGAAAGCAATTGATCGCAGCTTTATTGGGGGTTCTCCTGAGGCTTATGAAAAAGTTTATCAAGATGCGCTAAGTGGAAATAAAACCGAATCAGAGACGAGAAAAGAGTTTTTTAAACACCTAGATGAAGCAAATTTGTTCTTTTTAACGCGCTGGATAGCAAAGGTCGCTTATAGAGTTCTATTTGCTATTTCTAAAGCAAGCTTTAATCATGTAGCTCCTTCTCTCTATGGAGATGTTAAAAAATATTTACATGAGAACCTCTCTGTAAACAAGCTTGATGGTCATATTACTACAGCAGGAAGCTTTGTAAATTTACAAAAAGACGCCTTTAAAAATATTGAAGAAAAAATTAGAGAGCTTAGAGAATCAGACAACAGAAAAGTTGAAAAACAAGTAGAAGAGATTAGAAAAAGAGTTGAGTCTTCTCAAGTCGTAGATGAGGGCGCTGCAACAGATGGGAATGAAAGTCCTGAAAAATTAAAAGAAAGAGAGGCTGAAGCTGCGTACCGCCAAGCACTTGATTCGATACAAAAAACTAAAGAGATAAGAGCAAAAGAAGCTGAAAAGATAGGAACAGAAGCTTGGGCAACCCTTAGAAAAGACCTTGAGCCCTTTGCTGATAAATCGGGCTCAGGAGCGCCTCCTACTGTAGAGGAAGACAAGAGAATAAAGAGCATTAATAAAGCTTTTTGGACCAAAATGGAGGAAGCTAGCAAACTTACAACTGAAGCCCAGTTGCGCGACGCTCTAGCCACTTTACGCAAAACCCTTGCAAAAGACTTAACCCCCGAAGTAGAAGCCTTACATAAGGCAGAATTAGAAAAACCTGAATATCACAACGGATTATCTCCGAGTGAATTTTATGCAAAAATTGTGCATCAGCTCATTAAAAAATACTCCTTCTCTATTTCTTTAGGTAAATTTCTTTATAACCGAGTAACGAATCTTACCATTGCGAATCCCCTCCAAGAGGCTCTTGCAGGAAATGCTGTAGGAAGAGTAGTTTCCAAAGTCATCACGATTGCTCTATATGCAATTGCCTTCTTTATAAAAGCGCTTCTTTTTATTCCTGTTGCACTACTGCGCGTACTCCTTGCCCTTCCTGAGCAGGGACTAAACAAACTGCTTTGGAAGCACATTGAAAAGAGCATTATTGAAGAAAAAGGTCCTGAGCTTCTGTTAGAGCAAGTGATGACAGCGATAAGAAAAGGAGAGGGACAAGAGGGTCTATCAGCCTCGCTTTTACAAACCTTAAATATCACTTTGCAAGAGTCTTTAGATCAGCCTCTATCAGAAGAAATTCCTGCTTGGCTTAACGAAGGAAACAGGAGAGGACAGCTAAAAACTCATGTTCTTTCTTTAATGGAAGCGGGGGAGTCTTACGCGGCAACTGAACAATTAAAACACCCACCTGAAGAGCAATCAGTGGGTAGTAGCTTTACACAATGGATAGCATCCACAATAGATAGTCAATTAAAGAATGGATTAGAAGCAGATGTGCTCGCCGCGGGTTTCATAAACCAGCTATTGAATCATGAATTCATTAAGCAAAAGCTTCATACAGCTCTTGAAACACTCAACGAATCTTTTGATAATCCAGTTACTCCACCAGATCATGCTGAATTAGAAAGGGAATTTTCTGCTCTACTCACGCAAGTGGTAAGTCGAGCAGTGAACAACAGTCTAAGCAAAAACCATCGCATTCAAGAGCAAGCAGAGTGCACGGACACTATAACAAATCGGATTGTTGATTTTGTAAATCATACAATCAAAGCCGCCTCTTCTCCTCTTTTTATTAGAGCTGCTTACAATAAAGCATTAAACGGATTTCTTTCTTAAAATAATTCCAGTTTTTGTCCAATTTCAATGAGTATGCGTTCGGCTTGCTCTAGGGTTTGCTGAAATTTTGCTACTAGCTCTGGAGGCGCTTTTGCCGTAAAGTTAGGGTTTGCTAACTTTTCACGGGCTCCATTTGCTTGGATAATCATCTTCTCTTTTTCTTTAACAAGGCGGATGCGCTCTTTTTCTCGCATTTCATCTGGAAGGGGGATCTGCAATTTAAGACCGGAAACGATCGCATTTGCACAGAAGCCATTTGTCACTTCCTCATTAAATGCGATAGAACTTAAGCGAACAAGAGAGTGCAACATAGAGCTATTTTCTCGTAGCAATTGAAGCTCTTGGTGATTTTCAGATTGAATATAAAGAGCAGTCGCCACCCCAGGAGAAAGCTGCATTTCCGCTCGAATTGTCCGAATCTGATAGACCACTTGATCGATAAAAGCAAAAGTTTGCTCGACTCGCGGATCGATATCCTTTTCTACGAGCAAGGTAGGGTAAGGAGCCACCATGCAAGCAGGAGTTGCAAGTGCTTTAAGGGTTTCTGTTACATAAGGCTCAGACGCTTCTCTATCCCCCCCAAACTGGTTTTGCAGCTTATGAAAGAGCTCTTCCGTGATAAAAGGGATCACAGGGTGCATGAGTCGCAAGCTATTACAGAGCAGGACGCATAGAATGCGCTGTTTATTTGTGCGCTTTTCGGGGGGTCCTTTAAATAAAATGGGTTTCACTAGCTCTAGGTAGTAAGCGCAAAACTGGTTCCAAAAAAATTCGTATAGCTCTGTCGCGACTTTGTCAAAAGCGTATTCTTCGAAGTAGCTGTGAATCTGAGGGATGATGCGATTGAGTTTAGAGAGGATCCATCGATCTTCAAGATCTAAGAGTGTTCGATCAATGCCTTGAGCTAACGCTTCAGGGGTTAGATCAGAGAGATTCATGAAGACAAAGCGCGCTCCATTCCAGATCTTATTGATGAAATTCTTATATTCTTCAAAGCGTCGTCTATCAAGGTCGATTTGACTCGCATGGGTGGCGGAGGAAGCAAGTGCAATCCGCATTGCATCGGTCCCATACATTTCAATAATTTCAATGGGGTCAATGACATTTCCTTTGGACTTTGACATTTTTTCCCATTTAAAATGCACATCGGAAGGGGGGATTTGACCCATGTCATAAGTCAATCGCTCCTGCGCAGGCAAATACGAAATGTTATTTTCTTTCTCAATGCGCCAGTAGGATTTTCCATAGATGAGACCATGCAGAAATACCTCAGGGAAAGGAGCCTGCTCAAGTGCATACTCTCCCATGAGAATCATCCGTGCTACCCAGAAGAAGAGAATGTCATGTCCAGTGATCAGTGTAGAATTTGGATAGAATTTAGCAAGGTCTGCAGTTTTTTCTGGCCATCCGAGAATGCTAAATGGCCAAAGAGCAGAAGAAAACCAAGTGTCTAACACATCCTCATCTTGCGTCCAAAGAGCGGGGTCGGGCTCTTCTGCATTTATGCAGCAGATCATTTTTGTTTCATCTGCTTTAGAGTACCAGATGGGGATGCGATGTCCCCACCAGAGTTGTCTTGAGATGCACCAGTCTCTTAGGTTTTTGATCCAATGAAAGTAGGTCTGCTCCCATGTTTTAGGGATGATTTTGACCTTTCCTTCTCTAACTGCTGCGAGGAGTTTTTCCTTAAAGGGCTCCATCCGCACAAACCATTGTTTGGCTAGATAAGGTTCAATGACTGCTCTCGAGCGATAAGAAATGCCCACTCGATTTCGATAGGGAAGCTCATTTTTAATAAGGTTTAAGGAGCGCAATTTAGAGAGGATCGCTTCTCGCGCTTCAAGGGTGGAAAGATCAGAAAACTCTGGAAAATCAGCTATGATCTTGCCATCGGGCGTTAAGACATTTAAAAGCGGAAGCTGATGGCGCTGCGCCATCTCATAGTCGACTAGATCGTGAGCAGGGGTGATTTTTACGGCTCCAGTGCCAAATTCAGGATCAATAGCAGGGTCAGAAATGATGGGAATCAGGCGGTCTGTGAGGGGAAGGCGAAGACGCTTGCCGATTAGGTCTTGATAGCGCTCATCAGAGGGATGCACTGCTACCGCTACATCGCCAAGCATGACCTCGGGTCTGGTGGTGGCGATGACAATCCCTCCTGTCCCTTGCTCAAAAGGATATAAGATTTGCCATAGAAAGGTATCCCTTTCTTCATATTCTACTTCATCATCTGCAAGAGCTGTTTGTGTGACTGGATCCCAATTGACAAGGTAATCGCCCCGGTAGATTAATCCAGAGTCAAACATTTTTTTAAATACAGTGCGAACGGCTTCACTTCGCTTCTCATCCATTGTAAAGGCAAGCCGATCCCAATCGCAGGAACAGCCCAAACGCTTGAGTTGAGCCAGAATGCGTTTTTCGCTTTTCTCTTTCCAATCAAAAACAAGCTCAATGAATGCTTCGCGTGTAAAATCTTTGCGACGTTTATTTTTTTTTGCAATCTGATCGCGCTCAACTACCGTTTGAGTCGCAATACCAGCGTGATCCGTTCCGGGGACCCAAAGGGCTTCAAATCCTTGCATTCTTTTGTAGCGAATCAACTGGTCTTGTAGCGTATTGACAAGAGCATGACCAATATGCAGACTTCCAGTGACATTTGGAGGGGGAATAGAAATGCAATAAGCAGGCTTAGAAGAGTCGGCGCTCGCTTTGAAGAATCCCTTTTCTTGCCAATATTCGTACCACTTTGTTTCGATGTTAGAAAACTCGTAAGCTTTTGACAAATCCATCTCGAAGATTATATCTCTTCAATAGAGAAGTTCGCAATTGGATATGAAGTCCAATTGAGCAGTAATAAATATTTTTAATATGAGAGCTATAAGAGAAGAGATCCTGTATACGTATGCAACTTGCAAGGATTGCTCGCTAGATGATTAAGTAAAAGAGGCAAAATTAAAACTATTCTAAGGATTATTGATATAGTGAGATTGCAAGTCTTAAGTTTAAAGATCATTCCTTTTCTTACTGGATTTAAAATAACTCTAGAAATGACAATTATTTTGATATAAAATCATTTAATTAAATTATTAATTTTATAATTGCAATTAAGCTATTTTTTGTGTATAATAACTTTATTAAACAAAGAGGATAATCATGTATACAAGCACTTATGCAATAAGAACTCCTAAGATTTACGATCCTTTATTTTATAGTGATGGGTTCCCTCCTAAAAAAATAGTTGATGTTGAAGAGGAAATAGCCCAAATTAAATCTGATAGAAATGTGTTTAGGGTGGTCTTAGCCACAGTTACGGCGGTTGCTATAGCTGCTTTAAGCGTGCTGGCGTTGGCTACTCTACCTATGTTTATAGGAATTGTTGTATTCCCTCTAACTGCAGTTGTTTTTGCAGGATCCATAACAGCAGGCCTCGGTTTGGTCCTCTTGGACTTCGACTTTGCAGACAAGTTAAGAAGATCTCAGGATGAGTTAGCAGAATTGCAGTCTCTAGCTCAATCAGATGGTAAAAGCAAGTACATTCCTACTTTTCAAGGGATCTCAGCCAACTAAGAAAGCTTTTTCAAATTGAGAAAAGCTTTTGAGGTTCTTTTAGCAGAGTGGATTTTAAATTCAATCGAGTACTGCTTAAGTCTTTAAGGGTTAACGTCTGGGTTTCTCAGTGATGAGCTCCCATTTAGACTCTAGATTGATTAAGTCTATAGAAAGAGGCCTTACTTGAATTTGATTCCCAATAACATGGCTTTTTTTACTTCTTTTTCCAACGAGGGCTGGTTGTTTGGGCTCATAAGTAAAGTAATCATTTTCAAGTTCAGAGATATGTAAAAAACCCTCTAAAAAGAGGGTTTGCATTTCAAATGAAAGTCCAAAAGGTTTAATCCGCGTAATGATCGCAGTATAAGAGCGCGTGGGATCTTCTTCCATATACTCTTTGAGAAGACGGAGTTTTTTGAGCAGCTTTACGCTGCTCTCAGCGCGAAAAGAAAGCCGTTCTTGGTCAGAGCACTTGAGAGCTACCTTAGAGAGGTCGACATTGTCTTCCTCTTCGGTAAACAGGAGGCGTTGGGTGATGAGATCGCTATAGCGACGAATAGGGCTTGTAAAGTGGCAATAATACTCTAGCCCAAGTCCAAAATGACCGACATTATTAGGAGAGTAGGTTGCAAGCTTCATATTCCGAATGAATCCCACTGCCAGTTGCTGGCTAAACGGGGTAGTTTTTGCTCTTTCAAAAAGTTTTTGAATGTCTGCTTGATCTGGTTTAACTGGTAGAGTAAAACCCAGCGCGCGCGCCATTGCAAAAAAATCTTCCATATTTTCATTGGAGGGCTTTTCATGGACTCTATAGAGCAGGGTTTTTCCTCGATTAGTAAGAGTAGTGGCGACGACTTCATTGGCTTTTAGCATAAACTCTTCTACAAGCTGGTGAGTAATGTCGTATTCTTCGATTTTTACTCCAAGAGGGCGTCCTTTTTCATTCACTTGAATCACAAGGTCTGGCAGCGCAAAATCAATGCTTCCGCGCATGTGACGCTTAGTTTTTAAAAGCTGACAGAGCTCTACCATTGTTTGGAGTTCGAGGAGAAAGGGGCTTTTCTTTTGTCCGTCTAATACTGACTTAGCTTCTCCATAAGTGAAGCGTTTTTTGCTTTTGATAAAAGAGCGCTCAACACGGCTATTTAGCAGGGTTCCTTCTTGATCAAATGTCATCAGAACAGAGATTGTAAGGCGCACTACATCTTGTTTTAAGCTGCAGAGCTCATCAGAGAGCACATGAGGAAGCATGGGAAGACAGTACCCTGGAAAATAGGTCGAGTTGCCTCTTAAGGAGGCCTCTTGATCTAAGGGAGATTGAAAAGGGACATAGTAAGCGACATCTGCAATGTGAACTCCTAGCTGAAACCCTCCATTTTCATTTTTTTGAATCGAAAGGGCATCATCAAAGTCTTTGGCTGTCTCTGGGTCAATGGTCACGCAAGTCTCTTTAGTCAAATCAAGGCGGTCTTTGAGATCCTTACTGAGTACTTTATTGCCCATTTTTTTTGCTTGCTCTAACGCGGAATCTAAGAAAAGATGCCGCAAGTCAAACTCTTTGATTGCTGCTGGTACATCGCAAGAGGGGTCTTCAATATTTCCCATTTTCTGCGTTACAACGCAAACTGTAGGAGAGTCTTCCCCTCCCCATTTGATGACTTCTAGGATGACTCGATCGCCTGCTGTAACTGGCTGATCAGAGGGCTGGACAATGACCTTGCGCGTCGATCCAAGAAGTGGAATATGAGCAAACACGGGCGATTCTTTGCGGGTAGTAGTTGGAAGAGCAGGAAGAATGATCCCTGCTAAGTGAGTATGGCCGCGTTTGAGAATTTGGAGAATACGCCCTTCAGGGCCTTTTTCTAAGTTAACGCGGGGGTTAATTTCAACTTCAACGACATCGCCATCAACCGCATTTTCAGTGAATTGCTTAGGGATGAAAATGTCTTGAGGATGTTTAGCGGGCTCAGCGGGGATAACAAACCCAAAGCCGCGCGCATGAAGACGCAAGGTTCCAGTGATGATTTCGGCAGTTGATTTGGGCTTGCTTATTTTTTTTTGCTCAGTCTTCTCTGGTTTTTTTAGAGATTTTGGTTTGCGTCTGCGTCTGGGGAAGGGAGGTTTTGAAGATTTAGATTTTTTAGAAGAGCGTTTGGACATCGTGTATTTTAGCCTATAGGGTGAGATGCTTTATAAATTGATCGGTTGTGGTAAAGCGCACTGAGGGAATCCCGATCTGCTTCGCAGCATCTACATATTCAAGTATATCATCGATGTATAGACACTCAGCTGCAGAACATTGAGCGGCTTCTAAAGCCTTTAGATAGATTTCTTTTTCTGGTTTGCGTGCTTTAATTTCATAAGAGAGGATAAAAGCGTCAAAAAGATTCAAAAAGTCAAAATTATTCTTTACGAACTCAAAGTGTGCTTCGCAAGTATTAGAGAGCAAAACTAGGCGAACGTTCCGCTTTTTAAGCTGCTGGAGTAGATTAATCATCCCCTCGTTTGGGCTAAAAATATCACAAGCTGCATATAATAGAGACTGAAAATCAATCGATTGCCTTGTAAAGGTAGATAGATAAGAGTGAAGTTCTTCGACAGTTAGGTCTCCTCGCTCGAGTTGCTCTCCAAAAGAGCACTGAAGAGAGCGCTGCTCAAATAAAATTTTCATTACGCTCTCAGCAGAGAGCTCACAAACCTTAGCGATTTGCTCGCACATGCGCTGATGACTAAAGTCGACAAGAACGCCCCCTAAATCTGAAATCAACGTTTTCATCGAATTCTCCTTTGAAAGCTTAAAAGGGTGTTTGAAAGAAGCATTGCAATTGTCATCGGTCCAACTCCTCCTGGAACAGGGGTGATAGCAGCACATTTAGGAGCGACATTTTCAAAGTCGACATCTCCGACAATTTTGTTTCCTATTCGGTTAATTCCCACATCAATGACAACAGTATTTGGAGTTACCATCTCTTGAGTGACAAAGTGAGGCGATCCCATTGCAGCGACCAAGATATCTGCAGTTTGACAGAGCTCTTTGAGCTGAGTAGTTTGACGATGAGCAATGGTCACTGTCGCATTCGCTCCCTCTCTTTTCTGCATTAGAAGAGCAGCAAGCGGCTTGCCTACGATATTGCTGCGCCCTAGGATCACCACATGTTTTCCAGAAGGGTTAATTTTTGCATGGGAGAGAAGTGTGACAATTCCATAAGGGGTGCAAGGGAAAAAACCGTCAGTCTCTCCAATGAGTAACTTTCCGATATTTAAGGGATGAAATCCATCGACATCCTTAGAAGGATCGATGAAGGAAACGATTGCATCTGGATTGATGTGAGAGGGGAGGGGAAGCTGAACTAAAATACCATCGACGAGTTCGTTTTGGTTTAGCAGATGAATTTCCTCAAGTAACCTTTCTTGAGATGTATTTTCTGGAAGCTCGCGATCAAGGGAAAGAATCCCCACTTCTGTGCTCTTCTTTTTTTTACTTTGAATATAACTAATTGAAGGGGGGTGCTCTCCAACTCTTACAAAAGCGAGAGAGGGTTTGCGCCCAGCTATTTTTTGAGTGACCATTTTAAGGTCCTGCTGGATTTTTTGCGCAATCGCTCTGCCATCAATGATCATTACATCGTCTCTTTAATCGTATCGAGGAGCTGATCGTGGAGATGTCCATTTGTTGCAACTAAGGGGAGATAACCAAAAACTCGGTGAGGAGCTCCCTCATAATCGCTCACTTGTCCTCCTGCCTCTTCGATAAGTAGCTTGCCTGCTGCCATGTCCCAAGGGTGGAGCCCAACCTCCCAAAAAGCATCGAACCTACCAGCTGCGACATAGGCAAGGTCAAGAGCCGCAGCTCCTAATCTGCGCAAGGGAACTCCAAGCTTTGCCATATGCGCAAAGCAATCGATGCAGTGTAAAGGATTACGGGCTACGTTATAAGGAAATCCTGTGGCAACAAAGGCTTCTTCAAATTGCTTGATTTTGGAAACAGAAAGTAGCTGTCCATTTAAGAGAGCTCCTTTTCCCTTTTGAGCGACAAAGAGCTCAGCACTTAATGGGTTATAAACGACTCCTACGACAATTTCTCCTGCTATGGAGACTGCAATACTCACCGCGAAGAAGGGGATAGATTTTGCAAAGTTGACTGTGCCATCTAGCGGGTCGACAATCCAAGTCACTTCTTTATGGCTTACATCCATGTCTGGATTTTCTTCAGCAAGCACATGATGAGAGGGAAAATGATGGCGAATGCGCTTGATGATGAGATCCTGACAGAGGTAGTCATAATCAGTCACCAGATTTTGCTTGCCCTCTTTAGAAGAAATTCCAAAGTGGGTTCCAAATCCTTTCTTTAAGTGCTCGCCTGCTTCAAGGGCAGCCCCGATAGCAGTTGTTGTAAAATCTCCAGTCAGAATTTTTTCCATTTTTTTCTAAACAAAGTGTACACCTGCAAGGGGCATGTAAACCAGAAAAATGCGTAGAGTCCGTCAACTAAAGGCATGAGCAATAAATCTGATAAAAGAGAGTGAAGGTCAAAGAAAATCCGATTATTACTGGAGAAAAGCAAAGTCAGCTCAATAGCAGAAATAACGCAAGAGATGAAGGCAGTATAAAAAAAGAAAGCTAGGGGCTTATCTTCAAAAAAAAGACTTCTTTGTCGATGGGCAATCCATGCAACTAGGGTATAAATAAGAGAAAAAAACCCTAAGCGCGAAGCAAAGCTTGTAAAGTCGGCAATTAAACCGACTAAGGCTGCTATCCATAAAGAGCGCAAAAGCAAAAATCGCTGGAAGACAATTGCAAGAAAAGGAGCAAAAGCTAAAAGGCGCAGAGAAGGGAAAAAAATAGATCCATACAAATGAGCAAAAAGAGCTAAAAAAAAGGGAATCGCTATGGAGATTTTTCGCATACTATCATTTCTGGTGAAACGCGAGAGTGCCAATTCCAAGCGCTTTCAATGAGCGTTTCTAATGAAGAGTGGCGAGCTGTCCAACCGAGTATTTTTTTTGCGAGCGTTGCATCGGCAATTAAAGTCGGTGGATCAGCAAGAGAGCGTGGGGCAATTTTCACGGGCACAGGAGAGCCCGTGCGGGTTTCTAAAGCACTAATGATTTCTTTAATGGAATACCCTCGCTCTGCACCAAGGTTTAAACTTAAGGGAGGCTCCTTTTTTTCTAGCCAATGTAAAGCGCGGACATGAGCATCTGCTAAGTCAATCACATGCACGTAGTCGCGAATTGCTGTCCCGTCCATGGTAGGATGGTCAGTTCCATAAATGGTCAGGAAAGAGCGAGCTTTAAGCGCCGTTTGAATGGCAAGAGGAAGAAGATGTGTTTCGGGGGAGTGCGCTTCTCCGATTTCTCCTTCTAAGTCCGCTCCTGCTGCATTGAAATAACGCAAGGTCATGAAATGAATTCCATGGGCTCGATAAAAATCTTCAAGTAGCTGCTCCACCACCCACTTGCTTTTCCCATAAGGATTCATCGGCATTTTAAGATGCTGCTCATCAATTGGTAAGTATTTTGGCTCTCCATACACTGCAGCAGTGCTGGAAAAAACAAGTCGATCAACTTGGTGCCGCGCCATTGCATCTAAAAGGGCAAGCGTTCCACTAATATTGTTTTGATAATACTTATAAGGGTTCTCAACTGACTCACGCACATGGATATAAGAGGCTAGATGGATGACAGCTGTAGGTTGATATTGAGAGAAGGCAAGATCTAGGTCTTTTTTCACTTCCAGGTTGCCATAGAATAAAGGCCCATACCGCACTGCCCAGCGATGACCATGACTTAAGTTGTCAAAAACCACTGGCAGGAGGCCTTCTGCCTTGAGAGCTTTACACACATGGCTGCCAATATATCCAGCGCCTCCTACTACTAAAACCGTCTTTGTCATTTAGATTTCTCAACAATCAACTCTAAAGAAATGGATTCTAAATAGATAAGCAGAGGAATGCAAGATTCTTGCAAAGTAAAGAGTGAAAGCCCCTTAGTGCTTTGAGTTAAAGAGTTAATTTTGTATTTTCTCTTAAAACATAAATTAAATTTGGATCGGTTGTTAAGATGACATTTTTTCCCATAGAGCAGAGATATCAAAGTCAAGGACTAGCATTTTCAGCATCTCAGCAGCCTCAAAGAGAACCTGTTGATTTATCAGATAAAGAAAAGAGCGATTCTACCATTCAAACTAACAGTTTTTTTACTAGTTCTTTTCTTGTTTTGCTCGAGAAAATTCAACCTAAACCGGTAAAAAGCCTGGAATTATTATATAAAGCCGTCATGGATAAGGGGGTCAGCCGTAAGGTAAGGAAGCCTAAAGCAAGTAAACCTAAAATAATCAAAGAAAACCCAATCGATCCAAAGATTAGTGCAATAACAGCAAAAAGTCTTGGAATGAGAGACGTAGAATTAGAAGATTGTCTGAGCCGGTGTGACACAGATACGCTGAGAAAAAGAATGTTGATCATGCTTTTTCAAAAGCGAAATAGATACTCATCGAGAGAAATACAAGACCTATTTCATATGGACATAGACAGACCATGCGAAACAGCTGCCTTTTTACGCGAAGTAATCAACTTCTACTTTCAACACCATCAGATCCATCTTAGATACTTTGCTCCTCAGGCATTCTATTTTTTATCTCCTCAAGCCCAACAGTTATATAACAAGATTCATAGCATAAACCTAGAAAATCTGGGGATTCCAAGGCAAGCATTTGAGATATTTTATGAGGAAGTGAGGCTTATAATATCTAATCTTGGGAATTCTAAATCTGAGTATTCTCTAGTGAGAAGAGACAAGAGAATGCATCTAAATATTGAAGAAAAATTACTTATCACCCTTTATCACCTCAAAACGGGCGCAACTTTCTCAGCGACAAAAGCAGAGTTTGGGTTAGATTTGCATGAATCCCCCAATCCAATTTTATTGGCAGAAGGAAGAAAATTTATTGATAAATTGAATCAAAATGCAACTTCTATGTCTATTGAGGAAATCTTTCAATAAAGACTTAAATTTCTATTTCGATGACTTTTAAAATGCTCCTTTGGGAAAAAGGACGACAGGAATGGTTTTGAGAATAATTTTCAGGTCTAAGAGTAGAGATTGCTGATCGACGTACTGCTCTTCAAGTCGGATGCGCTCTTCAAATGTAAGAAGATTGCGTCCTAGGGTTTGCCAAATACAAGTAATCCCAGGCTTTACTGAGAGGATTTTATCCGTCTTATCACCGAAATAGCCACGGATTTCTTCCTCTGCACGGCTTGAGTCTTCAATTGCAATAGGCCGGGGGCCCACTACGCTTAACTCTCCTTTAAGCACGTTCCAAAATTGAGGAAGTTCGTCGAGGGAGCTTTTGCGCAAAAATTTACCTATGGACGTCAGGCGCGGATCTTTTTTTAACTTAAAATAGGCTTTCCACTCTGAGAGCAATAATGGATCGCTTTGAAGCACTTCTTGCAGGCGGGTCTCGGCATCAACACACATTGT